>Ga0068862_100002225_pt1 | contig 17381 bp, 13 predicted proteins | sample KBSSwiS52_FD_66598 | JGI IMG/M metagenome (GOLD analysis project Ga0068862, IMG submission 66598) | Switchgrass rhizosphere microbial communities from Kellogg Biological Station, Michigan, USA - KBS Switchgrass S5-2 | ecosystem: Host-associated > Plants > Roots > Rhizosphere > Soil ... | reverse complement strand
CGCCATGTGGTGCCAGGTCTCCGGCTCGATGTGCTGCCCCATCATCACGGACACCCACGAATCGACAGTGAACAGTTCGCCGTCGCGCTTGTAGATGTGGCCGCCCTTGCGGAACAGCTCCACGCGCTCGCGCAGGGAGTCGGGAATCTCCATCTCGCGGCATTCCTTCCAGAACGGCGCGTCGTCGCGCTGGTTGTAGTGGTAGTGGAACATCACGAAGTCGCGGATGCGCTCGAGCTCGTACTGCGCCAGCGAGTTGTAGTGGTTCACCAGCGGCTCGGCCATGCCGTCCCAGGGGAAGAGATTCATGAGGCGCAGCACGGCCGTGGTGATGGTGTGGATGCTGGTGGATTCGAGCGGCTCGATGAACCCGGCGGAGAGACCGATCGACACCACGTTCTTGTTCCAGGCCTTCATGCGCCGGCCCGCCTTGATGCGCACCAGCCAGGGCTCGCGGACCGGTGTGCCACCGGACTCCTGCAGCAACCGCGCACGAGCCTCGTCATCGGACATGTAGCGGCTGCAGAACACGTAGCCATTGCCGACGCGATGCTGCACGGGAATGTTCCAGCGCCAGCCGGCGGTGTGCGCGTAGCATCCCGTGTAGGGCGCCGCCGGTTTGTCGACGATGGTCTGGAACGCGACCGCGCGGTCGCACTTCAGCCAGTGCGAGTAGTCTTCGTAGCCCGTCTTGACGGCGCCCTCGATGAGCAGCGCACGGAAGCCGGTGCAGTCGAGGAAGAAATCTCCCGCGATGATGCGGCCGTCCTCGAGCTCGAGCGACTCGACGTAACCGTCACCTTCGCGCGTGCGTACCTGCTTGATCTTGCCTTCCGCGCGCTTGACGCCGCGCGATTCGGCGATGCGCCGCATGTAGCGCGCATACAGCGCGGCGTCGAAGTGATAGGCGTAGTTGACGCGCGGATCCTGGCGCAGCGCGAACTTGTCCTTCACGGCGGCCATCCACTCGTAGCAGTACTCGCCGAGCGGCACCTTCAGGCCCTGGGACCGCGCCTGCAGCCAGTAGTTATAGAACTCGGCCACCCACGTGGGCTGGCCGTGGCGCCCGAAGGGATGCAGGTACCAGTCGCCGATCCTGCCGAAGTTCTCGAACCAGATGGCCACCTTGAAGGTGGCCGCGCATTCGCGCATGAACTCGCGTTCGTCGATGCCTAACAAGTTGTGGAAGGTGGTGATGGGCGGGACGGTGGACTCACCGACACCCACGGTGCCGATCTCTTCCGACTCCACCAGCGTGATGTCGAGCAGCTTGCCAAACTGCTTCGACAGCGCCATGGCGGCAACCCAGCCGGCGGTGCCGCCGCCGGCAATGACAACTTTCTTCACCGCATTCATCGAACCCCCTTCGCGGAGCGGGGAGATTAAATGGGGTCACTCCCCATTTGCCAGTTGTCAGCGGGTTCGCTACAACCCGGTGCCATGAAAACATTCCTTGCCATCGGGCTCACGCTCTTTTTCGCCGCCGCTTCGGCGGGGGCGCCCTCCACCACCGAAGATCGAATCCGGCAGGTCCAGGGCCTCGTTCCGCCCGTGCTGGTGAACGGTGAGCCCCCAAAGCTGCAGCCGTTGGCCGCGCGCATGGCGGAACTCAAGGTGCCAGGCGTCAGCGTCGCCGTCATCCACGAGGGCCGCGTCGAGTGGGCACGCGGCTTCGGCCTGACGCAAACCGGCGGCCCGCCTGTCACCGAGAAGACGCTGTTCCAGGCGGCCTCCATCAGCAAGCCCGTATTCGCTTTGGCCGTTCTGCACCAGGTGGACGCCGGCAAGCTGGATCTGGACAAGAACGTCAATGACTACCTGAAAAGCTGGAAGCTTCCCGAGAACGATCTCACCCGCCAGAAGCCGGTGACATTGCGCGAGACGCTGACGCATTCCGCTGGACTCACGGTGCACGGCTTTCCCGGTTACGCGGCCGACACGAAACTGCCCGACGTCAAACAAATCCTCGACGGCACTCCGCCGGCCAATACTGGCGCCATTCGCGTCGATACCGTGCCGGGCACGCGATGGAACTATTCCGGCGGCGGCTATGTGCTGACGCAGCTGCTGCTGGCCGACGTTACCGGCGTTCCGCTTACGAAACTCATGCGCGACACCGTACTCACACCGCTCGGCATGACGCTGAGCACTTACGAACAGCCCTTGCCCGCCGCAAGACTCAATGAAGTCGCCATGCCACACGATGGCGACGGCCAGGCATTGCGCGAAGGTCCGCACGTGTATCCCGAGATGGCGCCGGCGGGTCTTTGGACCACTCCGACTGACCTCGCACGTTACGCACTGGGCGTCCGATCCGCGCTCGATGGCAAGTCGAAGGTGATCTCGGCAAAGACCGCACGCGCCATGCTGACGCCGGTGATTGGCCAACAGGGACTGGGGCCGCAACTCGGGGGCTCGCCCGCGCGCCGGTTTTTCTCGCACGGCGGTGCCAACGCAGGCTACCGCTGCATGCTCGTCGCCTACGAGGACGGCGAAGGTGCGGTCGTCATGACCAACAGCGACGCCGGCGACGAGATCGCCAACGACCTGATTCGCACTATTGCCCATGTCTACCAGTGGCCTGACTTCGCGCCTCCGACCCGCACGCTCGCCCGAATGGAGCCAGACGCGCTGCAGCGGTTCGTGGGCGTCTACGATCTCGATGAAGGCTCGACGTACGTTGTCAGGCGCGAGGGCGATCACCTGGTGGGCAGTGTGCTGGGCAACAGGCCAGTCGCACTGGCGCCCTCCTCGGACCGGCAATTCTTCGCGCGCGAGGTCAATGTCCTGGTCGATTTCGAGTTGAATGCAGATGGCGCGGTCACTTCGGTGCACCACAAGTTCGGCGGCTGGGAACGCAATGGTCATCGGGCGGATGAATCCCGCACGCGCGGCGTGCTGGCATTCGTGGAACAGACGGCCCAGCGCATCAAGGATCAGAAGCCAGCGCCGGGCTCGGACGCGGCCATTCGCAAGGTGGTTTCCGGCCTCGCCTCTGGCAAGCCGGACTACGACGTCTTCGATGCCAGCATGGCGCAGTTCACGCGCCAGAGCCTTGCGGGACTGCAATCCTTCGTCGCCTCACAGGGCGAGCTGAAAACCCTGACCTTCAGGAAGGTCACCGACGAAGGCGCCGACGAATTCGATGTGGACTTCGAAAAGGCGGCATTCCGGGTGATCATCGCGCTGGACGAACAGGGGAAAGTCGCCGGGATGAACTTCTTCCCTCGTTAACCCGCCTGCACGCTCTGCAGGAATTCTTCGTGCGTCGGCAGATGCGCCACCATGCCGGCGATCGCGGCACGCGCAGTCTTGAGCGAATCGGCGATGTGCGCGTAGTCCAGGTTCTCGACGCGCGGATGCCACACGGAGGGCTGGATCCCCATGCCCTCGAACACCGACTGCCAGCTCGAGGCGCGGAACAACTCGTCGACGCCCTCGCGCTGCGCGCCGTTGGCGCGGAACAGCTCGATGCGCTCGCGCAGCGTTTCAGGCAGCGGAATCTTGCGGCACCACTGCCAGAACGGTGTGTCGTCGCGCGCCGTGGCGGCGTAGTGCAGCACGATGAAGTCGCGCACTTCCTCGAAGTCCGCGGTCATGCGCCGGTTGTACTCGCGCAGCAGCGCCGGGTCGCAGTCGCGGTCCGGAAAGTAGCGCAGGAAGAAATCCATGCCGCGCGCAATCAGGTGGATCGACGTCGCCTCCAGCGGCTCGATGAATCCCGACGACAGGCCCACGGAGAGGCAATTGTTCTTCCAGAACTGCCGGCGATGCCCGGTCGTATACGGGATGACGCGCGGCTCCTCGATGCAGGATGCGTCGAGCGCACGCAGCAGCGTCGCCCTGGCGGCCGCGTCGCTCGCGAAGCGGCTGGAATACACGTATCCCTGGCCGACGCGCTGCTGCAGCGGAATGCGCCAGCTCCAGCCCGCAGGCTGCGCGGTGGCGCGCGTGTAGGGCAGCAGCGGCCCCTTGTTCCCGGTCTTGCAGGCGATGGCACGATCGCAGGGTAGATAGTTCGACCAGTCGACGTTCTCGACGCCGAGCGTCTTGCCGATCAGCATCGCGCGAAAGCCGGTGCAATCGATGAAGAAGTCGCCGGACATGTGCGAGCCGTCGGCGAGCTTCACGGTCTCGATGAAGCCGTCCTCGCGCTGCAGGGCTTCAACTACTCGCCCTTCGGTGCGGCGCACGCCACGCGCCTCGGCGTACTTGCGCAGGAACTTGGTGACCAGCAGCGCATCGACGTGCAGCGCGTAGTTGGCGCCGCCGATGGGCGTGTTGCGCGCCTTGGCCGGGTGGAAGAACCGCCCCTGCTCCGCCATGACATTGCAGGGCGAGAACTCCGCCAGCGAATTCGTGTCGCCCCGGGCGCGCGCCTTGAGCCAGCACTGGTAGAAGTCCTGGTTGCCGATCGGCTTGCCGATGACGCCGAAAGGATGGAAATACGAGTCGCTGCGCTCGTGCCAGCCGACGAACTTGATGCCGAGCTTGTACGTAGCGTCGGTGGCCTGGATGAACTCCGCCTCGTCGATGCCGAGTCGCTGGATCAGCGTGACGAACGGCGGCACGGTGGATTCGCCGACGCCGATGGTGCCGAGTTCTTCGGACTCGACCAGCTCGATCTCGCACAGCTCGCGCTTCAGGTGCTGGCTGAGCATCGCCGCGGACAGCCATCCCGAGGTGCCGCCGCCGACAATGATGATTTTCGATAGGGGCTTCACTACCAGTTCCGGTTTTCCACCATGACCCCAGGGACCTCCTGGGAGTGGGCCGTATTGTAATTCCAGTACGCCGAACTGCTGGCCTGAATGGCCTTGCGCAGCAGGTCGATGGCCTTATGTCGCGGGAAACTCACGCGCCAGGCCAGCACCAGGCTGCGTTTGGGAGCCGGGTTCGCGAATGCCCGGGTGGTCAGAAGATTAGGGGCATACAGCGGCGCTTCGGCGGCGGTCTGCGGCAGGATGGTCACACCCAGCTTCGAGGCCACCATGTGCCGCAGGGTCTCGAGCGTCGCGCCCTGCGTGAAGGTGCGCACGCCCGCACCGCTCTCGCGCGCCGGATCCAGCCGCGGGAACGCCGCCAGGATCTGCTCGCGCAGCGAGTCACCCTCGCCTAACAACAGCATCTCGCCTGGATCCAGGTCGGCCGGCTCGATCCTGAGCTTGTTAGTCAGCCGGTGATCCGCCGGCAGCAGCAGCACGAAGGACTCATCGAACAGCGGCTGCACCACCACGTCCGCTTCCGCGAACGGCGCGGTGACCAGAATCGCGTCCAGGTCGCCGTTGCGCAATTTTCCAGCCAGGTCCGCGACCGACCCCTCCTCCACGTACAACGACAGCTTGTCAGTCGTCTCCTGCAGCAGCGGGATGAACTGCGGCAGCAGGTACGGCCCGATGGTGGGCAGCGTGCCGAGTGCGATCGGCCCTTCGAGCTGGTCCCTGTCCGCCTCCGCCACGTCCTTGATGGCCGCCGCCTGCTCCAGCACCTTGGCCGCCATGGCGACGATTTTTTCGCCCAGCGGCGTCGGCAGGATCTTCTGCTTGCCGCGCTCGAACAGCACGCCGAGTTCTTCCTCGAGCTTTTTTACGGCAATGCTCAACGTCGGCTGGCTGACGTGGCAGCGCTCGGCCGCGCGGCCGAAATGCTGCTCCTGCGCCAGGGCGACGATGTAGCGGAGCTCGGTGAGGGTCATGGCCGGGCATGATCACGCGATCCACCGGGAACGTCCATTCCGGCGTCATCGGCGCGCGACACCAGAGGTCGAGCCCGCGGCCTGAGCCCATTCAGCCGAAAACCTACTGATGCGATAGGTGTCTCGCGAGCCCAGTTGGCCCAAGGGGCTTCGTGAGGCTGTCATGAACGTGACGAAGGCTCTTCGGGGCGTCATGCGCTTCATGGCCTTCGCCGGCCCCGTCCCACGCCTTCCCATACTCCCCACGTTCCATCAAACCGGTGATGGATCGTGCCGTTTCGACCACCTCGGCCTTCTCGGCTTCGGAATGAGGTACCGCGGCGGGTTTCGCGGCTGTCTGCGGTTTCTGTTCCGCAGCCTGTTTCGGGTTCGGGGAAACCTTGAAGTCACATCCCGTGAGGATTGCGAGCAGTATTGGCAGAAGAATGCGGGCTCTCATGCGCCTACTGTAATAACAATCATTCGCTGGATACTAACTAAGTGGCCGGCTGTTCAAGCGCACTTCATCCATTCAGAATCCGGAGCAAGAGGGAGGGCATCATGGTCAACGCGAGAATCCTGTTCGCGGCAATAGTTTGTTCGCTGGCAATCCAGGCCGGCGCGGCGCCACCGCCAGTCGAGGCCTACGGGCGCCTGCCGGCCATCGGCGACGCGGCGCTGTCGCCCGACGGCAAACGCCTGGCGCTGGAGGTGAGCGGCGAATTCAAGGCCAGCGAGCCGGACCGCGAGATCAACTTCATCCGCATCCTCAATATCGACACGGGGGCCGTCGAACACACGCTCGCTCCGCCACCGAGGCACAAGCTGCGCGGTGTCGGTTGGGCCGACGACAAGCGGCCTTACTACTTCATCAGCACCACGGTGGACGCCGCCGACACCCTGCCGAGCTCCGTGCCGGTCATGTTCCGTGGCGGCCGCATGGAGTTCTGGCGCACCAGCGTGTTCTCGCTCGACACCAAGACCGTCACCGTGCTGATGGACAGCAAGGACTTCCGCAGGAATGCGGGCCTGACCAACCTCGTGGTGCCCATCGAGGGCGAGTCGGGGTTCGGGCGCATGATCGCCGCAGGCGGCCTGGGGGAGATCAACTACGAGCCGCGACTCGCGGTGTTCAAGGTGAACCTGGATGACGGCAGCGCGAAGCCGCTGACCGCCGGCAGTGCGCTGACGCGTGGCTACATGCTCGACGAGCGCGGCGACATCGTGGCGCGTGTCGACATCAACGACCGCAGCAACCGCTGGCAGCTCTTTACCTATGAGGACGGCAAGGACCGCATGATCCTCGAGGACGTCTCGGAACTGGGCCAACCGCTGCGTCTCTTCGGGCTGCTGCAGGACGGGCGCATCGCCGCGGTCGATCCGCACGAGGAAGGCCAGCGCGACCTGCTGCTGGCCATCGACCGCAAGACCGGCGCGAAGGAACCGTTGCACCAGACCGGCGGCAGCGACGTCGGGACGATCAATGATCCCTGGTTCCGCCGCGTAGTCGGGATCCAGTGGGTCGAGGATCTGCCCAAACAGAAATTCTTCGACGAGCAGCTGCAGGCGATCTCCACTGCGGTGCAGGCCAGTTTCACCGACGGCTATGCCATCGTCGTTTCGTGGGCGCGCGATCGCTCGCGCGTGCTGGTGTTCGCCGAAAAGGCCAATGACGCCGGCGCCTGGTACATCTACGAGCCCGACACGAAGAAACTGCGCTCGGTGGGCAAGCGTTATCCCGCGCTCAGCACGCCCGAAAGTCTCGGCGACCGGCAGTCGATCAGGTTCAAGGCGCGCGACGGAACCTCGGTACCGGCGTACCTGACGCTGCCCGTGGGCGTCGAGCCGAAGAAACTGCCGACGGTGCTTCTGGTGCACGGCGGCCCGCATGCGCGCGACACATTCATGTTCGACTGGTGGGCCAGCTTCCTGGCCTCGCGCGGCTACGCGGTGTTGCAGGTCAATTTCCGCGGCTCCACGGGTTACGGCTACGACTGGTTCAATGCCGGCCGCGGCCAGTGGGGTGACGGCCTGATGCAGACCGACGTCGAAGACGGCGTCGATGCGCTGGTGAAGAACGGTACGGTAGATGGATCGCGCGTCTGCATCATGGGCGGCTCGTACGGCGGATATGCGGCACTCGCCGGCGCCACGATCACCCCCGACAAATATGCCTGCGCCGTGAGCGTCAACGGCCTGAGCGATCCCGAGCGCATGCGCAACGAAGTCGAGAAGGGCGACAAGGGAAAACGCGGCATGTTGGCCGAGTGGTGGCGCAAATCCATGGGCGAGGACATCGGCCACCTGCGCAAGGTGTCACCGATCGAGAACGCCGACAAGGCCCGCGCGCCCATCCTGATCGTGCACGGCTCGGACGATTCGGTGGTGCCCGTCGAGCAATCGCGCGCCATGCACGGCAAGCTGAAGCGCGCGGGCAAGAACGTGACCTACATCGAGATGCCGGGCGACGATCACTGGCTGTCGGGTGCGGCGACGCGCACGCAGATGCTCCACGAGGTGGAGACCTTCCTGGCTGCGCACCTGGCGCCCAAGACCACGACCGCATCTAACTAGGGCAGCGGCGTGATGCCCTCGCTGTGAACTATCCACTGCCCGTCGGGCGGGAAGCCGGGATTGAGCTCGTGCACGCTCTGCCCGCCCGCGACCATCAGGCCGACGGCCAGCAACAACGCGCCGTTCGACGGGAAATAGGTCTCGGCTGCGCGCCGGTAGCCGGGCCAGTCCGGCGATCCCGTGGCGTTCTGGGAAGAGTCCTCCGCGATGTGCACGCGCGGCGTCATGCCGGACGTGCCGAACTGGAAATTCTTCGCGTCGGTCAGCAGGAAATTCACCGCCATCTGCGGCTCATCGATTCGAGTCGCAGTCATGGCGAGCATGGGCCAGTCCCAGCCCCAGGTCTGGCGCAGGTCCCAGTCGGCGACCACGGCCTTCAGGGTGCGGCGCATGGTTTCGCGATCTGCACCCCAACCGGGCAAGAGTCCCAGCGCGGCCACGAACGACGGATGATCCTGGTCCGGACAATCCGGCGCGGTTTTACCGCCCGAACAATTGGGTGAACGCGCGCGCTCCCACAGGTCCGGCTGCGATTCGGCGGCGAGGTACAAGCCGTCCTTCACCGGCAGCTTCGACAGGCGGAACAACACGTCATCCCACTTCGCGTTCTTGGGCAGGCCGAGCCGCACGCGCCAGTCCTGGGCGGTGGCCAGCCCGAAGCGGAAATACTCCACTTCGAATGTCGGGTTGAAAGTGGTCAGCGGATCGAATCGCTCCTGCGCCGGCATCACCGGCGGCCCGAGGATGTAGCGCGGCTCGTTCTTGTCCGTCTTCTTGTCCAGGAACGGCCAACTCGCAAGCAGGTCGGCGGTCTCGAACACCAGCTGCTGGTACTTTTCCAGCGTGGCCTTGTCCTTGCGCACGTTGTAGATCGTTTCGGCCAGGTAGATAGGGTGCGGCTGCTGCCACATGATGAACGGGTTCACGGTGCTTGGGCTCTCGCGTCCCTCCGGCCCCACCATCTTCGGCCACCAGGCGCCCTTCACGCCCATGGTCTTGGCACGCGCCTGCGCCTCTTCGAGATGCGCGAAGTACCACGGCATGGCGCGCTCGAGCAGCTCGGGCCGGCCCCACACCGCGAAATGCGCCTCGTGCCAGGGGACCATTTCCAGGTGGAACTTGCCGTTCCAGCTGTTGGAGAACAGGCCCTCCTCCTGCGGCGGCAGTGCGCCGGCGGAATTCACCACCGTCAGGTACTGCGACAACACGATGCGGCGTTCGAGCTCGAAGGCCTTGGGATGTTTGCTGCCCTTGAGATCCACCACGCCGCCGTGCGTCCAGTACTTCTCCCACCAGCTCGCCACCGCGGTGCGCGCAGTGTCGGCGTCGGGAAGATTCGCAGTCGCCGGAGCTTCGGCGAACTCGACTAACAAGGTGAGCTCGGACGTACCCGGCGCGGCCAGGCGCAGGCTGTGCGCGGCGGGTGCTTCGATCTTCAGGTCGTGGTCGGCGGCCAGCTTCACTGAATATTTTGTGTCGTCGATCTGGCGCGCGAGGGTGAGCCCGCGCGGATTGCGCGCCGTTTCCTGCGTGGAATGCGCCTCGGCAAGCTCCCAGTCCGCGGGGTCAGGATTGAGATTGTGCGAGACACCGGGAAACCTGAGGCCGACCCCCAGCCGGCCGTCACCCAGCAAAGCCGACTTCAGGCGCACGATGAGCACGTCGCGCTCGGGATGCACCGAGGTCTCGACTTCCACCGGCACGCCGTCGAACACGAAGCTGCTGATGAGCCGACCGGTCCATAAGTCGAGTGTTTGCTTCGTGGCGGACAGGTCCGCAAAAGTCGCGGTCTTGCCGGCCGCACTCTTCAATTGCAGCGACAGCCGGCCGAGGTTGAATTTGTGCGGGTTCTCGCGCAGCCACTGGATGCTTTCCTGCTTGGCTGCGTCCCAATCCTTCAACGCCGGATAGGGACGCTTCTTGCCGCGCACGTCGAGCGGTCTCATCGCCTGGTCGAGCCTGAAGCCCTTCGGATTCGGAAAGCTGTGCCACGACCACTGTGCCATGGTGACCAGGGGCGCGAGCGCGGAATATTGCTCGGGAAAAGTCTGCAGACCGGTGATGTCGGCGGTGAACGCGAAGTTGCCGTTGCCCACCATGAAGGGCGCGTGCGCGTCGACCTGGGTAATGGTGGGTGTGTGGCGCGCCACCAGTGCGTGGCGATCGATGGGCGCCGCGAGCGCGGCGGATGCGCCAATGAACAGCGCCGCGGTCAGGAGTCGTAACAGCATCGGGCCGCAGTATGCGGTAAACATCGCTTCCGTGCGCGCCGATGACCGAACCTGATCGTTTTTGATATATAGGGTGCCGGGTGGGGAAAGTGGGGAGAGCGCGGTCTTCGAGTGCTCTCCCCGCTTTCCCCACCCGGCACCATCACTATGGGGAATCGACATGAGCGAATCGACGTTCGACCGGCGTGCACTGCTGAAGACGGCTGGCGCGGCGGCCGTGGGACTGTCTGTCATCGCACAGGCCGCTGCGGCCAGGCGCAGGTACGTCAACGTCGGCGTGGGTTCGCGCTCGCGCATGTACCTCACCGCGATTACCAAGACCTTCGCCAGGGACAACGAGCTGGTCGGCATCTGCGACACCAACCCGGGCCGCCTCGACACCGCGCTCAACTTCATCAAGCCCAACCTCGCGCAAGCCAAGGTGAAGCCGCCGAAGAAATACCTGGCCGCCGACTTCGACAAGATGCTGCAGGAACTCAAGCCCGACTGCGTCATCGTCACCTGCCCCGACGGCTTCCACCACGACTACATCGTGCGCTCGCTCGACGCCGGCTGCGACGTGCTCACCGAAAAGCCGCTGACGACCACGCCGGAGAAGGCACAACAGATCGTCGATGCCTGCAAGCGCAACAACAAGCACCTGCGCGTGCTGTTCAATTACCGCTATTCGCCGCCGCGCACGCAGGTCAAGGACCTGCTCATGAGCAACGCCATCGGCGACATCATGTCCGTGGATTTCCACTGGATGTTGAATACCCTGCACGGCGCCGACTACTTCCGCCGCTGGCACAGCAACAAGGACATCTCGGGCGGCCTCATGATCCACAAGGCCACACATCACTTCGACCTGGTGAACTGGTGGCTGGGCTCGGAGCCCGAGATCGTGCTGGCCAACGGCAAACGCGAGTTCTACACGCCGAAAATGGCGCGACGCATGGGCCTCGAGAGCAGCCATGAGCGCTGCCGCACCTGCCCGGAAAAGGCCAAGTGCACCTTCTATCTCGACATCGAGTCGGATCCGAACTTCAAGGCGCTGTATCTCGACAACGAGAAGTACGACAGCTACTACCGCGATCGCTGCGTGTTCCGGCCGGAGATCAGCATCGAGGACACGATGAACGTCATCGTGAAATACAAGACCGGCGCGACGTTGAGCTACTCCCTGAACGCATTCAATGCCTGGGAGGGCTACACGATCGCTTTCAACGGCACCAAGGGCCGGCTGGAGCATTCCATCGTCGAGGGCGGCGCGACGTCGGCGGGCGCCGCTAACTACCAGAACGAGGATAGGGACCTGGTGACGACGCGCGTGATCCCATTGCGCGGCAGGCCCGAGGAAATCAAGCCCTGGACCGGCGAAGGCGGTCACGGCGGCGGCGACGACGTGATGCTGGCGGAGGTGTTCGGGACCGCCGAACCCGACAAGTACCTGCGCCGCGCCGACGAGCGTGCCGGCCTTTATTCCTGCCTGATCGGCGCGTCGGCGAACAAGAGCTTCGTCAGCGGCGGCGCGGTGAAGATCGCGGACCTGGTGAGCGGCCTCACCTCGCCCGTGGTCGCGCCCATGCCGACGCGCGACCAGCCTGTCCCGATGCCCATGAAGGTGCAGATGCAGGGCTGACAGCCCGCGCGCCGGACAGTTGCGCGAAAACTCCGCCCGACTGTCCGCTGTACGCGCGCCGGCGCTGAACTAGAGTGCCTTGCATGGCACCCGATGCTTTTCTGCTGTTCCTCGCCGCCTGGACGCTGCTCGCGTTGTCGCCCGGGCCGGCGGTGATGTTCGTGATGTCGCAGACGGCGCGCCACGGCATGCACGGCGGCGTAGCCGCCACGCTCGGCATCGTCTCTGGCCACTTGTTCACTTTCAGCGCGGTGGCGCTGGGTCTCACGGCCTTGTTGACGAGATACAGCGATGCGATTGCGGCCATCCGCATCGTGGGCGCGCTCTATCTCATCTATCTCGGTGGAAAGATGCTGATCTCCCGGAAGCGCGGCGACGCGTCCGTGACCGCGAACGGCAGCGCGAATGGCAGCACCGACAAGCCACGCCGTGGCATCGCACTGCAGGGGCTCGCCGTGCAGCTCACGAATCCGAAGAATCTGCTGTTCGTGTTCGCGCTGCTGCCGCAGTTCATCCGCCCCGGTCATCCGCTGCTGCTGCAGCTCGCCATCATGCTCACGCTGACGATTCTCATCGATGGCGCTTTCCTGCTTGGATACGCCGGGCTGGCGGCGCGCGGTGCGCGCGCCTTGAAGGGCTCTCGGGTCATGAGTTGGCTCGAGCGTGTGTTCGGTGCGGCGCTCATTTTCTTTGGCATGAAGCTGCTGACCGCGCGCCGTTAGCAGGTCTGTCCCCATTTGCTAGGAAATGGGGAATGTCCCCATTAATCTAGCGGGCATGCCGGTCAAGAACGTCGTTTTCGATGCGGGCGGTGTCCTGCTCGAGTGGAATCCGCCGCGTGTCATCGCGCAGATGTACCCGGACCCGAAAATCCAGGCGCAGATCCGCGAGTTCATCTTCGAGCATCCGGACTGGCACGAGTTCGATCGCGGCACGCTCACTGCCGAAACCGCCAGCGCGCATTTCGCAAAACTTTCCGGCCGCAGCCCCGAGGAAGTGCGCGAGCTCCTGCGCGCCACCGCCGAGTCGTTGCGCCCCATCGACGGCACGATCCGGCTGCTCGAGCAACTCGCCGCCGCGGGCCTGCATCTCTACCTGCTCTCCAACATGCCGGTGAGCACCTACGAAATCCTGGTCAAGCGCCATGCCTTCTTCGAGCACTTCAGGCACATGGTGATTTCCGGCGCCATCCTGCTGCTCAAGCCCGAGCCCGAAATCTACCAGCACCTGCTGGAGACCACCGGCATCGAGCCCGCCGAGAGCGTGTTCATCGACGACCTGCCCCGTAACGTCATCGCGGCGCGCGAATCCGGACTGCACGCCATCCAGTTCACCAGCCCCGAGGCCTGCCGCATGGAGCTGCGCGCCTATCTACCGGACGCCGGTATCTGACGCAGGAGACGTGATGCCCCAGAAGATGGCCCATAACAGACGGTCCTTCATGCAGCGCACGCTCGCCGCGGCTGCGATGCTGCCGGCCGGAATGGCGGCGGCGCAGGAGCAGGCCCAGCCGGCGACCAAGCCCTGGCTCGAAGGCGGCGACCTGATCGCGAAGATGACCTGGCTCAATCCGCCGGCGAGCGTGACCTATGGTGGCGGCATGGTCACGGCGAAGAGCCGGGCACGCACCGATTTCTGGCGCAAGACTTTCTACGGCTACGTCACGGACAACGGCCACTTCTTCTACCTCAAGATCTTCGGCGAATTCGTGTTCCAGGCGCGCGTCAGCGGCAAATACGCCGCGCTCTACGACCAGGCGGGCCTCATGGTCCGGCTCGACGAAAAGCACTGGATGAAATGCGGGACCGAACTGGTCGACAGCAAGCGTCGCGCCAGCGTCGTGTTCACGCACGATTTCTCCGACTGGTCGACCATGGATGACGTCTCGCAGAACGAGGCCGTCTACTGGCGCGTCGCGCGCCAGAGGGACTCCATCGAGGCGCAGGTTTCCGCGGACGGCGCCTCCTTTTTCACCGTGCGCCAGGGCTATTTCCCTGCCTATGTGGAAGCCCAGGTCGGCCTCATGTGCGCCTCGCCCGAAGGGGCCGGTTTCGAAGCCAGCTTCGACGACCTGCGGCTCGAAAAGCCCTGAAAACCCGGTCTATCCGCGCCCTTCCGATGATTGCGCTATCAGCCGCGTAATACGCGGTCGCGGGTATGCCGGCGGCCCGCGGGACCCGCCCGGAGCTTCAGTTCCGGGCCTCTTCGCCGTTACGGGCCATGTGAACCTGCCCAAAACCGGCCTCGAAGCCGTGCCCGATTGCCCCAGCTCCAATCACACCGGCGAACGTCGCAGCCTGCAGGACGCGCTTGCGCATGAGCGCAATGTGCTGCGGACCATGATCGACATGATCCCGGCGTACATCTATGCGAAAGACGCCGGGAGCCGCTTCACCGCGGCCAACAAGCTGGTGGCCTCTCGCATGGGAACGGTCCCGGAAGGCCTCATCGGCAAGACCGATTTCGATTTCTATCCAACCGAAATGGCGACGAAGTTCTTCAACGACGAGCAGGCGCTGTTGAAGTCCGGCAGGGCGCTGATCGATTGCGAAGAGGTCGCGCACGACAGCATCACGGGCCAGGACCGCGTGCTGCTCACCTCGAAGATTCCGCTGCACGATGAACACGGCAAACTCACCGGCGTCGTCGGCATCGGCTTCGACATCACCGAACGCAAGGCCGCCGAAGAGCGCATGGCCTCGAGCGACCGGCTCGAGTCCATCGGTCGCCTGGCCGCCGGCGTGGCGCATGAGATCAACACGCCGATCCAGTATCTCAACGACAGCGTGTCGTTCATCCGCGAAGGCGTGGGCGAGCTGCTCGCCTACATCGACAAGCTGCACGCGGCCATGCCGCAGAATCCGGACAACAAACCCGACGGCAACGACGACGTCGAATACCTGCGCGAGGAGCTGCCGCCGGCGCTGTCACGCGTGGCCGACGGCCTGACGCGCATCGCCGAGATCGTCCGCTCGATGAAGCACTTCTCGCACGCCGACCAGCGCGAGATGAGCGACGTCGATCTCAACGCCGCGATCGCGAGCACGCTGGTGATCGCGCGCAGCGAATACAAGGATTTCGCCGACCTCGAGACGAGCTACGGCGAGCTGCCGAAAATCACGTGTCACGGCGGGCAGATCAACCAGGTGGTGCTGAACCTGGTGGTGAACGCGGCGCACGCCATCGGCGACGTGGTCGCCAGGCAGGGCGGCCGCGGCAAGATCTCGGTGAAGACCTCGGTCGAGGGCGGGTTCGTCGTCGCTGCCATTGGGGATACCGGGGGCGGCATTCCCGAGGGCATCCGGGCGCGCATCTTCGATCCGTTTTTCACCACCAAGGAAGTCGGCAAGGGCACCGGCCAGGGCCTGTCGATTGCGCGCAATGTCATCGTGAAGGGGCACGGGGGCGAGCTAGATTTCGACTCCGAGCCCGGCCAGGGGACGACGTTTTACGTGCGACTGCCGATCCAGCGGGCCGGCTAGAGGTAATTGGTCAGCGCGGGCGGGTTCTGCCAGTTGTCGTGCAGCCCATCGCAGTAGGTGATCGGCGCTGCGGCAAGCTCCTGGGGCGTGGCGTCCTCCAGGCAGCCGATATTCACCCCGATCACCTCGCCCACCTCGGGACTGTTGCCCCGGCCAAACGGCCTTACACCACAGGTGCGGCAAAAGTAATGCTCGTTTTGCATCGAATTGAAGAGATATTGCGTGAGCTCCTGCTTTCCGGACAGCAGTCGAAAGGCTGCCGGCTTCACCACCGCCGCCCAGAAACGGTTTCGCGAGCAGATCGAGCAGTTGCAGCGATATGTCGGCTGGGTTAGATCGATTTCAGTTTCGAAACGCACCGCTGCGCAGTGACACGAGCCGTGATAGGTCTTTTGCATGCGCCGGATTCTCCTGCAAAATCCCCGGCGAGGGTACGGGGCTATCGGGGTCGGTCAAGGTATGGATTTCATTCCAGGCGGCGAGTTGTCGCGCCGCATTCGCGCCGGAGATATCTCCGCGGAAAGTGAGCTCATTCGTCAGTTTGAGCCCGGCCTGCGCGTACTGCTTCGTCGCCGCACCGGGGGCGATGTCGGCCTGCTCCAGGACCTCGTGCAGGAGACCCTGTTAGTCGTCATCCAGCGCCTGCGCGGCGAAGGCATAGACGACCCGGGCAAGATCGCCGCATTCGCGGCCCAAACGGCCCGAAATCTGGCCATCGCGTCACTGCGGAAGGCTGAGCGACAGAGAACCGATGTCGACAGTGAAGCAACAGAGCGTAATGCGGATCCGTCACGTGGCGTGGCCACTCTGGCGGAAGATCTCGAGGCCGCGCTGGCGGTCCGCGCACTGTTGCGGGAACTGCCGCAAACAAGGGATCGCCTGATGCTCAAGCGTTTTTACCTGGACGATCATGACAAGGAGATCATCTGCCGCGACATGCAGCTGAGCGAAGCCGCCTTCAATCAGGCGCTGAGCCGCGCGCGCAGACGATTCCGCCAGATCCTGGAAGAACGCGGCTTCACACGCCGCGACCTCCTCAGTTCGGGCCTATGAACCAGCACATGATCGAACAATACGTCGCGGGCAGCATGAGCGAGGCTGATGCTGCGGCCTTCGAAGACTATTGCGTGGAGAATCCCGAGTTCGCGCGACAGGTCGAGCTCGAGCAGCGCCTCCGGGCCGGGCTCGCGCAGGTGGCGCGCGGATCGACCGCGGAGTTCGTACGCACCGAGGCGCGCTGGAAAGTCGCGCTGGCCGCAGGCGTGTTGCTGTTCATCTGCGCGGGCGCGTTCCTGTGGCAGCGCTCGGCAGCCGTCCACCCGAACATCCTCGCCGCGGTCGCGCTCGACACGAGTCGCGACATCCCATCGATGCGTCTCGCGTTGGTGCGCGGCGCAGGCAATACGCCCGAGCTGCCGCGCGGCCTGGTGCGCGTGGAGATCGTCGGCCTGTTCGACGAAGGTTACGAATACAGCGTGGTGCTCGACCGCCAGTCGAACACGCGCACCGAGACCGTCGCCACGCTCTACGGTCAACAACCCAGCTCGTCGGTCACGCTGGAAGTCCTGCTCGACGGCGATGAGCTGCGCCCGGGCAACTACGCGTTCCACGTGCTCAAGACGAATTCGCGCGAAGAGCCGCTCGACCTCGCGTTCGTGAAGCCCTGAGCTTCGGGCGGGGCCCTGGCCCTCGCGCGGCATGGCTTACAGGTCGGCGGGGCCTTCTCCTATGCATCGCAAATCGAGTGCCCGCATACCATGTGCGCCCTCGAAACGAGAGTAAGGAGACTGCAATGCCAA
>Ga0068862_100002224_pt1 | contig 17382 bp, 12 predicted proteins | sample KBSSwiS52_FD_66598 | JGI IMG/M metagenome (GOLD analysis project Ga0068862, IMG submission 66598) | Switchgrass rhizosphere microbial communities from Kellogg Biological Station, Michigan, USA - KBS Switchgrass S5-2 | ecosystem: Host-associated > Plants > Roots > Rhizosphere > Soil ... | reverse complement strand
CCAAACTTTTCGATAATCTTGAAAACTGGGACAGGTTCATCCAAAATCCTATAGGTAATTTACTGTCACCAAGCGGGCTTACGTTTTACGGTGGACTTATTTGCGCCGCGATCGCTATCTGCATTTACGCTTATAAAAAGAGTATTAATCTTTTGCATCTTACAGATGCAGCCGCACCCGCTCTGATGATTGCCTATGCTATCGGTCGCATCGGGTGCCAGGTTGCTGGTGATGGTGACTGGGGAATATTTAACAGCGCCTATATAAGTGACAAGCCTGGGCATGTAGTACCGGCAGCACCGTCACAGTTCCAGGATAAATTGCAACAGAATTCTACCTATTTTGTAGCCGGTTCTGTTACAGATCCCGCCGGGAATTTGGTGAATGTTACCGATCGCCATTCTGAATCCCTGGAAACAGTCCCGCATAAAAGTTTTAAAGGACCGCGCTTTTTACCTAAATGGATGTTTGCGTATACCTATCCTCATAATGTAAATGAGGATGGAATTTTATTGAATGATTGCGACGGCAAGTATTGCCGTGCACTGCCGCAGCCGGTATTTCCTACACCGTTTTATGAAACGATTATCTGCGGGCTCTTATTTCTTTTTCTCTGGATGCTGAGAAGAAGAATAACAATACCCGGAATTATGTTTTCAATCTACCTGGTGTTAAATGGTATTGAGCGGTTTTTAGTTGAAACTATTCGGGTTAATTCAACATATTCCATATTTGGATTTCATCCTACCCAGGCCGAACTGATTTCCGCTGCTTTGGTGGTTACAGGATTATTGGGTATCCTTATCTTTAGCAGGAAACATGCTGTTACAACCTAAAATCAATAAGTTATCAATTTATTGTGACCAATGATATTTGCCTGTGTTCACAATTCCCATTTCTTCATGTATTAGTATCACTTTAATATATTAACTGTTTCCATTCTCCTTAATATCGCACCGCGGCATTTGTAACTTTTCTTTTTCCGTCGCCGTTCTATTTCTTTGCCAGCCCTCAAAATATAACAGCAACCAATCATAAAGAATTATTGCCTTCCATGTATAATAATGTACTGTGCAAAACAAAGTACTTTACTTTGTGCTGTAATATTTTAAACATAGTATTAAATCAAAAAACATGACCAGATTAACACTTGCCGTATTATGCTTACTTTTTTCAAAACTACTTACAGCCCAGCTTCATGAAGGAAGTATTTCGGGGACTATTGCTGATGGAGGTGATCAAAAAATTATAGACGCCGCAACCGTATCTCTTTTTAAAGCAAAAGATTCATTGCTTTTTAAGACAAGTCTTACAGACAAAGCGGGAAACTTTTTGTTTGAAAATATTCCTTTTGGCAGATATTATATTCTGGCAAGTTCCACAGGGCACCTGGAAAAATACAGCCACGTTTTGGAAGTAAAGGATAATTCGGCCATACCGGTTGGCACTTTGCAATTAGCAAATGCCGCCAAAACTTTGAAAGAAGTTACAGTTGCCGCAAAGAAACCTTTCATTGAAAGAAAAATTGACCGCACCGTGATTAATGTAGATGCGGCAATAACCAATGCAGGAACTACTGCAATGGAAGTGCTTGAAAAGTCTCCGGGTATTACAGTAGATAAAGACGGGAACATAAGCCTTAAAGGGAAGCAGGGAGTATTGATAATGATGGATGGAAGGCCTTCTTACCTCAGCGGGCAGGAATTGGCAAACCTTTTAAAAAATATGCCATCCTCTGCTATTGATCAAATTGAAATCATGACCAATCCTTCGGCAAAATATGATGCTGCTGGTAATTCAGGTATTATTAATATTAAAACTAAAAAAAATAAATTAAAAGGAATAAATGGTAATCTTAGCACAAGCATTATCCAGGGAAGGCTTACTAAAACCAATAACAGCCTTAATCTTAACTATCGAAAAGGCAAAGTAAACCTCTTTGGTAATTATAGTTATTCTTCCTGGAATGGATTTGAAGATTTATTTATCAATAGAAATTTCAGGAATACCCTTACCAAAGACCTGGAGACGATATTTGACCAGCACTCAAATATACAGAACCGCTCACAGGCGCATAATATAAAACTTGGTATGGACTTTTATGCTAATAAAAAAACCACCGCCGGCATTGTATTGTCGGGGTATATTAATCCTTCACGCAGCAATGGAATTAATACAACTCTTTTAGAGAATGCTGATAAGGTGGTGGATTCTGTTGTTGTTGCAAATAATTTACAAAAAGGCAAATCAAACAATTTATCGGTCAATTTCAACCTTCGTCATTCGTTTGATTCAACAGGAAAAGAATTTACAGTTGACCTGGATTATCTTACCTACTACCAGGCTAAAAACCAGTTTTTTGAAAACAGCTATTTAAACCCTGATTATAGTGAGCGAAGGCCTGATGGCCAGTTGAAAGGTACTTTGCCGGCCAGGGTAAATATTTATTCGGCAAAAACGGATTTTACTTTTCCACTTAAGAAAACCGCAAAAATTGAAACAGGTTTAAAAAGCAGTTACGTCACGACAGATAATGATGCTTTATACCAGGACAACACTCCTGCCGGTTATGTAACAAATGAAGGCAAAACCAACCATTTCATTTATAAAGAAAATATAAATGCAGCTTACGTGAATTATAGCCGGCAAATAAAAAAATGGGGCCTCCAGGCAGGCTTGCGTGCAGAAAATACAAACGCCCAGGGCCACCAGGCTGGTAATTCAACGCGGCCTGATTCCTCCTTCACCAAAAATTACGTGAACCTGTTTCCTACTGTTTATGTAAGTTATGAAGCGAATAAGAAAAATACTTTTTCTATTAATTACGGCCGCAGGATTGATCGTCCGGCCTACCAGGATTTAAACCCTTTCTATTATTTCCTCGACGAATACACATACCAGGTTGGTAATACATTGCTTCAGCCACAGTTTACGAATAATATAGAATTGTCACATACTTACAATGGCTTCTTAACAACAACTATCAATTACAGCAAGACGGATGATGTTTTTACCGATGTGCTGAAACAGATCACCAGTGAAAGAAAAACATTTCTAACCAAAGAAAATATTGCATCCAAAACAAATATGGGATTGGCAGTAAGTGCTTATTTCCCTGTTACTAAATTTTTAACAACAAACATTTATAGTAATGTTAACCACGATACCTACAAGGGTGCACTTGACGGCGGATATCTTAATGTCCAGGGAACAGTTTTTTTTGCCAACATAAGCAACCAGTTGAAATTTAAAAAAGGATGGAGTGCTGAAGCAAGTGGTTTCTATAGATCAAAAGGAATAGAGAGCCAGATAATTATGGATCCTATGTGGAGACTTGACGCGGGGTTGCAAAAAGAGGTTCTCAAAAATAAAGGCACAATTAAGTTAAGTATCAGGGACATTTTTGCCTCTCAGAGTTTTACCGGTAGGGTGAAATACCAGGATATTGATGTTTATGTACACAGCATTCATGACAGCAGAACAGCCTCCCTTACTTTTACGTACCGTTTCGGTAAGCCAGTACAAAATCAGCAGCGTAGAAAAACCGGCGGCGCATCAGACGAACAAAACAGGGTGAAGACAGGGAATTAATGACATCTAATGGAAATGCATAGCCGAAATAAAAAAAGACCGGGCTTCCATCCCTCTTCAACAATAGATTCCAGTTAAGCTATACCTAACGTATATAATGACCCCCATTAAGATGCCGGGCCACTTTAAGTGGCCTGGCATCTATGCTACCGGTATGATGATCACAAAGTGTATCTAAAGCAGTGTCTGCAAAAAATTTCTTTTTTCTATTGGCGATATCCATTTGACACCAATAACCTGAAAAATAACTCTGGAACTTCACGTGAAGCGCGAGCTGAGCTAAAGCAAATTTGGAAAATCGAAATAAATTTTCCCGGTTCCGGACCAATGATATTAATCATCTTCTTCAGTGACCTCCATTATTAATAATGGGTCTTCAGTATTGTAATTTTACAGCCAAATATTATTTAATAATAGTTAATTAGTCTACAAGATTCTATATCCTGGAAAGTGCAAAAAAACTTACCTCACCATGATAATCCACTTTGCTAAACATAGCATATAAAATAAAAGATTATGACCAGATTAACCCTAACAGTGTTTTTTTTGATTGTTTCCGAATTACTAAATGCCCAGGTGAAGGAGACTAGTATTTCAGGAAATGTTGTTGGCGGCGGCGGTCAAAAAATTATAGATGCAGCCACCATATCCCTGTTTAAGGCAAAAGATTCGGTGTTATTTAAAATAAGCCTTACCGATAAAACAGGAAACTATTTATTTGAACACGTTCCTTTTGGAAAATATTATATACTGGCTTCTTCAACCGGGCACCTGCAAACCTATAGCCATATGTTGGAAATTAATAATATTTCTCCGGTTACCGTAAGTACTTTGCAATTAACAACTGTGTTGAAAACATTGAAAGGAGTCACCGTCATTGGGAAGAAGCCTTTCATTGAAAGAAAAATTGATCGCACCGTAATTAATGTAGATGCGGCAATAACCAATGCAGGGACCACAGCATTGGAAGTGCTTGAAAAATCTCCAGGGGTTACAGTTGATAAAGATGGAAACATAAGCCTGAAGGGCAAGCAGGGGGTTTTAATAATGGTGGACGGGAGACCTTCTTACCTTAGCGGACAGGAATTAGCCAACCTCTTGAAAAATATGCCATCATCTGCTATTGACCAGATTGAAATTATGACAAACCCTTCGGCTAAGTACGACGCTGCCGGAAATTCTGGAATTATTAATATTAAAACCAAAAAAAATAAACTGAAAGGCTTAAACGGAAATCTGAGCACAGGAATTACTCAATCAAGATATACTAAAACCAACAACAGCCTTAATCTTAATTACCGTACCGGGAAAGTAAACGTTTTTGGTAATTATAATTATTCTTATTGGCAGGGATTTACTGATTTATATATTCTGCGAAATTTCAGGAATACAGATACCAAGAACCTGGAGACTATATTTGACCAGCAATCTGATATGCAATACAATGGACAGTGGAGTAATTTAAAACTTGGAATGGATTTTTATGCAAATAAGAAAACTACAGCCGGGATGGTAGTTTCAGGATTTCTTAATCCGTCCCGCAATACGGGTGTAAACACAACTCTTTTAGAAAATGCCGGTGGGGTTGTTGACTCCATTGTGGATGCCGGTAATTCGGAGCGTGGAAGGTCAAATAATTTATCCATTAATTTCAATCTTCGCCATTCATTTGATACTACAGGAAAAGAATTTACGGTTGACGTGGATTATCTTACCTATTACCAGGCCAGAAGCCAGTTTTTTGAAAACAGGTATTTAAATCCGGATTATAGTGAACGCAGGCCCTTAGGCCAGTTGAAAGGCACTTTACCGGCTACAATAAATATTTATTCAGCAAAAACAGATTTTACATTTCCACTTAAAAAAGCAGCAAAAATTGAAACAGGTTTAAAAAGTAGCTACGTTACTACTGATAATGATGCTTTATATCAAAACAATACTCCGGACGGTTATATTACAGATGACGGAAAAACCAATCATTTTATTTATAAAGAAAACATAAATGCAGCATACGTTAATTATAGCAGGCAAATTAAAAAATGGGGATTGCAGGCAGGATTGCGTGCAGAAAATACAAATGCACAAGGTCACCAGGTTGGTAATACAACAAAACCCGATTCATCGTTTACTAAAAATTATGTGAATCTTTTCCCAACGGTTTATGTGAATTATGAAGCGAATAAGAAAAATACTTTTTCTATAAATTATGGCCGCAGGGTAGATCGTCCTGCCTACCGGGATCTAAACCCATTTTATTATTTCCTTGATGAGTACACGTATGCAGTTGGGAATACCTTGCTTCAGCCACAGTTTACTGATAATATTGAATTATCTCATACATACAATGGTTTCTTAACCACAACCATCAATTACAGCAAAACAAACCAGGTATTTTCCGATGTCCTGAAACAAATTACCAGCGAGAGAAAAACATTTCAAACGAAAGAGAATATTGCGTCCAAAACAAATATGGGATTAGCCCTAAGTGCCTATTTTCGTGCTACTAAATTTTTAACTACAAACATTTACAGCAACGTTGTACATGATAATTATAAAGGCGCACTGGATGGCGGATACCTTAATGTAAATAACATTATGTTTTTTGCGAACATAAGCAACCAGTTGAAATTTAAGAAAGGATGGAGCGCAGAAGTAAGCGGCTTTTACAGGTCAAGAGGCATAGAAAGCCAGATAGTTATAGATCCACTGTGGAGACTTGATGCAGGCTTGCAAAAGGAGGTACTTAAAAATAAGGGAACCCTTAAATTAAGCATCAGGGATATTTTTGCCTCTCAGAATTTTAGCGGTTATGTGAAATACCGGGACATTGATGTATATCTGAAAAATCAACACGACACCAGAAATACATCGCTTACTTTCTCTTACCGTTTTGGTAAGCCATTGCAAAATCAGCAACCAAGAAAAACAGGTGGCGCATCAGACGAACAGAACAGGGTGAAGACAGGAGGGAATTAATGATACCTGCCGGAAATGCATAGCCGAAATTAAAAGACCGGCTTAGCTTCCCTCCGTTCAACAGGAAATTAAATTTCTGATGATTAAGCTACAGCCAAGATACATCATGAAGCCGTTGGAGGTGTCAGGCCACTTCAAGTGGCCTGACACCTATAGGGCAGGTCAATAATTTTTGCACCTGCTCTTTTGTGGGGACTTTTAATTTCAATGATCTGCAAAAATGGGTTGAAATGATCCGGCCGGATATTCTGCAGGAAATATATCTTCAGTCATTAAATGAGAAGCCATTCTTCCTAAAGCATTCGAGCACATAGCAGAGTATCCATTTCCAACTCCCGCTTCTGAGTCACCAGGCTCGTCCGGTCCCAAAACAGCTATATGTGTTTGAGACTGACTCAAATACCTGGCTGCCGCGGAACCGATCAATCGTTTTCCATAAAAATGCTGTCATGTATCATTAATTTCTTATTAAGCTGTAAGCTCCAAAAATTATCACGAAAAATTATATTAAAAAATAAAAAAATTGTAATTTTTCGGTGCTGAAGCTACTAATTTACTCATCTAAAAATTTTTTTGACATGACAAAGAAAATTTCGAATCCCGTTAGCGAACGACGCGATTTTTTAAAGCAGGTTGCTACCGGCGCCGCAGCTTTAAGTTTAACAATGCTTGCACCTCCACTTTCGTTGCAGGCGGCTCCCCTTAACGATGGTCCCGGCGATGATGCTGATACATGGTTTAAAAAATTAGACGGGAAAAAGCATAGTATTGTATTTGACGTAACCCAGCCTAACGGTGTATTTCCATTTGCATGGCCAAAAGTTTTCTTATTAACCAACAATGCAACCGGTACACCGGAAAAAGATAACGGAGTAGTTGTTATATTGAGGCATGATGGTATTCCATATGCCATGGAAAATCGTTTGTGGGAGAAATACAAATTTGGAGAATTATTTAAAATTAATGATGAAAAAACAAAAGCGCCTTCCATCCGGAACATGTTCTGGCAACCAGCTCCGGGTGATTTTAAAGTTCCCGGAATAGGTGAAGTGGCAATCGGGATAAATGAGCTACAGGCCAGTGGCGTAATGTTTTGCGTATGTGATATGGCGCTCACGGTGTTTAGCGCCGTTGCTGCTCAGAATATGAATATGGAAGCGGCTGCCGTTAAAAAAGACTGGGTTTCCGGGCTATTACCAGGAATACAAATTGTTCCTTCCGGGGTTTGGGCTGTAGGCAGGGCCCAGGAGCATGGATGCGCTTATTGTTTTGCAGGTTAATAAATAATGCACCGTCAGATAGCTGAATAAATCAGCACTTGTAACTAGCGGCTTTGGATAAGTACGCCATCTGGTGAATAATGTATATGAAATTATAAGCGAACCGTTATTGTTAGTGTGAATGCTGCCGTTTGCAGATATAGTGCCGTAATATTTATTAAATACTTATCTTCGTTTTACTCTCTCAAGCCACATTAGGATAACATATTATTTTTTCTGCTTTTTCCTGTTTGGCAATTATTATTAACAAAACTAAAAATTTCATTATGAGAAAATTTATTGGATTATCCCTATGTACTATCATTTTACTTTTTACCGTTCCGGGAGTTTCGCAAAAAATGACCTGGACCACAAAGTCTGATGCGGCAAAAGAATTTGCCATGAATGGAGCAGATCATTATATGAATGCAGAATTTGAAAGGTCCTATAGCGATTTCTCTACCGCATTAGGACTCGACCCAGATTTTACGGTTGCCCTGGTATTCATGACCAACCTTACCACCGGGGAAACCCGAAAGGCCTATATCCAGAAAGCTCTTAAAAGTGCTGAGAACAAGACGGAAGGCGAAAAATTATTTGCATCTACAGTTGATGAAAAAACTACCCCGGAAAGCAGGCGTGAGATTTGGGCAAAACTTCATAAGATGTTTCCGGATGGCGCAATGTTAGGAAATATTTATGTGCAAACCCGTGCAACGCCCGAAGAGCAATTTGCGGCAGCCCAGGATTTCATAAAAAAATTCCCGGATCAGCCGTCAATGTATAATACCATAGGTTATTATTATATGCTGAATAAAAAGGATAATGCTATGGCAAAACAAAATTTTGAAAAGTATATTTCAATGTATCCTGATGGAAGCAATCCTTATGATTCAATGGGCGACTTTTACCTAACCACTGGGGATACTACCAATTCGGAAAAGTATTATAAACTGTCACTTGAGAAGTATCCATTTACCACCAGTTCTCTAAACGCCCTTCAAAAAATTAATGACAGCAAAAAGAAGAAATGAACATAAATAAGTCTTAAAAAATTAAGGGCCACGGTAAAGGCCCTTAATTTTTAAAAATGCTTACCTCACTGCTTTTTCCTTGTTCTTCTTTTAATGCTGTCCCATACTGGCAATACATCGGGTGAAAGGCCAAAATAAATGATAGCGCCGGCATATAGCGCCGTAAATACCGAGCCCTTTAAAACGATTGCAAAAAATCCATGAAAATTCCTGAAAGTATAATAGCATAAAGTAAAACAGAAGAGCGCAATGAGTATTGAATAAATTGTTTTTTTACTGAATGGATGCATATTAAATTTCTTCTGCAGGAAGATAATGCGTATCATATTGTAAATAGTAAATGAAATAACATTCGAGTAGCCGGCACCTATGATACCCAGCTGCTTCACTAAGAAATAGCTCAATGGGGTTATAATCAGGAATAAAATAATGCCGCTCAAAAGCTCAAATCTCCAGAAGACCGAAGTGCCGATAATTTGGGCATTGACCCCGGTGCCTAAATCAATAATACGGGCCATACCTAAAAAGAAAAATATCCATTGAGACTGCAGGTAGGCTGGTTTGAGCCCGAAAGTTTCTACGGCATCCCGGTAATTAAGCCATACCACTAAAAAAATGCCAAGCGATGCAATAAGCAAATTAATACCTGATCTTTGGTAAATGAGATTGATTTTATCATAATCTTTATCTTTCCAGGCTTTGGAAAGTATGGGTATGGATGCAGCAACGGCACCCCTTTGAGGCGCCTGTACCAACCCTGCAACAACACTACCCAGGGCAAAAATTCCTGCAGCGCTGGTACCCAGTACCGACATGATGACCAGTGTGTCAATGAACTGGGCTATCATTAGAATGGCGCCGCCGAAATATATAAGAGAAGCTAATGAAATAATTTTTTTATAAAACTTTTTTGTGACCCTGCTGATGGTAAAGGTGAGATGTAATTCTTTTTTCCAAATCAGGTAGATTAAAAGCGTTGCCGCAACAATACCATAAGTAAATGCATATAATTTAATAAACGTATCAAAACTGTTGATAAGTTTAAAACTGAGAAGAAATATGAGGACGGTGGTAAGACCACGGAAAAGCACTTCCCTTAAGAACGTAGTGAATATTGACTTGCGAATGTTCCATGCAAACACTTCAAGAACTGAAAATAACAAAAGTGAAAAACCAAATGGAAACACCCAGAAATAATATTGTACAAATTCCGGGGAATTGGCCCCAAATTTTCTTATAACAAGGTCTTTAAAAAAAATGCCGGCAAGTATTACAAAAAAAAATCCAATAAGGCTTACTACCAGCGCCCAGGTTAAAAGATCATTTTTCTTTTTGGGAAGATTGTCATTATAATAAGGATAAAACTTATAAACCGTAGAGATCATTCCAAAGTTCGCAAATACAAACATAAGGTTGCCCACGGCAATGAAGATTGAGCTGGTTAGTCCATATTGAGAAGTGGTAAATGGAGATCCCTGCCTTGTGAACAAATACGTATTGATAAAGCCAATTAAAAAACCGGAATAGACAAAAACGGTGGAGATGATACTTTGCTTCCGTATCTGCGACATACAAGTGTTTAATCCTCTAAATTATATTTATTTAATTTGATTCGTATCTATATAAAAATTTTCATCAACTTTTAGCTTCGCAATTTTCATTTTTAATTGCTGCATTTTTTCAGAAGGATGAATAAATACGAGTGCGCCTTTGTTATTCACAATTCTCACAGGCATATTAAATCCTGCCACGCAATTCGTCCAGCGATAAGAAAGAGTACCGTTATGAATCTTGTATTCAAGTATGGGAATTTTTATAGTTCTTAAGTATTGATCAAATACTTTGGAAAAATCGATGCCTGATTGTTTGCTTATGAAATCTTCAACTTGCCTGGAAGAGACTGCCTGGTGGTAAAATGTCTTATTGAGGCCTCTGAGAATATCCCTGAATTTTGCATCATTATTAATTATTTGCCGGATGGTATGTATCATGTTGCCGGCTTTATAATAGATATCTATCGGGCTCTCACTGTTTACGTCATATGCAGAAATTATGGGTTCCTTATTTTCAATATTTTTTCTTATGCCGACTATATATTCTGTGGCAGCTTTTTTACCAAAATAATATCCGGTAAAAAGTGTTTCGCTGTAATTGGTAAATCCTTCATGTATCCAGAGATCTGCATGATCTTTTGCGGTAATGTTATTGCCAAACCATTCATGGCCGCTTTCATGTACAATTATAAAATCCCACTTCATTCCCTGGCCGGTACCGGAAAGATCCATCCCATGATATCCCTTAAGATAGTCGTTTCCGTAAGCAATCGCACTCTGATGTTCCATGCCCAGGTAGGGTGCATCGACAAGCTTATAACCATCTTCGTAAAAAGGGTAGGGGCCAAACCAGTATTCAAAAGCCTTCATCATACGGGGAGCTTCTGCAAATTGCTTTTTTGCCCTGGCAAGATTGGAATCAAGTACCCAGTAATCCATGGTAAGGTTTCCTTTTTCACCTTTGTAAATTTCTCCAAAATGGACATATTTGCCAATGTAGGGAATAAGATCGTAATTATTGATGGGGTTTACTACCGCCCATGTAGTAGTGCTGGTGCCATCATTGTTATTGATCATACTTCTCTGTCTTCCATTACTGATAGAAATGAGGTCTGAAGGAGCGGTGATGTGTATTTCAGCGCTGTCGGGCTCATCACTTTGGAGGTCTTTGCATGGATACCAGATACTGGCGCCCGTGCCCTCGCAGGCAATGCTTATCCAGGGATTTTTTGCCTTATCCCTGGCCCATACAAGCCCGCCATCCCAGGGGGCTTTTTTTGCGATAGTTGCTTTACCGTGATAATAAACTGATATTTTCCCTTTGAATAAACTTCCAGACTTCCATAAAGGCATTGTAAAAAAATAAGCATTGCCATCTTTTCTTAGTTTTTCTATTTTAAAAGGACCGTCTAAAATGCTGTCTATAACCATAGGTTCCTGCAAATCAATTTGCATATTCATCACCTCATTTACAGATAATGCCTTAAATGAAATGATATTATATCCGCTTATGGTACTATCCTGTAAATTAAATTTTACATGCAGGTCATATTTGGTAGCATCCCACCATGATCTTCCCGGACCATTGCTGCCACGAAGTGTATCCGCATGCGTGAAGGGCTGGGCAAAGCATGTGTTAAAAAGAATGAAGGATAAACAAAATAAGGTGATTATCTTTTTCATTTACTAAATTTATTTTTCTAAAACAAAGATGAAGTTAAAAAATCAAAAGCCTTTGCCACCTGTAACAATATTTAGAAAATATATTTCCTGTATCTTTTTTGTTACTGCCTTACTTTTTTTCTCTTCCTGCAAACCTCATCAAACCGGCAAAAATATTTTTCATTACAATGAACAATCCGGGATTGCGACCCTGGACCCTGCGTTTGCAAAAAATCAATCTATCATGTGGGCAGTGCACCAGATTTATAATACACTTGTACAAACTGACGATAGCCTTCACCTCGTGCCTTCTCTTGCAAAAAGCTGGGATATATCAACGGACAATCTCACTTACATTTTTCATCTGCGTAATGATGTTTTTTTCCAGGATAATGTTGCATTTCCAGATGGCAGGGGAAGAAAGCTGACTGCCGGGGACGTAGTGTATAGTTTCAGGCGGATTATGGATAAAAATACGGCGAGCAGCGGAGCATGGATATTTAACAGCAGGGTACATCCTTCGAACGCTTTCAGCGCTTTGGATGATACCACTTTTCAATTGAGACTGGTGGCTCCTTTTCATCCAATATTGGGGATTATGAGTATGCAATATTGTTCCATCCTTCCTAAAGAAGTTGTAGAGAGATATGGAAAGGATTTTCGCAGGCATCCTTGTGGTACCGGGCCTTTTCAGTTCGTTGCCTGGGAAGAGGGCCAGGCATTGGTACTTAAAAAAAATCCCTTTTATTTTGAAAGAGACAGTACCGGTAAGCGATTGCCATATCTTGATGGCATTAAAGTTTCATTCTTCGAAAATAAGGCCACTGAATTCCTGGAATTTCAACAGGGCAGGCTTGATTTTATCAATGATATAGATGCTTCTTTTAAAGACGAAGTCCTTACGAAGAAAGGAACATTGCGTAAAGAGTGGGAAGGAAAAATCGTACTCGTTAAACACCCCTATCTCAATATTGAATACCTGGGAATATTGAATGATACCAGTTTGGGAATCGTAAAAAATTCCCCCCTCAAAATTTTAAAAATACGGCAGGCAATTAATTACGGTTTTAACCGGAGAAAGATGATGCTTTACATCCGCAACTCGATTGGCATACCTGCAGAAAGCGGGTTCGTTCCCGCTGGCCTTCCTTCATTTGACTCTGTTTCGGTTACAGGGTACCGTTATGATCCCGGGAAAGCTTTGCAATTACTCAAGGAGGCAGGTTATCCCAATGGTACAGGGCTTCCTGTAATAAAGCTGCTTACCATTCCGGTATATGCTGAATTTGCAACTTATATAGCCAGCGAATTGCAGCAGGTAGGAATTAAAATCCAGGTTGAGACTATCCAGAAAAGTTTATTACTTGAAGAAACAGCCAAATCGGACGCGTTATTTTTTCGTGGGAGCTGGATTGCCGATTATCCTGACGCAGAAAATTACTTAAGTGTCTTTTATGGAAAAAATCCCGCCCCGCCAAATTATATGCGATACAAAAATCCCCAGTTTGATAAACTATATGAAGATGCCCTGGAAGAAAAAAATGATTCTCTTAGAATGAAAATTTACCAGCGGGCCGATCAGCTAATGATAAAAGATGCCCCGGTAGTTCCTTTATGGTATGATATGGTTATCCGGTTGGTTAAGCCATATGTAAAAAACCTTATACCTAACAGCCTTAATCTTCTGGAACTTAGAAAGGCAAGATTAGTTGAGTAATTTCCTTAATAAGTTAAACTTCGTATATTCGGCTCCGTTATAAATAATTAAGCGTAGCTTACCACTTATTGTTTTTAATTTTTTAATACGAATGTTCATTATCCTTCTGTTCTTTGTTTGCCAGTGGTTTTTATCATTGTTTTTCCATGCATTTTTCGTACATCGTTTTCCTGCACATCAATATGTTTGGAAAAAGATGTGAATGATGTTATGTAATTCCATATCTTACGCGCAGGACTACGATTGCAATCAAAAAATTTCTTTGGATATATCACCCACATTTTAATTACCCACATTTACCGCAAATTATTCTTATTATAAAAAACCTATAATCTTAATGTCTAAAAAAATAAGATTTTCGAAAGCAAAAGAGCTGGACTTTTATTCGACGCTCAATAAAAGGGTAGATGAGTATTTTAGTATTAACAAAATATCCAAAAATGCCAATTGGGTAATGGTATTTAAAACATTGTTTTATTTGGGCATATTTACTGCTGCCTACCTGTTACTTATTTTAAATACAAACAGTTTAGCCATTCAATTTATTCTGTGGATTACCATAGGATTCTTCACGGCTTTTATTGGCCTTAATATCTCTCACGATGCAATTCACGGTTCATTATCACGCTATAAAGGAGTAAATAAAATTTTAAGTTATACGTTCAATATTATTGGCGCAAACGCCTATCTATGGGGTATCATGCATAATATCGTTCACCATACTTACACCAATATTGAAGGTCATGATGAAGATATTGAGTCAGTTCCTTTACTGAGGATGTCGCCCCATCAAAAATTATGGAAAATACACCGCTACCAATACTGGTATGCATTTTTATTTTATGGGTTCGGTTCTCTTACATGGGTTTTTATAAAAGACTACGTTAAGTTTTTTAAAAAGAAAATCGGGAATTATGATAATAAAAAGCATCCGCCGATTGAATATTTTAATTTATTCTTTTTTAAAGCTGTCTATTATACAATTTTTCTTGTTTTGCCAATGATCCTGATAAATGCTTTGTGGTGGCAGATATTACTGGGTTTTTTTGCATTACATTTTTGTGAGGGAATTACCATGGCAGTTATTTTCATGCTCGCCCACGTTGTGGAGGAAACTAATTTTCCATTGCCAAATGAACAAGGCAATATAGATAATTCGTGGGCGGTTCACCAGTTATATACCACGGCAGATTTTGGGAGAGAAAACAATCTTTTAAGTTTTTTATGCGGGGGTTTAAATTTCCAGATAGAGCATCACTTATACCCACGTATTTGTCATGTGCATTACAAGCCTATATCAAATATTGTTAAAGCAACAGCGGAAGAATATAATCTTCGTTATAATGCAAATCCTACTTTTGCCGGGGCAATCAGGTCGCATATCCGGTTGTTGAAAAAGCTGGGAAAAGGCGAATTGATTGCATTGCAGGTGGCATCCGGGTAACAGTTATCCAGCCAAAGCTTTACAATTTACCGGGAATAGCCTTTTATATTTTTTCGAATACCAGCCTGAAATGATCCATAGTTTCATTCTCAAAGCAGATCTTGTTAGGGCTTATTTTAAATACAGCTACCTGGTGGCGAAATTCTTTATCAAAAATAACCCTTGGGATCAGGGAGGCATATAAGAGATATTTTTTTAAATTAAATTTCCTGAACTTTCTTCTCCATCTTTTGATCGTCTCGATATAATCCAATCTGCCACTGCTTTTAGAAATTAATTTAAACCATGGTTGTGCATTTTTTATTACCTGTTCGGCACCATAAGGCAACCAGGATCCCGGGAACTGTTTTACCATTAAGGCCATAGCATATGAGGGAGAATTTTTGGGAGCATTTACACTTACATCTTCCAGAGGCATCATATTTTTGGAAAACACCATCGTCTGCATATAATACCTTCCGCCGGCGGGTAGCAAGTCATTTAGGCCTTTAAAAAAATTATGATACACTTCATCCTGTTTTCCGGCCTTATATTCTTCTATTGAACAGAAGTGTTCCATTCCTCCTATACAGGTTACTGCATCAAAAACACCAAAGTTCTCCGGCGTAATTTTCCTGCAATCCATGACGTGAACATCCAGGCCATTTTTAACACACGCGGCAGCCTGGCCTGATGACAAAGTAACTCCAATTCCATTAGCACCCCGCCCCTTAATGTAGTTAAGAAATGGCCCCCATCCACATGCCATGTCAAGTGCTTTAGTACCCTTTTTTATACCAAGATTATCCGCAATAAACTTATGCTTATTTTTTTGGGCTTCTTCGAGCGACATGGAAAAATCTCCATTAAACATCGCGCCGCTGTAATCAGCCGTTTCGCCAATACTTAACCGGAATATTTCATCAATAGTTGTATAGGTAAAATCCAGATCATTTTTTGTTGCCATTATGCTGTATTTTTTTTATTTTTTGATACCGGTTGCAGTAAATTCAAGATGCTCAATATAGCAAGAATTTGTGCATTCCAATCACCGGAATTAATGTATAGTAATTCTAATTCCTGCCTGCGGTATAAGCATGGTAGTCCTGGAATTATTTTCTTCAAATGAAACATTACCATTTCCGTTAATATAAGGATTGGTAAGATAACGGCTATTAGCGCCAATTAAATAAGCAACTTTCAGTTCCAGTCCTAAATCATCCATCTTATTTAACGGTATATCAATACCTCCCGCCGCTCCATACGCTAACGCCCAATGGGCTTTGCTGGAATTAGAATAGGAAGAATTATAATCGCTGTAAAAAGTAAGTCTTTCAACACTTACGGTTGAGAAAAACACATTCCAACCGGCTGTAATATCAAGGAAAGGTTTTATTTTTCCGAATTTTGAAGACTGGAAACGTGTAAGCAGCATCAAGGAAAAAATATTATTGGTTGCACTCACTTTAAATTCGTCATAAAATCCAAATACATAACCGGAAAAATATTGAGTAGCACGGCCTTTCTCCTGTATACCAAACTCAATCCCGAATTTTACCGGCGCAATTTTATTGGGTTTGAATAAAAGGTTTGCGCGCAATCCAAAACCCGCATCGGGATTTACATCTTTATAATCTCCCTGCGGAACAGCAAGCTGGGCATTTATTGAGGTGGAAAATTTTTGTGCCTGGGAAAATGAGTAGGTAAAAGAGATCATTAAAATGGTTAGTAAATATTTCATCAATAATAATTTTATTTTTTCAGCTTATCCGCAAAAACTTTTTTTAATTTATCCATTTTTGGTTTTATAACATAATAACAATAGGGCTGGGAACCATGATTTTTATAGTAGTCCCGGTGATAATTTTCTGCTTCATAAAAATTAGTGAAGGGCTCAATGGCAGTAACAATGGGTTGATCAAAAGTTCCGCTTTTATCAAGAGCAGCTTTATATTTTTCGGCTTTTTCTTTTTCTTCATTATTGTGGTAAAAAATGACACTCCTGTATTGAGGCCCCGTATCATTACCCTGCCTGTTCAACGTTGTGGCATCATGAGTTGCCCAAAAAACCTCGAGCAATTCATCAGAACTGATTTTATTCGTACCATAATCAATTTTCAGGACTTCCGCATAACCCGTTTTCTTATTGCAAACCTCTTCGTAGGTT
>Ga0068862_100002217_pt1 | contig 17410 bp, 14 predicted proteins | sample KBSSwiS52_FD_66598 | JGI IMG/M metagenome (GOLD analysis project Ga0068862, IMG submission 66598) | Switchgrass rhizosphere microbial communities from Kellogg Biological Station, Michigan, USA - KBS Switchgrass S5-2 | ecosystem: Host-associated > Plants > Roots > Rhizosphere > Soil ... | reverse complement strand
CACGGCCGCGAGCTGCTGGGCCGGCACTTCGCCTTTGACGATCACGACACCCGGCACCGCGCAACGGGCGGGCTCGGTCGTGGCGTCCCGGGTGAGCTCGACGATCTCGGTCAGTTGATGATCCATAGGCAGTATCAGGCAATGGATTGGCAGGATCGTGTCTGGGCCGAAAGAGCCTCCGGGTCCACACTTTGACCCCATGAAGATAGCAATAATCACTGGCGCAAGTAACGGCATCGGCAGGCGCACCGCACTCGAATTGGCCCGGCGCGGCATGGGCGTGGTGCTGACGTACCACTCCAACGAAAGCAACGCCCTGGAGCTGGTTCGCGAGATCGGGCAAGGGGCGGTGGCCCTGAAATTGGACCTGAGCCGCAAATCGGGTTTCGAGACGTTCGCGCAGGCGGTGGCAGCCAACCTCGAAAAGGTTTGGCAGCGGAAATCCTTCGACCACCTCGTCAACAACGGCGGAGTGGGCGGTGGAATGAGGTTCGAGGATATGACCGATGATTACTTCAATCGAGTGCTCAACACGAACTTCGTGGGACCTTTCTTCCTGACACAACGACTGCTGCCCTTGATGGAAAACGGCGGCAGCATCGTCAACACCTCGAGCAGCGCGAGCCGCGGGTCCTCGCCCGGATACTCCGCCTACGGCGCATCCAAGGCGGCACTCACATCCTGGACTCGCTACCTGGCCAAGGAGCTGGCACCCCGCAGGATCCGTGTGAACGCGGTGTCACCCGGACCTGTTCTGACGAATCTCGGCGGCGGCGCTTTTGCGAAACACCCCGAGTATATACAACCGCTCGCGGACCAGACCGCCCTCGGGCGGATCGGTCAACCCGAGGACATTGCAACAGTCATTGCCGCACTACTGTCAAATGACTGCGGTTGGATCACTGCACAGGATATCGAGGTGTCAGGGGGTTTCATGCTCTAATCGCAGAGTGAGCAAACACGACAAGCGCATGAAGAGTTGGCGATCGCGGACACCGGCTGCCACTCGCTTCATGAGCGAGCAGCTCACCGACCAGCTCACTCCCGTCCTCGTGGCGGCCGGTTTTGTGCAGGTCGATGTGGACATGGGCGAGGAAAGCTCACCGGTGGCGGGTAACGAGCTGCAGTTCGAGCGCACCCGCGGCGTTCACATTGACGTGATCTTGGTATTTTTCGACAAATATGCCGCCCCGCGCTTTCAGGTGTCCCTCAACCAGCGCACCCGGTCAGAGCTTTTGGGCTCGGCTCATCTGGTCGAGCGCCCGAGCCAGTATTACCACTGGTGGGGCAAGCCGTGGTGGCTCCCGAGCCGCTTCTGGACCGAAGGGGGAGCGAAGAGAACCGTCCGACAGGTGGTCGAGTCCGTAGGACAGGGTATTCGATACCTCGAAACGAATGAGCGGGGTCCCAACACCAGCAAGCGCTCCGGTGGGGTGTTGGTGCGTCGCCGAGGGGTGTGATAACCCGCCTGTGGAAGCGGCTGCGGCCGGTACGCTCGGCAAAGCACCGGATTAGTCGTGCTGACTCACAGGACAATCTTGAACAACGTGCCTCCGTAAGCACCTCCGCCGTACATGGAAACTCCGTAGAACTCACCGTCGAGGCCTTGCACCACGCCCATTGGATTGACACTCGTTCCGGTGGCCGAGGTATCGAAGCTCCACAGCACCGTCTCAACTCCGTCCAGGGTCACTCGATAAAAGATTCCGCTGCGGTTAGGGGCACCACCGCCGGTGGTCGTCCCATACAGGTTTCCGTCGGTCCCTTGCCAGAGCCGGCCCTGCGGCCAGATGCCGTCGGTTCCGCCACCGAAACTCCACAATACAGATACATCGCCCGTCGGCGTGATCCTGAAGAGAGCACCACCGTTGTGCACGCCACCAAACTTCGTGGTGCCGTAGAGATTGCCGTCAGTAGCCTGAATCAGTTGATTGGTTGCCCCGGCGCCTAATGGTCCGGGCAGATTCGACAGCACCGTTTCCACTCCGGCATGAGTCAGCTTGAACAGCGTTCCGTTGGATTGAGTGCCGCCGAACGAGGTAACACCGTAGAGATTGCCGTCACTGGCCTCGACCAGACCCGCCTCGGGCCCGCTGCCGTCGGTGCCTGACCCGAAACTCCACAAAACGGACTCCGTGCCGGTCAGCGTGATCTCAAAGACGGTTCCGTTGCCAAACTGGCCGCCGCCGCTGGTAGTTCCGTAAAGGTTGCCGTCGCGCCCCTGTATGAGAGAGCTCTTGGGGAAGTTGCCATCCGTACCGCTGCCAAAGCTCCACAAAACGGCCCTCGAACCCGATGGAGTTACCTTGAAGACGGTACCCATGCCGTGCGTTCCACCTGCATAGGTGGTCCCGTAGAAGTTGCCATCGCTTGCTTGAACGACTGACGCAGCCGGACGGTCGCTATCCGTTCCCGCTGCAAAGCTGGCCAGAACAGACTCGGTCCCACTCGGACCGTATTTCGCCCCCACTCCCGGCACGAACTCGAAAACGCCGCCCCAGAGATTCTGCCCCCCGTACTGCCCGGCCCCGTAGAGATGGCCGTTGTTGCCTCGAATCAAACCTTGAGGATATAGGGTATCCAGGCCGTAGCCGAACTCCCAGAGCAGCACACCGTACGGACAATGCACCACAATGTCAGCCACGTTTGAATGGGCAACGGTTCCGGATCCGGCGTCAATGGCGCACCATTGATTCGGCGGCTGCGTCCCGATTGTCACGTTGTAAGTACCACCACTCGCGACGCCGGTGGGAAAAGTGAAGGTCGTGTTGCTGTCGACGGTGATTGAGTCGCCCGCATTGTTCTGGAGAACAATCGATGTCCCACCCACCAGCCCGGATAGCCTCCCGCTGATTGTGTAGGTGACAGGGGCATCACCAACCGTATGCGTGTTCACGGAACAGGTGACGCTCACCCCTGTCACATTGGCAGAGCCTGTGGTGCCGGAACCGTTACTCACGCTGCAGGTTTGACCGGGAATATCGGTTGCGACCGTCACGTTGAACGCGCTGCCCGCAGGGACGGGCGTGGGGAAGGTGAAGTTGGAATTCGAGCTGACGGAGATCGAATCGCCGCCGTTGTTCTTCAGTACGATGACGGCGCCAGCAGGAAGTCCCGATACGGAACCTCCGACGGAGTAAGTCGGTGCGGTGGGGATGTTGTTCGTGGGAGTCTCTCCGCCCCCACCGCCACCACATCCGGCAAGGGCCATGGTAGCTATGACAACCGCGCTTCGACGCCGGCTGAGGACAAGGATCAGTCCGAGAAAACCCAGGATGCCCCCGTCTATGGCGCCGCCGCCTCCGCCGCCACTGCTCGATGCAGGGGGAGCGGCGCCTGCGGGTGTTCCAGATACTTCGGCGGCAGACATGACGGTCGTCGTACCATTCACACTCGCGACCTTGAAGTAGTAAGCCTTTCCGTTGGAGAGGCCGGTCACGGCGAAATCGCTCGCGGTGATGCCCGAAGCGATTGGGCCGGTTGACTCGCCGCCCGCCGCGCTACCCTCATAGATGTTGTAGCTCGTTGCACCGTCAGCGGCGTCCCAACTGAGGGAGATGGAGCCGTCCGCCGCGGTCGCCCTGAGGTTCGAAGGTGCGGCAACGGGCAAAGCGGAGACCTCGGTGGACATCGGTCCATTGCCCGCCGCATTGACCGCGGCAATCTGGAAGTAATACGTCGTCCCGTTTTTCAGCCCACTGACGGTTGCGCTGGTGGCGGCCTGCCCGGTCAGAACTGCCGTAGCACCTTCGCCCCCCGGCGCAGTTCCTTGATAAACGTTGTAGCTCGCCGCACCCCGGATGGCACTCCAGGTCAGATTGACGGAACCGTCAGCACTCGACGCGGTGAGTTGAGCAACGGCGGCTGATATAGGCAGCGCAAAGCGGTAGACCGTCGGTTTGCGTCCGAAGGCTCCTGATGTTGCACCATACAGGTAACCATCAGCGCCCTCTATGATGCCGCCGGTGGGAGCGCCTCCGTCGTCATCTGTGAACGAATGCATCGGCGTAACAACCCCACGAGGGGTCATTCGGAAGATGGTTCCTTCGTTAGAAGTTCCACCAAGACTCGTGATGCCGTAGAAGTTGCCGTCTGAAGCGAGAGTCAAAGGACCCGCGGGCAGGAAGCCGTCAGGAGTCCCACAGCTGCATCTGAATTGATGCAGCACCGTGTATACGCCATCAGGAGTGATCGAATAGGCAAAGTTCTCGGTCTGCGATACCCCGTAGAAATTTCCGTCAGGTCCGACAGTGAGTCCCGGGAGGGTGTCGCTGGCGGAGTACGGAAAGTAATGCAGGGTGGCGAATGTACCGTCCGGCGCGATCTTGAAAACGGTGCCGGTACCAAAGGACGGGTGGGCCCCTCCGAGGCTGGTGGTGCCATACACCGAACCATCCGCAGTCGCGAGCATGGAGCCACGAAGATCGACCCCCTCTGATCCGTCGCTGGGAAAACTATGCAACACGGTCAATGCACCGGAAGGAGTCAGCTTGAAGACAGTCCCAGCGCCTCCGGTTCCGCCACCGTCAGTGGTTCCGTAAAAGTTGCCGTCAGGACCGAGAGATACCGGACCATTGGGCATGAATGGCGCGCCCCCCACGTAGTCGAACGCTACCAGCGTCGTGAGCTCGCCGGTCAGGGTCAATCTGAAGACGGTACCATTCAGTGCAGGTCCGGCCTGCCGAGAAGTACCGTAAAGACTGCCGTCCGGTCCGACTATGAGGCTCACAAATGGGTTAGCCCCATCGACCGAAGCTGCCGCCGAGCTCGCTCCGGCACCGAAGGAGTAGAGCAACCCAAATTGGCCAGTGCTGGGATCAACCCTGTACACCGCGCCATAACCGTAAAGCCCACCCCCCGGTGCTACCCCGTACAAGCCGCCGTCCGGACCCTGGACCAGCGTGCCGGTCGGGTACGTGGGATACGGCGTATTGTCCGACTCGAATCGATGGATCACTTCGAGCGCCGAAGGCGGCGTGGACTGCGCGAAAGTTGCGGCGGACGCGCAGAAGCTGAATCCGGCCGCAAGCAGACGCAGAACGATACGTCCGTGTTTCAAGGTGGTTTTCCCGTTCGAGTTCTTATTGGTTCGGCGCTACGGATATTAACTTGCGCCGCAGCGGAAAACTATCCAGGTTGGTTTTTTACGTAATGCAACAAGTCAGCCGCGGCGCGGTCGTGCCAGCTTTGGGCGGACTGGCGGCGGGACCAGTCGAGAGATTGGGTCAAGCAGGTCTGGGCGGCGTCGCGGTTAGGATGCGGGGGCTGCAGCAGCAGTTGGGCTTTCACGCGCAGCAGCTCCGGCATGTAGCAGAAGTCCCCGTTTGACTCGACGTGGCGGATGGCGGTGTCGATGACTTCGAGGCCGGTGTCGATTCGACGCAGGTCGGACAGGCCCTGGGCAAGTGCCAGGCGTAACGAGGTGCTGACCAGCTCGTAGCGTGCCGCCTGCAGGCGCTTCAGCGCGCCGTCCAACATGTCGACTCCCACCGCCGCGTGGCCGCGGCGTACGGCCAACTCGCCTTTCAAACCTTGGCCCACAGCAAGATAGGGACCGAATGAATACGTCTCTGCGCGGGATACAAACCAGTCGATGTGGATTTCTGCGGCTTCCAGATCGCCCACCCACAGATAAACGGCGGCTGCCCAGTGAAGTGACAGGGTGAGCGTGGCCGGATGGTCGAGGCGCTCGGCGCTTTCGATGGTGTTGCGAATCAGCGCGAGGGACTCATCGGTATGACCTTGAAGCCACAGTGTCCGGCCGAGCGCCATGCTCGCCCAGATGTAGTAGTCAAATCCGAGCAGCAGAATTCGGTTGCGGTAGGAGATGGGCTCGTGGCGCAACGAGGCTTCGAGCTCCGCGCGTGCGGCATCCAGCTCTCCCATGACATGAAGGGTGATTCCGGTCAGACAGTGGGCGACTGCACGGGCGTCCGGATCGCCTGCTGTCGCCGCGGCGGCTGCGTTTCGCTGCGCATACTGCAGCGACTGCCTGAACTCGCCGCGCCGGAAGTGGAACATGTGCAGCGGACCGAACAGCAGGATCTGGTTTGCAACCTCCCCTCTCTGCTCGGCAATGGCGAGGCTCCGCGCGAAAGCATCCTTGGCAGCATCACCGTGGTCACGCGTGAAGATCGTGGACATCGCAAGTCCCGCCTGCAACCGCATTTCCTCCGGCCCGCCCCGTCTCGACTCGGTGAGTAGCGCAAGCGCCCGCTCCGACCAACGGTGACACTCCGTCAGAAGAGACATACCTAGAAAGACCGGCACAGCGGCGGCGGCCAAGCCAACACCGATCTCGATGTCACCGCGGCCGCCGAAGCACCATTCGAGGGCGGCGCGCACGTTACCGAGTGCCGCGATATTGGATGCACGTTGTGAGGAGTGAGGGGTGCTCTCCCAGGAAGCGCCGATCTGTCCCAACTGGCGCATAAAATAAAGGGCGTGCCGTGTCGATGGCTCCCACCGTTCGGCCTCATCCCTGACAGCCTGAAGCGCATACGCACGGGTCGTATCCAACAGACGGTACCGCATCATCGCCCCAACCGGACTGACCGACACCAGGGACTTGTCGATCAGGCTTTCGATCGCGGAGTACACCTTGTCTTCCGTGACCTGCGAGCAGGTTGCAATCTGCAGCGCCGCCTCGAAGTTGAAATAGCCCACAAACACCGACAGCCGTTTGAGCACCCGCCGCTCCTGCTCGGACAGGAGCTCATAACTCCAGTCGAGCGTGGCCTGCAAGGTGCGCTGACGCGGCGGTGCCGTGCGCTTGCCCGGCCACGACAGGCTCAGATGCTCATCGAGCAATGCGACCGTCTTCTTGAGCCCGTAGGTTTGAACGCGCCCGGCGGCCAGCTCAATGGCGAGCGCCACGCCATCGAGCTTGCGGCAGATATCGCCGACCAGGGGAGCCTCAGCGTCTTCGAGCGGAACACGCGCGCCGCTCGCACGCGCTCGCTCGAGAAACAGTTGCGCCGCAGGAAACTCCGCTGCGGTCTGCAGTGTCATGGTTGGATCTTCCGGCGGACAGGCCAAGGCCGGCAACACGAAAACCTGCTCACCGTCAGCGCGCAATGCCTCACGGCTCGTCGCCAACAGGTGCACCTGGGGGCAAGCATCAAACAGACGGGAGGTCAGTGTTGCGACCCCATCAATGAGGTGCTCGCAGGTATCGAGAATGAGGATGATGCGTTGGTCGCGAAGTTGCGCAATCAGCGCCGACTCGGCGCCTTCATTCCGGACGGACAGGCCGAGCATGGCGGCCACGGTGACCGCGACCAGAGCACCGTCCTTGATCGTGCCCAGGTCAACCAGCAGCACGGACCGATCAAACTCTGCCGCGAGATCGTGCCCGAGCGCGACAGCCAGCGTCGTCTTGCCGATCCCACCCGAGCCTACGATGGTGACGAACCGCTTTTCGAGCAGGAGGGACTTCACCTGCTCCAGGTCGTCACTTCGGCCCACCATCCGTAACAGCCGTCCCGGCAAAGCGAAGCGTGGCAGCACCGGGGACCCGATCGAAGGGACCGGTTCGTGTTCGCCTGACCTGATAACCGGTGCGACAAAACAGTAGCCCCGACCCGCGACGGTGGTTATATATCGCGCCTCGGCTATGCCATCCCCCAACGCCTTGCGCAGGTTGGCAACATGAAACCGCAAGCTGCCCTCGTCCACCACCACGTCCGGCCACACCTGCGCTATCAGCTCGCGCTTGCCGAATACCTCATTCGGTCGCCGCAGCAAGGCAATCAGCAGATCGAGGCTGCGGCCGCCCAGCTCGACCGCCACCCCCTCACGGCGCAGCGAACGCGCACCCGGAACGAGCGTGAAAGGCCCAAAAGAAAGCGTTTCCGGTGACGGGTTGGCGGGATTCACGGCTCACATCTTTTAACAAGGGATAACGGGCGTTTCCACACCCGATCGGGTGACCATGGCGGCCTGCCCTTTCAGGATGATGACCGTATGGAAAAAGTACTCTACACCGCAAGGGTTCATACTATTGGGGGCCGGGACGGCGTTTCGCGCAGCACCGACGGGCGCCTGGATGTGCAGCTGTCTGCTCCCGGCAGCGCGGGAAGCGGCACCAACCCCGAGCAGCTGTTTGCGGCGGGATGGTCGGCCTGCTTCCTGAGCGCCCTGCGGATTGCCGCAGGCCACATGAAGGTGACATTGCCGGCATCGACCGCCATTGATGCCGAGGTGGATCTGACGGAAGTGGGGTTAGCCGTGCGTCTCAGGATTTCGATTCCGGGTGTCGGGCGTGAGGTTGCGCAGCAGCTCATCCGTGCCGCCCATGAGACCTGTCCTTACTCGCGCGCCACCCGCGGCCACATTCTGGTTGAATTCCTCTGACGGAGAGAACAGTCATGCAACTCGCTTGCGCCGATTCCAACACCCTGTCGACCCGCTACCGCTCCCTCACGAATCGGGAGCGGCAGGTCATGTCAGCGGTGGTGTCAGGCAACCTGAATAAGCAGATTGCGCATCAACTGGGCATCTCGGAGATCACCGTGAAGGTGCACCGGGGTCAGGTCATGCGCAAGATGCAGGCGGGCTCGCTGGCGGAGCTGGTCACAATGGCCCTGCGGCTCACCGACTAGTCACGATCCTCGACGCGGCCGGCATTCTGTCCGCCAAAGGCGTACTTGACGCCGATCCAGGCACCGATGGGCGGGCCGGGTCCGCGGAATTGCTCATTCACGGGATCGGCGCCGGCCGTCGGCCCGAAGGTTTTACCGGGCCCGGTAAAGAAGTTCTCACCGACCACCCCGAAGTTGGAATAGCGCCGATCCAGGACGTTGTTCACTCTTGCGAAGACTTCGAAATTCTTCGCGATGAGGAAACGGCCATCGAGATTCACGACGGTGTAGCCGGGAATCTGCCCGTTGCTGTCCTGGTTGTCCTCATCACCGCGGGCGAAGGAGCCCGCACTGGTCAACAGGTTCGCACCGACAAACAGTTTCGAGGTGACCGCCCAATCCGCCCGAAGCTTCAACACGTGGCGCGGATTGGCCGGAATCCGATCTCCGGGAGATACCTGGATGACGCCGTTCTCGTCGGCGCTGGAGTTGGAAGGACTGCTCTCGGTGAACGCCGACTGGAAGGTTGCATCCAGGAAGGTGTAACGCACCGTCAGTGTCACCGGGTTCAAGTTCGTCTCGAGCCCGAGCTCCACGCCCTGCCGGCGCGTGGTCCCCACGTTGGCGAAATACCCGGCATTGGTGGCACCGGCACCCGAGCTGATGAACTCGATGTCATTCTCCAGCCTGGTCCGATAGACCGAGGCACTCCACCGCGTCAACTTGCCGAGCGTGCCGCGGGCGCCTACTTCGACAGTCTTCGAGACGACCTCATGCAACGGAGGGTCGGCAAGGAAGTCATTCGGCAGCTTGCACGGCGCATCGGGATCGGCACAGGTCAACTCGATCGCCGTCGGCGCACGCATTCCTTCGTTGTAGCTCGCATAAGCGGTCAAATTGGGAGTGGGATTGAAGTTGACACCGACAGCGGGATTGAAACGCGAAAATGAGTTTGCACCGTTCAGCGCGGGTGCTTCTCCGGTGCGGTCTTCAATGCGAACTTTGGCGTAGTTGTAGCGCCCCGAGGCCGTCAGGGTCCACTGGGAGGTCAGGTTGAAGGTATCTGCGATATACGTGCCGTAGTAGTGCGTGTGAGTATCGGCATCGGTTTGCAGCGTGTAGTCATCGATGCCGATTGTGTTACGGTCAGGAGTAAATTCGGCATCCTGCGATGTTTGTGTGAATCGGGCGCTGGCGATGTCGCCCGTCGCGCCCACAGTCAGCTGATTCTTGCGGCCCATCGGATGGTTCGTCAGTACGAGCTGCAGGCCACCGCCGTAGCTGTTCTGGTCGATCTCGGAGGCATCGTTCGTGGCCTGGATACCATCATCGTCAAAGTCGTCATTGACGTTGCTGCTGACCGCGCCGTTGCGATAGTGCCGGTAGTAGAAGTTGCCGCCCAACAGCACGTTGTCTGTCAGGAAATGACTTCCCTTGGTGGTCAGGAACGCCAGCTTGTTGTGGTTCTGGTCCGGAAACGTGTAGGCCTGGCGGATGTCGTCCAGGAATGACAGCGGCAGCGTCTGCGTTCCCTGCAGGGTGTTGTCGGCACCGGTAAAGCTCAGATCCAGATCGCTCTTCTCGGTCTGGTAGCCCAGCTTGCCGAAGTACTGGCGCACTTTGCTCGGGTTGTGTTGCGCCCAGCCGTCATCGTCGAAAATATTGCCGGTCAGAAAGTAGTCCAGCGGGCCGCTCGAGCCGCCCCACTCGAATTCGGCGTTGCGGCGGCCGAAGGAGCCGCCAGAGAGTTGGATATCGCCGCCGGGGTATTGGGCGCCGCTCTTGGTGTACACGGAGACCGCGCCACCGAGCGTATTCAGGCCGAATGCCGGGTTGGAGCCGGGGATGAGCTGAATGCTGGCAATCGCCGACTGCGGGATGAGGTCCCAGTTGACGACATCGCCGAAGGGCTCGTTCACGCGCACGCCGTCCTGGAAAATCGACACTCCCTGCGGTGTGCCGAGCAGCGGAGAGGCACTGAAGCCGCGAAAATTGATGTCGGGCTGAAACGGGTTGCCTTGCGCGGCGTTGCTCGCAATCCCGTTGGGATTCTGTTCCAGGTAATCGGTGACGTTCGTCTGGCCCTGACCGGCGAGATCCTTGCTCGTATAGACCTGGACGTTCGCAGGAACATCGCGCGTCGGCGTGCCGAGGCCCGGCAGGGGCGTTGTTCCGATGACATCGACGGTCGGCAGCTCGAGCGCCTCGGCGGGATTTTCTTTGGGCTTGGCGTCATCCGCCTGCGAGGCGGAGCTCACCCACAGGCACACACAGCCGAGAAACACCGACCACTCGATTCGCACCGCTCAACCCCCACCCTTGAAACCGGATTTGCGGGTAGGATTTTCGCTATAAGTGCGCGGGATTTTTTCCCGATCTCATCCAGGCGGAGGGACTATGGTGAACGCGACTGCAACACGGGTTGAGATGATGCGCAGGGAGATTCCGGGTGCGGACGGTCGGGAGGCGGTTATGTTTCTGATAACCCTGCCCCCTGGGGCTGCAGCGCCGGTGCACGCCCACCCGGGAATCGGCGTGGGATACGTGCTCGAAGGCAGCTACGAATCCCAGTACGAGGGCGAAACGCTTCAGCGCTTCGAGGCCGGCGATGCGATCTACGACCTCGCCCACACTCCCCACCTGATCGCCCGCAACGCGAGCAATTCCCTGCCCCTGAGATTCCTCATGACATTTATCGTCGCCAAGGGGGATTCGACGCTCCTGCCGCTGCCGCCGCCCCAATAAAAAAAACGGCGGAATCCTCGCGGACTCCGCCGTTCCTGCTCGAGCACTGATCCGACGGACCAAGGTAATCCGTACGGCAACTGCATCGGAGCGTCCATCCGTTGGACCGGTCGCACGTCCCTCTATGGCCTCCTGGCCAGCACGAGGTACCGTTTAACGATGAACCTCGCCACCAACCAGCGCGCCCAGAAGCGCGACCGAACCAACGTTTCTATTAGCCACTTTGGATCACCTCCTTCAGTTGCCGTGGGCTCGAAGTCGGCGCGCACCGCCCACCAAAGCCGCGCGCCCATAAAGCTGAGACTGACCGAAATTGCGGCATCTGGGAAGACTTCAAGCCCCCGGGCCGATGACCAGCACTTCGTGGAGCAGGATGCTCGGCACCTCTACGGTCAATTCACGTTCGCGCAGGCTCGGCTCAAGGTGAGCTCCAGTGGCCAGCGAGCGCACGCTCTCGACGACGACATCAGGGGGTAGGGTCAGTTTGACCCGGTACGGGCCGGCCGGAATCAATTCACGGAAGGGTGCGTGCAACAGCATCGGATTCGTGAGATTGACGAGATGGACGGTGATGAAGTCAGGTTGGCGCCAGCAGGCAATGTCGAGGACACCCGGGCCTTCAACATGGATAAAGGACGGTTCGTCGGCCGCCCATTCCACAGCGTTGCGCAGGATCAGCCGTTGATCCGGGTTCATCACCTGCCAGAAGCAGCGGTCGATATCCATCGGCAGATAGACTACGCGGCCCCGCCCGACGTCCCGGCAATACGCCATGGATGTCCGCGTGGCTGTATCACGTGGATACACGCTCTCCATCGGCAGATCCGGGTACTGTGGAATCAACATGAGCGGCGAATCCGGCGGTACGCCGTCATGAGGTTTGACGGCCACATACCCCGTTGCACCGATGATGCGTGGCGTATCCTCGAGACCGCGGGTCAAAGCATGGCCCGGATGGGTTGCGAGGTATGAGTTGCGCACGTTCTTGTCGGTGTGACCGGCATACGAACAACCAAACAACTCGCTCAAACCGAAGTCGGCCCGCGGCATGCCCCACTCGTCGTAGAGCGATGTCTCGTGTGTCGCAACAATCCGACCGCCGCCACGTACATACTCGGTGAGCTGACGGCACTGCGCGTCAGAGAGTGCAGCGATGTTTGGAAGGATCAACACGCGGAACCGGGCCAGTGAGCCGGCGTCGAGATAGTGATCGTCGACGATTTCGAAGGGGATGCGGGATTCGAGCAACGCGTGATAGTAACCAAACTGCGCCGCGTCCAGCTCGCCTGCGGGCTGCTTTCTCTCATAAAACGCCGTGGTCTGGTTTGAAACCATAATCGCCACGCGCGCGAGGTTATCCCCTGGAGTCAGATACCGTTGGTTGTTTGCATGCCATTGATAGACGTCCGCGACCACCGGCATCCAACGCTTGTCGAACGGCTTGGCGTTGAATTTACACAGCCAGGGACGAAACCCCTGCGACATTCCTTCGGCCAGCCACAGGCGAATCTCCTCCGGGCTCTGAACCGAATCCTTCCAGCGGAAGCTCTCCTCGAGGCCGATGCTGAAAATGTTGGCGATCGGCTTGCGGCCCATGAAGGCCCGATGGACTTTTGCATTGCGACCGTTGATCCAGGCCGGTGTGTTGCCCGCCCTGCCCTGACGGTCCACGGTCATGAAGGCAATGGCCGCGAGCCGCCTGGGATCGAAGTCCAGACGCGGTTGCGGGCGCGAGGTCGAGCCGGGCATGTAGAAGCCCTGCGGCTGCGCCTTGCGGATGGTGGCGGTCCAGAGGTCGATGAGGCTGTAGAGGTGCTCGTTTTCCCACACCATGTAGGCACGCCGCACTTTATCGGCGGGGTCCATGGTTTCGGGTATCGCGAAGCCGGTCGCTTCCCGGAACAGCCGCTGACAGCTCGCACAGTGGCAAACAGTGTGACCATCCCAGCGATTGCCGAAGATCGCATCGACCTGGTAGCGCTCGACGATCTCCCGGATGACTTTCGGCATGAACTCGAAGTTGTACGGCCCGTGCGAGCAGGTCACATACCGGGTCGGGTCCGCCCAGTGTCGCATGGGACTGCCGTCGGCCAACCGGGCGGCCCATTCCGGATGAGCGGCGAAGGCTGCTTCGTTGATCGAATGCGGATCGACACGGCCGATGACCGCCATCCCCAGTTTGCGGCAACCGCGCACCATCTCACCGAAACTGTCATTGCTCCCCAGGAAGGAGCTGCGGTGGTGGAATGGGACGTCGGTGGGATAGAAGGCGATGGCGCCGCCGGCGCTCAAACACGCGCCTTGCGCACGGATTTCCTGGAAGTAGCGGAACCAGAGATCGGGGTCGTAGTTTCCGGGGTCGTCTTCGGTGAAGGCGACCTGGATCCAGCGGTGGGAGCGGATCTGCCAGGGAGCGTCAGCCGGCGACTGCAGTCGCCGGTACTTGGCCGTTGCGGGGACGACTGCGGAGGTCGCGGCGGCCAGGGCTCCCAATTGCAGCAAGTTGCGGCGGCTGATTGTAGACATAGTGAGCCCCTTCCTGTGTGACCCGTACTGCTTCGAGGCCAGTACAGTTCCCATGTGCTGTGTCTGTTGTTACCGGTACCATTTTGCCATTGTCACCGCTTCCTGACAGGAGAATGCCGTGGGGCGACCTTTTCACCTCGTTGATGTGTTCGGCACCGACCCGTTCACCGGGAATCCCTTGCCTGTGGTCGGCAATGCGGACGGGCTCTCCACCGAGGACATGCAGAGCATCACTCGCTGGTTCAATCATTCCGAAACGACATTCCTGGTGCCCGCTACGGATCCGAAGGCCGACTATCGTGTTCGGATCTTCACCATTACCCATGAGCTACCGTTTGCTGGACATCCGACACTGGGCAGCGCACATGCGTGGTTGGAGAGCGGCGGGCAGCCGAAGCGCGATGGGGTGATCGTGCAGGAGTGCGGTGCCGGGTTGGTCACGTTGCGCCGTGATCGCGACCGATTGGCTTTCGCGGCTCCCCCGCTCATTCGCGGCGGGCGGCCAACGGAGCAGGAAGTTGCAAAGGTCGCTGAGGTCTTGCAGATCGACCGGGCAGCGATTGTCGAGGCGACCTGGGCCGACAACGGTCCCGGCTGGATAGCCGTGCTCCTCGAGTCAGCGGAGGCCGTCTTGGCCGTTGAGCCGATTCGCCACTATCCGGGGCTGATCGACATCGGCATCGTGGGACCGCACGCGCCGGGCGCCGCGACTGCTTTCGAGTTGCGAGCCATTTTCTATGACCGGCAGGGGACGTTGATTGAGGATCCCGTCACGGGGAGTCTCAATGCGTCCGTTGGGCAATGGCTCTTTGCTACCGGCCGCGTGTCCGGCCCCTACATCGCCGCCCAAGGCACCCGCCTCGGCCGCACCGGCCGCGTGTTTGTTGAGCAGGACGGTGATGGACAGGTCTGGGTTGGCGGTGCCACTCGGACACTTTTCGCCGGTCACACCGCGTTCTAGCGATCAAACACGGTCATTGCCTGTTGCACGGCGGGCCGCTGTGCGATTCGATCGCGCCACGCGGCGAGGCGCGGCAGCTTCTCCCAGGGCAGGGACTTGCTGACGGCGGTTGTTATGGTAAAGCCTGCGATGTCGGCCATGGAGAAAGTATCGGCGCCCATGTAACCGGCGTCGGTCAGGAACCGTTCGGACGCGATCAATGCGTCCAGCGAGCGCTGAGTGAGTGCGTCAACTGCGCTGTCGAGGTTGCCTTGCATGCGCAGATTGAAGGCGAAGCCATTCGCAGCGATGACATCGCTGGTGAAGTAGAAATAAGCCTCCAGCGCTTTGATACGACTCAACGAACCCGCTGGCGGCAACAGCCGGCCCGGTGCCTGTTCGCTCGCGTAAAACAGGATGGCGCTCGATTGGGTGATTACGATGTCAGCATCGACAACCAGCACCGGCACTTTCCCGGCCGGGTTGAGGGTCAGATGGGCCGGACTGCGTTGCTCACCACTGCGCAGGTCCATCTGGCGGACCTCGTAGGCCAGACCTGCCTCACTCAATCCTACTGCGGCGCGCAGACAGTTCCCTGTTTTAGATCCATACAATTCCAACACAGCTCTCTCCAGCGACCCGGTGATAGACCAAAAGCCCGTTTGAATTGCCGCGTCATGTGGGCCTGGTCTGCAAACCCTGAGTCAAACGCGGCATCGGCAAGGGATGCCTCGGTCCGTAAGGTAGCACGCACCTGATCGAGCCGCCGCATGGTGAGGTAGCGATAGGGGCTCGTGCCGAAATGGCGGCGAAAGGCTCGCGCCATCGAGTAACGATCGAGGCCGGTCACTCGTTCGAGCTGAGCCGAGGTCACGGTCTGTTGAAAATACGCTTCGAGATAATCGCGCGCGCGTGCGATCTGAGGATAGTGTTTATCGGCGGGTGCAACAAGACGAGCGGAAGGGTCCATCTCCAACAGCGCAGCGGAAATCCCGGCAATGACCTGATCCCGCTCCAACTCCTCGAGCGGAAGGGTCATGTCAGAGAACGCCGGCAGAAGCGCTTCGTATAGCCGTTGATCTCGGCTCAACACGTTGCGGACGAATGGCAGGCTTCGCGCCCTGCCCTCCAGCGCATCGCGCACGAGCGCAGGTTGCAGGTAGATCATGCGATAGCGAAAACCCGGCTCAGCGCCCGCGCGTCCGTCATGCACTTCATCGGGATGAATCACAATGACATTACCGCGGACGCTGTTGGCACGGGCACCGCGATACACAAACGACTGAACGCCGCTCAGCGTGTATCCGATGGCATAGAAGTCATGGCGGTGCGGGTCATACGCGTGACCTGTGAAAAACGCATCGAAGCGCTCGAGCCCAGGCTGCGTCGGCGCGCGCGCGATCCGGTCCCGCTGGGGCTTGCACGATCGTTCAATACGGCTCGAACCGGGCACGGCTAATGTCTCTGGCGAAGCGGCTACGGGGCCAGAATAACCGGACGGGCGGATGTTCGACACCAAAATAGCGATCGTTGTGCGTGAGGATCTGCAGGTCTGGCAGAAACTGAATATCACCGCCTTCATGATGAGCGGCGTCGTGGGCGGCACTCCCGGCCTCATCGGCGAGGCGTATCGGGACCGTCCCGGCAACACCTACCACGCTTTGTCCATACAACCGGTCATTGTCCTGGCGGCTGACGCTGAGACCATGGCCAATATTCATCGCCGGGCACTGGAGCGCGGAGTCCGTCACGCGCTGTATATCGAAGAGATGTTCTCCACCGGCCATGACGCAGCCAACCGTGCCGTGATGGCCGAGTGCGATCCCGAGACCGCGAAGGTGGTGGGCGTGGGACTGCGCGCCGATAAAAAGATCATCGACAAAATCACCAAGGGCGCGCGAATGCACCCTTGACTCGTCGGCAGCCGGCAACCGCCGCGGCCAAGGCCAGCAGGATCGTTACGTCCAATGCCCCACCACCGGACTTCGGAGGCGCAGTGATAGTCACGGACGAAGTGGCAGTCAGCGCAGTATCGGCCGCCGGGATCGCTGTTATGGTGACCGTCGGGGTGCTCGGAACATTGGATGGTGCGGTGTAGACACCGGCAGTTGAAATGGTCCCTGTAGTTGCGCTCCCACCAACTACACCATTGACTTGCCAGGTAACCGAGGTGTTCGAGGTTCCGCCGACTGATGCAGTAAACGCCTGTGTTGATCCCGTTTGCACATTGACGGAAGTCGGAGAAATCGTGATCGTAGGCGTAACGAACGTAACTCGTGCAGTCCCCTGAACTGAAGAGTCGGACGGATAGACAGCCGCAACTGTGACGACACCCGTCGATGGCAGGGTTGAAGGAGCCGTGTAAGTGCCGTCGCTCGAAATGGTTCCCACCGTCGAGTTACCGCCGGCAACGCCGTTGACCTCCCAAGTGACCGTATTGCTCGAGGCATACGCGAGGCTCGCGGCGAACGCTTGCATCCCTGCAACTTGCACACTGGCAGTTGCGGGACATACCGCAATCGAAACGGTTGGAGTGGATGCCGAACAGGACGTGGGGGTCGCAGAAGTTGGACTCAACACGACGTTGGTTGTGTCCATGCGACCCGCATCATCGGTT
>Ga0068862_100002216_pt1 | contig 17413 bp, 18 predicted proteins | sample KBSSwiS52_FD_66598 | JGI IMG/M metagenome (GOLD analysis project Ga0068862, IMG submission 66598) | Switchgrass rhizosphere microbial communities from Kellogg Biological Station, Michigan, USA - KBS Switchgrass S5-2 | ecosystem: Host-associated > Plants > Roots > Rhizosphere > Soil ... | reverse complement strand
AGTGATCTTCCTGTGCGCGTCCACGTTCGCCTCGACGCACATCATGTTGAACTCGGTGTCGAAGCGCTTTCCCAACGGCTTCGGCAACGACAGCGGCGAGCTCGGCTGCAACATCATGGACAGTCACCTGCACGTCGGCGCCACTGCCACACCCGAGGGGTTCGAGGACCGCTACTACTTCGGCAACCGGCCCAACGATCTCTACATTCCGCGCTATCGCAATCTTGGCGGCGAGAGGCGCGATTACATCCGCGGCTTCGGTTACCAGGGCGGCGCGGAGCGCATCGGCTGGACGCGCTTGCTGCTCGATGCGCCGCTCGGCGGCGCGGTGAAGACCATGGCTCCGACGCCTGGTCCGTGGCGCATCAAGCTCGACGGCTTCGGCGAGATCCTGCCGAATCACGCCAATCGCGTGACGCTCGACAACTCCCGCAAGGACAAGTGGGGCCTGCCGCTGCTGGCCTTCGATGCGCAGCTGCGCGACAACGAGTTGCGAATGCGCAAGGACATGGCTAACGACGCCGCGGAGATGCTCGAGGCCGCCGGCTTCAGCGACGTTCGCACCTTCGATCGCGAGATCGGCATGGGCCTCGGCATCCACGAGATGGGCACGGCGCGCATGGGCAAGGACCCGAAGACCTCGGTGCTCAACAAGTGGAACCAGGTGCACGCGTGTCCGAACGTGTATGTCACCGACGGGTCGTTCATGGCCTCGAGCGCGTGCCAGAACCCGTCGCTCACTTACATGGCCTTCACCGCACGCGCTGTCGATCACGCGGTCGCGGGACTGAAGAAGATGAGCGTCGAATGAGCGAAACACAACGCATGAACCGTCGCGAGTTGCTGCAACACGTCGCGTTGCTGATGGGCGGCGCAGTCTGCGCGCCCGCGGTGCTCGGCGTGCTCAACGGTTGTTCGCGCAGGCAGAGTACGAGCACGCCGCTCGTGCTGGACCAGACGCAGCGCGCGATCATCGCTGAGGTCGCCGAGATCATCATTCCGCGCACGGATACGCCGGGCGCGCAAGACGTCGGCGTGCCGCACTTCGTCGAGTCGATGCTGCAGGAAGCCTTTGCGAGCGACGAGCAGCAGTCCTTCATCAGCGGGCTGCAGGAATTCGACCAGGCGGCGCAGCATGCACACGGCAAGCTGTTCTTGAGTCTGTCCCAGCCGCAACGCGTGGCCTTTACGCAGAGTGTTCACGACAGCGTGGTGGCCGCAGCGAGAGCGAAGCAACGCAAGCAGCGTGAGTGGCGGAAACTCCAGCAGCAAGGCACGATGCCGGCGGGTCAATTGCGCGCGTTCAAGAAGAAGGTCACGGCGATGTTCGGCTCGGATGCGCCGCGACCTTCGCGCCCGTTCATCCTCACGATGAAAGAGCTCACTCTGCTGGGCTTCTTCACTTCGGAAGTGGGGGCGACGCAGATCCTGCAGTACCTGCCGGTGCCCGGCCGTCTGCAGGCATGTATTCCATTGAGCGAGGCGGGCAACGGCAAGACCTGGGCTCTGGAGACGAGCTACCGCTTCTGAAGCGCCTTCAGTCGGCGGTGATCGACTCGACGATCGGCGTCAGCAGCGGCACCAGGACGTCGTAGCTGCTGCCGCGGTCCGTGCGCAACTGCGGCAGCGACCGATCGTCCGGATTGTTGCCGGTGCGCGCGATCACCAGGTCCAGGCTCGGAATCACGACGATCAGGTTGTCGCCGAGCCCCCAGGCCCAATACGCGTCGGTGGGCACGCCCGGCATCTCGCCCGAGGTGTTGGTCCACCACAGCACGCCGTAGTTCTCGGTCGCAGTCGGATCGGTCTGCGGCTCGGCGTTCTTCGCGGCGGCCGTCTCCGGCCGCGGCGTGCGCACGAGATCGACGAACGATTCCGACAGCACACGCTCACCGTTCCAGACGCCACGGCGCAGGAACAGGTAGCCGATGCGTGCCATCGCATCGACGCTGAGGTCGATACCCGAGGAGATCTCGCGCCGCTTGACTCCGTTGAGCTCGTTGGGGCGATAGGCGTTGTCACGCCAGATCAGCATGTCGTTGGTAATGCCGATGCTCGAGAACACGCGCGAGAACAGCACGGAGTTCAGATCCTCGCCGTACACCTGCGTCAGTACGTCGGCGAGCCAGTTCGCGCCACCGTCGGAGTAGGACCAGGTCGTGCCGGGCTTGAACAGCAGCGGAATGAAGCCGCCGGGCTTGTCGAAACCCGCGGTGTGAGTGGCGAGCTGCAGGATGGTGATCTGGTCGAGCCAGCCGGTCGCCACGTTGCTTTTCGGCGGCACGCCGATCGTCGACAGATGCATCTGCGCGGCGTCCGTCAGTTGCAGGCGGCCGTCGTCCAGCGCCAGTCCCAGTGCGATGCCGCCGATCGCTTTGCTTGCCGATTTGACGGTGTAGAGCGTGGCGGTATCGCCCCATGTGTAAACGACTCGTCCGTGACGCGTGATGAAGCCAGAACCGCCGCCGATCAGTGAGTAGTCGCGCGCCTGATCGAGCTTGGCGCTCTGCATTTTCATGTCGGCGGGCGTCGCAGTCGCCCACTCGTCGGTGGGGAACACCGCCGTGTCAGGTTGCTGCTGGACCGGCGCCGCAGGCGGTGCGGTACTCTGCGCAGCAGTGCTTGCGCCGCCGCCGCCGCCGCATCCGCACAGCGCCACACATCCCGCAATGATGAGTGCCGAGGTTCGTAGTGCGTCGTACATCCATCGGAAAACGCGGCGACCCGCAGAAAGGTCCGTTGTCGGCCGTCTGCTCTCGGCGAGTTCGAAGGATCCCTACAGCGCAATTCCAATCGTCAACGCCGCATCGTAGCCGCCAGTCGTCGCGTTCTCGGTCATCGCGCAGAGCTGATACTGCTCACCATCCGCGAAGATGCCGTCCTGGCTGAAGCTGGTCACCGAAGTGTTCTGCCCGCGCGCCGCGTACAACGAGGAGCTGTAGACGTCCGTGTGATCTCCTGCGGAAAACATAGCTGCGAAGTTGCTTCCAGCGAGTTACCGAGATAGACGCGAAAGTGCGCGTGCGTGATCCGTCCGGAATACCAACCCGGATAGATCGTCGTGAAGCGCGCCAAGCCGGTGTTGTCGGTCATCTGCACGCCGCGGCAGAACGTGTGGCCGACGGTGTTGTTGCCCGGCTGGTTGTAGCCGGAGTACGCGCCGTCCTTGTCGCAATGCCAGGCATAGACGAGCGCATTCGTGATCGGAGCGCAGTTCGCATTCGCGTTGACGAACGTCAGCAGCAGCTGCAGCGCAACGCCGGTTCTGCCCTCGGTGATGTCTTCGCGCGTGTACGTCGAAGCACTCGCGATATCGTTGAACAGCGGGTAGGGACCGGCCGTTTCCTGGGGAGTCAGCACGCAGCTCACGCTGCCCGATGTGCCGCCGGTCGTGCCGGTACTCGTCGAAGAGGTCGTGGTCGACGAGCTTCCGCCCCCGCCGCCGCAACCCAGCAGCGTGGCAGTGGCGCCGAACAAGGCGAGGGCGCGGCGACGCGAGACGATTTCGGAGCAGGGTGCAAGTCTCTTCACGATGGCTCCAGTGGCGACGTCAGGAAAGGTGCAGGGACGCTACGTGATGGATTTCGCGGTTGACGTAGCAATCTGTATCCGACTGTTGCGGCCGCCGGGCGCGCAACAGTTGGTTACAACTGGCGTGTACAGTAGGCGGGCATGACTGAAGCGCCGCACATCCTGGTCGTCGACGACGACCGCGAAATTCGCACGCTGCTCAGCGACTACTTGCAGAAGAACGGCTATCGCGTCACTGCAGTCGCGGAGGGCAAGGCGATGCGTCGTGCGCTCGACCAGACGCACGTCGATCTGATCGTCCTGGACCTGATGCTGCCCGGTGAGGACGGCCTGAAGCTGTGCCGCGACCTGCGCACGCAGTCGCAGATCCCGGTGCTGATGCTCACGGCGCTCGGTGAGGAGATCGACCGGGTCCTCGGGCTGGAGGTCGGTGCCGACGACTACCTGCCGAAGCCCTTCAGTCCGCGCGAGCTGGTCGGACGGATCAAAGCGATCCTGCGCCGCACGGTGCACATGCCGCGCGATCCTGACTTGCGCCAGGCGACCAGCTACAAGTTCGGCGAATGGCAGCTCGACAACACGACGCGCACGCTCACTCACAGCGATGGCACGCAGACGGCGCTGAGCGGCGCAGAGTTTCGTCTCTTGTCCGTGCTGCTGTCGCATGCGACTCGGGTGCTGTCACGCGCTCAGCTCATGGAGCTGGTGCGCGGTCGCGAGCTGGATCCGTTCGATCGCAGTATCGACGTCCGGATCAGCCGCCTGCGTCAGACATTGCGCGACGACGCGCGTGCGCCCCGCATCATCAAGACGATCTACGGCGAGGGTTACGTGATCGGTGTGCCGGTGGAGCAAGCCTGATGCGCTGGCCTCTGCCGGAGACTCTGTTCGGTCGATTGTTCGCAGCGACCGTTGCGGTCGTGGCCGTCGCGTTGTTGGTCCTGCTTGCGCTGGTGCTGCGCGAGCGGCGCGAACTGGCGTTCACGGAGAGCGGCTCCAGTGCCGCAGCGTCAAGCATCGTCGAAGTCAGCCAACAGCTCGCGCATCTGGCGCCCGATCAGCGCGACGAGATGCTCGAACAGCTGCGAGCGGAGCATCCGCCACGCCGCCCGCACGATCATCCGCACGAGGACTTCATGGTGGCGCAACGCTCGTTCGCCAACGAAGTGCAGAGCCAGCTCGGCGGCAACTTCGCCGTCGCCGCGCGTCCGCCGCGCATGGGCCACCAACGCGTCATCATGCTCGGCTCTGGTGATCCCTCCGCCGCTCGCGGGGGAGGGCAGGGAGGGGGCGATGGGCCACCACCGCCGGACCGCATGTTCGATCTCGTCGTCACGCTCCCCGACGGCGACCGCGTCGCGTTCCGCACGTTCTCTCCGCGCGGCACGCCGCCGTTCCCAAAGCATTTCATTTTCGAGCTTGGGCTGTTGACGGTGATGCTCGGCGGGGTGCTGTACGCGATGACGCGTACGATCACGCGTCCGCTCGGCGACCTTGCCAAGGCAGCAGACGCAGTCGGGCGTGGCACGACGATCGCGCCGCTCCAGGAACGCGGCGCTCGCGAACTGAAGCGCGCGACGCGAGCATTCAACGCGATGCAAGAGCGCTTGAATCGCTACCTCGACAGTCGCACCCGCGTGCTCGCTGCGATGTCGCACGATCTACGCACGCCGATCACTCGGTTGCGACTGCGAGTGGAATCGATCGAGGACGAAGCTCTGCGCACACGCTGCGTCGAAGACCTCGACGAAATGACGCGCATGGTGCGCGGCGCCTTGAGTATCTTCCGCGGCCTCAACGACGAAGAGGCGACCGTTCCCGTAGACGTGGGCGCGTTACTTCAGGAACTGCAGCGTCGATATGGCGAGGTCAACGCGGATGTCGCGATCGAAGGCCAGGCCGCCGCGCCGATTCCCGGCAAGCCGCTCGCGCTCAAGCGCTGTCTCGGCAATCTCGTGGACAACGCGCTTCAGTACGGCGAGCACGCAACGATTGCGGTCAGCGACAGCAACGACGAGCTCACGATCCGCGTGCTCGACGACGGCCCCGGAATTCCGGAAGAGGAGCTCGATCGCGTATTCGAGCCCTTCTACCGCCTGGAAAGCTCGCGCAATCGAGCAACTGGTGGCACTGGCCTGGGCCTGAGCATTGCCCGCGACGTCGCTCAGGCGCACGGCGGCTCGCTCACGCTGGCGAATCGCGAGGGCGGCGGCCTCGAAGCCAGGCTGGTTTTGCCGCGGTTACAGTCCGTAACGATTGCTTACGGTAAGCACGACGAGCGCGCCGTAGATTGATCCTCAGCGTCCCCCCTGACGCATTTGTTTCAATCACGGAGACTGCAATGAAAACACGCGTAGCACTGATTGCGGCGGCGATGCTCGCCAGCGCCGTCGCGCTCGCCGGCCCGCACCCCGGCGGCCATCAAGGTCCCGACATGGACCGCATGGCCACGCTGCTCGACCTGAACGATTCGCAGAAGGCGGAAGTCCAGAAGATCCTCGACGAGCAGCACCAGAAACTCGACGCCAAGCACCAGGAGCTGCAGGCCTCGGGAACGAAACCCACGCGCGAAGAGCGCGAGAAGTTTCACGAGGAGATGAAGCAGGAGATGACCACGAAGCTGCAGGGCGTGCTGACGCCCGAGCAGATGAAGAAGTTCGACGCGCTGATGGATCACCCGCACGGACCGCCGCGTGGGCAGGGTGGCTGGCAGCACGGTGGCCAGCAAGGCAGCCAGCCGCAGCAGCAGCAGTAAGCGGCGCTAGCGCTCGCCGAATCTCGCGGCCGCGCGGGCCTTGGCTCGCGCGGCCTCGACTTCACGATCACGCGGCGGTGCCGCCGTGACCAGCGAGTAGATCAGCGCGCGAGCCACCGCGGCGACGTCGGCCGTGGCTTTCTCGAACGCCTCGCGATTGGCGGCCGACGGCGCATTGAAGCCGCTCAGCTTGCGGACGAACTGCAACGACGCCGCGCGAATTTCTTCTTCCGTCGCCGGCGGCGCGAAGTTGAACAGCGTTTTGATGTTTCTGCACATGGCCGCCAGCCTATCAGGTCGCCGCCATGGCTTCGACCTCGAGCTTCCAGCGCGGGTCCAGTAGCTGACAGCAGATTACCGTCCGCGACGGCGCATGCGTGCCCAAGTGCCTGGCGAGTATCGGCACGTTCGCCTCGTCGTACTTCGGATCGGCGAGATAGAACCGCAACGACACCAGGTTCGCGACTGTCATATCGGCGGCACGCAGCAGCGCCTTGATGTGCCCCCAGATGATCTCCGCCTGCTCCTCGAACGAATCCGGCATCGTCTGGCCATCCTGCAGATAGCCGTTGAGACCGCTGATGATCAGCAGGCGCGAGTCGCCGCGGACTTCCGTGGCATGCGTGTAGCAGCGATAGCGCGGGAACAGCTCCGGTGGGTTGTGCTGGACGATCGGCATCGGCGATTCCTCAATGAGACGCGTTGAACCAGTCCGCGATCGAGCGGCGCATTTCGTCGGCGTGGGCCGAGTCGGCCCAGCCGTGCGACAGGCCGTCGACGAGCGCCAGCCGCAGGCGCGGCTCGTCGCGGGGACTCTTATATAAGGGAGCCAGCGCGTCCCGCAGGGCTACGGCATCGCGCGACGACAACATCGCATCATCGTTTCCCTGCAGGATCAGCAGAGCAGGGTGATTGCGCGCGATGTCTACTGCGCGCTGGACGGCATCGGTGCGGAGCGCCAGGTCGCGCGTGTAGCCGGACCATTGGTACTCGTGTTTCGTCGCGCGCTCGTACGCTTGAACCGATGCAGTCAAGCCGGTGGACGCGTTGACCACGACCGCAGTTTCGATCGGCACCTTGCCTTCGGCGAGCGCGAACAACACCGCAGCTCCGCCTGCAGAGAAGCCGAACAGGCCGATCTTCTGGCCGGCACGCAGGCAACCAGACTGTTGCAGCGCTGTGATGGCAGTCGGCAGCTCCTGCGCAGCGCCGACGACCACGGGCTCGAACACCAGACGACCGAGATCCTCGCTCTGCCGTCGGACCATGTCTTCGCGACCGCCGGCGGCCTGCCGGGCGCCGAACAGCGGCAGGCCGAGATAGACCTTGATGGCCGGCACGTCATCGAGCGGCAAGGCTTCCATCAGTGCGCGCTCGCTGGCCGGTGGACCGAAGCCATGCCACAACAGGATGGGCGGCTTGGACACTTTCGGCGGGACACGCAGCAGCGCCGGAACATCTGCCAGCCGCGTTTCGAGCGTTGCGACTGCCCCGCTGGAGCCGTTGCGATCGGCGCAAAGGTTGGCGCCGTACGAAGTTCCGGCAACCCACCAGCAGAGCGCGAGGGTCAACACGCGGCGCGGAACAAGTGATCGCTTGCGTAGGTTGTTCATTCCAATGTCATCGTCGGCGGTCGAGCAAACACCACGCGAACACCAGCGCGAGCAGGATGTCACCGACCATTGCGAGCACGCCGCCGGCCGCGACGGCGCCCGTCAACCACAGCACGACGACCATGACGAACGCCGCCGCCTTGCCGATTGCACCGAACGCGACGAAGGGCCGATTGATGGTCGGTTGCATGGCCAGCCAGGCATAAGCGCCCGCGAACAACAGCACGAACAGTGCCGTCATGGCGCGGTAGATGACGGGCGCGTCGGCCGGCAGACCGGCGAACTGACCGAGCGTCGAGCCGGGCCAGGCGAACGGCGCGGCGCCGGCAAAGTTGAAGAAAGCCGCCGTCCACAACGCAGGGCGCAGTACGTGTTCGCGGCTCATACGCCTAGAATACACGCAGAATGAACGTGCAACGGCTGTGGCGAACGGTCGCGCTCGGTCCGCTCGAACGGCGGCTGTTCTGGATCGTTGTCGCCGGATTGCTGCCGTTGATCCTGCTCGCCTTCGCAACGCTCCTCTACAACGCGCAGGCCCAGCGGCGGCAACAGATCCAGGCTGCTGAGAACACCATGCGCTCGGTGATGGCGGCGGTGGACGCAGAGTTGCGCACGTCACTCGCTTCGCTCGACGCGCTGGCGGCTAGCCCGAGGTTGCGGGCACACGATTTCAACGGCTTCTATGCCGAGGCCCGCGCGTTGCTCGAACGGCGTCCGTCGTGGGCCAACATCGTTCTGTCCGATCCGACTTCGCAGCACATCGTCAACGTCCGCTTGCCTCTGGGCGAGCCCCTGCCTCGTGCGATCGATCCCGGTGCAATCGAAGCAACGGTGCGCGCCGGCGTGCCGGGCGTGGGCAACCTGATCTGGAGCCCGGTGTTGAACATGTATGTCTTCGCCGTGCGGCTGCCGATTCGCGAAGGCGACAGGATTCCGTACGTGCTCACGGCAGTCGTGCGACCCGAGGCGGTGCTCGAGATCGTCAAGCGGCACGTTCTCCCGGAAGGTGGGACGGTCGTCGTGCTCGATGAACGGCGAACAGTCGTCGCGCGCACGCGCAACCACGCCGCATGGGTCGGCAAGCAACCCTCCGCCACGCTGCTGCAGATGCTGGATCGCGGGGAGCACAACGCCGTGACGACGACGCTCGAAGGCGTGAGCGTCTACACCGTCTATCACCGATCGACCGAGACCGGCTGGTCGGCGGCGATCGGCATTCCAACCGCCACTGTCGATGCGCCAGTCCGGCGTTCGTACACAGTCCTCGGCGGTTCGATGCTCGCGTCGGTGATCCTCGGTTTAGGCGCAGCGTTCTTCACCGGGCGCACGGTCACCGGGCCGATGCGCAAGCTGGAACGCGCCGCTGCTGCCGTCGCGCGCGGCGAGGCGCCGATGTTGCAGGAGACAGACCTGCCGGAAATTCGTCAGGCGATGCTCGCATTGCTCGCCGCTCACATCGAGCGTGACAAGCTGTTACACAGCGAGCGGCAAGCGCGATTGCTCGAGCAGAACGCGCGACTTGCCGCGGAGCTGGCGAACAAGACCAAGGACGAGTTTCTGGCGATGCTCGGTCATGAGCTGCGCAATCCGCTCGCGGCGATCGCTACGGCCGCGCAAGTCCTCGATCAGTCGGAACAGAGCCAGCGCAAGGACGTCGAGCAGCACGCGAAGGCGATCATTCGCCGCCAGGTGCGGCATCTCGGCAAACTGACCGACGATCTGCTCGATGCGGCGCGCGTGATGATGGGCAAGATCGTGCTCGATCGCCGGCCAGTGGATTTCGCGCAAGTGGTGAGTAACACCGTCGATACCTTGCGTAACACCGGCCAGCTGCAACGGCACGAGTGCGTCACTCGTCTCGAGTCGGTGTGGGTGAACGTCGATCCGACTCGCCTCGACCAGGTGCTCGCGAACCTGCTGACCAACGCGGTCAAGTACACGCCGCCGCCGGGCCGGATCGAAGTGTCACTGCGACGCGAGCACGGCGAGGCGGTCTTCAGCGTGCGCGACTCGGGCCTCGGTCTGGAAGCGGAGCTGCTGCCGCGTATCTTCGATCTGTTCGTACAAGGCGAGCGCGGCCTGGATCGATCGCAAGGCGGACTCGGCATTGGCTTGACGCTGGTCCGGAGAATCGCGGAGCTGCACGGCGGGCACGTCGAAGCACGCAGCGACGGCGCTGGCAAAGGCAGCGAGTTCATCGTTCGTCTGCCGGCCATCGATACGCCCGCTGAAATTGCGGCGCCGGAGCAGTCGTCACGCAACTCGACGCGTCGACGAATCGCGGTAATCGAAGATAACGACGACGTCCGTGCCAGCCTGCGCGTTCTGCTGGAGATGGACGGTCACGACGTCGTGGAAGCGCGCGACGGCTTGCAAGGCGTCGACACGATTCTGCGCGAGAACGCCGACATCGCGCTGGTCGACATCGGCTTGCCAAGTCTCGATGGTTACGGCGTCGCGCGCGCCGTGCGCTCGCGCGCGCAACGTCCTGTTCTGCTGGTTGCGATCACAGGTTATGGCAGTCAGGGAGATGCGGAGCGCGGCACGCAGGCGGGATTCGATGCCTACATGGTCAAACCCGTCGACGCGGTGCTGCTTGCCGAGCTGATCGCCCGCGTCAGATGACTGCATCTCCCGGGCACCAAGTCCGCGGCGGCACGATTTGCACAGTCTCCGCAGCGACGCCGCGCAATGTCGCCTGCACCGTCGTGCTGACAGGATACTGCGACAACGCCGGCAGATCGGCCGGCGACAGGCCAGTGATCGTCGCATACAAGATCAACGCCGCGAGGAATGCACCTGCTGGCGCAGAATGATTGCCGTCCGAATCATGCAGCACGAGCGTCGGGTGACGCGCGAGTGCTATATCGAACGCTTGGGGAATCGGCGGGACACAGGCCGGCTCCGCCTGCGCGATCGAAACATGCAGGGCGAAAATCCGCTGCGTTTCGTCGATGCCTCGACGCGGCCACTCCGGAAACATGATCGGCACCGCGTGCTGCTCGCGGCTCATTCGCACCCATTCCTTGGCTTCCTCCGTCGAATATTGGAACTGACCGCTCTCGCTGTACTTCTGCGCCTGCAGGATCACGAAGCTCCACTGCTGACTGCGCAGGAGATTGAGCGACGGCTGATCGTGGAGCCGCTCGTCGAGAAACATCCACCCCGGCGCTTCCACCGAGGCGACGGTCTTGCCGGGTTTACCGGCGCGCACCATGTCCGCAACCATCAAGGTGAGATCGTTCTTCGACGTGTGGCTGTTGCCCATGAACAGCAACGAGATGTCGGCCGAGGCGGGCGGTGGCCCCGAGGTCGTGCCGCCGTGCGGGGTGTCTCCACCACCGCATGCGGTGAGGAACAGTACGAGCGCAGCCAGCAAAGCTCTGACGATCATCGTCTTCTCCGGCAAGTCGGGTTGCGCGGCAGCGAATTGCGCGCATCATGCTCGACCTCGCTTCCCGCAACAACAGGCAGGCACCATGCAAGCCACTGGTCGGACCCCGCGCGAGTCGTTCGCGATCGACGACGCGGTCACGTATCTGAATTCGGCGAGCCTCGGCCCGCGGCTGCGCGCCGTCGACGCCGCCGGGCACACAGCCGTCGAAAGGATGGCGGCGCCCTGGAACGTTCGCTCGGCCGATTGGTTTGCCGACGGTCGTGCGCTGCGGGCCTTGTTCGCTTCGCTGATCGGGGCACCGGCCGAATGTGTCGCTTTGGTGCCCTCAGTGAGCTATGGCATCGCGGTTGCTGCGCGCAATTTGCCGGTCGCGGCCGGCGACAACATCGTCGTCATCGATCAGGAATATCCGTCGAACTTCTATAGCTGGCGACGTCTCGCCCGCGAGCGCGGCGCGGAGATTCGTACGGCTGTGGCCCGCGGCGGCAGCATCACAGACGCAGTCGTGTCGAGCATCGATCGGCACACGGCAGTGGTTGCGGTTGCCAATTGTCATTGGACGAATGGCGCTCTCGTCGATCTAGCTCGCGTCGCGTCGGCTGCGCGGCGTCACGATGCCGCATTGGTGGTGGACGCGAGTCAGTCGCTCGGGGCCTATCCGTTCGACGTCGCGGAAATCCGCCCGGATTTTCTCGTTACGGTCGGCTACAAATGGCTGCTCGGTCCGTACGGACTTGGCTATCTGTATGTTGCCGAGCGCTGGCACGCGAAGGGCGAGCCGCTCGAAGAGCCCTGGCTCAATCGTGCGGGCAGCGAGAACTTCGCCGGCTTGGTCGATTACACGGATGAATATCAGCCGGGCGCGCAGCGCTTCAACATGGGCGAGTCGGCGCAGTTCTATCTGTTGCCGATGGCGCTCGCAGCGTTGACGCAGATTGCGCAGTGGACGCCGGCACGGATTCAGCAGCAGCTGACCGAATGGACGAGCGAGCTGACGGCGCGCACGGCGACTCTCGGTCTCGATTCGATGGGACGCGAGCAGCGCGTCGGTCACATGGTCGGACTCACTGCGCGGGGCGCGCTGCCGCCGGGTTTGTTCGACGCGCTCGCCTCACGTCAGGTATATGTAGGCGCCCGCGGTAACAACATTCGCGTCTCTCCGCATCTGCACAGCACTGCGGCAGATCTCGAGCGACTGGTCGCGGCCTTGCAGGAGCTGCTCGCATGAATGAACTTCCGGATCTGTATCCGCCGATCGAGCCGTACGAAACCGGCGTGCTCGAAGTGTCAGGTGGCCATCGCCTCGTGTACGAGCTGTGCGGCAATCCGTCCGGTCGACCGGCGGTGTTCCTGCACGGCGGCCCCGGTGCCGGCTGCAATCCGACGCATCGGCGCTTCTTCGATCCCGCGACGTACAGGATCGTGCTGTTCGATCAGCGCGGCGCCGGCCGTTCCACGCCGATCGCCAGCGTGCACGAGAACACGACGCAGCATGTCGTGAGCGACATCGAGACTTTGCGTCGCCATCTCGGCATCGATCGCTGGCTGGTGTTCGGCGGATCGTGGGGCTCGACGCTCGCGCTGGCTTACGCGGCGACTCATCCCGAAGCATGTCGTGCGCTCGTGCTGCGCGGGATCTGGCTGTGCCGCCAGATCGATCTCGACTGGTGGTTCGGTCCGATCCGCCTGATCTATCCGGAGTACTGGCAGGCGTTCGTCGACTTCCTGCCCGAAGCGGAGCGCCACGATCTGCTCGGTTCCTATCTGCGCAGGCTGCTGGATCCGGATCCGGCGGTGCACATGCCGGCAGCGATTACGTGGGATAGATATGAGACGAGTTGCGCGACGTTGCTGCCGCCGGCGAATGAGCCGTTACGCGCCAACATGCTTTCGATGCCGCGTCTCGAAGCGCACTACATGCACAACCGCTGCTTCTTGCGCGACAACGAGCTGATCGATGCCGTGCCGCGTTTTCGCCACGTGCCAGGCGTCATCGTGCACGGTCGCTATGACATGTTGTGTCCGACGGAAGGTGCGCTCGAGCTCGCGAAAGCGTGGCCGGAAGCGGCGCTGCATATCGTGCCGGACGCCGGACATGCGGCGACCGAACCGGGGATTCGACGTCAGCTCGTTGCAGCGACCGATCGGTTCCGCGATCTCAAGGACTGAAGCCGCGCTTCAGTACTCCGGCCGTAATCAGCGATTGGATCACCGGGCCGTCGTGGCCTGGCACGATGTGAATTGCCGGCTGTGCTTCGTGCAGCCGCTTCAGTGCTGCGAGCTCGCCGAATACTGCGCGCCGATCCTCCTTCAGGAACAGGCTCGTCATGAGTCGCGCACGCTCGCGTTGCAGCTCGATATTGCGCGAGTGCCAGGCGACATCGCCGATCAGTAACAGCTCGGCACCGCTCGCAGTCTGCACGTACACCATCTGGCTGCCTGGCGTGTGACCTGGCGCCTTGATCAGCACGACGCCCGGCGCGATCGCGCGATACTGGTCGTACACGAGCGGTTGATAGCCATCGAGCGCGTGCTCGGGAAACTTCGCCGGCAGACTGCGCTCGGGTTCCAGGAGCTGCTCACGTGTCAGGCGGGTCTTCGGCAACACAGCCTTGAGATTGCTGTGGGCAATCAGGCCGCCGATGTGATCCATGTGCTCGTGAGTGATCACGATCTGCGTAGCCGTGGACATCGCGCCCTGTACGCGCGCGAGCGCGGCCGGGTCGAAGCTCGACAGCTCGCTGCCGCCCATCGACTGTTCGAGCGCGGTATCCACGATGAGCGTGCTGTTGTCCGGATAGATCAGCCGATAGGAGAACACCGGCAGCGGCACGCCATTCCAGCCGTCGCCGGCGACGACGCCGGTGGCCGGGAACGTGAACACTCCGACTTGCTCGACTTCGACCGCGCTCGGTTTATCGCCAGGGACGGTATCGAGCGTGGCGCGCACCCGATCGATGTCGAGCGCATAGGACGCGTCGCTGGGAGGGTGACTGTCGACGAACAGCCAGTAGTAGGCCACGCCGAGCACTACCAGCAGCACGCCGAGAACGATGAGAATTCTGCGAGGCCAGACCGACATCGCGCGGATTCTAATCCGCGATGCGACCCCAGATCGAGCGGATCAGCTCCGGCAACTCGTTCGGCACGAACGGCACCGGGATGACTTCGGTCGCGCCCGCCGCCTGCAACCGCCGCAGCTCGGCAGGGGCGAGACCGGCGGCCACGAACACGACCGGCGTGTGATGACCCAGCTCCATTGCGCGCAGGCATTCGAGTGTCTGCACGCCGTCCATGCGCGGCATGGCCACGTCCATCACGATGAGATCCGGACGCAGCTGGCCGATGATGACCAGCGCTTCGAATCCCGAAGTGCACGTCACGACCGAGAAGTCCTCCTGGTCCGCGAGCGCCGTGCGGACCAGCTCGCGCATGGAGGCATCGTCGTCGACGTACAGGATGCGGCTGAGAGGTTTCGATACAACCATACTGCCCAAAGCTATCGGCGGGTGCTTTGACGGGCTGGAGCCTCCTTAGGCGCAGTTCAGGTACGGCCTGCTGTGAGCCTGAGGGTATGCGCGCCGCTGATGGGCCCTTAGCGGTATTTCCCAACGTGCATGGGTCACGGTTCTGCCGGCGTGCTGCACGTTTTTGTAGAATCAATCGCCGCAGCCACCCATCGCAATCGAACAAGAGGGCACTCCGATGGCAGTCACCCGCAGAACCTTTGTCGGCACTTCCTTGGCGACCGGCGCAATGCTCGCGGCTGGCAGGGCCGCCGCAGCGTCGGATCGAGCCGCGATCTACAAGCAGATCGAGCAGCGTCACGACGAAGCTGTGCAACGGCTGCAGGCGTGGATCCGTCAGCCGTCGATCGCCGCCGAGAATCGCGGCGTGACCGAAGGCTGCGACCTGACGATGCGCATGCTGCGCGATGCTGGTTTTCAGCACGTCGAGCAGCGGCCGACCGACGGCCAGCCCGGCATCTTCGCGACGCTCGACGCCGGCGCACGACGCACGTTCGGGCTCTACTTCATGTACGACGTGAAGCAGGCGAACCCGGCAGAGTGGTCGTCGCCGCCGTGGGAAGCCCAGCTCGTCGACCTGCCGAATCTCGGCAAGGTGGTGATGGGACGCGGCGCCGTGAACCAGAAGGGTCCGCAGTCGGCATTCATCGCAGCGTTGCATGCAATCCGCGCGGCCGGTCGCAAGCTTCCGGTGAACCTCGTGCTCGTCGCGGAAGGCGAAGAGGAGATCGGCTCGCCGCATTTCCCGCAGATCGTGCTGGCGTCGCCGGTGCGCGAAGCGCTGGCGAAGTGCGAAGGCATCTTCATGCCCGAGGCTGCGCAGGATCTCGACGGCAACGTGACGATCTCGCTCGGCGCGAAAGGCGTCGTGGAGCTGGAGCTCGTTTCGAGCGGCGAGAAGTGGGGGCACGGCCCGTCGAAAGACGTGCACTCCAGCAATCGCGCGCGCCTCGACAGTCCGGCGTGGCATCTCGTGCAGGCGCTGAACACGCTGATCGACGCGAACGGCGACCCGGCGATCGAGGGCTACATGGATGGCGTGCGTCCGCCGAGTGCCGCCGAGTCGAAGATGCTCGACGACGCGGCGCTGCGCATCGACGAGAACACCGCGAAGAAGTCGATGGGCGTGCAGCAGTGGGCGCGCAATTCGAGCTGGCGTCAGGCGCTGCAGGATCTCGCGATGCGGCCGACGGTGAACATCGAAGGCCTGGTCGGCGGTTACACGGGGCAGGGCGGCATGACGATCCTGCCGCATCGTGCGGCCGCGAAGCTCGATCTGCGTCTGGTGCCGGACATGACGCACAAGGGCGCGGTCGAGAAATTGAAGGCGCACCTGGCGAAGCACGGCTTCGGCGACATCGAAGTGAATGTCACGGGCGGCTACGACCCGACGACCACGTCGGTCGACGCGCGGCTGATCAAGGCCGAAGCTCAGGTTTATCGTGCTGGAGGGATCGAGCCGATCCTGTGGCCGCGCCGCGGCGGCTCATGGCCGGGCTATGTGTTCACGGGCGATCCGCTGAAGCTCGCCGCGGGACACTTCGGACTGGGTCACGGCCAGCGCGCGCACGCGCCGGACGAGTACTACCTGGTCGAATCGCAGAATCCGAAGATCGCGGGGCTGAACGGCGCGATCAAGTCGTACGTCGACTATCTGTACGCGATCGCGTGAGCGGCTAGTAGGTGCACGTCTTCGGCATCGAGTGCACGAAGTACTTGCGGTAGTTCTTGGCCTTGGAGTCCATGCAGCCTTCGAGGTCCAATAGCTCGATCTTGCGCACGTCGATCGGGTGCGACTCGCTCTGCAACGCGAGGTAGCCGCCGCTCAGCAGCTCGCCGTCGGGCTTCGCCTTCGGGTCGAAGTTCGCGACCATGCCGCCGCCGATCTGCGGCAGCGAATACTCGAGCACGTTCTCGCCGTTGACGATGTGCGTGATGTGCGCGCCGCCGATCACGATGAGCTCGATCTGCAGCCATTGATCGCCGTCATAGGTCTTGGAGGCCGAGGGCAGGCAATGCTTCGGATACAGCTCGCCCTGGTAGACGATCTCCGTGCCCGGTGAGCACATGCTCAGGGTGGGGCGCGGTTTGCCGTCGCTCAGTCCGCCGAGGAACTGCGCTTCGATCGAGATCGGAAAGTCCTGCTCCTTCGTCATCGTCTGCGGCGCCTGCGCATGGAACATGATGCCGCTGTTGCGGTTCGCCCAGCCGCCCGGCGGGTCGGCCGCCTGCTTGCCGACGAAGCGGTATTCGACGCGCAGTCGGTAATACGAGTAGGGCTTGGCGTAAAAGAGGTGACCGAACTGCGTCTTGAAGCCGTCGGGGTAATTGTCGTAGCGCACCTTCAGCAGGCCGTCCTCGACGCGGAACGTCTTGCCGAAGTTGTCGCCCAGCTCGTGATGCGTGATCTTCGGCGTCCAGCCGGTCAGATCGCGGCCGTTGAACAGCTGAATCCAGTCCTCGTCCGCGGCGCTGGCAAGCGATGAGAAGAGGGCCAGCGCGCAGCAAATGAGCAGGGTACGCATGGGTTACTCGATTGTTGTGCTTAATTCGTCGAGGCCGTCGATGCCGCCTTCGATGCGATCGCCCT
>Ga0068862_100002213_pt1 | contig 17424 bp, 14 predicted proteins | sample KBSSwiS52_FD_66598 | JGI IMG/M metagenome (GOLD analysis project Ga0068862, IMG submission 66598) | Switchgrass rhizosphere microbial communities from Kellogg Biological Station, Michigan, USA - KBS Switchgrass S5-2 | ecosystem: Host-associated > Plants > Roots > Rhizosphere > Soil ... | reverse complement strand
TTTGGCTAAGCCGGCGAAAAACTGGTCGCGGAAGCAGGGATCGAACCTGCGGCTGACGAGGCGTATGAGACCTCCGCTCTACCGACTGAGCTATTCCGCGGTGTCGGTTTGAAGTGGCTGGCCAATCGGAATGAACCTGAGAACCAGTATGTGCTTGTGGTACCTATCTGATTTTTGGCTTGCGACTGGAAGGGCAGCGATGCACCGAAACTTCCCCGGGGAATACGTCCGCTGACTGAGGTGCTCCGGAAGTCTTATGCTCGAATCGAACCTTTCTCTACCTGACCCGACTCTGACGTCTCGCACGTAGCAAGGGACTCACTCGGGTAGCCCGGCCCTGCGCAGACCGTCGAGATACAGATCGTACATCCAGTCGTGTCGCAAGCTCGCACGGCGGGCACGCGCGAGCGTGGCGATAGGATGCAGAACCAGGATCCCGTCAATCTCGGCCCGCGCGTCGGCGATGCGGCCAAGGTGCCCGAGAGCCGCGGCGGCGCACCAGCGGGGGATCTCCGCTTGCGGCGTGATTGTCGTTGCCCGCCTTCCCCAGCGCAGGCTCTCCTCGAACCGGCGAGCGAAAGAAGTGCGCAACCGCGCCGACCGTGAAGGTGAACGTGGACGTTATGTTGTCGAGCGGATTCATGCGCAGCGCGATCGCGATCTGGTCGATCGCCTTGTCGCTCTCGCCACTGTTGGCGTAGACGGCGCCCTCCCGGTTGCGCACAAAGGTCGAGTTGGGATGCACTTCGATAGCCCGCTCAGCCAGCTGAAGGGCCTCCTCGAAGCGGCGACCGAGGACAGCGAAGGCATAGGCAGCGGCTGCAATGCAGGTGCTGTTGCTCGGTCTCGCGGCCAGGGCGCGGGAGGTTGCCTCGCAGGCATCGCCGATCTCGTGCTTCCGGCTCGCATGCCAGCCGTTCGCAATCCGGCTGGTCATGACGTCGGCGAAGGTGCCGAGCGCCTCGGCATAGTTGGGGTCGATCGCAATTGCCCTGCCGAGAGTGCCTCAGCCTGACCGAGCCCTCCCCTCGTCTGCGAGTAGTAGTATGGCAATGCCCGCAGGTAGGAGTCGTAAGCGCTGAGCGTGTCGGTCGGCTTGGCGAGCGCACGCTTGATCTCGACGGCCTGAACCGTGGGCTCGATGGCGCTGCTCAGGTCCTCGGTGCCCAACATGTCCAGGTGGAGATCAATCGCCATGGGAGCGACGGAGGGACCGGCAGAGGCGCCCACTAGGGGTGGCCCGGATGCACCGTCGAATGGGACTTCTACGCCGTGGGCGCTACCGCCAGCGCCCCCGGCCATATCCGCCCCTGTAGCTGGCGCGGTAGTACCCCCGTTCCACGCCGTAGGAACGGCCCCATGGCCGGCCATAGTATCGAGCAGTGGCGGATGATCCCCGGTGGGCCAGCATCGTCGCGCGCGACAAGGCAGCCGATGGCCAGCTCTGGTACTCGGTTCAACGACCGGTGTCTACTGTCGACCGTCGTGCCCCTCGCGAATCGCCAACCCCGCCAATGTTCAGCTGCACGACACGCTGGAGAGCGCCCGGGCCGCCGGCTTCCGGCCTTGCAAGCGCTGCAACCCGGACGGACCTTCAAGCGAACGCCGGAACGCAGCCTTGGTCGCGAAGGCATGCCGGATGATCGAGGAGAGTGAGGAAGAGCCCTCACTGGAGGAGCTTGCCGGCAGCGTCGGGCGCAGCCCGAGCTACTTCCATCGCCTGTTCAAGGCCGCCACGGGGCTGACGCCGAAGGACTATGCCGCGGCGCACCGCGCAAAGAAGGTCCGCCGGGGATTGGCCTCCTGTAACACCGTCACCGAGGCAATCTACGACGCCGGGTTCAATTCCAGCGGACGATTCTACGAGAAGTCGACGGACATGCTCGGCATGACACCGTCGCAGTACCGCAATGGGGGCACGAGACCACCGGACGTTCGCTAAGCACTGTACGGAGCAAATCGGTGGGAGACCCGACGTGTTCCACCTTCGTTCCCTCGACTTGCAGCTTTCGGGTGTGCTTGCTCCATCGGGGAGGCCGGCCTGCGAGGCGTAGTCCTGACCCTTTCCTGTCGTTGCTGCCGAAGCAGCCGCGCCAGCTATTAGCTGCGGTGATGCGCTTGCGAAAGAGGCCGCGCCGCACTAGAGTTTCTCATGATGCTGTATTGCTGGGGACGTATCGATCCGTCCGGGCTTGACTGATTGTTGTTGGGGACAAGCCGGCATGGCCAAGACTCGCAAGATTGAGCAACGGACCGTCGCATGCTCAGTCTACCTCTTGCTTTTCCTCGCTCTGTCCGGCGCAATCTGTTGGAAGGCGCCGACGGCTCATGCGGCCGACGAGCAGAGCTACGAAGTGGAGATTGCCGGGCGGAGTTTCGATCCGAAGTCGCCCAAGCTAGACATTCCCCTGGAGCTGCGACTCTCGCCCGCCGCTCTGGAAAAGTACAAGAAGGAAGCTGGCTACTATCTCGTCCAGCTTCACCGGTCTCCTGACGCGGAGACGAGCACGCAGCTCAAAGCTCACCTTGGCGTCAAGCTCCAGGACTATGTGCCGGAACTGAGCTATGTCGAGAAGCTCACGCCGAGTGCGGTCGCTGCGGCTAAAGCCGACCCGCGCATCCGCTCCGTGATCCCCTACGAGCCTGCCTTCAAGCTCTCCCCGCACATCGGCACGTTCGTGCCTCGAACGGCGGAACGCAAGGCTGCTCCCGGCCTGCTGCTGACGGCCTTCCTGTTCCCGGATGCCGACGTCGATGCCGTCTCGCGGTCGATTGCCTCCGTCGGCGGGACCGGCATGCAGGCACTCGATGACCGGAGGCTGAAGGGTGGTACGGCCCGGATACAGTTCAGCCTTCCGTCGGACAGCGGGCTTCCGGAGATGGCCCGCATCGAGGGCATTCGATGGATTGAGGAGGTCGGAGAGATCATCGAGGACAACTCCGACGCCGCCGCGACGACTCAGTCGGGCCACGTCCACACGCCGAGCATCTGGAACCGCGGCCTGCACGGCAAGGGAGAGATCGTCGGCATCATCGAGAGCAGCGGCATCCTCGACATCAATCATTGCTTCTTCAGGGATCGCCACCACGCGATCGGCAAAAACCATCGAAAGGTGGTGGCACTGCCTCATTCAACGGCGAAAGGACACCCAACATTTACGGCCGGGATCATCGCGGGTGACGATATCGATAACCCCGGTGCGCACCGGCATCGCGGAGGCGCCTGGGAGAGCCGCCTGGCGGTAGGGAAGTGGAACAGCCACCACTACAAGCGCTCGCTGCACGACGTACTGATGGATGCAGCAAAGGCCAATGCGTTCATTCACAGCAACAGCTGGCACTATAACGTGAACGAGGGGAGTGCCGCGACCTACAATCAGACAGCTTTCGATGTCGATACGTTCGCGTGGGAAAATCAGGACCATCTGGTTCTCGGATCGGTCGGCAACAGGAAGGTGACACCGCCTAAAAAACCTGAAGGACAGGGGGCGCCTGGCACCGCCAAGAATGCGATCGCGATCGGCGCAGCGTACACCGATCCCGACAAATACGGCGATGGCAACCGCGGACCGACGGCGGAAGGCCGCCGCAAGCCCGACGTGATGGCGCCAGGGTGCTCGATCCAATCGGCGCTGGTCGGCCCCCGTGGAAGAAAAACCTGCCGCACAGGCCATCGCAGCGACTGCGCGACGAGCTACGCCACGCCGCAGGCTGCCGCGGCCGCCGCGCTTGTGCGCCAATACTTCCGAGAGGGCTGGTACCCTTCGGGCATCCGCGTGCCGCAAAACAGTATGATCCCTTCGGGGGCCCTGATGAAGGCGATGCTCATCAACAGTGCCGTCCGAATGTATGGGGTGGACGGCTATCCCAACGATATCGCAGGATGGGGCGTCATCCGCCTTCAGAACGTGCTGCTTTTCGACAGCGCGGCCCACAATCTGAAGGTTGAGGACAACCGGACGGGAATCTCGACCGATCAGACGCACCCCTACGAGCTCGTCGTCGCCAATGCTGGCAAGACCGAGCAGCTGAAGGTCGTTTTGGTGTGGACGGATCCTCCCCCCCGCCCTGGCACTTCGCCCAAGCTCATCAACGATCTCAATCTCGCAGTTGTCTCGCCGGACGGTAGCCGAACCTTCCTCGGTAACTTCTTTCACGGGGGGGCCTCCACCACCGGAGGCTCCGCAGACAGGGTCAATAATGTCGAGGTCGTTCTGGTGAATAATCCGGCGGCCGGAAAATGGACGGTCAGCGTCGTGGGCAACGCCGTCAAACTCGGTCCGCAGCCCTATGCGCTCGTCATGACGCTCGCCGGCTCTGACAGATGACGCCGCGACAAGGCACGCCCCCATCCTGGCAGCGGCCCCCGCCCGAGGCGATGAGGAGGAGCAGGGCGTCCAAATAAGGTATCGTCGCAGTGCCGGCCACCTTTGGCTACCCGCGAAGCTCATTGTTGTGAGGGTTGGCAATGATTGGAAGCGAAACCTTTCTCAGGACACATGAGAAGGCACGTAGGCTGGTTGTCATCTTTCATAGCGGGTTGCTGTCGCCTAAAGCCTATCAGCAGATCGATGCGCACATACTAACCAAAATCCCCGATTGCGATCTTTTCGTTCCGCTTCTGCCGTACACGTCTTATTTTTCAACGCGGCGAATGGCGCATATTGCGCAGACCGCCGCACGAGACATCGATAAGATCGTGTCCGAGAAAGCCCGCCAGAACGGTCAGGGTTACAATGACATCGTGTTGATTGGACATAGCATGGGAGGGCCGTTGGCTCGCTTCCTGCTGATCCATTGCTGGAATTTCGACCAAGCCGAAAAGCTTGAAGACGCACCGCCGATGCGGTACTCGTGGGCCCCGCGGATCAGCCGGCTGGTGTTGCTTGCCGGGCTCAATCGGGGCTGGACCGTCGAAACTCCAATCGGACCTTGGGATAGGCTTAGATTCAAATGCTCGCTGTTTCTTGCAACCATCTCGCCGTTTGGCCGACCCACTGGGTTTGACGTGCGCCGAGGCTCCCGCTTCCTCAGCCAACTACGGCTGAATTGGTTGGAGTTGAAGTCCCGGTTGCCAGCTCCCCACCAATTTCCCGTTGTCGTGCAGCTGCTCGGAACCAATGATGATGTCGTCAATCCAACCGATGACATCGACTTGTTTACCGGACGTGATTTCTTCTATCTGGAGGTGCCGGGCAGCGGACACACCAACATACTCGAAGTTCGCGACACTACAGAGCGAGTTCAGGGTAGGAATGTTGGCGAGTTGCGCCGCCAAATCCTGAACCTAGCCATCACAGGGAGTCCAGCTGAGCTGGCCAAGCGTCAGCTAGCGCCCGATTGGATGTTCGGTGACGATAGGCCGCTCACAGAGGACCCGAGCGTATCAAATGTGGTCTTCATCATTCATGGCATTCGTGACTATGGATTTTGGACGCAGAAGATTGGGCGGGAAATCAGGAAGCTGGCACAGCAATCTGGGTTACACGTGAGAATTATTAATCCATCCTACGGGTACTTCCCAATCCTGCCGTTCCTGCTTCCGCGGGTCCGCGGCGAAAAGACCGAATGGTTGATGGACAAATACGTCGAGGCACGCTGCCTTTATCCACGTGCCCGCATCTCATATGTCGGACACTCAAACGGCACTTACATGCTGGCGCGCGCCGTCGAGGAAATGCCTCTGCTCGAGTTCGATCGCGTGCTCTTTGCTGGGAGTATAGTTCGACGCTCCTACCCTTGGGCCGGCGTCATTGGTCGTGGCGTCAAGGAGTTGCTCAACTTGGTCGCCACGAATGACCGTGTTGTGGCCTTTGTCCCCAAGGGGCTACAGCCGCTGCGCATTTTTGACCTCGGGAGCGCTGGGCATGACGGCTTTCGTGACTCGGTCGTAACAAACTCTAAGTATGTCGTGGGAGAGCACAGCGCCGGCATAGGCGAACAGGTTTGGGAAGATATCGCCAAGTTCATCGTGGCGGGGCAAAAGCCAGACACGGACAAGGACGTTGCGTTCGCCAAGCGCAGGAACTGGAACGCGTTGTTGCTCGGAACCATCGCAACGCCTGTCCTGTTGCTTGCGGCCTTGGTGATCTGTGAGCTTGGTTTGACGCTGCTTGCGTCGGTTGCGGGGGTACAATTGTTCGCGCCTACCAGTTGGCTCCTGCGCTACATAGCGGAAAGTTGGTGGAACACTCCGTTTCGTGCGCTCAACGAAAGCCTTCTGCAGCATGTCAACTGGGCTTGGGTGTTTCTACTGGCGTACGCGATGACCCTGCGGTACGCGTTCACCAAGTTCTGATGAAGTGCCGGCCCGGTAGAGCCGACACCACTCCGTTTTTCGGTGAACCGGATGCAGTCTGCGCTAGGTGCCAACCAGAAGGTTGGTATGCGTTGGGCCTGAAGATGAGATCGCTGCCGCTGGCGCACTCCAACGCTTCTTGGGAATGCGAAGGTAGCAAAATGCGGGTTAGCCAGGGAGGTCAGGGCTGGTACCATTCGAATGATAGTCGCACGTCGAGGAGCGCCAAGCTAATCGTCATCTGTAACTCTGGCGACGGCAGGTTCTGGCACAGGACCACCGGATGTGCACGGAACACTGTCCGGAGCAAGTTGGGTTGACACCTGCCGCGTTCCACCTCCGTTCCCCGACTTGCCGCTCTCGGATGTGCTTGCTCCGTCCGAGAGGCTGGCCTGCGACGCGTATTGCTGACCCGGAGCTGAAGTGGCGTTGGGCTACCTGCCCTGAGGGCCGTGACGCAGACTATCGCTCCGGCAGCCCCGCCTTGCGCAGACCGTCGAAGAAGTGCTCGGCATCCTCGGGGCGCTTGAAGCCGTACAGTCGCGCCTGCGTTCCCTCAATTGTCCATTTGGGCTCGATCCGCAGGGCCTCCGCGGCTTCCGCTCGAGCCTCTTCGAGTTTCCCCAGCTGGGCGTAGACCGCGGCGAGCGACGTATGGCCGCCGCGCAAATTCGGCGCCCGAGAAACGCATTCTCGCAATAGCGGCAGCGCCTCGGAATACTGTTTGAACATATAGCGGGCCGCCCCCAGCCAAAGAGGCGCCAGAGGCACATAGAACGGGTCAAAGCGCATATGCCGCTCGGCGACCTCGATGGCCCGCACCGGGTCTCCCGCAAGCACGAGAGCCTCAGCGAAGCGCCAATCGGTGAAGTTGGGATTGAGCGCCATGGCCCTCTCGAACTCGGCGGCCGCCGCCTCATGCTCGCGCCTGCGACTAAGGATGTTCCCGAGGGCGGCATGTGCCTCGGGCAGATTGGGGTCGAGCTGTACGGCTTTGCGAGCCAATTGATAGGCCCGGTCAAGGGCGTGAGGGCTCAGATAGTCGTCATCCAGCGAGATGGTCCAGGCTATAAAATGGGTCCGGCTAAGCCTGGCGTAGGCGCGCGCGTAGTTGGGGTCGATCGCGAGGGAATGCTCCAAAAGGCGACGCACCTCGTAAAGCTCGGCCGCCTCCCATGATGACAAGAATGAGGCGTGGGCATCGGCCGCTCGGAGGTAATAGTCGTACGCCTGCCAGGTCTCCGGTGCCTTGCTGAGCGTACGCTCGATCTCGGCCTTATTCACATGGGCAGCGAGGATCGCCACGATCGTGGACGCCACCTCATCCTGCACCGCAAAGACATCATCGAGCTGGCGGTCGTAGCGCTCGGCCCAGCGCTGGGCGCCGGTCACGGCATCGGCGAGCTGCACCGAGATGCGCACCCGCCCTCCTTCCCGGCGGATGCTGCCCTGCAGAACGTAGCGCACGCCAAGCTTGCGTCCGACCTGGCGCACGTCGACCGCCTTACCCTTGTATTGGAAGGAGGAATTGCGGGCGATGACGAACAGCTCGGAGAACCGCGACAGCTCGGTAAGGATATCCTCGGTAATGCCATCCGAGAAATAGTCCTGGCCCTTGTCGCCGCTGAGGTTGTCGAGCGGCAGCACGGCGATCGACGGCCGGTCGGGCAGAGCCAGGGTGGGAGGTGGCCTCTCGGTCCCGGTGGCTGCATTGGTGGCGTTCGCGGGCGGTTGTTGTTCTTCGCGCACCACGCCCACGAAGCGCACGCCCTTGCGGAGCAAGGTCTTGATCAGACGCTGCGCCTCGCCGCTGTCGCCGATGGCGGTTCGAGCCGCGTTGATGCGGGTAAACAGGGCGGTGTCCGAGACGATGCGGCCGTCCCAGACCGCAGCGATGAGGTCATCCTTGCTGACGACCCGCTGGCGGTTCTTGATGAGGTACGCCAGCAGGTCGAAGGCTTTGGGCTCAATCGCTACCGGTGCATCACCACGGCGCAGCTCGCGCGTTCCCGTGTCGAGCACGTAGTCTTCAAACAGATAGAGCAAGCTAGCCACTCCACGGCGGGGGCGGTGGGAGTAGAGCCTAGCACGGCCCAGAAGGAAAAAGTCAGGTCATCGGAAGAAGAAACAAGGGCGCGCGAAGGCGCCCGGAAAGCGCAGGTCGAGCCGCTCCGGCATCCTGGCGTCACTTCGATCGCAGTCTGAACAGCCAGCCACGCGGAGGACGGTCATGCCCACGAGTTTGCCAGCAAGGACCTATCGAACGAATGGAAGCGGTTCTCGGATGGAGAGAAGCTTGCTCGCCGCGTACGCGGTATCTCTCGCGGCCGTCTGCAGCCTCATCGTCATCAATGGACCGCAAATGCGCGCTGCGGCCGAAGCCGAGGAATTGCGGGTCATCGAGGAAGAGAACCAAGCGTTCTGCGGCCGGTTCGGCATCGGCCCCGAAACCGGACGCTATGCGCAATGCGCGGCGGGTCTGGCCGAGATCAGGTCCCGCCATCTGCAAAGAAGCGCGGCCGATTCCATCCTGTAGTTCTCGCACCGCGGGCGTTAGCCCCCAGAACGGAGAATAGCCATGCACAAGAGTTCCAATTGGCTCGCCTTCGCCACGATCGGCGTCATCTGCTCCCTACCGATAGCAGCGGCGGCCCAATCGCAAGAGAGGACAGACCTGCGCTGTCCCGCTGGCTACTGGCTGATGCAATCCCTCTGTTTGCACAGCTCCACCGGCGACGTGGTTTACGCCGAATCCGCAGCGGCTTCTCGCGTCCTATTGGAGCCAGGTTGCGCTCCTGGGTATTGGCGGCTCGATTCCCTGTGCCTCAGCCCTGCAACGGGGGATGTCGAGCTCGTCGATGAGGAGAGGTGGCCCGCGAGCCAGCACGCGGAGGCACGGAAGTAGCACAGGACGGCAGAGCCACGTTGGCGGCGGTCGCCGACTACCGACGCAGCCGAGTTCTCCGTCCTGTCAACAATAGCTCTAATGCGGAGGACATCATGACTATCTCAAGCAAGACGCTTTCGTTCGTTGCCTTCATGGCGGCGATCACCCCGGCAGTCCATGCGGCCGACGCGGACAAGGCCTGGCCGGGCCGCACCGTACGTATCATCACCGGCTCGGCAGGCGGCCCTCCCGACGCGGTGGCGCGAACCCTGGCCGACGCTTTTACCAAGCGCTGGAAGCAACCGGTGATCGTCGAGAACCGTCCTGGCGCCGACTTCATCATCGCAGTGACGGGCTTGCTGGAAGCGCAAGACGGACACACCCTCATGTTCGCACCGATAAGCGTGCTCACGACCAATCCGTTGCTGCACGGAACTCTTCCCTACGATCCCGAGCGCGGTTTCGCACCGATCTCACTCGCTGTCGAGGATCTCCTGTGCGTGGCAGCGGCACCCTCGCTTGGCGTCAACTCGCTCAGCGAGCTGGTGAAGCTGGCAGCCAGTAAGCCGGGTGAGCTGAATGCCTATGCCTTGCTGGGGGGAGCTCACCTGGCATGGCTTGCCTTCCAGAAGCGGGCCGGCATCTCCACCACCCTTGTTCCATACAAGGCGCCCTCGGGAGCGGTGATGGACCTCGCGGCGGGCCGGATTCATGTCGCGCTCATTCCGTTTGCAGTGGTGCGCGGCCAGGCGGAGGCTGGCATGGTCAAGGTACTCGCTGTCACCAACGAGGTGCGTGCAGAAGCCGCCCCTGAGATCCCGACCGTTGTCGAGGCCGGCTATCCAGACCTCACGCTCGGCGGCTTGCTCGGGTTGTTCGGTCCGAAGGACATGTCGCCTGCGTTGCAGGAGCAAATCGCATCCGAGGTGCGCGAGATTCTCAAGGAGCCGGAGGTCAAAAAGTACCTCATCAGTCTCGGCCTCAGGTCGATCGGCACAACTCCGGCGGAGTTTCGCTCCGTGCTCGACGAGCAGCGCGCGAAATGGGCAGCCTTCGCGCGCGCCCACGACATCAAGCCCAAGCGGCAGTGATTTCCTCACATCAATGCGCTTGTTCTGCCTCTCGGGGAGCACCCAACCAATGAACACCTACATCTTCGACAACGCCCCGGAGGCCGAGACCGCGGAGCGCTTCGCGAGCCTCGACGCGCTCTACAACTTCCGTACCTTCCGCTTTCTGGAGACGACCGGCATCGGGCCGGGCTGGCACTGCCTGGAGGTCGGCGGCGGCAGCGGCTCGGTCGCGGCCTGGATGGCGGAGCGCGTCGGGCCCTCCGGATCGGTGCTGGTCACAGACATCGACGCGCGTTTCATGGAGGGATCGGCCTATCGCAAGCCGGCGCATCTGGAATTGCGCCGCCATGACATCGGCACCGACCCGCTCCCCGAGCAGGCGTTCGATCTCATCCACGCCCGGCTTGTGCTCATGCATGTGCCACAGCGGCAGAAGGCGCTCGCGAGGCTGGTGGCCGCTTTGAAGCCGCGCGGTTGGCTGGTGATCGAGGACTTCGACGGCCGCATCATCGACCGCGCCATTCCCGTGTCGGATGCGGCGGAAGCGGCATCGTTCAGACGCGTCGGAGGCGCCCTAGGGCGGCTGATGGAAGAACGGGGCTTGGAGGTAGAATGGGCGCGCGGTCTCTACGGCAAGCTCAAGGCCGCTGGGCTTGCCGAAGTCGGCATGGAAGGGCACGTCGCGGTATGCGAGGGCCGCGGCCTTGGGGCAAGCCTTGATGCCGCCAACTTCGCGCAAGTGCGCCAGGAGGCCGTCGCCAAGGGGCTGATCACCGACGACGAAGTCAACGCCGTGCTGGGACGCCTGGCGGCGCCGGGTTTCGCTGTCCTCTCCCCAGTGATGTTCACGGCTTGGGGGCGGCGGCCCGACACCCTGCCGATCAATCCGAAGTAATCTGCACTCTGCCGGGAATCCCGCAAAAAGCACCCTCCAGAGGACATCACCCATGACCGTCCATGACCGCGTGCTTCGCCGCCGCGGCCATGTACGAGCAGCTTCCGACGCGGAGTTGGCGCGAGTGGTCTCTCTCGCGCAAGCCTCGCGCGCGATGTGCGCGCCGCATGCGACCACGTCTCAAAGTGAAGCTTGCAAAGCGATTTGGAGACGGTGCGATGCCCCTGCAAGAGTTCACGTTGGCGCTCTTTGCCACTTGCATTGGTTTTCGCGTGGTCGCCCACGTTCCTTAGATCCTAAAGGCGACCAATGACAAGAACGGGGCATCTTCCATCTCCTTCATCACTTGGTTGCTGTCCTTGCTCGCCCGCCTCTCCACGGTCGCCCATCAGGGCGAGGAACGTCAGGAACTGGCAGTGCGCCCTGACGGCGCGAATCATCAGTGGAGGAGGGTTCCACCCGGATAATTGTCGATAGGTCCGGAAGCTGGCGAGCGGCTCGGTCGGGTGACTGGCCGGGTCGGAGCCTCGCGACAAAGGTCACCTTGGGTGGCCGAGCGATTCGGCGGGCTGTAACGCGAGTAAAGCCTGAGCAGGCCTTGTATGGGGCCTCGTTTGTCAAGGGCATTTCTATCTCTCTTTAAGCGGCATTCTTTGCCTCCTCGCTGTTTCGTGTGGGTGACCTAACGCTCTCAGCGGGTGCTGCCGTCCGCCGTTGCGCTCGCGCCGGCCCAAGCCGGCGCCCATCCGCGGCCCTCCACCCTTACTTTGGTTCGACCCCGCCGGAGGCTTACTTCCGTCCCGACCGCAGATTTGCTGGGCCGTCGCGCGCAGTGGCCGTCAAGGACGGCGCTTTTTCAGCGCCGCCGAAGGCTTGTCCTTGTATGAGGGCTTATGAAGTCAAGCACAAAGTGATCCACATACTCCCCATTTCGTCTTCCTTCTCTTGTCGCCCCTTTCCCCTGTTCGACCGCGCCGCAGGCTTTCCCTCGCCCCGACCGCAGGATGCTGAGGCCGGCGCGCGCAGGGCGTGTCAAGGCTGGCCGCTCTTCAGCGGCCACCCGAAGGGCTCGGCCTTGACGCGTCCGAGCACGACGGCACGCTGGTTCGGTCGGGGCCTGGGCGCGATGTACAGCTCATGAGCTCTTAGCAGGGTACGGACCAATGGGCGGTCGGATGACGTTCGAGGGGAGCTCCGCTGTCGGGCGCTGGAGTCGCGCCGCAACCTTGTATCCGGTGGGTCTCGTTCGGACCCAGACCATGATGCACGCATGCGCATCGGCGGCGAAGCTCCGAGGTGGTGGACCCATTCTTAACGGCGGCATGACAGCCATGGACAAGCGCGGGACCCCACCACCTCGAACCGACATCTCGTGTCCATCGACCACGAGAGAATGTAAGTCGAGTGGGCGTTCGGACCGTGAGTATCGGCGGGGCTTAGATGACAGGTCGCAGCCGCAAGCCCTCGGGGACGACGCCTTCATGCACGAGCCGCCACAGCGCGATGAGCAGCTTGCGCGCCAAGGCAACGATCAGCGTCTTGCGCGCCCCAGGCGCGGCCGCGGTCCGCTCCCGATACCAGCGGCCGAGCGCACTGTCCTTCTGGAACCACAAGAACCGCCAGGCCAGCTGGATCATGCCGAGCCGGACCCGAGCGTTGCCGGAGCGCGCCAGCCCTCTCTCCCGGCGCTTCGCACCGCTCTCATCGGGCGAGCCGGTGAGGCCGGCATAGCGGGCAAGGGCACGCCGGTCGCGCAGACGGCGAGAGAGGACCTCCTGCACCAGCATGTCGGCCGTCTCGATGCTGATGCCGACCACGCGCGCCAGCAGCCGCACCATGGGATTGGTGCCCGCCGCAGGCGCTGCTTCCAATCGCGCCAGGCGCTCCGTCTCGATCTCGCGGATTTGCGCCTTCACAAACCGGTGGCGCGCCATGTCGCGTTTCAGCGCCGCCAACGTATTGGCAGGGATCCGCTCGCCCGATGGCGTCCGCAGCGCTCCCAGGCGTTCGGGTGCCGCCTTGAGCTTCGGGTTGAAGCTGCGAATGCCGAGCCGCACGAACGCCGCTTTGAGACGAGCCATCAGCCGGGTCGCCTCGGCAACCAGCGCCTCGCGCTCCCGGCTCGGACGCTTGGCATCCTCCTCGGCCAGTGTCGGCACAGCCACCATCTTGCAATGGCCCCGCTCGCCGCGGAGCCAGCCGAGGAACGCTCGCTTGAGCAGCTCCGTGTCGAGCCGGTCGGTCTTGGCGCGGCGATGCTCGCGCGTCACGGCAACGCTCGAGGCATGGATGACGTGCGGCTCTATGCCCTGCGCGAGGAGCCAGCGTGCCAGCCAGAAGCCGTCGTGGCCGGCCTCGAAGGCTACCGCGATGCGACCGATCCTGTAGCTCTTCTTCTCGGACTCCGATCGCCACTGCAGCAACAGCTTCAGCAGCGCGTTCGGGTCGATCGCAAGCTTCTTCAAGGGCTGCCGCTCGACGCCTGGAACGATACCGCCCACGAGCCAGCTCGATTGGCTCATCTCCACCACCGCGATCAGCGTCGTATCCATATCCAAGGGCACGAGCGAGCGGCTCAAATCGTTCACAACCTTGGCTCTGCGTTTCGTCATCGTGGTGGGCTCCATCGGCTCGGTTCAAGCAGCGATGGCTACCTCTCCACGCTGCAGCCCGCATAGCATCTTGACGGACGCGAGCACGATGGCACGCTATCTCCGATCGGGTTGCGGCTTGGCTTGACCAATGATCCAAGGGGAGCTCGCCTTTCGGGCGCATCTGTACGCGCCACAACCTTGTATTCGGCAGGTCCTTCCGGAACCTGACCATGATGCAGTCATACGCATCGGCAGCGAAGCTCCGGGCGGTGGACCCATTCTCGAAAGCGGCGTTGAACACCATGGCCTGCTACGGGTGGCCACCACCTCGGATCGTGATCGGAACCGACGGGATCGCCAGGCTCCACGAACTTTGTCGTACCTTCCGTTAGACCGCTCGCATCGCGACGCCGGCCGGCACTTCACCGACCGTGACCAGGCGCCATAGGGAAATGAGGAGCTTGCGCGCGAGCGCAACGATCATGGTGTTGCGGGTGCCGGCACGGGCGTTCGTCGTCCGCATCCGGTACCATTGTACCAGCGCACTATCCTTCTGGAACCTGAGGAAGCGCCAGGCCAGTTGGATCATGCCGCGCCGAACCCGAGCATTCCCGGCTCTGGCGAGCCCCTTCTCTCGGCGCTTCCTGCCGCTTTCATCGGGCGAGCCGGTGATGCCTGCATAGCGGGCAACGGCTCTTCGATCCCGCATGCTCCGAGAGAGCACCTCGTGGACGAGCATGTCAGCGGTCTCGATGCCGACGCCTACCACGCGGGTAAGCAGCCGCACCATTGCATGAGTTCGTTCCTTCGGAGCTTGCTCCAGCCGCTGCAGACGTGCTTGCTCGATCTCCTTGATCTGATCTCGCACGAAGCGCAATCGCGCCATGTCGCGACACATCTCGGCGATGGTGTTGGGTGGCAAAGGCACTCCCTCCGGTGTTCGCAATTTGACAAGGCGCTCAGGTGCCTTGCGCAAGGTTGGCTTGAACGCTCGCACCCCGAACCGGATTAGGCAGGCCTTCATCCGATTGATGATGCGGGATCGTTCGCAAACCAGGTTCTCGCGCTCGCGGTTCGCCCGCTTTGCATCCTCTTCTTCGATCGTCGGGATCGCCGCCATGCGGCAATGATGAGGCTCACCGCGTAGCCAGCCTATAAAGGCCCGCTTCAACAGCTCAGTATCCAGCCGATCCGTCTTCGCCCGCCGGTGCTCACGTGACACCGCAACGCTCGATGCATGGAGCACGTAGGCTTCCACGTCTCGCGCCCGAAGCCACCGAGCCAACCAGAAGCCGTCGCGCCCAGCCTCGAAGGCCACCGCCACCCGTTTGACGTTGCGACCGGCCTTAATCGCTTCAGCCTGCCAACGGCGCAAGAGCTTGAGCAACGCATGTTCGTCGGCTGCGAGCTTCTTCAACGGGTGGCGTTCGATGCCCGGCACGATCCCTGCCACCAGCCAGCTCTTAAGGCTCATCTCGACGACGGCAATCAACGTACAATCTTGCTCGAGGCCAGTGCGGGATCTGTTGAAGTCGCTCGGTTGAGACATCGGGACGCTCCATCTGCTCAGTCTTTTCGGCGACCGATGGTGCCACACCCCCGACGCCGCGCCCCATAGCATCTCGAAAGTGACAATGCGGATGCCGACCCTCCTGTCAGATGGGGAAGGCTGCATGAGCGGGGAAGCAATCGACACGCGCACCCGTCCAATCCGCCGGAGTAGTGGGCACGGCACGTCGGAAGGGTGGTTCGTGGTTAGAGGGGGAGACCCGTTGCGGGCGAGGGTAGCGGCCTCAACGTCGCTTTAGGCGGCGGCCACAGCGGGAGTCGGACAGGCGTTGGAGCGTTGAGGCCGGGTAATGCCGGAGGAGCAAAGGGCCCTGACTTCTGGTGCGCTTTCGAAGATGGTGATGATGGGATGGTGATTGGCGATGAGCCCGGTAACACCAGATAAGATCCGGACCCTTCAGAGAAAGCTCTACTGCAAGGCGAAGGCGGAGCCTGCCTTCCGCTTCTACGTGCTCTACGACAAGATTTGTCGCGAGGAAATTCTGGGTCACGCGTATGGGCTCGCCCGCGCCAATGCGGGTGCACCCGGTGTGGACGGGGTGAGCTTCGGGCAGATCGAGGAGCGGGGCCTGGAAGCATGGCTGGCAGGCTTGCGCGAGGAACTGGTCTCGAAGACATACCGACCTGATCCGGTGCGGCGGGTGATGATCCCGAAGAATGGGGGAGGCGAGCGCGCGCTCGGTATTCCCACCATCCGGGACCGCGTGGTTCAGACCGCCGCCAAGCTCGTGTTGGAGCCGATCTTCGAGGCCGACTTCGAGGACAACGCGTACGGCTACCGTCCCACTCGCGGGGCGGCGGACGCAGTCAAGGACGTGTACCGGCATTTGCGCCGGGGCCACACCGACGTAGTAGACGCTGATTTATCCCGCTATTTCGATTCGATTCCGCATGACGATTTGCTCAAGTCAGTGGCTCGTCGCGTCGCGGACGGCTCTGTGCTGCGGCTGATCAAAGCCGTGGCTGAAAGCGCCAATTGAGGAACGGGACGGCGACGGGAAGCGGCGGATGGTTGGCGGAAAGCGGAACAAGCGCGGCACGCCTCAGGGCGGCGTCGCGAGCCCACTACTGGCCAACATCTACATGAACCGTTTCCTGAAGCACTGGCGTCGAAGTGGGTGTGGCGAAGCGTTCCGTGCTCACGTCGTCTCCTATGCCGACGACTTCGTCATCCTCAGCCGCGGTCGTGCGGCCGAGGCGCTGACGTGGACGAAAGAGGTGATGACCAAGCTCGGGCTGACGCTCAACGAAGCCAGGACGTCGCTGAGAGATGCCCGTCGGGAGCGCTTCGCATTCCTTGGCTACTCGTTTGGCCCGCACTATCCCTACAACCCGAGTGCGCGTATGTACCTGTACATGAGTGCGAGCCCCTCGAAGAAAAGCGTGCAACGGCTCAAGACGAAGGTGCGCGAGCTGCTGGTGCCCAGCAATACCGATCCCTGGACGGAAGTGCGCGACGATCTGAACCGGACACTCCGGGGCTGGTCGAGCTACTTCAATCTGGCGTCGCCTGTGGCAGCGTTCCGCAGCGTCGATCACTACGTCCGTGAGCGCGTGCGCGGCTTTCTCGCCAGACGGCACAAGGTGGCAGGGCGCGGCAACCGTCGGTTCACGTACGATGAGATTCATCGCAACCGCGGCGTGCTGTGCCTAGAACGCCTGCCCCGACCTGCCCCGCAGTGGGCCTTGCGGTGAAGCCAGTCGGAGAGCCGGATGCGATAACTCCGCACGTCCGGTTCGATGAGCGGGGATGGGAGACGGGGCGCTGGCCATAGGCCCCAAGCTACCGCGCCCATCCTCGACTCTACCAGGACCACCGGATGTGCACGGAACACTGTCCGCAGCAAGTTGGGTGGACACCTGCCGCGTTCCACCTCCGTTCCCCGACTTGCCGCTCTCGGATGTGCTTGCTCCGTCCGAGAGGCTGGCCTGCGACGCGTATTGCTGACCCGTAGGAGACCTGGCAAATTGCAGGACATTGGCAGACTTTTTTCCGGCCCTTCCGCCCAGAACACTCGCGGCGCCCGTAGACCGGATGGTCCTCGTGCGGCGCTACGCGTTCTATCGGTCCTTCGGGAGGCGCGTCTCACGCCACCTTCTCAATGCCA
>Ga0068862_100002212_pt1 | contig 17428 bp, 16 predicted proteins | sample KBSSwiS52_FD_66598 | JGI IMG/M metagenome (GOLD analysis project Ga0068862, IMG submission 66598) | Switchgrass rhizosphere microbial communities from Kellogg Biological Station, Michigan, USA - KBS Switchgrass S5-2 | ecosystem: Host-associated > Plants > Roots > Rhizosphere > Soil ... | reverse complement strand
AAACAAAAAACAAAAAAGTAAATTAATAATCATGAGACGCGACTATCAATTAAGAGCAAGCGAATTTGGCTGGAAAACCTCGGATCAGAGGATAATCAGCGCATGGGGATTTAACAACAGTCTTCCCGGACCGGTTTTAAAAGCAAAAAAAGGGGATGAGATGGTTATCAGGGTTAAGAACGATCTCCCCGAGGCAACTGTTATTCACTGGCATGGGATCAGGCTGCCGGCTGCTATGGATGGGACCGACAGCGTCCAAGAGCCAATTGAACCGGGACAAGAATTTGAATATCGATTTACGGTTCCCGACGCCGGAACTTTCTGGTATCATTCGCACTTTAATGAAACAAAACAAATGGAAAGAGGAATGTATGGTGCCCTGGTAGTGGAAGATGAGCTCGATCCCGTTTTTGATGATGAAAAGATATTTGTGATTGATGATATCAAACTGAATAGAAATAACGAGTTTAAGACAGGCAATTTGGTTCAGAGTTGGATAGAAAGACATGATGGCCGGCAGGGAGATATTGTTTTGATAAATGGTACCGAGCATCCCGTTATCGATATAAGTGCGGGACAAACCGAAAGATGGAGATTTATTAATGCAGCGAGCGCCCGGTATGTGCGCCTGTCGCTGAGTGGTAAAACCTTCCGGATTATTGGAACTGATGGTGGTTTGATTGAAAGGCCGGTAGAAGTCACGGAAGCAATGTTAATACCAGGCGAACGAATAGACATAGCAGTCGGGCCTTTTGACGAAAACGATACTTTTTCAATTGATTCATTGAATTATAACCGAATGACATTTGTAAAATCAAAGAACATACAGATGGCAACTGTTAGAGTTGGCGCGATCAAACCTTCGGTTGCTGAATTGCCGGAAAGGCTCAGAACGATTGAGTTACTGGCTCCGCAGGACGCCCCCATAAACCGAAAAATAAAATTCTCAGTTGGAGCTAGCCTGAAGCATGGAATTGATTTTCTCGTAAACGGTGAAATGCACAACAACGATAAACCTGTGTATGTTGACGAATTACAGGTTTGGGAAATAGCTAACACAAGCCTGATGGATCATCCATTTCACTTGCACGGTTATTTTTTCCAGGTGATTGAAGAAAATGGGAAGGCCCCGGCGTATAAAGCATGGAAGGATACGTATAACCTGAAACCGAAGAGCAAGATCAAAATTGCATGGCTACCTGATAACAGGCCGGGTATGTGGATGTATCATTGCCATATTTTAGAACATCATGAAGCCGGGATGATGGGACACTTTGAAGTGGTCGACCGGGCAAAGGGGCCATCTACGCATACGCATCATCATCATCATATGCATCATCATTGATTTTTGGCGGGCACAGACAAATCGGGCTGCGTAAGTTTATACCATTAGCGACCGGTCAACACATTTTTTCGAATTCCGATATTTAATGTCTCGGGCTTTTGCCGAAGGACATATGGTTAATCGATAAGGGAGGAAATCCGAAATCCCAAATCGGAAGTCCGAAAAGTGACGGGGCCATTAACTGCTGGGTTATGGGTGTTGTTTTGTTAGCCGGTAGCGTGACGAAATCCAAAATCCGAAAAAGTGAAATGCCGGGGCCCTTAACAACCGGCACAGATTGGTACCCTTAAACGGATTTTTCCGGGTTTCAATACCTTTCTAAGTATATTTATTTAAGGAATAGCCGAGCAAACCCTGAATTCCTCAATTAATTTGGATTATATCGTTTCTGCAATTTCTTACCCGTGATGCTATCGCATGAGCCCTTGAATCTGCATCTCAATACATTGTCTCACTGTAAATACATTTTTATGAGAAAGGTAATTTCGATCCTGGTTGCCCTGTTTTGTATCCTGGTTGCTTTGGGCCAAGCCGCAAAACCCACGAACACAAAAACTCCTCCTAAGGCAGATACCTCCAAGACTTTTAAAGACTGGAAAGAAGTATTAAAAGACACGAGGCCAATTAATGGCTTTATCCAGGCTCATCTTAAAAGAGACAACACTCTGTATTTTGAATTGGACTCAAGTCAACTGAAAAAAGATTTTGGAATGACCTTATACTACAGTCATGGTCCATCCGAAATTACACCAATAGGCGTTCCGGCTTTGTGGGGAACCCGATTGATGCGATTCTATCGCTATGGAGATCAAATCGCACTTGTACATTATAATGAAAAGTACACGGCACCGGAAGGATCTTCGATGAAGTATGCACTGGAGACGGGTATTGGCCACTCGATCCTTGCTATGTTCAAAATTGAAAGTGAAAACAAAGAGAACAAACACTTTTTAATTGATGTGAGTCCATTCTTTGCTTCGGATTATGTAAACAATGGCCAGGATCTTAAGTGGATTTTTGACAACAAACCTGTTTCATATGAAAAGGAAAAAAGCTTCGTTGAAAAGATAAAGGGTTTTCCGCGCAACGTGGAAATAGAAGCAACGATTTCTTATCGGACGTCTGATCCGCCCATATTTCCACTTGATGTAGTTGCAGATACCAGGTTTATTTCCGTTGGCATTCGTTATTCCCTTTTTGCTTTACCGGACCAGCCGATGAAGCCAAGGCTGGCGGACGACAGGGTAGGACATTTTATGACCGTATTTAAAGACTATTCACGCGATAAAGATCAAACGCCTTACCTGAGATACGTTGATCGCTGGAGATTAGAAAAGAAAGATCCTAATCTTGCCTTATCGGAACCGGTTAAGCCAATCGTATTCTATATACATAATTCCATTCCGGAGCAATACCGGAAATATGTAAAAGAAGGTATTGAAGCATGGAATAAGGGTTTTGAAAAAGCAGGTTTTATAAGAGCCATCGTTGCCAAAGAACAGCCGGCTGATAGTAACTGGAGCGCCGAAGACATTCGTTATTCTACTATTCGCTGGGTTCCTGATCCATTTGGTTGGGCCATCGGTCCTCATGAGGTTGATCCGAGGACGGGTGAAATCTTAAATGCGGATATATTAGTTGCATCAAGTGTTGTCAATTATTACCATGAGGAATATCACAATCTCAGTCCGCAGACAATTCTGGCGCAATGGGAAGTAATGAATAACATTCAAAAATATTTGACGCCGGAACAGTCTCAGCGGTTTTGCATGGCGCAAATGGGAATGCAGCAGCAATTAAATTTTCAAAACATAATGCTCTCGGCATTAGACAGATTCGGAGATGGAAAGGAAGCTCCCGAAAAGTTTGTAGGTGATGCCATACGCGACCTCGTGATGCATGAGGTAGGACATACGCTGGGTATGCGTCATAATTTCAAAGCTTCGTCTGGAATACCGTACGAAAAGTTAAATGATACAGCCTTCACCAGGAAAAATGGATTGTCACTTTCTGTGATGGATTATACTCCCGTAAATATTGCCAACGATCCCAAACAACAAGGGTATTACTGGAATGCAGAGATCGGTGAATACGACGTTTGGGCAATTGAATATGCGTACTTGCCTGCAATGGAAAAATTGCAGGGTGCAGGAAGCGCGGGTGGTGCACAAAGCGTAAACACCGCGGAAGATGAGCAGGCTATGCTGCGAAAAATTGCCGCCCGGTCAAACGAGCCCTTGCACACTTATGGTACGGATGAAGATAACTGGCTCGGCTGGTTTGCGGTGGATCCTCTAACCAACGCCTTTGAACTCAGTTCAAACCCCGGGCAGTTTGCTGCAGACCGCGATAAACTGATTGGCACAGTTCTGCCTGTGCTCGAAAACCGACTCATCCGCGAAGGCGAGGATTATCACAGGTTGCGTAATGCCTTTGAGAATTTACTTTTCACTCGATTCATTTCTTACTTCCCAATTTGCAAAACAATTGGTGGATTATATTTTAAAAGAAATCACAAGGGCGACCCGGATGAAAAAGCTACTTTCACGCCGGTTCCGGCTGCTCAGCAAAGGGAGGCTGTAGCTGCAATCACAAGCCACTTATTTGCTGAAAATGCTTTTATCTACGATCCTAAGTTATTGAACAACCTGGCGCCAAACCGCTATTCTCACTGGGGTGTTGGCTGGGGAAATACTCCTGTTGATTTTGCACTCCTGGAAAATGTCAATGACCTTCAAACAATCGTGTTGTCGATGTTAATTCATCCCGTCCGGTTTCAGCGTATGCTCAATAATGAGTTGAGAATGCCTGCAGGCGAGTCGAACTATAGTCCCTCTGAGTTTCTACAAAGTCTTTCATCCAGTATCTGGAGTGAACTCAAAACGGAAAAACCAACTATCAGCATCATGCGCAAAAACCTGCAGAGTAGTTACACGAACCAACTCATCCGGTTGTACGCTGAATCACCATCTTTTATGGTTTGGTCCGACGGCAGAATGACGGAAAGCAGGGTTCCTTCGCAGATCCGCGCATTGGCCCGGTTGGAATTGTCAGAGCTGGCGGTATCTATTGGGAAAGTTTTGAAGCCAGGGAGCATAGACAGGGATACCCGGGCACATTTGGAAGAAACAAAAGCAAGAGTGGAAAAAGTTTTAGCTTCTCCTTACTTTTTGCCATTAAAGTAAATCCGAAATAATAAATCAGAAATCCGAAGAGCAGGAGGTCATTAAGATCAGGAAATTCGGGTTTACAACCGATAATTGATTCCATGCAAGGCGGTTTTTTGGAATGCTTTTTTTGGAACGCTGGTCGAAATTTAATGACTTAATGCGTAAAGGGCAAAGCTTCCAAGCCAATGATCGCCTCCATAATTTCCACTGGTAACATTCGGTAGTACACCAGTAAGAAAGCCGGCAGCAGATTTTTCAAATAATTTTTTCCACGGATGGGCAGGCGGCAATTCATTTGCAATCCCTTTCATACACCAGGCACGGCTTAATGCCAATCCGTCTAAATGAACAATCTGGTAGTCGGTCCTGTCGCTTACAACAGGAATTTGTGTTATGCGTTTGATGCTTCGTGGTTCATAAAATTTATTTAACCAACTTATGAATTGCGACTTCTTTAAGATTCTTCGCATCAGGTCTGCTATTTCAAGACTTGGGCTCAGGAAATCACTTCCATCCGGCTCGAGGTACGCAGGTGTTGCTGTATTGTCGAGGTAAAATCTCTTTGCACTTTTAATGATAGCGCTTTCAAATGCCGTGTCTTTCATGGCACGCGACCAGTCGAGCGCGAAGACCAAACCAAATGCTGTGTTCGGATGTACGCCGGTGCGGTTGGGATAAGTTTGTTTGGGTAAATATTTTTTCCAAAGCTCCACGATCTTTTGTGTGAGTGGTTGCAGTTCCGTGTGCCATTGTTTTGCCAAAGGGTCACTCCACGAAATAAGTTCATCATCCAGTTTCAGCAGCCACGCCCAACCATAGGTTCGCTCCCATGTGTTGGATGTTTTGTATTTCGTAAAGTAAGCCGCTTCATCTTTTATCTTTTCAGGACGAAAACTGTTGCTGAGTATTTCAATAATACTGTCCCTGATAGAAATCCCGGGAAATTCTTTCAGGACCCTGACCAACAACCAATGCCCGTGCACACTGCTGTGCCAGTCAAAACAACCATAGAAGGACGGATGTAACTGGCTTGGTAATAATACAGCGTCGGTTACACTATCAGCTGTGTGGGATGTCTTGTTTGGAAATTCAGAATTGATGCAACGCAGCGGCAAACGGGCCAGCCTGATCGCAGTCTGTTCGCTAATTGATTGCGATGCGCCGATAAAATACAGGTTTACTGCGATTAGTGATATCAAATATCTCATCCTGTAAAAATATGATTATGATAGAAAGTTATAGCTTATCTTGAACAACCTGCAGATTGTGTCCAATGCAGGGTTGCAAATTCGCGACCAAAACTGTTTCACTATTTCCGTTAAACTGCCAACTCTGTAAGTGACCAGAGTGATATTCTACTTATCTTTAAATGAAACCATCAGCAGGTAATTACATGCAATCAAATAACAGCATCTATGATGTTGTAATAACAGGCGGCGGCCTTGCGGGACTGACGCTGGCTTTGCAACTGAAGCGTTTAAAGCCAGGCATCAGCATACTTATCCTGGAAAAGAGGAAAGAAACTGCTTCCGCTGCTACGCATAAGGTAGGTGAATCTTTCAGCGAGCTTGCGGCATACTATTTTCGTGAAGTACTCGGCCTAAAAGATTATCTCTGCCAGCGCCAGCTAAGAAAGTTCGGCTTTCGTTATTTTTTCAGCCCTGAATATGCGGATGATATTACCAAACGTGTCGAATTAGGATCAAGAATTTTTAATCCATTTCCTTCCCACCAGGTTGACCGCGGACATTTGGAGAACGACATGGTCCAGGTTTGCGAAGAACAGGGGGTGGAAATCCTGCTGGGTGCACACGTCACTAATATTGAATTATCAAAAAATGGCCACTGCATTCAATTTGATAAAGATGGCAAAGCACTTCATGCAATCGCAAGATGGATGGTCGATGCATCTGGAAGAAGCAGTCTCTTGCGTCGAAAACTGAAGTTAGAAAAAGAAATTAACCACAACATAAATGCGGCCTGGTTTCGGTTCGATGTTAAAATAGATATCGACTACTGGTCCGAAAATCCCGATTGGCGCAACTTTGTAGATCCCGGTCTCCGGCGGCTTGCCACCAACCACCTTGTAGGTGAGGGTTATTGGGTTTGGTTTATTCCTTTATTGGATGGACGCACGAGTGTTGGCATAGTGGCTGACCCGAGGTATCATCCTTTCTCAGAATTCAACAATTTTGATAAGGCAATGAATTGGCTTGCGCGGCACGAACCACATGCGGCCCGGATGCTTGCTCCTCATTGGTCAAAGCAGATGGACTTTAAGGTGATGAAGGATTTTGCTTATGACTCCAAACAATTTTTTTCTTCTGAAAAATGGGCACTGGCTGGTGAGGCAGCCGCCTTCCTGGACCCGCTGTATTCGCCCGGTTATGATTTTATCGCCTTAAGTAATACGTGGATCAGCGACCTCATTGTTCGGGATACAAGTGGAGAAGATGTCGCATTTCGGGTCCTTCTTTACGACCATGCCTATAAGCAATTGGTAAGCGGTTGGGCCAGTATTTATATTGATATGTATGGGCTCCTGGGAAACACCCAGGTCATGTTAATGAAGATCATCTGGGATTGGGCAACATATTGGGCAGTGCCCATACCCTTGTTTGTCAATAAAGGCTATATTGATATTGGCATCATGAAACAATATGCATCTCCGAACAAAAGTATTGGACGTCGGTTTGCGTTGCTCAACGAACGAATGCAGCAACTCTTCCTGAAATGGGCAGAGTTCCCTTCAGCTAATCCATCCGGAAATCAGCTGAATGTTTTTGACCTGGAATGCATGCATCGCTTTCAGTCCGAAATAGCAAATAAGTATGATTATGATAAGCTTATTCCGAAAGTAGAATCAAACATGATCATTTTGGAACACATTGCAGCAGAAATTTTTAGAAGAGTCAGCAACCAGGTAAATGAAACTCCGGTCAACATGTGTGTCGATCCTTACTCGATGAGAATTGAGGATGGAAGGGATGTCCTGCTGCAAAAAGCAAATGCTGAGCATGCATGGACCGTTTTTGAGCCGATCAGGCGCGATATTGACCAGATGTGGTTATTAAAAACAAGGGCACCGGAACATGAATATACCCGATAATGTTTCAGAACGGATCGAATACATTCAGAAATTATTTCTGCGAGTAGAAGGTTGCGTCGAGACAATCGATGATTTGGGTGCAGTCATTCAACTTTTGGAAAAGGAGGCGACGGAATTCCGATCTATAGCGTATGAGAGTGCCTCAATGGTTATAGGGGTAAAAGATCTGTACCTTACAAAAACGTTACAAAGGTGGAAGCAATTCCGGAATGAATCTTCCGGCCGGCACGGTTTCCATGTCGACATCGGGTTAGGCTGGGCATTTGCAAAAACAGGAATGCAGCCTAATGACTACTTAAAAGCGACTAACGACCCGGTGAAAACAATGGTTTATGACGGCATTGGCTACTATTATGGATTGTTCAAAGGAAGAAGCGTCATTAAGAATAAGACTGTCCCGGAACAAATCGAAGACAAAAGTGGGTTTGACCAGGGCCTGGGACGCCGATTATGGTATTTGGCAAAAGGAAACGTAAGCGCTCTTTTACCATTATTGAATGATTTCGACGGTACCCGTCGTTCGGATCTTTGGCGGGGCGCGGGTATTGCATGCGCGTACGTCGGCGGAAACAACGCGGAGGAGCTTCAACATCTTTCGAATGCTGCGGGATCATACAAAGGACAACTTGAACTGGGAGTGACGTTCGCGACCATCAGCCGGATCGCATCCAACAGCATTAATGAAGATATACGCAGAACATTACGTGTTATATGTGGTAAAACAATTGAGGAGCTAAAAGCAAACGGGAAAGTGGCGGATGAGTTTTACTATCTTTAATAAAGTAACGGCAACAGTGAACGGTTCTTTTAGTTTTTAATCACGCCCTCAAAGCAGGCCATTCGTAAACAGAACCAAAATAGTTTTTATGAAAAAACACCTCGTACTCATCACCGCCACGATTCTTATTAGCGTTGCAATTACCGCGTTCACACAGGAAGGGATGATTTACCTTGCGTCTGCATTGATGGCGAGCATTGTCATCATTACCTTACGCAATTCCGGTTCGGGTATGATGCGGTTGACGAAGTGGGCAAAGGCAAATCCACGCAAAACACAAGTATGGATCACCCTACTGTTGGTATTTCTGCTTTCGTTGGGGATGATTGTAGGTTACGACCTGATGCAACTGGGCTATAAATTCAGTGACACCACTGCTGCGATTTTTAGCCTTGTGATGGTCGCTGGATTTTTCTCGGTCCCAATGTTTTCCAAAAAGAATACAATCACACTTCCATTTACCTTAATCAGGTACAGGCTAATATATACCTGCATTTTGATTGCAGCGTACGCATCGGCGGTGATCACCGGTAACCGGGTTCCGGATAAATACCCGAACTCAATTGTTGCTAATGTTTTGGCAACAATAGATCAAGAAATCTTTGGCCCGGTTGGCAGTAGCATGGATGAAGAACAGTTTTTAATGTCAGATGCCGGCAGCGCAACTACGCAAACCGAGGCAGTTGTATTGGCCGCATTTCCCTCATCAAAATTAAATGAAAGCCCGTCCAGTGAACCCACTCTTTCGAAGAAGGAACCAAAGGGAAAATTTAAAGAACTAAGAAAGACTCTGAAGCTAGAAAAGAAGCAAAAGCGTATGATGAAGAAAGTGGAAAAATGGAGGAAGGCTTTTGCGGCCGGCGGATCAGGAGGTTCGGTCGTGACGATTATTTTATTAGTACTGTTGGCGTGTACCGGGGTATGTTTAATTGTCGGCGGCTTTGCCGGAGGCGGCGCCTGGGCGGTCATTTTGGGAGTTGTAGTAACGTTCCTTGCTGTTTACGGGATCGTAAAAACTTCCAAAAAGAGAAGAGAAAACAGGGAAAAAATACTCAAAGAGGAAGGCAAGCTGTGAACTGTGCGCTAATAACTGGCGGCTCAAAAGGTATCGGAAGAGCGATTGCACTTCAGCTTGCAAGGGATCACGCACTGCATATATTAATTAATTACGCTTCTGACACTGTTTCCGCCGGGGCGACAATGAATAAAATCGCTGAAGAGGGAGGCACAGCCGAACTGTTACAATTTAAAGTCGAGGATAAGGAAGAAACTGACCGGTCGCTGGACCAATGGCAGCAAAAAAATCCGGATAAATTCATTCAGGTTCTTGTCAACAATGCCGGCATTACCAGGGATGGATTATTTATGTGGATGCCACAAAATAACTGGGATGACGTGATCGCTGTTTCATTAAAGGGTTTATTTAACGTAACTCAACACGTGATTCGACAAATGCTGAAAAATAAGTCCGGCCGTATCATCAATATATCATCAATTTCAGGACTGAGAGGTGTTGCGGGTCAGACCAATTATTCCACCGCAAAGGCGGGCGTTATCGGGGCTACAAAATCCCTGGCCAATGAGCTGGCAAAAATGAATATCACTGTAAACGCGATAGCTCCTGGTTTCATCAATACAAACATGCTCAGCAACCTGGACATGGAAAAATATGTAAAGACCATCCCAATGCAACGGGTTGGAGAGCCGGAAGAAGTAGCGCACCTGGTAAGCTTTCTTGCATCAGGCAAAGCTTCGTATATTACCGGTGAAGTAATCAATATAAACGGTGGACTCTATTCCTAGAGGTTTAGAATTAGTCACTGCGATCCCGCCAGAGGCGGGAGAAGCAGGAAGTTTGAGGTTTGCAGTCAAAGGGTTAATATTTGTCTTTGCGCCTCGAATTTCCCATTTCGGATTTTAACACCTGCCGACAATTTATATGTTTCTTCGGATAAATGATAATTACCAAGGAAAACATACAGGACTACATCCCACAGCGACCGCCCTTTGTGATGATCGATAATTTGCTGGAAGCTTCAGGTGATTATTTTAAAACTGACTTCAGGATCTTGCCGGATAATATCTTTGTCGAGAATGGTAAACTACGGGAATTTGCAATGATTGAAAATATTGCACAAAGTAGTTCGGTAGGGTTGGCAAACGCAAAAAAGTATTCGGCGAAGGAAAAACCGGAAGGATATCTTGGCGCGGTTTCAAAATTAAAATTATATGGGCTGCCCGTGGTAAACGACAGAATTCATACTGCAATTAAGTTAATCGCGCAACTCGACAATATGTTTCTTTTAAAAGGTGAGACCTGGGTCAATGACAAAAAACTAATGGAATGTGAAGTGAAGTTGGTTGCGGTTTGAAATAGTTCTATGCTATAAGAAAATAAATTGAATTAATTCATGGAGGACCTGAAATACGAATTAAAAAGGCAAATCATCGAAGAACTAAAGCTGGAGGATATCAAACCTGAAGACATCCAGGACGACGCACCGCTAATTGGTGATGGGCTGGGTCTTGATTCGATTGATGCACTGGAGCTTGTGGTTTTATTGGAAAAATATCATGGAGTTAAGATCATGGATGAAGAAATTGGAAAAAAAGTACTTACTTCTATTAATACCATGGCCGACTTTATCGTCGAAGAAAAAGCAAAGGCAACGTGAAAATATTTGTAACTGGTATCGGGATAGTAACTGCCATTGGCCTCGACGCTGAAGAAAATCTTAATTCCCTGGGATCTCTCACAACGGGGATCAGCAGATCAAATTCATCTGGTTTAATGCTGGGTGAAGTGAAACTGAGCAATGAGGAACTCATGAATAAATTTCAATTGCCTGCCGAAGATTATTCAAGGACTTCATTGCTTGGTTTGCTTGCGGCAACTGAAGCATGGGCAAATAATAAGATTGATAAGATTATACGGACGGGAATAATATCATCAACTTCTGTCGGGGGAATGGACAGAACGGAAAAATATTATTTCGACGCCCGAAAAAACGGGATTGCTAACAGCTCGCTGATGACTCATTGTAACGGAAGGACAACCGAAAGGATCGCCGCACGACTTGGTATTTCCGGATATATCGGCACTGTCTCGACCGCCTGTTCATCGGGAGCGAATGCAATCATGCAGGGAGCAAGGCTTATGGAAGGAAATAAGCTCGACAGGGTAATCGCCGGGGGATCAGAACCGCTTGCAGATTTTGATATTAAAGGATTTAGTTCATTGGGGATTTATGACAATGCCATATGCAAACCATTTGATGATAATAGGATGGGCTTAAACCTTGGAGAAGGGGCTGCATTTTTAGTCCTGGAGAATGAATACAGCATTTCGATCAGCAACAACAAACCAATTTGTATGCTGGCAGGTTGGGGAAACGCAACCGATGCCTTTCATCAAACAGCAAGTTCGCCAGATGGAAAAGGAGCGGCGCTGGCCATGACGAATGCCATGGTTAAGAGTGGGATCACGGTAGATAAAATAGATTATGTAAATGCCCATGGAACCGGCACTGGAAATAATGATCTTTCTGAGTCAATGGCATTCAAATCAGTGTTTGGAAACAACTTGCCGGCGTTTAGCTCTACAAAAGGATTCACGGGCCACACACTTGCAGCTGCCGGTGCTATAGAGGCAGTCTATTGCGTTCAGGCAATACAAAAGCAAACCGTATTGCCGAATTTGAATTTTACTACGCCGATGAAGGAAACCGGGATGAAACCAGCTACAGGTTTTCAGCGTGCTAATATTGAATTTGTATTGTCGAATTCATTTGGTTTTGGAGGCAACTGTACCTCTTTGATTTTTCAAAAAGCATAAACTATGTACATCAGCGCTGCGTCAACCATATCACATCATCCAACTTTTCGCAATAAAGGTTTTTCATCTCAGTTGCGGGAATTGGATCCGGCTTCAGAATTGATCAGGCCTGATTATAGCGATTACATACCGGCAATGGAAAGGAGGAGAATGAGCGACGTGCAAAAAATGTCCATTGCCTGCTCGTTGGACTGCATGCAGCAGGCCGGGATCGGTCAGCCGGATGCAATCATTGTTGGTACCAGCATGGGATGTTGCGTCAATATCAGGTCGTTTCTGGACAAAATTCTGAGCGCAAATGGAGGACCATTATCCCCCACTTCGTTCATCGTATCCACACACAATACTGTTGCCGGGCAAATAGCCTTGTTATTAAAGAATCATGGCTATAACATGACACATACTCAAAACAGCCTCTCATTTGAGCAGGCGCTTATGGATGCAATGCTGGGAATAAAGGAAGGTTTTCAACATGTCCTGGTTGGCGGTGCCGATGAAGAAGAACAAAGCCTTTATAATATGCGCGCAAAATTAAACATCGAACAGCTTCACCCTGTCAGTGGAGCGTCTTTTTTTATTTTATCCGGCGACCACGGCGGCTCTGAAGGAGTTAACCTGTTGGATGCCGGGAGTTATGGATTGATCGATTCCATTACGGATTGCACGGAGCATTTTCTTTTATCGGGCGGTCAATCAGCCAAAGATATTGGCCTTGTGTTGTATGCTGTGAATGACAAAAAAGGTATGGCAGAATTAAACAGTATATTCCGGCGGGAGCAGTTATTCGATTATCAAATTGTGGCAGGTACATCCTTTACGAATTCTGCATTTGCCATGCATTATGGCATCGATATGCTTTTAGACGGAAGCAATCCGGGTTTAAGAGAACACAAAAAGATTTTGATTTGCAACAATGTGATACCGGAGAACCTGGGACTAATACTGCTTGCTGCTTAATAGATATTGAATGAAACTCCTGGATGATCTTTTTCAAATAGTCGACTTCGAAACGACCGAATCAGGTTTTAGCGCCACGATAAAGTTATTGCCGGGGCATATCATTTATGCCGGGCATTTTCCCGGTCATCCCGTAACCCCGGGAGTGGTGCAATTGCAAATTGTACATGAATTAATGGAAAATCACCTTTCTAATGGTTTGCAATTGATAGGGATCGATGAGTGTAAATTTTTGAAAATAATAAATCCTGAAGAGCAGGGTAAAATTCAAATTTCGGTTTTGCATAATACAGACAACTCTCTCATCCATGTAAAGGCGTCAGGCAAATGTGAATCAGTTATTTTTTTTAAGCTTAAAGGATCGTATAAAATTACTTAGGGCCGGGATGGTAGTAATAATTACCAGCATCAAGACCTTTGTTTCCACCCACATTGACAAAATCCCTTCTTATAACTTGCGATCGACAGAATTATTTCAATACGGGCTCCAGCATTCATTTCCCGACGCTATTCATGAATAGACATTACAGGCATATGAGCATGGAGCACCAGCTCTTTTGAGTGGCTGTAGTGAAATAGCCGGCTTACCAGGCCATGCTTTTTCGGAATGATGATAAGCAGGTCCAGCTTGTTTTTCTCTGCAAATTCGATTACTCCTTTTTCGATAACAGGTTCATTAATGAAGTGATATTTCGGGTTCATGCCATCGAGCATTTCCTGTAATAAGCTTGATTGTTCTATTGTCTTCGGGCTAAAGGTATCCCGGGTCTCTTCACTGACATGCAGTACATGGAGTTCTGCCCCAAACTCTTCCACCAACTCTCTAATCTCTTCAACCCGTACCGAATCAACTACGTCTTTCAAATCGCACGCGAGCCCAATTTTACGGATGTTGCTGAACCTGGTGAACGGTGGTACTACAAGCAATGGACACTGAATCTTCTTTAAGGCGATTAGTGTTTTTCCTCCGAACATGACGCGCTCAATTCCGCTGGCGCTTTCTGCTCCGACTACTACTGCATGGGGCGTTATTTTGGAACAATAGTCTGACAATTGGGTCAGCACGTCACCTGCCCTCACTTCTGTATGAATGATTACCCGATTTTCTGTTCGACCCAGTAACTTTTCTTTGAGCTGCTCAATCAACATGGTGGCATCTGTCTCCATTTGCCCGATGTCGAAGTTAGCCACTGGTATTTCGGTCAAGGCCATCGGAACCGCATATACATGAAATAATACAAGTTGAGCATCGGTCATGCAGGCCATGTCGGCAGCATAGTCAACTGCGTTAAGTGAAACCGGCGAAAAGTCGGTGGCAGCAATAATCGTTTTCATAAAACATTTTTTTTATTATCAATAGTGTTAACAAAGGCAATCTGTTGATATTATTTCCATATATATGGATCCATCTTTGTCACGTCGTCAACGTGTGTACAGTTATGCCCTCTGACTGTAAAGCTAGTCTCCAGATAAAGCTGAAAGGTGTGATTGTCGTCACGAGCTAGCTTGATTGTACTCATTTATCCAATTGCATCACTTAGATGTAATTTTTGAAACTATTCCGCCCCGGTGCCAGGGAGGTAAGTTTTTATCTTCCTTCATTCGTTATTTGTTGTGCGCAATGAACAAGGGACACTTTAAGTTTTTCATCATCGTATCGGCCATGCTGGGGTTGAGCCACCTGCTGACCTTGCCTCTTCCGTATGCCCCCAAAATGATAAGTGGATTGCCCGTTTGTGTCCTGAGAAAATCGATGGTGGTTGATTCTGCCTTTCCCTTAAGTACGGTATAAACTGCTTTTGGGAAATGACGTTTCAAAAATTCTTTAATCAGCCTGTTGTCCGGCACGTGGAGCGAATCGTTTAAGTCTCTAATGGTGACCACTTCGGCCGGCTCCTGTTTTAAAGAGGCCAATGTGTAGCTAAACATTTTTATGGCATGTACGGACGAAGCTTCTCCATCATAGAGTAATACCAGCTTGCTGATGGGTTTAAAATGATGCGGTACGATCAACACGGGGCAATGTGTCTGTGTGAGCAGGTCACGAATAAAGTCGGTAGGGATCTTTTCTGTATACCCCGTCAGTGTTTCCCTGTTATCTATCAATAAAAGGTCGGCGTAAATGCTTTCGTGAACCAACTCCTGGATGGCGACGCTACGATCATGGTGGACGGAATAGTTCAAACCTGCTTGTTGGCATGCGGTTTCAAAACTTTCGACGGCCAGGTTTCTTTTGACCCTGTCTTTTTCCTCCAGCTGCCTTTGCCTGCCCTCATTATAGCCGTCTTTTGTAATGAGATCGTAGATTTTATAGCCGTGGAGAGTAAAATCTTCTAAAAAAACACCGACAAGATGTGCGCCACTTTGCCTGGCAAGCATGACTGCGTAATCTCTTACGCTTTCAGAAAACCTCAGCCCGTCAAAGGCTACTATAAATTTTTTCATAATCATTTATTTGTGTGTCAAATCAGCCTTGTAAAGCTATAGATGGAGGCGCCATGAAAATATGACGACTATTAACACAGCGAATGATTGTGATCAAAAGGAGAACAGCGGCCGTGACCTGGTTTTGCGTAACCCCCACAAGACCGTACGATGACGGCTATCACATGTCATCTTAACCTGGGTCATAGTATAACAGGAAACTTCATTCGTAATTTAATGGACAAATAAAGCGAAAGAAATGAAATCAATCGAAATACAAAAAGGCCGTGACCTGGTAGTTCGCAGTTCTACCACAAGTAATCTGCTTGTTTGCGGAGTCTTTGCGTCGCTCCTCTACGTAGCGATGAACATTACTTGTGCAATGCAGTACCCAGGGTACAGTTCCGCCTCTCAAACTGTCAGCGAATTGTCGGCAATAGATGCTCCGACCAGGCCGTTATGGGTTATCCTTGCAATTGTATATTCTGTGGCGAGTATTGGATTCGGGTTGGGCCTTTGGCAATCGGGCGCACTAAACAGGAAGCTTCAGGTAGCAGGCACCCTGGTTGTCATCAATTCAATTATTGGTCTGTTCTGGCCACCCATGCATCAGCGCGAAGTATTAGCGGCGGGTGGGGGAACACTTACCGATACTTTACATATACTTTTTTCGGTGGTGGCGGTTTTACTCATGATGATCGCTATGGCGTTCAGCGCTGCAGCTTTCCGAAATTGGTTTCGGGCCTTCTCTGTTGTTATGCTGGCGGTGGCTCTTTTCTTTGGTCTCGTTACCGCCTTTGAAGGTCCACGAATGGAAGCTGATCTACCCACTCCGTGGATAGGAGTTTGGGAACGAATCAGCATAGGAGCTTACTTGTTATGGGTTGTTGTATTAGCATTGACTGTGCTCGGGAAAAGAAAGTACTACGCGTCGCCAACATTAGACTAAATTGGTTTCTGATGTCGTAAAACCAGCACTGTTTATAAAACTCACTCGAAATATACTGTCAATAGATTTTATGGAAGGACTAATAATTTACGACAGCAAGTATGTTTCCACACGTCAATACGCCCATTGGCTGGCAAATTAACTGGAGATACCGGCGATGCCCGGGGATCAGGTTACAGCTGAACAGCTATCAACAGCTGAATATTTAATAATTGGCAGCTCTGTGCTTTATGGAATATTCAGAATAAAAGGATGGTTGAAAAAGAATGGCAAAAAAGATAAGTAACAAACTTTTCCTTTCTGTTGTAAAACTGAACCCGACGAGAAGCACAAGGGAATTACGTTTGTCAGGGATAGCGTGCCGGATGCGAATCAGCCACAGTGCCAGGTCTTTTTTCTGCCCGGGCGTCGTATCCACGAGCAACCTCAATGAAAGATGCTATGGAGAATACTGCAATACAGCCAGGGATAAATCAAATAACACCAAAACACCTGGCTAATCTGAAGGAAGCTTTTACGGCATATCGGGGCAGTGTTCCCACGTTGCCCATCAGTGAGAATAGTTGACTTGTATTCTGGCCATTAGTATCGTATGAATTCACTTGCTAACCTGAACCCATGGCAAGGTAAGTTGGCCCCATTTATTTCTTTGAGAAATCAGGCTACAACCGGTGCGAATTGTCCAACATTTTTTCTGCCTAACAATTACAAGAATAAATATTTCACGCCGGATTCATGTTTGCAAGACACACAAATCATTTATGCGTAATAAAAATGGGTTGCGTCAGATTTTTTATCAATAGTTCTGCACGGCTATGTTTGAGGAATTGGGACAGAGCGTTTCTTCCGTAGGCGCCCATT
>Ga0068862_100002207_pt1 | contig 17459 bp, 18 predicted proteins | sample KBSSwiS52_FD_66598 | JGI IMG/M metagenome (GOLD analysis project Ga0068862, IMG submission 66598) | Switchgrass rhizosphere microbial communities from Kellogg Biological Station, Michigan, USA - KBS Switchgrass S5-2 | ecosystem: Host-associated > Plants > Roots > Rhizosphere > Soil ... | reverse complement strand
TCGTGGGGAGGGCAGGGAGAGTCGGAAGTCTGACGCACGGGCTCGAAGCACCAATCCACGGTTCCCGTGGAAGCCCTCCGCCGCCATGCTGACTTACAGGCTCACAAGCACCAAGGTCTTTGGGGGGACCCGCCCGAGTGACCACACGATCTGCGCCAGGTGCGCAATTTCTGACCGAGCCGAAAGAGGATGCAGCGCAAGCCTGCGTTCTAGACATCGGCGTCACGGCCCTCGCTCTCCCGCGCGGCTCGCCGCAATCGAATAACCTCGAACGCGGCGACCAGCACCGCGGCCACCGAGAGCAAATCCGATGCCGTCACTGCGTGAGTTGCGCTAAGCGGTATAAGAATATCTCCTTCGAGATCACCGTTTGCGAAAGGCCAAACGACGGCAAGCATCAAAAGCGCCGATATCGACCATTTGTTCGGCTTAGCGATACACAAGGCAATGGCCAAAAATAACGAATTCATTACTGTGAGGTTATAGAATAACTCGATCATCAACTACTCGATACTCCTGCTTCGCTCAGCGAGAAGAGGTTCGCTGATTTAGTCGTTCGCGGTCGTCAGTTTGCCCAAATTTTTAGGGCATGTCGCGGGGTTCCGAATCGCGGATATCTACGAGACACCTACTTGATGGCATGCACATGGACATATCGGACATGGCTGGGAGAGTCTTTCGAAATCGTTGCAATTACCTCCCGACCACGTGCTCACTCCGCGATCGAATCGAAGTTGATCTAGAGCGCTCGGGCCCTTGACCGCGAATAGGATCTTCTCAATCAGGCAGAGCTAACTCACAACAATACCCGCGCTTATCGCAACGTAGAAATGGGACGAGGACCCGCCCAGCGGGCACATACCTCAAACAGTAGGTACGCTTCCGTACGAGTAGCGACAAAGTCGCTACTCACATCGACACCGGCGTGCGCTGCCGCAGCCTCAAATTCGTTCGACTAGGAAGAGTCCGTTGAGCCTCAATACCATCGCGCTAGAGCTCGTTCCGCCAAATCTAGATCGCGGCCGTGAGCAAGCCTTGGCGGACGCTCAGAAAGTACTGTCATGTTCCGTGGGAGCGGGCATAGCGGGCCGCATTCGTCACGTGATGATCCCCGGAATGATCGAGGAAGATCGCGATCGACCCATCGAAATGAAGCCCAAGATGGACGTGCTGGACTTCTGGTCGATAATCAAACCCGAACTCCCAGGCATGAAGGGACTTTGCACTCAAGTGACGGCGTTTCTTGACGAGCGGACCCTGCGCGAGCGCCTGATGAAGCTGGGCGAGAGCGGCATCGAGGGCATAGCGTTCGTCGGCGTACCGCGCACCATGCACGACGGCGAGGGCACCGGAGTGGCGCCCACCGAGGCACTATCCGTTTTCAACGAGCTCGTCCCCAACCGCGGCGCGATTCTAATACCCACCCGGTCGGGCGAGCGAGGCCGGTTCGGGTTCAAGTGCAGCCAGGGCGCCACCTTCGGCATGACCCAGCTACTTTATTCCGACATCATCGTAGACTTTCTCAGCGAGTTCTCCGACGCCAACGATCATCGGCCCGAGATCTTGCTTTCGTTTGGCTTCGTGCCAAAGGTGGAGACCAGAGTCGGTCTGATCAACTGGCTCATTCAGGACCCTGGGAACGCCGCCGTAGCTGCTGAGCAGGAGTTTGTAAATATGTTAGCGGGCGCTGAACCGGCAGAGCGGCGAAAGCTGATGGTCGACCTCTACAAGCGGGTTATCGACGGTGTTCGCGGTCTTGGATTTCCCTTAAGCGTGCACTTCGAGGCGGCTTATGGCATCAATAGATCCGCTTTCGACACGTTCGCCGAAATGCTTGAGTATTGGGCACCCGGCCAGGATTGACCCCTCAGCCGTCCGTGATGAGCATGCCGGATGTCTCAAGGACAAGGAGAACAAGCTAGAGCGTCGTGCATGCTATGAGCAAACGCGCGAGGCGCATGACACACGGAGACGTCCCGCCGCCTACCGAACCGCAGCGAACGAACTCGGAACGGGGATACCGTTGTCGATACTGGCGGATCTCCTGGTTCGAGTTGTGGGTTTTCAGTGAGCGTCGGCGTTAGTCCTGCCGTCGGCGATCTGCACAACACACGCCACGATGATCTCGCGGTAGCCCACCGCATGACCCAACTTGTTTGAGCCACGACTGATGCTCACACGCCGAACCCATAGTCCAGAGCAGCTTGGAGTAGCGACACCTGCTAAGGCAAGGCATGATCGGGTGCGGAGCTCTTGTGGGTGAGGTCTACGGACGAAGAGACGGATACGTTTTCCACGTACTGTCCGTTGAAGTGAGTGCAGGGGGGACTAATGATACAGATGCTAGTGTGGCTGCTTCCCGCTTCGAGGTTCAAGAACCGATTGCTGCGTGGGCTCGGCCATAAAGTGGCGCCCTCAGCGTTGATCGGTCCGAACCTGTTGTATGGCGTCCGCTGCGTAAAAATTGGCGAATGCGCGCGGGTTGGGCCGTTCAATGTTTTCCGCGGACTCTCTCAACTCATACTGGAAGATTACGCCATCATTAGCTCATGGAACTGGATCTCGGCACATCCTGGGTTTCAGACAGTCGATCACGATGCGGGCACCCTCTTCATGGGTTACGCCGCCAAAATCGGCAGTCGAAACTATCTTGACTGCTCAGGGACAGTCATTGCTCGCGAGTACTCCCACCTCGGCGGCAACCGCTGCTTTGTGCAGTCGCATGCACCCGACTACGCGAACGCGACGGTGACGGTTGGCCGGGTCACCATAGGACACCACGCCATGGTGGGAAGCTGCGCTGTAATGCTGAAAGGCGCGAATCTCCCGGATCAGTCTCTCTTGGCGTCGAATTCGACGATGTTGAGGAGTTCCGCCGCCGACGGCAAGCGAGGCTTGTACGCAGGATCTCCCGCGAAATGGCGACGCGAAACCATAGGACGGTACTTCGATACCGACGATGCTTATGATCTTGACAATTGGGTTGTCGACGAACCGATGGGAATACTCGCAGCTGATGTTTCGGTTCGCGACAAAGCCATCGCATCAGAAACTTAAACTACACCCCGTACGTTGATTACCACGCCGCGACATCGAAAAACCTTGTTCGATTATCAGTATCGCCCGCCGTGAAATACGTTTCGAAGAAGACGTATGAGCCTACATAGTCAGGATCACCGATCCGTGGATCCGTGATCGGCGGCATTTGCTGGCCGTCAATTTCCAAATGAGCGGTGTTGCCATCTAGAACTAAATTCAGTTGGTGTTCTGAGGAGCCGTCCATGCTCAGAGGTGTGTCAAACTTGCCCGAGCCCACCGACTGCAAGCGAGATCCGACTGCTTGTGGAGTGGGATCGTTGTCAGGCGCGGGGTCGATAACTCCATAGCTCCAGTCCTCGGGTCCGACTACGACATGGGCTGCCATGCTGGGCACGACGAAGCCTTCCTGCTGTTCGTGGAGGATAGCGATGGCCATCCTCCCGCCCGTGGTCAGACCTGAGCGGAACGCAAACCGGACTCTTACCCTATGAACCACATTGCGAGTGCGGCCTTGGTAGTAGCTGGCAGCAGTGCCGGGGCCGGAGGGAAGGAATGTGTACGCCCCATCGCGTATGACCGGTACGACGGAGGCTGGACTGGAGATCGAATTAGCAGTTTGTCCGGAGTCGAACTTCAGCGGCAACCGGTCGGCGTTCTGTTTGTTACGAAAGTCGGACCATAATTCTGGGTCGCCGTCCTGAGCCATGCTAGTTACACTGATTGACTGTGCGCAGGCTGTGAAGGCGGCTGCACACACTACTATCGCAACGCTGCGGCGAGCTAGGACTACCGGATTAAGCCGCACCGGTGAACCATACTGCAGACGACACTTGTGTGCTCCGCTGGATCGATCCTCACCCATCCCAGCAGGCGATGGTTTTGGCGATGTTGTGGTAAATCGACTCTTGGAATCTACGATGCTGGCACAGGGCGGATCAAGGACAGATGACTTCATCGTGGGATCTGGGACGTCGGATACGGATTTCGCGCCGCCGAGTACGGCGTACACCAGTGAGATCCACCTCGTGGACAACGTTGTGATGCATCTGGGCCGCCGCCGATGACAGACGTCGTGGCAGCCGAGAGTCCGCCCACTAGAGGGAGGCATGCAGCCTTTTACTCTGCGGCCGACCAAGTCCTATCGAGCCTCAGCAATGCACTACTGCTGTTTTCGCTCGCCACGGTCTCAAGCGTGGGGGAATTTGGTGTAGAGGCGCTTTTAGTTGCGGTCCTCTCAACATGGATGGGATTCAACAGGGGCGCCTTGGGTACGCCTATCCTGCTGGTGAGCAACCTGGCAATCCCGGAGATTCGCGCAGAGTCTGGGTACGCGATGATCGGAGCTGCGGCAACCGGCATACCGGCAGCCGTATTGCTGATAGCCATTGGCTATTTCACCGATCAGCCCACTGTCGCCCTTATGTTTGCTTTGGCCGCCCCGGCAGTATTTGTGCAGGACATACTGCGCTTCAGCGCAATATCGATGGGACGTGCATCCCACGCCGCTCTGTCCGACGGCCTCTGGAGCGTGCTGATGTTAATTCTTTATGCCGCGCACCTCGCCGGACTGATTTTGCCGCCACAGCTGATAGTCGCCGTGTGGGCAATTGGAGGTGCAGCCGGGGCGATTCTGCTCGTCACGGTGACTAGAACTCTTCCCCAATATCGACGAATCTTCGAATGGTGGTCGACCTACCGAAGCGCAAGAGTTGGGTTTGGCGTCGTGCAGGCGCTAAACCCCACGTCAACCACCCTCGTCACATTTGCCGTCACGGCGATAGCCGGAACGGTAGTCGCCGGCGGACTCCGGGGCGCAGCCACACTCTTCGGCCCCATCGCTATGCTCGTCGCTGCGCTGCCTCTAATCATTGTTCCGCGCGCTCGTCGTGCTGCAGAGTCGCCGCGGCAGCAATGGTCGCTCCTGGTGAAGACGACGCTACTCACCTCTGGATTGACACTCGTTATCACGGGATCGTTGTTAGCGGTGCCGGCCGAGCTAGGAGCGCTGGTCCTAGGCGATGTATGGCGCCCAGCGCTCAAGGTCGCGCCGTTTCTTGGGGTGAGCAGCGCCGTCGGCTGTTGGACGTACAGCGTGTACGTGCTTTTTCAAACGCTGGGCATGAGCAGGATCTCGTTACGCATGAGAATCCTGCAGCTTGTGCTACAAGTAGGGGCCTGCGTCGCAGCAGCACAGCTTTTCGGGTCCGCCTTTTCAGTCGCCGTCGCTCTGGCGTCATCATCAACTATCACAGCAGCGTTGGGGGTTCTCCTCGCACTCCGCGTGGTAGCGCAAACACCTTCGTCAGAAATGCGGGCGACAAACACACAATGCTGAGAACCGTAAAACCCGTCGAAGCATCTTCGACGCAACAACGACCGTCTCGATCTCAGCACATCCGGGCGTCTATGCCGCACCACCCATCGTTCAGTTCTTCCGTATGTAGACCAGAAGCAAGGGCTGTAGTGCCGTCGGCATGTGCTTGTTCGCCCACTTAATCACCCTGTAGATAGATGGATGGCCTGAGTGGTAGCTCGGTTCCGACGCCCACCGAGTGACGTAGACGTCAGCCTGGGCACCGAAAACTTCGCGCAGCGCTGACGGGGTGTTCATGCGATAGCAAGTAGGAAACACGTCCTGAGCCTTGCGCTCAGGTTGAACGAATTTCAAAGACTTTACGTGCAACCGATTCGGCACCAGCCTCGCACCAAGGGCGAAGTAGCCCCATTTGTTCGGTGTCATCGCCGCAATGAGGCCACCTGGCTTGACCACCCGCAGCAGCTCCTGCGCAATTTCATCCGGATGCGCCACGTGCTCGAACACCCACCTGGCAACTACGATGTCGAAGGTTGCGTCGCCGTACGGCAGCGGTGACCCAGGGCGCACGAGCGCGGCCTGGTCCAAGTACGGGTTCTCAAGGACGGCTTCGTCGACGTCGCATCCAGCTAAGTGAGCGCAGCGGCCCTGAAGGTTGCTCAACTCCCTTCGGTAGCTCACCTCGTCGTCGAGTAGGGGTTCACCCCGTCCTGCTCCGAAGTCCAGTACGTGGTCGGTCGGGCGAAGAACCGCAGCGATCTGCGTGAAGAACGCAACGGTTGCATCGACATGACTAAATCCTGCGACGTTAGATTCGGGATAGAAACGGTGCGCCAGTTTCTGGTCAGTCAACACTTGTTAAGCATAGTCCTGCCGCCCCCACACCGTCAGTGGCGCGAGGCGGAGGCCGAGATGTCGTCAATTGCTGTCGACGTTCGGTTTTCCGTCATGCCGTTCAGACATAGCTAGTTGACCCCGTGCACAAAACTGGCCGGCGGCGACGTCGCCCACCGGCGGGCTGGTTTCTCGATCTGGCTGGTTTCTTGGCGAACACCGAACAGATGCATTCCTGGGAGCGCAGCCGGGCCACCCTGTTCTTGCCAGCGGGCTAAGTCATCGGCGTAGAGCTCGCGAGTAGCGTTGATCAGATCGGGGGTCATTTCAGTCACGTTGTGACACTGGGCTTGCGCCACTTGTACAACACCCTTATGGAGAATCGAGCACCGCACAGTTCACCATGACGGGAGCTCCGTCGCTGAGGATGCCGCCCCAGCACAGATCCCCCGGGCTGGCCGTATTACCTGCTTCAGGAGCTTCAACCTCTCGCGGGCTTCGCGCAAATCTGCCGATTGGTCACTACTGGCTCGCAGACCGTCGGGAGCGGCGCGTTCCCGCGGTCGACGATCCTGAGCCGGAGGCCTCGGACATTCCACGGATCCTTTGCGACTGACGGAGGGGAAGTCCCAAGTGGCCTTCATGGTGCCCCTCCCGCGGCATCTAGGCAAACCCGATTTGTGCAACATCTCGGCCGACGTCGCCCAAAACCGCTGACAGCGAGCTGCCATTCGCCGAGGCTAAAGATATTGGACGAGGCGACGTTCAGTATGGAGATTACTCAGCATGAGTTACAGAAATAGAATAATTCAGATACGAATATATTCCCGAACTGAAATGTTTCTAACCACCGACTTACCGGTACGGCAAATTTCGTGTCCGCAATATGCAGTTTCGTGTTGTGGACCTTCAAAGTAGGCGTAAGTTGTAAGAATCCCGAATGAGAGAAGTGCTCTCGCATAGGCAGGAGACAAAAATGGCCCCAGTAGCGCCAGAAATTGGAGACGGCTCATTTTCGTTGCTGGACCAGTTCTGGCGACCCCAATATCGAAGTGTTTCTGTTGCTGCTGCCATCCACTCGATGGTTTCGCCGCTGCGGTGTCGCTCCGCGCATTTCGTCGGACGCGTCGGCGGACTGGCAGTCGCCCTCGGCATTGGCATCGCGCTTGCCCACTCGCCTGCTACTGCTTGGGCCGACACAAGCGGCTCCTCTGGCTCGCTGAGCTCAGCGGGGTCATCAGGCGACGGCAATGCGGTCGCAAACGGACCCGTGGCGCCGCCGATTGCGTCGGGCGGCAATCGAAGTGGCGTTCGCACCAATGCCAGCTCACATTCCATGCGAGCAGCTCGGAATCAACCGTCAGCGTCGCAACTGGATAAGTCGAACTACTTGAACCCGGCGAAAGGGGCGCGCGCAGTTGCAGTAGACGTTGCAGAAGCCGCGCTAGCGATGAAGTCATCCAATGACTTAGGGCCTTCAATAAAGGCATGGATGGAAGGGGAAGCGGCGAACTCAGTGAGGATGGGGACCCGTCGCGGTCCAATAATTGGTGCAACACAACGCCTTTCCCCAGCGAGCTTCGCACTCCCGTCACGCGCAACCACCAACAGCGGCGCGATGGCGCGACCAGCGTTAACTATTGGCCAACAGGCACCACGACTCGACAGGGGCTTAAGCGCGGCAAATATCGATGTACCCCCAAGGATCTCGGCGATCCTCAACGACGTGACAGACACCACCGCGGGTTCGACGCCAGGGTATTCAGCCACCCTGTTCAGCGCAGCTCGTCCGCCGGGATTCGCCGCAATGGCGTTACCCGCCAGTCTGCCTCAACGAATTTCTGCAGTACTGGCGTCCGTGACGATCGACGCCCTGATGCCGGCTGGACCATTGAGTCCAACCACCGATCCACCGGTGAATTGGGCGCTCGCGGCCGCGTGGTCGCGCCGACAATCGGTACAGACGATGTCCGCTGGTGGGTTCGCGACGCCGTACACCGCACCTGTAGCCGAAAAACAGGCGCTAAACACCAACGCAAGTGCCTCCTCCACAGACAGCACTGCGGCATTGCAGGCAATGTTCGATAACCTCAAGCCCGGCGACACGCTGTATATACCTCCTGGCACGTACCAGCACAGCGGCAATCTGTACATACGCACGTCGAACGTTACGGTGTATGGCGACAACGCCACGTTCCAGGCCACCAATCCCAACACCTCGGCGCTATACATCCAGGCCGACAACGTGACGGTGCAGGACTTGGCTCTCATCGGACCTACCAGTTCCGCGCGGCAAAATGTCCCGCCCGCGGCTGGTCTAGTTTTCGGCGGCAGCGGTGTCACCGTGAAGAACATGGTTATAACGAATACTGCGGGAGTCGGAATTTATGCGCCTGGCGCGCAGAACTTCACCATCCAGAATGTCTTCATTGACAACACCGGTGCCGATGGCATCCAAATCAGCGCCGGCGCCAGCCACGGCACCGTGACGAACGTGCGGGTCCAGAACACTGGCGACGACGGCATAGCGATTGTCTCCTATAGCACTGACCCGAAACCCGTCTCAGACATCCAGATCAACTCACCTTTCGTTCTAAACTCAATGCAGACCCGCGGGATAGCCATCGTCGGCGGACAGAACATCACGCTAAATAATATATACGTCCAGAGCACCGCTTTATCCGGTCTGTTCATTGGGTCGCAGGTCTTCACAGACGATCAAGGCAACACCTTCTCGACCCAGTCCGTTAGCGGCGTCACTGTCAACGGAGGCAGGATCACCTACGCTAACTGGGCCACCGGCATCCCGCTTGGCGCAATCACGGTGTACAACGACAACCCGAACGCGACTGTAAGCAACGTGAACATCTCGGGCGTTCTAATCGTTGAACCCCTTACGCCCTATTTCAACATTGGCAACGCAGTCATGAACGGCGGGGGAAGCCTTAGCGGCATAAATTATCGTAACATTGCAATTTATGAAAAGAACGTTCGGCCCGTGTTCTATGCGGTCCCCGCTGGCAGTTACACGGCATCTGGGTTCACGATGAACAATAAGCCGATTACGGTCTAGGTGAGCGATGGTGGCTTCCCCAACGGAGCGGGCCCCGTCGACGCGCTGTATCGCGCGTTAGCTAGAGGCGCATAGTGCGCCTCCTCTCACGGAAGACCGGGTCTAGGTGTTGCGCGGGCTAACCGACAGCGGTTACTGATGTGATCGCCTGACTTATAAGATCTGGCTCAGTAAGCCACGCTGTTCCGAGGCTGCCGCGTCTTCACCGTCCGCGCGTAGGTCCTCAGGCATCCCTACGGACCGCTGGCTAGTGCGCATCCACCACCCCCGGTCTAGAGCCAGGTTCGTTTGTTCCAGGTTCACTTGATCTCGCAGGTCACCGTCCTGTGGGTGTGCCTGCACGCGGCGGCGTACTCGGCCGGCGTTCGGAGCCCAGAGCCGAATGCACACCAGAAAGATCGTCGGCTGGGCCGTGTCATCGACGATGCGTACCGAGGACGTTCCGCAACAAACATTCAATCATGTTGTTTAGCAGTCAGATTCAGATCTATCCGAATTGATTCATCGTCTCAACCGCGGACCAGTACCTACCGCGGGCCTGTACCGACTGCCTGGTCGAGCTCGGGAATCACCTCCTCGGTGGTATCGCGCGGCGACAGTTACAACAACACCCTCGTCGAGTCAGTCAACGCCGCCTACAAGACCGGGTTGATCACCGCAGCAAGCCCTAGCGATGGGTCGACGAGGTCAATTTGGCGACCAACGATTGGATGGCCTGGCACAAGCAGGAACGCCTGCAGGATCCCTCGGCTACGTTGAGTACGGGGCCACCGGCACCGGCACCGGCACCGGCACCTCACACTACGCGAGCCCGCCACCTCCGCCCTCGCAGCCTAGTAAGAACAAAATGGGGTGGTTCAGCGCTTCCAAACCCTGCTTAGGAAAGGCGATTCATCAAATGAGTGGTTACGAATCAGCTCGCGCCCTCATCACTCAAGCGATATTTCGGCTGCGGTTTCGTGAACGTAGACGGCGACCAACTACTCTTCGTGTCGGACCGATCGATGCTGCACACGCTGACATCCCAATGTGCATGGCTCTTCAGACCGTCGACATCCGCCACGACGCCGCCGCGGTACTTGATCAGATCGCGGCGGAGGATCCATCGAACACGGTCAGCCTCATACCCGAACGCGGTACAAGGAACTGGCGCATCCAGCCGCAACCGGGACAGACGCTGTTGCTTCCTTCGTGCCAGGACCATGCCGACACCCTCGAAGACACATTGGATTGCCTCGCCAGAAAACGTCCCGCGGTACCAATCGCAGTCTGGCAATGCGGCTCCTGCACGCGCATCTATTGCGACCACGGGTTGGGTGACGTACGGATGATTCAGAAACTCGCAGTGCTGCTCACCAATCCAGCGCTGACTGCCGAATGGTTTATTTCGCGGGAAACCAGAACCACCCACCCTGTCTTACGTGCTTTGGCCCGCGCGATCCGCACGCAACCACGGCAGCTGGTACGCGACCTGCGGGCGGTGGCCTGGCGGACGCTGTACGCGGCTCACTCCAAGCTTGCGGCGGAGCAACACACCGCGGAGACCAGCCCAGCATCCACGCCGGCTTTAGGTCAATCCCCACTGAGCGTTGTGTTTGTAAACGGCAGTCTCGTCAGCGATTTCCGGCGACACCGTGATTTCCACAATCGTGGCGTGAGCCTGAGCGCTTTACTCATGCACCGTGCATACACCAGCTTTATGGCGGCGGGTGTTCCCATGCCCGAAAGCGTCGACGTGCCTATCGACTGTCGGCGTTACCTGCCTCCGGGTGTCACAACCCCGGCGAACTTCCAGGCGCTGATACGTGTTCCCATCCTCCCTGGAATGTCAGCAAGTGAGTTCGCCGCCTCGCTCAAACAGGAAATTGAGTCATTTACGCCGCTGCTTCTGCTCGCACGATGGCTGTTATTCATCAGATTACAGAGCCTAGGGCGTGTCCTGCGTCGACGGCCATCAAGCGGATCTGCGCAGCCACGGGCTTCAGGCACACTCAATTTGACTTTGGTAGACAACAGTCGGTGGTTAGACGATGCCACCATTACCTGGCGAAACCCCGAGCGATCGTTATTCGTCGGGATGGTCCCCCCAGAAACAGAGCATCATGTGGTCGTCGTCTTTAGCATCTCGGGCGAGGGTCGACTGCAGGCTACCGCCACATTTCACCCATCGCAGGTCGACTGCGAGGTCGTCGAGCGATCACTCGCCCATACGATCGTCGTCCCATAGGGCAGCGACATACAACCTCCCTGTAGGCACTGAGAAGACGAAGAACGAATCTCAGCGCTTGCGCGCCTAGTCTGGCAACGTCCTTGCGCTATGGGTTTCCGCCCAAGACGTCAGACCCGTTACGCGTCGAAACTCCTCGTCAGATAGATCTCGGGCGGGAACCCAGCCGACCGGTTTTCGGGCCACCATTAGCCAGGTGTCGCGTAGCGACGGAGCGCACGCCGTGAGAGCACGATAGAGCGATCTTGCGCGAGGCGGAATGCGATAAAGCATATGGTGCACTCCACGCACCTCCAACAGGTCCAAGCCAAGCGCCCTTGCGAGGTCAATGAGGTCACCCTGGGTGTACTCGCGGACGTAGCCTCGCCATCCCCCGGGATACCAATAGTAGAGATTGAAGGCGGCATGGATCGTCTTGCCGCGAAGCACGGCTAGGCGCTTACGCAAATTCACATGATTGGGCGTAGTGATGAACAGGTAGCCCCCAGGGCGGATTCGTTCGACCAGCTCGACCAGAAGCTCCCGTGGCGACTCATGTAGGTGCTGCAAGACGCTGTGCAGCATGACCATGTCGAACTGATCCGTTGGAGGTAAGCCCTCGCGATCGAGCAAAACGAAGTCAACGCCCATCTGGGCGGCGAAATCCAAGATGAGCTGACGGGCTTCTCCTCGGCGATGCCATTCGTCGTCGAGATCGTCCATTGCAGTGCAGGCATATCCCATTTCGGCGAGTAAGGCCGTCTTGTCTGCCGGCCCTGCCCCGAAATCAAGGATCCGCGAACCGGCGGGCAGATAACGCACGACAGTGCGCGCCACGTCAATCGACCCGTCGTGAAGGTGGTCCAGGTATCCCGTGAACGGGAAGTGGTCGATAAGCCTGTCCCATCCGCGCTGAATCGATTCTTCGCTTACCACAGCCATGTACTCCACCTAATCTGCGCTCCGTTGGTGTCCCGCCTTGAATGCAGCTCGGCGCCATAGCCCCCGCCCCAGCAATACATATGGCCACGGCCGGGATGTGCGTGTGGTACCACCGCCCTCGCAGAGCGCCGAGTCGTCACTGGGTCGTCGCTGTCGGCTAAGTCTTGGCTATTGCACACGGTGGCCGCTAGCAACTATGCCGAACGTATTAGGGGGGAAGTGTTTGTCACCTAACCTCTGGAAAAGCGGACTCTGAGTGGAGAAGTAACGTTTGATCTCCACCTGACTGAAATGCTCTCTGAAGAGCCGCTCAAGGCGCTCCTCGTCTACGCCGTCACGGACAACGTGATACTCAACCAAGTCCGATGGCTCATTTTCGTCGTAGACACCTCGGAGCCGACGCCATCTACTCTTCAGACCGCGGCGAAATTCACCCTGAGTAACTCGCCACGCAAAATAAGACACCTGCGACAACGTGCGAGCCTTCCGGGTCTGTCTCGGATACCAAAGAGGGTCCTGGAATGTCACAACCGTGCCACCAGGGCGAAGCACGCTGCCACACAGGCTGGTGATCGACCCGAGGTAGTCCGGTATGTGGTGTATTACCGAAATGAAAAGAAGGACGTCATAGAGCGCGCCATCACGCAACGCCGCATTGCCGTCAGGGTCGTACAAGACTCGTACGCCAGCTGTATCGCGAAACTTCTCGGACAGGAAATCGCAGCTGGGCTTCGACATTTCCGTAACCGTCGCGGTGCCGCCCGCCCCAACGACCGTCTCTGTGAATACGCCGTGACCGGCGCCGATCTCAAGGACCTCGCATGTCCCCTGGCGGGCAACGATCTCTCTGACAGCGTCGGCGATCATTTGACGAACGACGATGTTGAGCGGCAGGTGTCTGAGGTGCGGACTGCCGACGACGTAATCATGGCCTTCGCCGTGCGACAACTCCTGTGAGCGCGCGACGCTGTTGTGGCCGCCGGCATCCGAGCTGGCCGGGTTAGGCGTTGCTGAAGAAATTTTGTAACCCCCAATAAACACATCTGGTCGGGATTGAATTAACGTTCCAACGATGTTACTGACGGTAGCCTTGCGTCGACCGTCGGAGCAAAAGTCACTCTCCGCACGCCATTGTGCCGTCTTTCAAGCGCCCCGGCAGGACGCGATGCCGCTCGGCTCGGACGTCTCGAGGCAGCGATGGCTCTCTACGCCTAGAAGTCTGCTGGGTCCTGACCCGCGTGGGCCGGATGATTGTCGGGATGAACAACCTGGTGCAGAGGGTCGCTCTCATGATCATCGCGTGCGTTGTTGAACGCCGCGACGGTATGCCGGGCGTGTTCTGACATCCGATAGTGCGTTGCGTGCTTTCCACCCATCTAGGGCACGTCGATCGGTGCTCCGTTCAAAGTGAAGCCTGAGAGGATGTAGCCGTCAGCGGGAGCATTCGAATACACGGCTGGCAAATCGGACTGTTGCTGGATGTGGATATCTCGTAATTCGACGTTGGCCAGCGTTCCGCCGTTGGCCGCCTCGACGGTGATATTACGCTGCGCCTGCGGAGCCGTATTTGTAATGGTCAAACCTGAAATAAGGGTCTGAGCCACGCTGTAGCCGCGATGGTCACTTGACACAGCGACTGCGCCCATAGGAAACCCTGGAGTCACGTTGGCGTCGGTAATGGTGCCTCCCGAGACTTCTACCCCCGTCGACGACCGCGTGAAGAACGGAGCGCCGACGGAGGCCACGAAAACTCCGGCAAGACTGGTGTGCGAGACGCTGATGTTGTAAATGTGAATATTCTCGCCCCCAGCGACCACGATGCCGCGGGCCCAATTAGTACCATTGATGACAGGCGATTGGACCACGATATTTCGGCTAGCGTTGCTGCCATACCCGGCTAGCTCATCGGTGTAGGAAAGGATAGCCAGCCCGTCGTCTCCGGTTCTTTCGATCGTTGGGTTGCTTATCTCACCATCCGTTGCGCCGGCAGTTATCTGGATACCATCCGCTCGGGTATTTCGGACGGTAACTCGCTCAAGTCGAAATGATTTGGAACCCCCAACGAAGATACCCACTCCAGCCGAGCCGTCGATGGTAATGTCGCGCACAGTCACGCCGTTTGCGCCAACCACAACTTTGTGTTGATCCGTGCCGTAGTATCTGGCACCTGAGGCTGGCGCAGAGAAATTCAGATTGCTTACCGTGACGTTGTCGGCCGCGATCCAAAAGGCCGAAGTGGCGTCGTTCGTCGCCTCGAGGGTGGCACCGTTGCCGTCTATGTGGACGCCGGGCACTCTGACATGCAGGATTCCCGCGTGTCGATAGATGCCTGGGTCGAGCGTTAGCGTGTCACCCGGCTGAAGTTCGTCGAACTTTGCCTGTAAGGCTGCGGTGCTATCACCGGCTGGGTCACCGTGCGCTTGGACTGCGGTCGGCGCGGCCATGATTAGGCCAACCGCAAAGACCCACGCCGCCAGAAATTTTCTCATTCCGTTCCCTTACCAATTGGGGCAGTGTATCCACAACTGCAAAGCTGGCCATGGATGCCCAGCCCCGCCGGCAGGGGCGCGCCTAGTGGACTTTCATCTCGGTCGGCGAACTCATCCACGGATGCAACGTGGCGAGATCCTTGCGGATGACCGCGGCGAAGATGTTGCCCTGCCGCGCGACCGTCTTGTTAAGAACCGAATATGCCCAACCAAACGCGCGCCGCGTCTGTTGATCTGACAAGCGGAGTTTGCGTTGCAATAACTCGGAGGCGACTCGTTCGGTGCCGAGATTCCATTCGACGTGGAACTGAATCGGGACGTCATAAGCGGGGTCGAAGGACGCGATGGCTTTGCGCACCTCGCGGCGGGTCCAGCGGTAGACGAAGTTTGGCACTCCCGTACCGTCCACGCCGCCCGAGGTATAGCCGCCATCGATGACCGCAGGCAGCTCATGCCACTTTACGACGCCAAGGCGGGTCGCCGCTCGCATCATCAACGAGTCTTGGTTCTCTACGAAGATCACGGTTTTGCGAGCCAGACGATACATCTCATGAAGTGCCTCATGCGGACGTGAGCAGTGGTGCAGTCCGGAATGTCCGATTACATGATCAAACGATCGGGCAGATTGCGGCATCCGGTGGGCGTCGAACTTCACCGCCGAGCCGTGCCCAGTGCTGTGCGTATCCGGTGCGATGTTTGCGAACGTGCAGTGAGTCAAGCCTACTTCCTCACAAACCACTTCATCGAAAGAGCCAGCGAACTGCACCAGGACCGTATCATCCAGTTTGATGACTTCCTGGCAGATGAGCTGCCGAAGCAGCTTTGCAAACGTTCCAGCGCCAGGTTCTTGCATTCCGTAACCTCGTCCCCTCATGGTCGATCGTAGGGGAAGAACCGCACGAAGGCACAGCGGCCATCGGCGCAACAGGGTTGGATGGGAGGCACTAGCGCTAGATCGCATATGTTTCTGCTGCGCACAGTGGTTAAGGGGGTTGTCGGATGCGGATCGCCGTCGTACATGGCTACTACTCCAGCAGGGTGCCGAGTGGTGAAAACATCGTTGTCGATCTGCAGGTGAACGCCATGCGTCGCGCTGGGCATGACGTACGAGTCATCAGCCGTCGTCAGGAGAGCGTCGAAAAGTCGTTTGTCTACCCCGTGCTCGCCGCAGCGCATGCGGCCACTAATCGCGGGCCGCGGCCAAACCGCGAAATCGATACCTTCGATCCGGACATCGTGCATGTTCATAACCTGTTCCCCAACTTCGGGCGCACATGGACGTCGAAGTACTCGTCAAGGCTCGTTGCAACAGTTCACAATTACCGGCCAATCTGTGCCGCGGCGACGCTGCTGCGCGAGGCTAAGAGTTGCACCCTCTGCCCAGATCACCGCAGCGCGTTGCCGGCAATGAAATACGGCTGCTTCAAAGGGAGGGTCGCAACCCTTCCGGTGGCAATAGGCACAAGATTTAACCGCGACCCGCTACTGCTCGCGGCTCAGAAGATCGTCTGCATCAACGATGAGATGCTTGCGCGCTACGCGGCGGTGGGCGTACCTGCCGAGAAGCTCGTCATAGTTCCCAACTTCGTTCGGGCAGCTGCCGTACCTGGATCACACCGCGGTGACGGGCTGGGAGATTTCTGGCTTTTCGTCGGACGCACCACAGAGGAAAAGGGGATTCTTCCGTTGGTCCGCCGATGGCCCGAGGGCCCGAGGCTCAAGGTTGTGGGCAGTGGTCCCCTGGACAACGAACTGCGCGAAGCGGCGTCGCCGAACGTAGAATTGCTGGGGCAACGCACGCAGGACGAGGTGCGCGCCCTAATGGATGCCGCTAGAGGATTACTATTTCCGAGTATCTGGCCCGAGGGCCTGCCAACGGTATACCTGGAGGCACTGGCCGCGGGCCTCCCAGTAATCGCCAGCTCCCACTCGATCGTGGCCCGCTTGGTAAGCCGCGATGGTACGGGAATTGTCGGATCCGACTCAGTGGCCGACGATTTGGCGAAAGTTCGTGCATCTTTCGCCGAGATCAGTACGCAGTGTCGGTCTACATACGATGCTTTGTACACAGAGTCGGCGTGGTCCGACGCGATGCAATCTGTCTACGACGAAGTCGTCAAATCGCACCGGTGACGGACAATGGCAGCGGAGGGGCCCAGCGGTCGATACGGGACTCATGGGGATTCGCCAATTGGCCTAGTTTTCGCCGAATGCCGTGAACCAGCCCCCCAAGCATGGGCATGTAACATCGCCAAACGGGCTGTACCAAACGTCAGCCGGAGCCATATTGATGTGCGCGGGCAACTATCGCCGTTATTTGCGGCCTGAGACGTTTGTCATGGTGGAAGTAGTTACGCTGGACACAGTAATTGCCGACCAAATAATAAATGAAGGGTGATTTTTCGTGACCATTGCGGTAACCGGATCGATCGCGACCGACCACCTGATGCAATTCCCCGGCAAGTTCTCCGAACAACTCCTTGCCGACCACCTGCAGAAGGTGTCGTTGAGCTTCCTGGTCGATGATCTGGTCGTCCACCGCGGTGGCGTGGCGGGCAACAT
>Ga0068862_100002200_pt1 | contig 17498 bp, 21 predicted proteins | sample KBSSwiS52_FD_66598 | JGI IMG/M metagenome (GOLD analysis project Ga0068862, IMG submission 66598) | Switchgrass rhizosphere microbial communities from Kellogg Biological Station, Michigan, USA - KBS Switchgrass S5-2 | ecosystem: Host-associated > Plants > Roots > Rhizosphere > Soil ... | reverse complement strand
GTGCGTCTGCGACCAGAAAATCACCCCGCCGATCCGCGAGACCATTCTCACCAAGGCCGCGACCTTCATGGCGGCCGATGAGTCCGGCGTGATCAACAGCATGAAGACGCTGGTCAGGACGACCGACGAGGATCCGGCACGCCTGCAGCAGCCGGTCGACACGCTGATTGGACGGATCCGCGAGCGCCACCGCATCAAGCAGAAGCTCGATGCGAAGCGTGCGACCTATATCGCGGCGGGCGGCGAGGAGCTGACCGCGCTCAAGGAGCAGGCCGACAAGCATGAGCGGGAAATCGGGCGCCTTGAAGAACAGCTCGAGCGGCTCGACAGCACCGATGCCACCTATCAGTTGAACCACGGCCTTGGCTGGGAGCAGAATATTCCCAAGTGCAAGGCGCATGTCGCGGAGTGCGACGAGCGCTACAACACCGCGACCGACACCCACAAGCTGCTGCTGCAATCGCGGATCGCGCAGAAGGTGCTCAACAATATCGAGACCGAGGCGCTCAGCCTCCTGCGCGAAAAGGTCCGCACCGCGACCAACGTCAAGCTCGCGCAGCTGGTGCCGGCCGAACGGCTCGAAGTCGTGCGCATCGGCAGCGCGCTGGAACTCAGCGCGCGCAATCTGGCGCGCAAGGACAATGTCAGCGAAGGCCAGAGCCTGTCGATCGCCTACGCCTTTCTCGCGTCGCTGTTCGAAAGCGCCAACCACCGGCTGCCGTTCATCATCGACAGTCCCGCCGTGCCGCTCGATGCCGAAATGCGGCGCGAGGTGATCAAGGTCGTGCCCGAGCTGTTCGAGCAGACCATAATGTTCGTGATCTCGACTGAGCGTCAGGATTTCGCCGAGGCGTTCTATGGCCGGCCCGACGCGCGGTTCATCACCTTGGTTCGTGGCCCCGACGGGACGGCGGAACAGCGCGACGGCGAGGAGGCCTTCAAGACCTTTCAGGACGACGACGACGCACCCGCCCAAAACGTGGGAGAAGCCGCATGACGCTGCGCCGCCCCAAGGACATGCGGGCCTATTTCAAGGACATTCAGGGACGTTCCGATGGCGGCGCCCGGTTCGAAACCGATTTCGACCAATTCTACCTGTGCCTGATGGTCGGTCTGGACGATGGCAGGCTGGCCCCGGAATCCGAGCTGGAGCCTGCCGAATTCAACAAGGGCTATACCGCGCCGTACAAGCCGTTCGCCCCGGTCATTGCGGGCATGCTGGTCGAGGCCGAGATGCGCCGCCAGGGCATTCCCACCACCAAGGAGGCGATCCAGCGCGAGGTCCGCAATCTGATCGAGGTCGGCAATGGCGGCACGCAGCTCAAGGAGGAAGGCACCAAGCTTCTCAGCCGCTACGCGGCGCGGGGCTTTGAACTGATCCGGGAGGAGATCCCCAAGCCCCGGACACTCGAGGATTTCCTCGTGGCCTATCATCAGCGGTGGAATCCAGGGGACGGCGGCGACGAGCCGACAGACTCCGAAGACGAGACGGCTCCGACACCGCCGGCGTCATAACCGGATGGAATGCGCGCAACGCGCCCGATGCTCCCTGCGCATCCATCACCTGGCATGAGGCTTCGCGAGGCACGTCCATACCGGCGAACACCGTAGAACAATGGCGAAGACCTGCGCTTATTGCGGCGGACCGCCGCCGCTTACCAGGGAGCATATCTGGCCCAACGGCTTTCTGAAGCGCGGTGATTTCGGGGTCAAATTTTCGGCCAAAGCGAACAAGACCTTTGCCGGAGATCTCACCATTTCGGATGTATGCGCCAGGTGCAACAACGGCCCGCTGAGCGCGCTCGATGCGCATGCCTGCGAGCTGTTCGATCGCCGCTTCTCCAAGTTCGTCGAGGCAGGCGCCACCGTCCCCTTCACCTACGATTATGGCCTGCTGATGCGCTGGCTGTTGAAGATCTCGTTCAATTCCGCGCGCTCGAGCGGTCAGGATGTCGCGTTGCTGAGCCGCTATCGCGAGACAATACTCGCCGAACATCCGTGCTCGCCGGCGTTCGTCGCCGCCTATGTGGCGACGATTTCACCCTCGCACATGATGAACCCCGAAACCGGCAGCACAACGAAGATCTATCCGCACGCGGCGCGCTGCGGGCCATTGCAGATTCCCGGCATCGATGCGGCATTATGTAGCAAACGCACCAAGGCGATTACGGGCGTACGCGCCTACGGTTACGACCGTATCGCAGACGGTGACGCTACTAGCGCCGCTCCAATAGGAGTTGCGCTTTGAAACACCTGACATACAAAGTGGCCATGGGGGAAGAAGGCGCTCACATCCGGTTAAAGTTGGACACGGAACAGCCTGTGGCGCTGTCCGACTTTGTTGGGGGCTTTGCGGGGCTGGGGAGCCTTTTCGATAAATATCTGGCCGCCAATTATCCAGATTTGAAGGCTGAAGGTGAGTTCTTTGTTCAGGAAGTAAGGGCTGGGTGCATAGAAGCGGATTTAGTCATGGCGGTAGAGGCCGCCGTGAAAAGCGGGGCCGCGCTGTTGCCAAGCATGGGCATAATCGAAACTATCGATAAAGGCCAAATCCTAGCAAAGTTCGTAAGCGATCTGGCTAAGCGCATTACCCCCTATTTCAGACCAGGGGGACGAGACCCAAAAGCCACAAAAAGCGATTTATCAGATTTTCACAAAACCATCTCGGCGATTGCGCGCGATCCCGTGGCAAGCCAGAACATCGAGGCCGCACAATACGAAGAAGATGGCCGAAGGGTAAGAAGCTCCTTCAGGTTCAAGTCGGCTGATGCGCGACAAGCGCAGCAGGAGATTGCTGAGCATCGGAGAGAACTGGAAGCGAAGACCGGGAGCGCGGAGCAGCGGGTTTTGCTCAAGTTTGTTCGGCCCAGTGTCGAGTCCGGCAAGCCGGGCAAAAAGGGCGGCGAGCGCGCCCTTGTCGCGAGCCTACATCCTAAACCACTTCCGGTATTCTATGCATCAAACCTGGCCGAAGAGCGCATACACCATGAGTTTCTAGAACCTGAAAACAATGTGTTCCGTATGTTATTCGACGTGGATATTTATGTTGAGCGGAACGTTTCAAGCAAGCCTATAGGCTATCGGGTTATGCAGGTGCATATGGTTGTTGACGACGATACTGATGATGGGGAGTTAGAGCCGTAGGTCGTTTGCCCCAATAGCCTCTAGGCATTGGATCAAGAACACCGCTGTGAATTTACCCCGGCTGATCTTGTTTCGGATATTCGGCTCAGAGTCCATCACACCAATGTCTGCCAGCTTCCCGGCAAGCTGCGCATAGGTGATCCCCTTGCGGGCAAGCTCGCCTTTGAGCAGCAGCTTGACCTTCGTTTCCCATTCCTTCTCTGCGACCGGCACTGTGCGCTCCTATGGTGCTGAACATCATCATACGAGATACGATTGCCGTTGACAACGATGCATTATGCCATCATATGTAGTGCATAAGCACTGGATACGATGACATGCAGCACTTCCTTCTTTCCGCTAAGGCCCGCACTCTCAGCCTCAAGGCTGTGTTTCGCATGGGCGAGGACGCTGCCTATCGCACCTTCTGCGATCTGCGCTGGCCGGAAACCGAAGGCGAGGCGGTTTGCCCGCGTTGCGGCTGCACCGAGACGTACAACATCACGTCGCGCTGCAAATTCAAGTGCGTTGCCTGCCACCACCAGTTCAGCGTCACCAGCGGCACGATCTTCTCTTCGCGCAAGCTGTCCTTCACGGACCTGCTGGCCGCGATCGTGATCTTCGTGAACGGCGCCAAGGGCGTGTCGGCTCTGCAAGTGAGCCGCGATCTCGACGTGCAGTACAAGACTGCCTTCGTTCTCTCGCACAAGCTGCGCGAGGCGATGGCGCTTGAGCAGGCTTCGGCCAAGCTGGACGGCATTGTCGAGATCGACGGCGCCTATTTCGGCGGCTACGTGAAGCCGGAAAACCGCAAGGAAGATCGCAAGGATCGCCGCCTCAAGATCAACGCTTCGGGCAAGCGTCAGTGCGTCGTCATCATGCGTGAGCGCAATGGCCGCTCGCTGCCCTTCGTCGTTCCTAGCGAGGGCGATGCCGTGCCGCTGGTGCGCGATAACGTCGCCAACCTCGCCACGATGTACGCCGACGAAGGCGCCGGTTGGGATGCTCTGCACAACGGTTGGAACACCAAGCGCGTCAACCACTCGGTTCAGTTCATGGACAAGGGTGTCTGCACCAACCAGGCCGAAAGCTACTTCTCGCGCCTACGCCGCATGGAAGTCGGCACGCACCACCACATCGCAGGGCCATACCTAGCTGCTTACGCGCGGGAAGCTTCGTGGCGCGAGGATAACCGCCGCGTCGATAATGGCTCGCAGGCGATGATGGTGGGCAACGCTGTTATGGCTTCGCGGCAGTCGCGCCGTTGGGCGGGGTATTGGCAGCGCTAAGGCCCGAATCGGAACGGTGCGGGAACATTAATCAATCAGAAAGCAAGGGGACTTGTTGTGGACAAACCACGTATCCACAACCCCCGCTAATTTGCCTTTAAATGCCGCTAGGAGCGTGTGCACGGCGTTTAAACGCCTCGCGCCACCCCAAGGAACTAAAAACGCCTGTATGGGGCTGAAATCGCCTTCAACGACTTGCTTTCAGAACATCTTCAAGCTACACGACAAAGCGAGCCAGAACGGAGCTACCTACTCCGCCTGACTCGCAATGTTGTTGTTTGATTTTACCAACCGGCTTGGCCAGCGGTTGGCGATGTGATCACGAGAGTTAGTTACACTTTCCCGTGTGGATCGTCAACCGTTGGTTGAGCCTTTAAATAGGGCGTTAAATCAATGAGTACGACCAATCACACCGTGCTTTGCGGCACGTGTAAGTGCGCGGTGGAAACCGTTTCCGATCCGCAGGCTCACGACAAGGTGACCTGTCCTCGGTGCGGCGCTTCCGACCGCTTCGACAACGTCATGGCGACCGTCAAGGAGCACGTCGTCTATCTCGCTGAGAAGACGTTGTCGGAAAGCCTCACCAAGGCCGCTCGCGGCAGTCGCTTCCTCAAGGTGAAGACGAAGCATATCCCGAACCGCAGCTTCCGCTGGATGATCGAGGGAGGGCTGTAAGGTCATGACTAGCTTCCTCATCACTTACGACAACAAGCCGCCACGCAATTATACCGCGCTCTATCAGCTTATGGCTGCTTGGAACGCGGTTCGCTTGGCGGACTCAGTCTGGCTCGCGAATCTCAACGGCAGCGCTGCTCAAATCCGAGACATCGTTCGATCCCAGCTTCAAGCTGACGATGTGATTGCGGTGCTGGAATTGAAGCAGGGCGCGGACTGGGCAACCCGCAATGTGCCGGCCACAGCAAGTGCTTGGCTGTCGGCACACATAGCGCCAGCTCAAAAGGCTGCGTAACCACGGGGCCGCATTGATTGGCCCCTGACAATCTGCGGGGCGAGTGATTATGCGCAAGCTAATCCTCGCCCCCTTTGCCTTTCCCGAGCAAGGCCTTCGCTGCGTGCATTGCCTCCCAAAGGTCTTCAAATCCCCAGCGGCGTGATAATACTAAAATCATTGCCAAGAAGATCAACGATATGGCTGCACCTGCAGCCGCACCAGCAGCTACGAAAATTAAGCTAATCAAAAGCACGCCGCTGAATACGAACCACAAGAAGCGCTCTTCTAAGCGCTGATCCTCCGAGCGAGTTAAGCGGCGCTGGAGATTGTCTACCTGTATGTCGTTAGCGGTTGGCTCATCAACCTTTACAATCGTGCCCTTAGTGAAGCCGCTTGTGATATTCGGCGAGGATTGCGTCGTTGGGAATTTCCCGTCCTCTCGATCCTGCACGATAGTACTCCGCCCACGCTCCTTCCGGCCAGTGCGATTCTGCAACAAGCCTTGATGATGATAATCCACCAATCTCACTTAGAGTTTCGTGAAACACATCATCGAACGGAGTGACAACGGGTGTCTTATGGCTCCACAGATAAGGTTTGATCGGCTTGTCGCCGAAAGCCTTCACCTCTTGATAAACAGAGGGCAAAACTGGCCCGTAGTCCCATGCTTCAAAATTTTCATTTACAAGCGGGTTCGCGCCGTTCGATTTTCCCAGCGCTATCATGTGCGTGAAGTATAGAAGCTTCTGCGCCTGCAAATTGGTTATGGTCCAATTCTTTAGCTCACATAGTCGGCGGAGCGCCATCGACGATGACAATGCCATCACGGTCTCCTTTCCACGAACATATGGGGAATCACCGCGAATCCGTCAATGTAAACGTTTACGCCCCCACCACCTCCCACCGCTTCATATTCCCCCCTTCGACCTTCCCCACATCACGTATGTAGCCCTGCTCGCGCATCTTACGCAGAGTGCTGCCAATCCGGTGCGTCATGGTGCGCCGTAGATCAGGGTTGTTCACGTCGAGCCGCCTAGCGCGCATGACAGCCACCGCGATCTCTTCCGTAGTCAGCGGCCCCTCTGACTGCCTGAATAGGTCTGCACAGTAGCGCAGAACCTCACCACGGAACGCGACGTTGAGCCGGGGCATCTTAGGCCCTGGCAGGGCTTCCATATCGATCTCAGGGCGGAACACACGCAAGGACACGTCCAGCGCGTCTAGCTGCGCCATGAGCCTGTCCATCTGCTCTTTGAGTGCGGATAGCTCGCCCGATATCTCGCTGCGCTTGCGGATGAGGCCGTGAATCGTCTGCTGATAGCTGATGTCTGCCATATGCCGACATTACATATCGTAGGCGATTACATCTATCCAGACGCTGGTGCGTTTGCTACATAATGCCGCAACATTCTGGTCGCCGGCGGCACGAGTTCGGGCAAGACCACACTCGCCAATGCCCTACTCGCCGAAATGGCGTGGGTCGACGAGCGCGTGATCCTGATCGAGGACACGCGCGAATTGCAGAGCCCGGCGGCCGACACGGTGGCGCTGCGCACGCGGGCCGGCATTGTCAGCATGGCGGACCTCGTCCGCTCGACGCTGCGCCTGCGGCCTGATCGCATCATCGTCGGCGAGGTGCGCGGCCCGGAGGCGCTCGACATGCTCAAGGCCTGGAACACCGGCCATCCCGGCGGGATCGCGACCGTCCACGCCAATAGCGCGATGTCCGCGCTCTACCGGATCGAAGGGCTCGTGCAGGAGGCGGTGGTCACGGTGCCGCGTCGCCTGATCGCCGAGGCCATCGACGTCATCGTCTTCATCTCCGGTCGCGGTCTTCAGCGCCGGATCTCGCAGATCGCGCGCGTCGCCGGGCTCGACCCCGACACCGGCACCTACGCGCTCGCCGACCTTCTCTCAGCCCAACACACCAAAGGAGACTGACATGCAGCTTGCCAAGATTCCGTCGCGCAATTCGACGTTCCTCGTCGGTGCCGCGATCGGCCTGACCCTTGCCATCACCAGCACGGCACAGGCGGCCGGGTCGGGCATGCCGTGGGAACAACCGCTCCAACAAGTGCTGGAATCGGTGCAGGGCCCGGTCGCCAAGATCGTCGCGGTGATCGTCATCATCGTCACCGGCCTGACGCTGGCGTTCGGCGAAAGCAGCGGTGGGTTCCGGCGCCTGATTCAGATCGTGTTCGGCCTGTCGATCGCGTTCGCGGCATCGAGTTTCTTCCTCAGCTTCTTCAGCTTCGGCGGCGGGGCGCTGATCGCGTGATCGCGCCGTCTTCCCACGGAGGTCAGCATATCGAGGGATTCGAGGCACCCATTCATGGGAGCCTCGGATCGCCGATCCTGCTCGGCGGCGCCCCGCGCGGGATCGCGATCGTCAACGGCACGATCGCCGCCGCCATCGGGCTCGGCCTGCAGCAGTGGGTCGCCGGTCTCGTCATCTGGGCGGTCGGCCACAGCATCGCGGTGTTCGCGGCCCGGCGCGACCCGGACTTCGCGCCCGTCTTGATCCGCCATCTTCGCCAGAAAGGGTATCTCGCATGTTGAACCTGCGCGAATACCGGCACCGCGCCGATCGGCTAGCCGATCATCTGCCTTGGGCTGCGCTCGTCGCCCCCGGCGTCGTCCTGAACAAGGATGGCAGTTTCCAGCGCACGCTGCGCTTCCGCGGCCCCGATCTCGAGTCCGCGACGGAAGGCGAGCTTGTCTCGGCCTGTGCCCGCGCGAACAATGTGCTCAAGCGGTTCGGCACGGGCTGGGCCCTGTTCTTCGATGCCGAGCGGCGTGAGGCATCCGCTTATCCCAGTAGCGATTTCCCCGATGCCGCCTCCTGGCTGGTCGATCAGGAGCGCCGGGCCGGCTTCCTCGCAGAGAGCGAGCATTACGAAAGCCGCTATCACCTGACGCTGACCTGGTTGCCCACGCCCGACAGTGCCGAGGCGGCCGGCCGTTCGCTGGTCGAGCGTCCCGATGCCGAAAAGGGCCGCGACTGGCGCGCGGCACTTGCGACGTTCATCGCAGAGAGCGATCGTGCGCTTGACCTGCTTGCGAGCTTCATGCCCGAGGTCCGCGCGCTCGACGATGGCGAGACGCTGAGCTTCCTGCACGGCACGATCTCGCAGCGACGCCACGATGTCGCGGTTCCGGACACGCCGATCTATCTCGACGGGCTGCTTGCCGACACGCCGTTGACGGGCGGGCTAGAGCCCCGTCTCGGCGAATTGCATCTGCGCACCCTGACCGTGCTCGGCTTCCCGAGCATGAGCAGGCCGGGCATCCTCGATGCGCTCAATCACCAGGGCTTCGCGTATCGCTGGGTCACGCGCTTCATCGCGCTCGACAAGAGTGATGCCACCAAGGCGCTCACGCGATTGCGCCGGCAATGGTTCAACAAGCGCAAGTCGATAACCGCGCTGTTGCGCGAGATCATGTACAACACGCCGTCGCAACTGCTCGACACCGATGCCGACAACAAGGTGGTGGATGCCGACGAGGCGCTGCAGGTGCTCGGCGGCGACCATGTCGCGTTCGGTTACCTGACCACCACGATCACGGTCACTGACAGCGACCGATCGGCCGTCGAGGAGAAGGTCCGTCAGGTCGAGCGGATCGTCAACGGGCTCGGCTTCACCACGATTCGCGAAGGCGTGAACGCGGTCGAGGCGTGGTTGTCGTCGCTGCCTGGCCAGACCTATGCCAATGTCCGTCAGCCGCTAGTTCATACCCTGAACCTTGCGCATCTGATGCCGCTGTCGTCGGTGTGGGCCGGTCCGGCGCGAAATGCACATCTGGGCGGGCCACCGCTGCTGCATGCGAGCACCGCCGGGTCCACGCCGTTCCGGCTCTCCACCCATGTCGGTGACGTCGGGCATATGCCGGTGGTCGGACCGACTGGTGCCGGCAAGTCAGTGCTGCTGGCGCTGATCGCGCTGCAATTCCGACGTTACGCGGGATCGCAGGTCTACATCTTCGACAAGGGTTTCTCCGCCCGCGCGGCGGTGCTCGCGATGGGCGGCGCTCACCATGCGCTGGGTCTCGGCGCCGATGACAGCGAGACGCTGGCGTTCCAGCCGCTGCGCCGGATCGACCTCGATACCGAACGGAGCTGGGCGGCCGAGTGGATCGGTGCGCTGCTCGCCCATGAGAAGGTCGCTGTCACGCCCGAGGTGAAGGACGCGGTCTGGTCCGCGCTGGGTAGCCTCGCCTCCGCCCCTCCCGAGGAGCGGACGCTGACCGGGCTTGCCATGCTGCTCCAGTCGAACCCGTTGCGGACCGCGCTTGGTGCCTACACGCTGGACGGCCCCTATGGCCGGCTGCTCGACGCCGCCGAACAGCATCTCGCTTTCGCCGACGTGCAATGTTTCGAGACCGAGGCGCTGATGGGCCAGTCCGGCGTCGTCGCGCCTGTCCTGACCTACCTCTTCCACCGGCTCGAAGAGCGGTTCGATGGTCGGCCGACCCTGCTGGTGCTCGACGAAGCCTGGATCTTCCTCGACGACCCGCTGTTCGCCGCGCGCATCCGCGAATGGCTGAAGGTGCTGCGCAAGAAGAATGTCGCCGTGCTGTTTGCGACGCAGAGTCTCGCGGACATCGCGTCGAGCAGCATCGCGCCGGCCATTATCGAAAGCTGCCCACAGCGCATCCTGCTGCCGAACGATCGCGCGATCGAGCCGCAGAGTCACGAGGTCTATGCGCGGTTCGGCCTCAACGATCGCCAGATCGAGCTGGTCAGCCGGGCCATGCCCAAGCGGCAATATTACCTGCAGTCCGCGCGCGGCAATCGCCTGTTCGAGCTGGGCCTCGGCCCCGTCGCGCTGGCGCTATGCGGCGCGTCGGATTCGGCGACGCAATCCCGGATCGACGCGCTGCTCGCGGAACACGGCCACGCCGCCTTCGCCGACAGGTTCCTGCGCGATGCCGATCTCGGCTGGGCCGCTGACCTGCTTGCCCGTTTCCCCGCCCCCCAAACACAGGAGTAATTTCATGCGTTCCCCCATCCGCAAATATCTGGCCGCGAGCGCGCACGGGATTGGTGCCGCCGCATCGTTGGTCATGGGTGTCGTCACGACGAGCACGCCCGCCCGCGCGCAGCTGACCGTCTTCGATCCGAGCAACTATAGCCAGAACCTGCTCACCGCCGCGCGCACGCTGACCCAGATCAACAACCAGATCCAGTCGCTCCAGAATCAGGCGCAGAGCTTGATCAACCAGGCGAAGAACCTGACGAAGATCGACTTTCCCGAACTGCAGGCGCTGACCCAGACGCTCCAGCAGATCGACCGGCTCATGGGCCAGGCGCAGGGCATACGGTTTCAGGTGTCCGGGCTCGACCAGCAGTTCCGCCAGCTCTTCCCGCAGACCTTTGGTCAGGCACTGCGCACCAACGAACAGGTGCTTGCTGCCCGGACACGGCTCGACACCGCCATGTCCGCCTATCAGCAGACGATGACCGTGCAGGCGCAGGTCGCCGAGAACGTCCAGGCCGATGCGCAGACCCTGTCGTCGATCGTCTCGAAAAGCCAGGGTGCCGAGGGCGCTCTCCAGGCGCAGCAGGCGACCAACCAGTTGCTCGCGCTGACCGCCAAGCAGCAGTTCCAGATCCAGAACATGATGGCTGCGCAATACCGCGCCGAGACGATCGAGCGCGCGCGGCAGGCGCAGTCGCAGATCGACGCTCAGGCAGCGACCACAAGGTTCCTCGGTTCCGGCAACGCCTACACGCCCCAGTAGGCACGCCGGCCTGGGCGGCGGCGGTTTCGCCTTCCGTCGCCGTCCGCCGCGGGGCGGGGCTCTGCTCCCCCGGTCCCGCTCCGCGGCATCGCCTCTATCTGCAGGACTTTCCGCCTTGAACGACCTCAACGTCATCGACCGCTTCATGCAGGCGTTCATCACTTACATCGACGCGGGCTTCGGCCTGCTCGGTGGTGACGTGCGGTTCCTGACCGCCACGCTCATCGGTATCGACATCACGCTCGCTGGCCTGTTCTGGGCTCTGGGGGGCGAGGACAATGTCATCGGCCGCTTCCTCAAGAAAATCCTCTATGTCGGCGCGTTCGCCTTGATCCTGAACAGCTTCTCGACGCTCGCCGACATCATCTTCCGGTCCTTCGCACAGGCCGGCCTGACTGCGGGTGGCGGAACGCTAAGCGCCGCCGACCTCTTCAAGCCGGGTCGTCTCGCCGGCACGGGCTTCTCGGCGGCCTGGCCGCTGCTTCAACAGGTCTCGCAGCTGACGGGCTTCACGACCTTCTTCGACAATTTCCTGACGATCATCGTGCTCCTGTTCGCGTGGGCGATCATCATCATCACCTTCTTCATCCTCGCGGTGCAGATGTTCGTGACGATCATCGAGTTCAAGCTGACATCGCTCGCCGGCTTCATCCTCGTGCCGTTCGCGCTCTGGAACAGGACCAGCTTCCTCGCGGAGCGCGTGCTCGGCAACGTCGTCTCATCCGGCATCAAGGTGATGGTGCTGGCCGTCATCGTCGGCATCGGCTCCAACTTCTTCACCGAGTTCACTGCCGCCCTGCAAGGCCAGGAACCGGACATCGCACAGGCCATGAGCCTGATGCTCGCGAGCCTGACGATCTTCGGTCTCGGTATCTTCGGCCCCGGCATCGCCTCGGGTCTCGTGTCCGGCGCACCGCAGCTCGGTGCCGGTGCCGCGCTTGGCACCACGGCGGGCGCGGCGGGTATCGCAATGCTCGCCGGCGGCGGCGGGGTGGCCGGCGCCCGCGCCGTCGCTGGTGCTGCGCTCGGTGCGGTGCGGGCCGGCACGGCGATGGGCTCCGCAGCGTCCACGGCCTATGCGCTCGGCCAGGAAACCGCAGCATCGCCCTCTGTTGGCGCAGGGCTCGGCGGTGTTGCCCGTGCGGCCGGCAATGCGGCCCGCGCCACGGCGTCGAACGCACTCGGCATCGGTGAGGCCGCCGCCGAAGGACGGACCGCCGCGTGGAACGCCCTCAATGAGGGCGGTGCCCGACCGGCATCGAGCCCCGAAGCCGACCAGAACGTGCCGGGATGGGCTCGCGCCATGCGCAGCCAGCAATCCGCCCGGCATCATCGCCAGATCGCGCTTCACGCCGTGCAGCAGGGCGATCGCGGCGGCGCCTCCGCCACCCCCGACATCAAGGAAAGGGACGACTGATGATCTTCAAGCGCGCCGTCCAGCGTTACGGACGAACCCCAGAACCGGAAACGCCGTACCAGCGCGCCGGCCAGCTCTGGGATGAACGGATCGGCTCCGCGAGGCTGCAGGCCCGCAACTGGCGACTGATGGCGTTCGGTTGCCTGGGGTTGACAGGCTGTCTCTCGGCCGGTGTCGTCTGGCAGTCGGTGCAGAGCCGCGTGACGCCTTACGTGGTGGAGGTCGACAGGCTGGGCGAGGCACGCGCGGTCACCGAAGCGGAAGCCGCATACCACCCGACCGACCCGCAGATCGCGTGGCACCTGTCGCGCTTCATCGCCAACGTCCGCAGCCGCTCGCTCGATCCGGTGCTGACCCGGCAGGACTGGCTCGAGGCGTATGACTTTACAACCAAGCGGGGAAGCCAGTTCCTTGGCGACTATGCGCGCGGCGCCGATCCATTCGCCAATATCGGCGAGAAGACGGGGTCGGTGCAGGTGACCAGCGTCGTGCGGGCATCCGACCGGTCGTTCCAGGTGAAATGGACCGAGACCGCCTATGAGCGGGGTGCGCAGGCGGGATCGTCGCACTGGACCGCGATCCTGACGATCGCCCTGAAACCTCCGATCGATGCGGATACGCTGCGCAAGAATCCGCTCGGTGTTTATGTCGATGCAGTCGACTGGAGCCGCGAGCTCGATCCGCCGACACCGCGGCCTGCTCCATCGCCGACGCCGGTCGCACCCACAAATGTCCCGCTCGGCTCCCCGCTCGATCCCAATCTCGCTGCGCCCGCGCAGCCACTCCCGGAGACCCGCCCATGAAGATCATTTTTGTCGCGACGGCGCTCGCCTGCTGCTCGGCCCCGGCAATCGCCCAAACTACATCGCTGCCGGCACCGACACCCTTGCCGACACCGACGCCCGTGGCGAACGCCGTCGCCAAGCCCGCACCCAAGCCGGCACCACGCAGACCGCACGCGAGGAAGCCGGTGAGCCCGGCGGTCGCGCGCGTCGCAGTCGCCAACCGCGCGGCGACGCAAGAGCCGACCGCGCAGGCGTTCGTAAACGCGGTCCAGGTATATCCGTTCAGCGACGGGGCCATCTATCAGGTCTACGCCGCCCCCGGCGCGGTGACGGACATCGCGTTGCAGCCGGGCGAAGCCTTGGTCGCGGTAGCAGCTGGCGATACCGTGCGCTGGGTGATCGGCGACACGACCAGCGGCACCGGCGCGGAGAAACGCACGCACGTCCTCGTCAAGCCGTTCTCGACCGGGCTCGCGACCAACCTCGTCATCACCACCGATCGGCGTAGCTACCATCTGCAACTCACGGCGACATCGCGCGTGGCGATGGCGGCATTGTCATGGACCTATCCCGCCGACCAGCTGATCGCGCTACGCCGTGCCGCCGAGCAGGCGGCCGCCGCCGCGCCGGTATCCGAAGGGCTGTCGGTCGACAGCCTGCACTTCGACTATGCCGTCAGCGGCGACCAGCCGACGTGGCGGCCGCTGCGCGCGTTCGATGACGGCAGGCAGACCTTTATCGAATTCCCAGCCAGCATCGCGGTCGGCGAGGCACCGCCGCTCTTCGTGATCGGTCCAACCGGCGAGGCCGAACTCGTCAACTATCGGGTGCGGGGTCGCTTCTACGTCGTCGATCGCATCTTCGACGCGGCCGAGCTGCGGCTCGGCACCAGGAAGGCACAGGTCGTCCGGATCGACCGCGTCGCCGAAGGTCGTCCGCAGCGGAAAGGAACGCGCTCGTGAGCGACGCCGCCGCACCTGCGCCCCCAAAGGTGGACCCGGAATCGCTTGCCATCCGCAGCCGGCCTGCGCGCGCCATACGTTTCCGCCGCGGCGTGATCGTCGCGATCGCCGCATTTGGCTCGATCAGCCTGATGGCCGTTGCCTGGATCGCGCTCAAGCCGCGTGTGTTCGGCACGATCGCCGAACGGCAGGAATTGTCGGAGCCGAGCAACCGGCAATCGATCGATGCGCTGGGTGGTCTCCCATCGACCTATGGTGATGTGCCCCGATTGGGACCGCCGCTTCCCGGCGACCTTGGGCGGCCTATCCTCAACCGGCAGCGCGCACTCGCCGCCGATACCGGCACCACACTCGCCAGCGATCCGACCGCACAGGCGGCAGCGCAGGAGCGTGAGCGTCAGCTTGCCCAGCTCAAGGCCGCGCGGGAGTCCGGATTGCTCGTTCAAGGAAAGACCGCCGCGGCGGTTCCGGCTGCGGGGGACACAGCGCCGGCTCCCGTAACGCCGCCGCCAGGCGCACCCAGCTCAACTCTCGATCCCGATCGTGACCCTAATGCGCAGGGGCGTAAAAGCCAGTTCGTCGCGACACAGGACAAAGCCGGGGACGTCAATCCCTACGTGCTCACCTCCGCGCCTTCGCCCTACCTGCTTTCGGCCGGTAGCGTCATCTCGGCGAGTTTGATCACGGGCCTGCGGTCGGATTTGCCGGGGCTCGTAACGGCGCAGGTAACCGCCAATGTGTTCGATAGCCCGACGGGACGCATCCTGCTCGTTCCGCAGGGATCGCGCCTGATTGGGAGTTACGACAGCGTGGTCGCGTTCGGCCAGAAGCGCGCATTGGTGGTCTGGCAGCGCATCATGTTGCCAGACGGCAGTTCGCTCAGGATCGACAACGTGCCGGCGACCGATGCGTCGGGCTATGCCGGGCTACAGGACAAGGTCGACTTCCACACCTGGGCGCTGCTCAAGGGCGTCGTCCTCGCGACGCTGCTCGGCGTCGGTTCGGAACTGTCGGTCAGCGGCGACAGCGATCTCGTGCAAGCCATTCGTCAATCGACGCAGCAGAATGTGTCGCGCGCCGGAGACCAGCTGACCTCGCGCAACCTCAACATCCAGCCGACCATCACCGTCCGCCCCGGCGCGACCGTCCGGCTGGTCGTCCACAAGGATCTCATTCTCGCGCCGTGGCGCGGATAGGAGGCATCATGGCCGATCTCAAGCTGGGCAAGTTGCCCGACCGGACGCCGGTGAAGCTGAGCATTACCATCACGCCTGATTTGCAGGCGGCATTGCAGGCATACGCTTCGCTTTATGCGGAGACCTACGGTGTCGAAGAGCCGGTCGCGGAACTCATACCGGCCATGTTGGCCGCTTTTCTTGAAAGCGACAGGACTTTCTCCAAGGCGCGTGAGGCGACGCTCAGGAGGCAGAAATGATCGAGCGCGGCTGGGAAAAGAAGATCGAGCCGCTAACCGTGCGAGTCTCTACTGCCGTGCGTATCACCGGCCTAAGCCGCTCCCGCATCTACGAGCTGATCCAGTCCGGCGATCTCGATACCGTGAAGGTCGGAAGAGCGACTCTCGTCCAATATGCCAGCCTGAAGGCGCTCACCGGGAACGTGCCTGCCGCCGGGGAGCCGGTGCGGCCGGACTGAGACCGCAAAGCGAGGATCCGGGCGCGCCGCGATAGCGGCGCGCCTATCCTTCTATCCCGCTTGCCGCCCCTTCCCGAATTCGGGTCGTAACACCTTTCCGCCGTCACGCAGCTGGTCGAGATAGTCCGACCAATGCTGCATCATCACCACGCGTTCGTCCCAATATTCGCCGCGGGCATAGGCGCGTCGGACCTGATTGGTGTCGACGTGTGCCAGCTGGCGCTCGATCGCGTCGGGGTTCCATTCGCCCATCTCGTTGAGCAACGTCGCCGCCATCGCTCGGAACCCGTGCGCGGTCATCTGATCGGTCGTGTAGCCAAGCTTGCGCAGGCCCTGGTTCACGGCGTTCTCCGACATCGCCTTGCGTGGCTTGCCGAGGCACGGGAACAGGTATTTCCACCAGTGCGTGTGTTCGTGAAGCTCTTTTAGCATCGCAACCACCTGCCGCGATAATGGGACCCGATGGGGCCGCCGCATCTTCATCCGCTCTGCTGGGATGAACCAGATCGCCTCCTCGAAGTCGATGTCGGTCCACTCGGCCTGCCGAAGTTCGCCGGGGCGCAGCAGCACATGCGGAGACAGCCGCATCGCCATAACCGTCACCTTATGCCCGCTATAGCCGTCGATCGCCCGGAGCAGCGCGCCGACCTCAGATGGTCGCGTGATGGCCGCGAAATGCTTGACCTTGGGCACGGCGATCGCGCCGCGAAGGTCGGCGGCAACATCCTTGTCGCACCGGACGGTCGCCACGCCATAGCGGAACACGCGGCTCAGGACGCTGCGCATGCGCCGTGCGCTCTCGTAAGCGCCGGTCGCCTCGATCTTGCGGAGGACGGCTAGCACCTCATGCGGCGTGATCTGCGCGATCGGGATGGTGCCGATCAATGGATAGGCTTTGGCGAGCAACCAGCGGATCTTATCGACGGTCACGGACGCGAGACCCTCCCGTTCGCATTTGACGAGCCATTCCTTGGCGACGGCCTCGAAGGTGTTGGCAGCGGCGTATTTTGCGGCGATCCTTGCGCGCTTTTTCTCCAGCGCCGGATCGATCCCGTCAGCGATCTTCTTCTTCGCCTCGTCACGCCGCACGCGAGCGTCGGCGAGGCTCACTTGCGGCCAGCCGCCGAGGTGAAGGGTCTTCTGCTTGTCCAAGAACCGATATTTGAAGCGCCAGAGCTTCGAGCCGTTGGGCTGAATCTGGAGATGGAGGCCTTGAGAATCGCTCAGGGTCCAAGCCTTCTCCCTCGGCTTGGCGGCATTGATCTGGATGTAAGTCAGCATGGTCGTTTTCCCAGCAAAGCCGGGTCGATCCGAGAGCCCCAAAAAGAGCAACATTTGTGGCTGCTGCTGGTGCTCTTAGCCGGATTTCGCCGGACGGTGTCTGGCGATTCTCGGTCGAAAAATGCTGTGAAACCAGCCGCTTACTGGACGCTGCCGGACGTATCCAGAGCCAGTATTGGTGCCCAGAAGAGGACTCGAACCTCCACGCCGTTTCCAGCGCCGCCACCTGAAGACGGTGCGTCTACCAATTCCGCCATCTGGGCACGGGCGCGGCGCCGGGGCGCTGCGCGGTAG
>Ga0068862_100002190_pt1 | contig 17529 bp, 36 predicted proteins | sample KBSSwiS52_FD_66598 | JGI IMG/M metagenome (GOLD analysis project Ga0068862, IMG submission 66598) | Switchgrass rhizosphere microbial communities from Kellogg Biological Station, Michigan, USA - KBS Switchgrass S5-2 | ecosystem: Host-associated > Plants > Roots > Rhizosphere > Soil ... | reverse complement strand
ATGGCCAAGTACACCAACGCCATTAGCCCTACGGCGATCGTCATTTTCCTGTCGAGATTCATTTAATGTCCAAGGATTGCAGCGCCGAGTTGTCCGACGCCGCTTGTGATACACAGAACTCCGATCCACAGGATTCGGTCTGCAATCCAACTTTCAATCTTGCTGCGCATTACTGATTCCTCTCTTTCAGCTGTCGAATTTCCCGTTCAACGTTGAGCCTGTACTCATGCCGCTTTCTGGCACGCCAGAGTTCCCAGACCATCCAGAGGTACGCCCAGGGCGTCATCACATACCAGGCCCTGTGTACCGTCGATCGGGATACGGGTGCGCCGAGTATGGCGACGTCTTTCTAGGCAACTGGATACGGGGGTCCTGGGACACTTCCAGGGCGTGCAGTGAGCACAGCCTGATTCCGCCAGGTCCGGTGCAGCATGCGATGACTGGAATTCTGCCGCTCTGACTTCCGAAGTTTGCGCTGACGGTCCATTCTCCGTTGCTAATCTTTTCAGCGTTGAGAGCGTGCACGGCACTGATGGGAAAATCACCCTCGATGACGCGTGTGGGGACGTCTCGATCCTGAATGGCGATGACGCAGTAGATGCAGAAGTCAATCAGTGGCATGCGGGCATCCTCCGTAGAGTAGGAACATGATTTGGATTTTGGCGCACTGTTCGCAGTCGTCAGGCTGGTAGGTGTGTTCGATCCATTCATAGTCGACCACAGAATTGCAGTGGACCACCGTCTCTCCGAGAGGTTCTGTCGTGTCAGGTACGCACTTTCCCGTCTCAATAGTGTGGATGTGCGACGGCCGTTTCGGCGTCATCTCCATATGGGGTGTCCGCTTTCTTGAGAACGTCTCCACACGTGCATACACAGGGGTTAGCATGACCCTTGGTGCGCTTACATCCGTGACTGCGCCAGTAAACGTCATGCTCAATACGTCGTCGGGCGTTGTGTACTACTCTCCCTTTAATAGCCATGCGAGTATCTCTCCCAGATCACCGTCAGGCGTGACCCCGAATTGGGTTTTGTATTCTTCACTCCAAGGGTCTTCCATCCCAAAACGTCTTTCATACGGTGTAGACGGCACCCATTCATTGTCATAAAGGCCGTAGTGTGGCATCGACCGATAGAGAGCGCCACGGTCTGTGTCATCTCTATACAGTCCATCCCTTTTACTCGACGGGTTCGAATCCTGCTCTAACCTGACGCCGGTAGCAACCCGTCCGGCACGCCCCCAATCTCCCTGTCTCAACGCCTGCAATGCAGTGGTCATTGCGAACGACGACGCGAACGCCACCTTAGGCCACACCTCCGCTGAGGAAAGCTGACGAGACGTCATTTCGTTCCAGGCTCTGAATGCTTCATCAACCTGTTCGATCTGCTGAACGAAATCTACCGCTCGAAAACCTCGGGCTTTGAATCCCGGAGATTCTCCCAGAAGGATTCGATTTCGCGTGGCGTCATCCCAATAAACACCAGGTTTAAACAGCGTGAGATTCTTCTTTGTCGTGTGTTCCCACGTGCCCAGTGCTTCACCCACTTCCAAGCCAGGATGCGGCGAAAGAAAATACACACCATCTGTCGCAACCATAAGCACGTCACTTAATCCTCCAGGGTGGCTGCCAATTGCCTGGATGATTTGTGTACGCGTTCCAGACGTAATCAACGAAGCGTACACTGCGTTCCCATAGACCGGTTCGCCGACGCTCTGAGCGAATTTCCCATACATGCTGTTGTAACACAGCTTGCAGGCTTTTCCAGACGGGGATTTCTTCCCGACGTGTAGTCTGTGTTCGTACAGTTCTGCCACATCGGCCATGGGCGGTGGACACTCGCAGGGCGTATAGCTCACCCATTTTAGTACCGCTTGTCGACCAGTACGGGATAAGGATTTCACAAACCCCGCATGTTCGGCGGCTTTTAGCTCGTGCCACCAGAACCATCCCTCAGTCGCCATCGGACGTAGAATCCGTCCGTGGTTGTCTCGATGTAGCATCGATCCGACAAATTGTTTGTTGCCGGGATTTGGCATCCCCGGGGTCCAGACTCTAGCGTAGACCAGAGTAAGTGATCTGAGACTATTCGGAGGGGGGCAAGCATCGCCACGTGAATACTTACCATGTAGCAGGCAAGGCAAGGATCGGATGATGTGCGGGTATGCCGAATTGATGTCGTATTCGTGCGAGGTTCCGGGGATGTGTCCGTGGGCGAAAATTTCGAACCAGCCGCCGAAATACGCCATTCTCGCAGCTTCAAGAAACCACGGGGGAACGTGATTCTGTATCTTCTCCCCGGTAGGAACATTTGGTTTTCCTTTCAACCATGCTTGCGCAGCCTGCCCCGGCCCGAACCATTTGCTTGGCGGCAGATGAATCCCGATGTCCTGAAATCCCTTTGCTAGGGTTCCCATTACCCGAGATAGGGCGTCGTTCTCAAGACGGTTGTATCTCCGCATCTCATCGTCAAGTACCGCCGTACTCCGACGTCCTTTTCCAAGGCTGAGGTCGGCATATTCTGCATCCGTGACAATCTCAGTTCCGCGTGGCCAACCGCTTGGGTTGATGACATTGAGAAAGGAGGTTTGGAAGAATGGTCCGACGTCGCAGATGTACATCCAGGGCTTGTGTTTGCATCCGCACGTGGCGTTGGGACATTCGCAAAACTTAGGTCGTATCCGGAGGCGCTTATTCCCCAGCATGTCCAGATGCCATCGGCGTCCGTCGACGGTTCGGGCTTCCACTGGATGCGGTGCCTTCCCGCCAACCCTGTGACGTCGTAACGCAATTCCCTCGCTAGTGAGGAGCATTCGAGCCCTGTTCTCTGGCAGGCTGGCCAGAATCTGACTGAAATCGTATCCCAGAAAGAAACCAACATAAGCAGTACCAGGACGATGCCGAGCATACAGAAAATCGAAGACTGTACCCCAATCCAGACCGTTGGGGTCTTCGATCTGATCAGCCCCCACGCCGAAAAGTACATACCGATGCTGAACAACCACACTGCCGTCTTCCAGTTCAACACTGACGTTCATCCCCTCGCCATCGACGCAGACAAACTCCACTGGTGTTTCTGATTTCCGAGCGTGGTTGGTGCGGCCTCCTTTCGAGTTTGTGTATCGTCCTTTAGCCGTAACCAAGAAAGCGCCAGATGGCTGGGTCTTCTCGAATCGCATCTACGAAGTCGCTTTCCGTCCGGTCAGCGTGTGTCGCCCACTTGAGTTGTGCCATGCTCGGGGGTCGCGTACGTATCGCCCGATCCGACCTCTCTGCGTTCCAGCGAGGCCGACCCCCAAAAAACTCTTCCTTTTTAGCTTTCAGTTCATCCGTCAGCCGTTTGCGTTCCGTCGCGTATTTCGGGAACTTACTAGCATCGAAACTCGTCGGTCGTTCCGGCGTTTTCTCGTGTCCACGGGCAGCCTTGATATCAGCGCCGCCCTCAAACATTTCTTTAGTGATCCCTTTGGATTCAAGCCTTGCCCGATATCCGGGTTTGAGTTGATTCCATGGTTTCCGTTGAGCCATGAAATCTGCCGCCTATCAGAACGGGGGTTCATCAGGTATGACGGCGGGCGCAATATCTTTGTACTCTGTGAACTCAATCCACTTAACCCACAGTACGAACCGTTGGCATCGGTCGCACCAAATCTCCGTGCTCTTGGCTCCGAATCTGTACAGAATCGTCATTGAGCGGTCGTCCCACGCGTCTTTACAGCCGCACGAGAGAAGGCACCATTTCCCCTTGTTGGCGATCCAGTCGAGCATCCATTGGGGTGTACCACGGCTACGGCCGATCCCGCCCCCTGGGGAAATGGGGGCGGGACCGACCGATGGCTTTTTGAACTTCACTACCGCTTCGCGTAAACGCGGAAGTCTTTCATGGGCTGCTTGTTGCCGGTGTCGATGTCCGCGACGTAGACGATACGGCACCACGTCCCCTCGGGCATTGCCGCGAATGCGCGGTCCAGTTTGTAGCTGGGGGACATCGAGTACCGCTTGCCACGGGAGTCTTCGAACGTGAGGAGATCGAACGGCTCATCTTTATCCGGGGTGATGTGTTCCTTCCCGGTGAACATCCCGATGAACTCATCGCCGATCGTGTCGAATGTGACGCCGATCGGCGACTCTTTCTGGACAACGTCCCATTCCCACGTGTCGGCGCCCTCGATGTACGGCGCGGCGTCGAAGTCGTCGACTTCGGGTGTGGTGTTGTCAGCGACTTTGGCTTTGCTGGCGGTCATTCTTGGCGTTCCTTTCTTTTCCTCGTGCGCACGAGGGTCGGGTCCCGGCTGGACCGTCAATTCATGGTACCGCGTCCAGAATGCTTGTCAATCATTTGTTTATTTCTATGAATGCATTCCGAATATCCACTTGGATCATTTTTTAAATAGGTTTCGATTAGGTTTAGCAGTACAATCGTACTGTAGGTAGCGGTACGTTTGTACTGGTCAGAGCCATGATCGAAAAGTACGGACGTACTGTTATATACGTAGAGTGAACGCCGGCGTCACTCGACGTAACCAAATGCCGAGTGCGTGATCGGGCTGTTTTCGCCCCCGGGATGGCGGCTCCCAACGGGCGTGGGAGTTCCCGGGAAGGCTTCCTTTCCAGCCCGATCACGCACTCACTAACCGCAAAGGAAACGCCAAAAATGAGCCTGCTCGACAGAACACGCGGAAAGGTTGTCACAGCAATGGCAACCCCCGAAGTAGCGAAAGGCGCGGCAGTCGTCGCAGCAATCGCCCTCATCGTCGCCATCCTCGCCCTGGGCGTCGCCATCGGAAAGGGGCAGGCAAATGCCAATTGACCTCTCAGCAATGAAAGCGCCACCCGCCCGATCCGCCCGAAAGACAACCGCCACCCGAACCCCCGCCGCAACCCAAGCCGCCCAAACGCAATCCACCCTGGAACTCCGCACACAGGGACTCATGGGCGTTGGCCAGCTAGGTCAGGGACTCTGCCTTCTTGGCAAGCAATACGCTCAGGCCGCGACGTTCGGAATGCATTGGGGACCGATCGCAACTGAAGTCGCGAAGGTCGCTGAGACCCAGCCGACGATCGCGAAATACACCGATCTGCTCATCACTGCGGGACCGTATGCGGCGCTCATTCAGGTGAGCATCCCGTTCATTGCTCAGACGCTCGCCAACTTCGGAATCATCGATGCCGAAAACGCGGGAGGCTCGATTGTTCCCCCGAAGGTTCTGGAAGCCCAGATGCGTGCCGACTACGCCCGGATGCAGACTGCCGCCCTCCAGGCCCAGCAGGAAGCAATCCTGCAAGCCGAGCGTGCTCAGCAGGAATACAACCGAGCAATGGCCGAGCATGCCCGTGTGCAGCAGGCTGAAACGCAGCAGCATGTCGCAAATGACCAGTGGGATGCGAAGCTACATGACGCAGCCTCTGTTTCTGTCTGAGGTAGAACGTACCCGCCACCCGTCAGGATTGACTCTCGTCTCCCGACGGGCGTTTGCGCGTGACTTCCCCTACAAACCCGGGGAACACAACGTGTTCGGCGGTCCCTCCACCAAAGGGAAAACCACCCTCGCGTTTGACCTAATGGAATACGTCTGCACCCCGGAATGCCCTGGATACGTCGCACAGTCCAAACCCGACGACAAAGTCACCCGGGAACGCGGGCAGCAACTCGGATTCCGTACCGTCAGTGAATGGCCTCCGACTCCGAAGCTCAATGAAGTGAAAGCCTTCGGAGGCCAGAAACCCCCCGGATACATCGTCGTCCCACCATTCGGCAATCTCGCGGATGACATGGATCGCTGCGCCGAACTCACGGAACGTCTCCTCATGGAGCGTTACTCGGCAGGCGCCGACCCTCGCAGGCGTCGTCCTGGCGTCCTGGTGATGGATGACACGATGGTGAAAGCCAAGATTCTCCACCAGGACCACAACATGGTGACAATCCTCGCCATGGGCGCGGCAATGGGTCTGGGCATGTGGATTTTCGTTCAACGCCCGGCAGGCTCGGGCAATACCGCTCTCTGGGGTTACGAGAATGCGACACACATCTTCCTCGCCAAAGGTGGGGACGCCCAGATGCGCAAGCGCTACTCCGAGATCCTCGGCGAATACGGGCCGATCGCCATTCCCGTACTGAACCAACTCGAAGCGTACCAATTCCTGTACTACCACACGTCAGAGGGCTACCTCTGCATCGTGGACGCAAAGTAAAGGAAAACGCCAATGCCGACGTCTCATGACCGGTCGTGCCCCTCCAAAGCATTCAATCACTCGGATGCCGCGAAGCGTGTTGCCGACCAATGGAACCTCCACAGGATCGGAGACCCGTATGGTGCGATAGGTAAATGGTTCGCCGTGAGACTGGACGACGGCACCTCCGACAGTGTTCTGTACGACACGAAACAGGACGCGGTAAAACACCAGCACCATAACGAACAGTTCTACGCATTCCTGAAAATCGTGCCGTTCACGATCACGCCCTGCGAGGCTGAGGTCTATCTCGCCAGTGCCAGGAATCTCTACAAGGCAGGCATGCGAATGCCCGACCCCGATGACGTCAATGGCGGACGTGATGTCATCAAACGGTCTACGTGGGACGACCAAACGGCCCAAGGGCTGTTCCTGGTCAATCAGAATCTGATTCTCCCAGACTCCTACAACTGAAAGGGTCACAATGACCACTCCTGTGGGTACGTCCGGTCAGGGCGTCACTCCGAAAACCGGCCAGAATGCCCCCCCGGCGCGGCCGTACCCGTTCCCGGTCGGCGTGTATGAGACGGGCGTCCAGGATTACGACGTGTCCACCGTCCAGGCCGCGACTCCCACTCAGCTTCAGCTGTGGAACCTTTCGCCGACGGGTTGGTTGCGCGGCGCATGGTTCGATTTCACGATGACCACGGCAGGCAATGCCGCAACCGTCGTGTTCAATGCCGACCCGATCCAGGGCGGTTTCTCCGGTGTCCAGAAAGTCATCCTGTATGACCTGGGCGGTGAAGTCGTTCTGTCCCTCAGCGGATACGAATGGCTCGTCATCAACAAACTCGGCGGATACTTCGAAGTCGGCGACCCCCGCGCTGACATCACGTTCTCTCAGACTGCCGGTGTCGGTGCAGGTCTCGGCGGAAGCTTCCACTTCATTCTGTACCTTCCGTTCGAAGCCGTCGCACGTGACGGTCTCGGTGTTGTGCAGAATGAGTCCAAGCCCGGATGGAAAGTCGAACTCTGGATGGATTCTTCCGCCCAGACGTACACGACTCCTCCGACGGCTCTCGGAACGCTTCGGGTGCGGGGATTCCTGGATTCCTACACGGAACCTGCGGCGTCGGCGCCGAATGGCCGACCGTTCGCTCAGACTCCGCCGCTTCCGGGAACGCTGCAGTACTGGAAGTCGGAGAACCAGGCTCTCCCTGCGGGTACGGCGAAATACGATCTCACGAATGGGATCGGCTTCCCAATCCGGAATGTCATCTACTACGTGCGAGATGGCGCCAACTCCACTCGTGCAACGGCGGATGCGAACTTCCCCGATCCGGCCACGATCCTGCTGGGGAACATCAACTACGCGACGCGATCGCGGAACCTGTGGATTTCCAAGATGTCCCGGGCATTCGCATTCTCGTCCGTCGGCGCCACCGTTCCCGCCGTGGACACGCCACAGGGTCGGGAAACCGGCGTGTACCCGCTCTGGTTCACACAGGATTTCGGCCTCAAGCCGGGCAACGAACTCCGATTCCGTTACCTGGACACCCAGGTAAACTCACTCGTCCGTATCACCGGCGCAAATGGCGGCGCTCTCACGCTGTTCGCCCTCGTGAACTGGATGGCAACCCCGTCGAAGAACCGCTACGCCATGATCTCCGGAAGTGGGGCGTAACAAATGCCGATCAAGAATGCGCCTGCAGCCGCCGAATTCAAGGCGCCCGAGCCGGTCAACACGCCCGACCAGGCAGAGCCGGTCGACCAGGACGTGACCCCCGACGAGACCGTCAAGACCAATCCGGCAGAATCGATCAAGCCGGATGCCGAACCGGTCGATGACTTCACGTTCGTGCGGATGCCGGACGGTTCAGTTCGTGCCGTGCGGAAGGCTGACATCCAGAACATCAACACATTCGATCGGGCCGACGGTACGCCGGAAGTCCCGGTTCAGGATGTGTACGTCCACCTCGCGAACGGCGACGTGGAACGCATGCCGGAATCGAAGTTGCCCGGCGCGGCTGGCACGAATGCGCCGTTCGGGTACTTCGAGCGGGATGGCAAGGTTCACCACATCGTCGGCGTGTACCCGGTCGAACACGACAAGGCGTGAAAATGGAACGCTCCTTGCTCCTCCTCATCCTCGCCGTCGCATTGATGGTGTCTGACAAGTTGGACGAAATCGCAGAGAAAAGGAACTGAAAATGAACCAGAAGACTCTCATCATTGTGGCCGTGACGGTCGTGCTGACGCTGGCGCTGTCGAGCAAGCTGCGCAGCCTGCCGCTTCTGTCGTCCATCCCGACTGTCTGAAGCGGTGGCGTCAGCCGCTGGGCTGATTCTTGCGGCGGCTGGAATCACCATCGCCAATGAAGTCATCTTCATCCCGGCAAACACTGGAAAGCCGTTGTGGAATGACTTCAATTGGCGGGTGGTTCCGGCCACGGCCGTAGCCGTATTGACCCTTACGGCGCTGGAAAAGCTCTCCCCACCATTGGCAAAGGGTCTCGCAGGTCTGGCGTTGCTGTCCGTCATCATCGTGCCGTTCGGCAATGCCCCCTCACCGGTCGACAATCTCTCCAAGATGATCGGAATCAAAAAATGAGCCTTGCACAGAAATGGATCGCCGCATTGGTGGGATTGGGTGCCGGATTCCTCGTCGCAGCCAACCCCGATGCCGTGTGGAAAGGCGCACAGTCGATCCGGTCTCTCGTGGCCGGATCGATCGTGGACGTGACCACGGGCAAGTCGAACGTCCGGGCGTGACCTCATGGCTGCATTGACCGGACTCACCGGAATCGCTGGCCTACAGGTCAAAATCAATTCGGATGCGCAGGCCACACCCGAAGAACGGCTGGGTGGTCCTGCCGATCCGAAGCATGGCGAACGCGGAGAGAAAGCCACTCCGTACATCTGGGAATCCTCGATGGTCCAGGGCGGTTCTCATGGGCCGTACGGTCCCGAGAATCAGTTGCTCGGCGATCCAACTTGGATTGACGAGCCTGCCGGATTCGGATGGCAGGACCCCGATTTCGACCACACACCCGCGACACGTGCAGCGCCGAATGTTCGGGGAACACTGTCCGGTCCGACGCCGGGAATCGGGCCGGATTTCACGGCGCGGCACCTGCGAAAGTCGATGGAGGTGCACGCTGTCAATACGGGCGCTTCCCTCCGATCGCAGCATTCCTCCCAGGGATGGGCACTGAACGACCAGTGGGAAAGCTTCGACAATGTTCACGCTGGACACACGGAAGTGCGGGACGTCCCCCGGCAGATGATGTCGGCAGGATTCGGATTCGGGACAACGGACCGTGTCCAAAGCTTTGCCCGGCAGAACGGCTACGGGTTCGATTCGGCCCACACTGATCGGCGTTGGGCAGTGGGAAGCATCCCGGGAAACAACTATTGGATGCGCCCAGGTGGGCGCCCTCTGGTGAAATCCCTTGCCGGTCCGGCACGTCCGCCGATTGGCGTGGATTCACCGTTCGCAGGCCAGGATTTGGGCACCGCGTTCGGTATCGGCGGCGCGGTTCTCATGGATGTTCCTACGGAATACGTGGCGCCTCCACAGCCGAATCTCGCGGTCCCTCGCTGGGCCGTGGAAGCGTCATATGATTCAGCGGTTGAGTGGTACTAATGGCAGAAATGCTGGAAGGAACCATCAAAACTCCGCTGGGAGTCTTCGAAAAGAAAACCGTCGCCATCGTCGGGGGCATCGTCGTCGGCCTGGCCGTCGTCGTCTGGTACCGCAACAAAAACGCCAAACCCGACCCGTCACTGGCAGGCACGTCGGAAATCAACCCCGCCACCGGATACCCGTACGGATCGGCTGAGGATGCCGCCGCACTCACGGCGCAGAATCAGTATCAATTCCCCTCGGGAAGCGGCGGCGGGGGTGGCGGCGGAGGTGGCGGAACCCAGTTCACCGACAACGCCCAGTGGACGCAGTACGTCATCACCTACATGAATGACAATGACCTGGTCGATGATGTCTCGCCGTTGGCTGCAGCACTCGGAAAGTACATTGCGGGACAGCCAGTTGACGCGGTACAGACGTCGCTGATTCAGCAGGCAATCGCCATTGCGGGGAAACCTCCACTGGCCGGACCATCCGGGTACCCACCGTCCATCAACACAGAAGCCGTGGTGCAACCGCCGCCACCTACGAATGGTGGGGGAAATACTGCGCCTGTCATCTGGCTGGTGAAAAAGGGATGGCATGTCGAGCAATGGCTGGCTGACGTCCGAGCCCATAAAGATGGGAATCCGGGGTTGTACTGGGAGCAACTGTTGGCGCTGAATCCAGGCGTAGACATTTCCGCAAACATCAACTGGACGAAAGACCTCGGAAGTAGGACGTTCAAAAATCAAGCGAACTACCGAATCAAGTAAGGAAATGCCGATGTCGTGGAAATCCATGCTCAAGCCGAATGAGTCGGTTCTCGCATCGCTCGCGACGGTGGGGATCGTCTACGGAACGTATCAGATGGCGTGTGGCCCGGCGGTTCAGGTGCACGCCACGACGCCGAATCACCCGGCGCTGTACTCCAGCCGTAAGAAGGCCGGATGGACGTCCCTCGTCATTGTGGGGGTGCTGTTCGGGGTGACCAAAGACGCGAACATGTTCATTCTCGGATGCGGGACAATCATCGCGATGGAGGTCACGTACCGCCACGCCATCATGGCCGATCCGGACTCGAACACGATGCAGCGGCCGTCACCGGATGCTCAGTACATGCCCGCACAGAATGTCGTGCCGTTCCCGATGCAGGGTGAAACGGGCTGACGCAATGGAGGAATTGAACGGAATGGCGGTCGTCGCCGTATCCGCAGGTATCCTCTTTGTGTGGTCAGGCATCAAAGGATGGTCAATCCTCGGGACTCTCGGAGATCTGATCACCGGAACGAAACCGAATCAGGAGAATGCGTACCCGCTATACAAGGCGGACAACACGCCGGATGGAATCGGGGGCGGTCCGTCAACCAGATCAGCAGGTGACCTGGACACCTCGTCACTTGCCGCGACGGCACTGCAATACGACGGACACCCCTACAAATTCGGCGGCGCACCTGGTGCGAATGCACAGAATCCGTGGGACTGCTCATCCATGGTGAACTGGGTCGTGGCAGTGGCGCACGGAAAAGCAATTCCAGGATATGCGCCCGGGAAGTATACGGGGAGTACACATGGACCGCCTACGGGGACGTGGGGGGTCTGGCCCGGATTGCAACGGGTCACGAGGGAGGAAGTTCAGGCGGGGGACATCATCGTCTGGGTCGGACACATGGGAATCGCTATCAGCAATACGCATTACATGTCGGCGCTGAATCCCAAGACGACCACAAAGGTGCGCCCGATCGACGGCGGGGGCTCTGGACCCCTGATGATTTATGGGAGACTGAAATAATGGATGGCGTCGGAATTACGGTGACGAGCCTCGGCGCCATCCTGGTCTACGCCGGGGTCAAAGGGTATTCACTGCTGGATGTCGTACGGAATGTCATCACCGGCAAACCGATCGGCGAAAACGTCAACAAGGTATCCATCGCGAAAGAATACGAACCGTATCAACGGGACGGTTCGGGAACCCCGGCGGAAACGCTGACAGGGAATAAAGCGATCGGTCAGAAGCTTGCCGCTGAATACGGGTGGGGGACCGGCTTGGAATGGCAGGCACTGGAAGAACTGTGGACCCGAGAATCATCTTGGAACAACAAGGCGATCAACTACACCTCGGGCGCCTACGGCATTCCACAAGCGCTACCGGCATCGAAACTCCCGAAAGCTGGGCAGCCGCCACCGGTAGGGACAAGCGATCCTACGGCGCAGATTACGTGGGGGTTGAACTACATCTCTAGCCGCTACCGCTCGCCGATTTTCGCACTGGCACACCACAAGACGTACAACTGGTACTAGGCGAGGTGATGAAATGGCAGCAAGAGACGTATGGTACAACGACCAATCGGGAGCGCTGGAACTCGAATTCAAAATTACCCTAGGTATCAGCAAAAGCCCCGACAAAATTTCCTCCCACTGGCACGGCCCATTCAAAGACTTGAACGAGGCAGCGCAGTGGGTATACGACAACAAGGCTGCACATCCCGAGTGGAAAGAGCCGACCACCAATTTCTACAAACAACTCACACAAGGCACACAGACAACTGTCCAAAACGCTACGGAAGACATCTTCCTAGGCACGAACGCACAGAACTGGTTCATCCGTGTAGGGGAAGTACTGCTGGGAATCGTGCTCATCGGTATCGGCGTAGCAAAACTCACGGGCACGGCAAATGCAGTCTCGAATCTGGTGAAAGCGAGGATTCCGTGACCTCACCGGGAATGGATCGCAGCGAAGGTGGAAACCCCCGGCCGATTGACGTCAGAGTCAACAACTTCCCCGAGTCGGCCAGGCCGCGAAAGACCTCCATGGCAACGGTGGTACTGGATCCCACTGGCGCCACGGGGCAGACAAAATGGCAGGTGTCTGACTACGAGCCCACACGTGTCCGCACCGTGATTCAGGTACTCGATTCGCCGTGCACTCTGATTGTGGAGGAAACGCCGAGAGGTCCAGACACCACGGCAGTAGGCGTGGCTCCCGCGCAGGGTCGCGTCCTGGTGAACAACACCGGCGTGGAATACATCTTGCTGGGCGCTGACGCAATGTGGCTCAACTCAATTGTGGGCTCGGTTGCTGGACGTGTCACCATCACGAAAGAATACCTGTGAGTAAGAGGGTTCCACTGGACGAATTCACTACCGTCAGGTTGGATGCGTTCGGGAATGGTACGGCGAAAGTCGGGCCGATCTCGGCGCGAGAGATCTGGTATCCAGCGACCGCGACCGTGTCGGCGAACAATCCGCCGACGAATGAGGCGCAATGCCAGATATTCGTCGGTGATCTGAACACACGACGGTTGCGGGACTCGACGGAAAGCGGATCGACCGGGGATAACACCGGAAAAATCAGCGCCGATGTGCTGAAATGCGGGGAGTCCGTCTGGGCGGTCTGGACGGGTGGCGACGCATTGCAATACGCGAAGCTGACAGTAACAGGGGAAAAGGAAGTCTAATGACAGGCGCGAAAGAAGGATTCTCCAATCCGGTAGTCAATGCGGCCGGTACCTTGATTCGCGCCGTCATGAAATCGGTGAACTACGTCGCAGGGTTAGCAGGCTGGCAAGTCACCAGAGACGGCGACGCAGAGTTCAATTCGGTTGTGGTGCGTGGTGATGTGGAGATTGGCCCGGCGTCGCCAGGGCCACGACTAGCGTTGACGTCGAATATTCCGGCAACCTTGGTTGCCGCATCCGCCGATTTCGATTGGGACGCAGGGACGTTCTTCTGGTTCAACGGAACCGACTACGAATTCGAAGTCATCGGCACGTATATCCCCGGACCGAATACGCCGATCTGGGCGAAAGGCACCTACGACACATTGAACGGCGTCATCTACCAATGGCTAATCATCAACGCCGGTGGAACGCCGATCGTCTACTACGGCTCCAACGTGTACAATTCCGTCGCCATGATATGGCGAATCCGCAACGGCGCCTGGAACTTCGAAGACACGTCAAGCGTTGAGATATCCGGCAACTTCACACAGGGAAACTTTCCCGACGGTTACGCGTGTATGGGCAATGTCCTAGCGGGTACGGCTGCAACGTCAGTCGCGGCTGCAGAGGCTGCCATTCCAGCAGCAACCTGGGCGCTTGAGCCGCACATGACGTTTGTGAATGGATTCATGTACCGCGTGGATGTCCTGTTTGGTGTCCAGATGACAGCGTTCCCGCAGGTATTCACAGTGAGACTGCGCAAAGGGTCGGCGACAGTGGCGGGGCAGCAACTGTGTAGATGGTCGGATACCAGCCGACAGGCGACGTTCGCAGAGGGATACACGAAGACCGGATGGATTTACAACGCGTCCGGCGCCGACATCACGACGGACCTGTCTTTGACCATCGCTCGAATCTCTGCCGCCGGAAACGCATCACTGTTTGGAGACGCCGGACAAAAGTTGGAGGTTGTCATCCAACGCGTCGGGTATGTAGACACGGTGGGCGCAGGGCTCGAACACGTCTGTAAACCCATTGCCGTGGGCATCGTCTAACGCTAAAGGAGAGCAATGCTGGAAATCATCGGACTAGTTCTCAGCGTGATGTCTGTCATCCTGATTCCGCTGTTCGCCGTAATCATCAGAATGACGATCCGATGGACAACCGTCGAAACGAGTCTCGCAGCGTTGACCTCCGACATGAGAGAACTGGTCCAAAGTAAAGACCAGGTTCACGCAAGCATGCTGGAAAGCATGAGAGAGGATCGGAAAGCCACCGACCGACGCCTGCGATGGCTGGAAGAAAACGTGTGGAACCAACAAGGAAGGAGAGCCGCATAATGCCCTACAAAGCGCAGAAAGCCTCCGGGGAAAATGAAGCATGGGAGGTCATCAACACGGAAAGCGATGAGGTGCGGGCAACGCACGAACCGCCGGACGCAGAAGCAAAAGCAAAACGACAGGTGACGCTGTTGAACGAAATCGAGAAAGACCCCGGATGGGAGGATAAAGACGATGACTGAGCCGATCGACGGGTTGACCCCCCAAGCGAAAGCTGAGATTGCCGAAGCAATCCGCATCGTCCGGGAAGATAAGTTCGAGCAGTACGCCCGTACTGCCATCGGAAAGCACACAGCCAAACCGGAACCCAAGCCTGAACCAGAGCCGACACCAACACCGACGCCTGCGCCGACGCCTGCTCCGACGCCTACGCCGACGCCTACGCCGACACCGCCCCCGCCGAAGAATGAACCGCCAACGCCGGTGGAACCCCCGAGAAAGAAATCGCGACTGTCGTATTGGCCCGATCAGGATGAGTAACTGGATTCTCGTCACATGGGCAATGCAGCTCTTTCGAGCATTCAACACGGTAGCGCCGAACCGTCCGAAAGGATCGGACGGATCGATCGGCGATGCGGCGCACCAGGGGCAAACGTCAGGACATAACCCGGATGACACTCCGGGGGTAAGAGCGGAACGTTCAGATTCGGATTCGATCCCCGAAGTTCGGGCGATCGACGTCACAGCGTTCGAAAGGCTGTGGGATTACATCCAGGCGATTCTACGATCGCCACAGAAAGACTGTCTGATCTACATCATCTATCGGGGGACCATCTGGCGGAAAGCCAATGGATGGAAAGCTGAGAAATACGATGGGTCAGACCAGCACTACGGACATGCGCACTTCTCCGGAGACCCTGCATACGACACTGTGGGAGTCGACTGGTTGACGGTACTGGAAGGAAACGAAGACGTGAGACTTGATGAACCGGTAGGACAGCCGCTGTTCGCCGACTTCAACGGCGACGACCCCGACCCCAACATGAATCTCACCGTGGGGCAGACCCTCGCATACATTCACCTGAACGCTCACTACGCCAGATGGGCAGCCATCGAGAATGGAAAGGTGCTCAAGGAGATTCTGGCAACCTTGAAGGACATCCGGGACGCTCAACAGGTACCGATCGACTTGGCTGCACTGGCGGATCTGGTCGGTGTCAAGGTCGGGGAACAGGTGGCGAGGCAGGTTGCCGACGAAACCGCTAGGCGAATGCAGACGTAGATGTGGTAGGGTTGACGGGTAGTTGATTGACGATCCGGCCGCTCCGTTGGCGGTCGGACCGTCCTACCCGAAAGGAACTGCCATGCCCCGCAAGATGGACCCCACGTTCATCCCGTCGACGTCGCCGACCCCGATCACGACCACCCTGGAAAGCATCCCCCAGGAAATCCGGGATGAGGTTGAGCAGATCTACGCCGCACTCAAGCTCGCCGACGGCCGCTTCACGGTCGAGTACGACACCGAGCAGGAGGTCGCGGAATACGAGAAGATGGTCAAGGCGTACTGCAAGGTCCGTCCCGGTGGCGAGATCCGGTACCGGCGCTCCCCCGCCAAGGGCCTGCCCAAGACCACCATCCAGTTCCGCATCGTGGACATCCCGGCGGAGAAGGAGGCGGCAACGCAGGCCATCCAGGACGCAGCCGCGAAGGTGAACGCGGCGGCTGAGCCGGTCGACATGACGGGCGGCGAGGCTGAGACGCCGAAAGCCGCCCAGCCGCGACGTGGGAGCCGCAAGTAGCACCATCTGAAAACTTCGAAAGCCCCGGCCAAACGGTCGGGGCTTTCGCGTGAATGAGGTGATAGGATGAGGATTCCATCGTTTGAATGAAAGGAACGCCATGACCGACGCAACGCCCGTCGCCGACTGGATCTCAGAGATCGGAACCGTCCTCACACACGAAGCGTTGATCCGGGGATTGAGGGATGGGAGTATCAAAGTCGCGACGATTGTCGACGGAGCAACAGATATCCTCGTGCTCTCCTTCCCGGCAGGAGAGTGGAGGGCGGAGCCAACCATCTTCCGAAACAAACTCCCTGTGCACGTTGGGCGGTGGATTCCCGAGGGAATCAAATTCGTTCCCGTCGCGGAGTTTGCATGGACGGACGATCGCAGTTGGCACCGCACCGTGACCTGCATGAATCACCCCTCTGCAAAGTACTACACGAAAAACTTCTACTACCAGGGGCTTCACTTCATCGCCACTCCCAATGGGTTCCCGCTGGGGAAAGAGTGCGACTGCTCTGTCGCCAGTTTCGCAGTTGTCTGCAACGCTGACGGGGTCGCCGTGGGAAAGCCTGCAGATGCCGAGCCGGTCACGGAGAAGGATGTTCCGCCGTTGCCGAACATCAACACGAACATGCAGAGGTGGAGTAGCAATGGATGAGGAAAAAGACTATGGATGGTTGGGATGGCTCCTGATGACGATCGCGATCGTGGGGCTGTTGGTGGCAGCGAAACTGGGATGGTTCAAGCCGTGAAAGACTTCGATTGGAGTAGGCCCAATGGCTAAGGTCTACCCGTCCACCGTCATGCATCTGGAACTGGACGAAGAGGAGACTGCAACTCTCGTGGCGGCATTGAGCTACACGATTGCGAACACTCCGAACGTCCACGAGAAAGAAAAAGTGGAAGAATTGTTTGAGGCCGTTCAGCGGGGAATCAAACGAATCCCGGTGAAAATGTGAAGGTCTACGCTGTTGTTGTGCGTCGTAAGGTCGTTCGTCTTTACAAAGAAGACGCTTACGAGATTGCCGTACAATACATGGACAAGTGGAACTCAGAATTGGGAAGTAAGGCAACAGTTGTCGAAATGCCTGTATATTCGAAATGAAGAATAACTGAATACCGAAAATGCCTCTCGCCAATGGAAGGAAATGGCGAGGGGCATTTTTGTGTCCATATTCATTAACAAAAAAGAGAATGAGAAGGAAAGTACTCAGCCAATTGCCAAGAATGG
>Ga0068862_100002187_pt1 | contig 17539 bp, 7 predicted proteins | sample KBSSwiS52_FD_66598 | JGI IMG/M metagenome (GOLD analysis project Ga0068862, IMG submission 66598) | Switchgrass rhizosphere microbial communities from Kellogg Biological Station, Michigan, USA - KBS Switchgrass S5-2 | ecosystem: Host-associated > Plants > Roots > Rhizosphere > Soil ... | reverse complement strand
CCTCCGCCAGGACCGCGGCGAGGCCGTCGGGCTCTACCACCTGGCCTGGATGATCGCCCAGAAGCTGAGCCCCGAGATCTACGGCGACGCGCGGGTGCGCGACTTCCAGGGGATCGCGGCCACCCAGCTCGGCAATGCCAAGCGGCTCTACGGCGACCTGCGCGGGGCCGAGGAGGACCTGGCCCGCGCCGAGGAGCTGCTGGAGCTGGGTACGGGCGACCTCCTGGACCGCGCCTACCTGCTGGGAGTCCGCGCCACGCTCAAATCGGATCTGGGCTACTTCGAGGATGCCGCCACCATGTTCCGGGAGGCGGTCTCCTGCGCGCACCAGATGGGGGACCGGCACCTGGAGGCCACCCACCTGATCGGCTGGTCGTCCTCCGTGGGCTGGGTGGACCCGGAGCGGGCGCTGGAGCTGGCCGAGCGTGCCGAGGCCCGGCTGGAGCGCGGAGCGGACCCGCACCTGGAGCTCGGCGCCAGCCACCTGAAGGTCTCCTGGATGAGCGAGCTGGGGCGGACGGCCGAGGCTCGCGGCCTGCTGGAGGAGAACCGGCCTCTGTATGCCGACTTCCCCGATCCGGTGACCCAGGGGCGGTTGCTGCGGCTCGAAGGCCACCTCACCCGCAGCGAGGGGAACCTGGAGGAGTCGGAGCGCAAATTCCGCGACCTCGTGGCCCTCTACGAGCAGCACGACTTCGACTTCGACCTCGCCCTCGCCGGCGTCGAGCTGTCCCAGGTGCTGAGCCTGCGCGGCAAGGTGGCGGAGTCCGCCTCCATCCTGCGCGGCCTCTACCCGTTCCTGGAGAGCCGGAAGCTCCACGCCGACATCCTGCGCTCCTGGCTGATGCTCCAGGAGGCGGTGCAGCACGACGCCGTGCAGGCGCAGATGTTCCGCGATCTCGCCATGACGCTGCGCCGCAAGTGGCTGCGGCGGTAGTTTGATCCCGTCAAGCTGACGGTCGATCCCTGATTCTACTTTTTCAGATCCCGGGCGGGGTGGCGCCCCCTTGGGGGCGCAGGCCCGTAGCCCCGGGTTTCAACCCGGGGGGCATGTTCGCATTTCTCGTTGCCGCGCCCCTTCAGGGGCGAGGGCACGGTGGTGGAAGGAAGGTCCGTCCGGGCTGTGGGGCTCGTGGTGACGGGGCTGTGCCGCTCCGCCCTCGCCGTCGCCCCTGAAGGGGCGTGGGTCGGATGGGCGCCTGCGGCCCCGGGTTGAAACCCGGGGCTACGCGCCCGCGCCCACAAGGGGCGCCACCCCCACCCGCCATGGATGAGGTCCATGGTCTGACAAAGTAGAACCAAGGGTCTGCCCAATCAGTGCGCACTGGCGCCAAGCCGGCGAGCGATCCGCGCGCCGCTGGCTTGCCTACCTTCTTAACGTTCGTTAAAGTTTCCTCCAGCCGTAACGGTCTGACGATCGGGCGATACGTCTCCGCCTCTTCGTGGCGCCGGGCGGTAGTTTCGTCATGGATCTGACCAACATGGAGTCTTTTGTTGCCGCGCATGCTCCGCCATGAATGAGCCCGCAGAAGCGACGGGGAAGCGCCCCGTGCGGCCCTTTTCCGCCGTCCTGGACCGGCTGCGGGAGAAGAGGAGAGAGGTCCTCCCCGAGCGGGGAGGGATCCCGGCGGTCCCGCGCGGGCCGGTGGGCCTGCCGCTCTCGTTCGCCCAGCAGCGCCTCTGGTTCCTCGCCCAGCTCCGGCCGGATGACGCGGCCTACAACATGGCCGCGGCCGTGGAGCTGCGCGGCCGCCTCGACGCCGGAGCACTGGGCGACGCGTTACGCCGGGTCGTCCGGCGCCACGAGGCGCTGCGGACCACGTTTGTCTCCATCGATGGCGAGCCGGTGCAGGTCATCCATCCGGAGGCGGCGGAGCCTCCTCTGGCGGTGGTCGACCTCTGCGGTCTGCCTGCCCCCGAGGGCGCCGAGGTGGAGAGGCTGGCGCGGGCCGAGGCTTCCCGCCCGTTCGACCTGGAACGGGGGCCTCTGCTGCGGACGGTGCTCGTCCGCCTCGGCCCGGAGCTGCACCTCCTCCTACTGACGGTCCATCACCTGGTGAGCGACGGCTGGTCCATGGGGGTGCTGATCCGCGAGGTCTCCGCCCTGTACGGTTGCGCCGGGGAGCTGCCGCCGCTGCCGGTCCAGTACGCGGACTTCGCGGTCTGGCAGCGGGCGTGGCTCCAGGGGGAGGCGCTGGACCGGCCGCTCGCCTGGTGGCGGGAGCGGCTCGCGGGCGCGCCTTCCGCTCTGGAGCTGCCCGCGGAGAGGCCGGCCGGCGGCTCCTCTCCACTATCCCTCTCCGCGGAGGTCACGGCCGGGCTGGAGGCCCTGGCGCGGGCCGAGGGCACGACCCTGTTCGTGGCGCTCCTCGCCGGCTTCCAGGCGCTGCTCCACCGCTGGACCGGGCAGGAGGACCTGGTGATCGGGACGCCGTTCGCGAACCGGCGGCGCGCCGAGGTGCAGGGACTGATCGGTTTCTTCGTGAACACGCTGCCGATCCGGGCGGACCTGACAGGCCGGCCTTCCTTCCGCGAGCTGCTGCGGCGGGCGCGGGAGGAGGTCCTGGGAGCGCATGAGCACCAGGACCTGCCGTTCGAGCGCATCGTCGAGGAGCTGCGCCCCGGGCGGGCCGCGGGGCGCAATCCGCTGTTCCAGGTGGTGCTCGCCTTCCAGAACGTGCCGATGCCGGCGCTGGACCTCCCGGGCCTCAAGGCCGAGCCGCGGGGCACGGACGCCGGCACGGCCAGGTTCGATCTGACGCTCGACCTGCGCCAGGGACCGGAAGGAATCAGCGGCTCGATCGAGCAGGGGATCTTTTCCGGAGCGACCGCCGCCCGGCTGGCCGCTCACTTCCGGAGCCTGCTCGCCGCCGCTCTGCACGCACCGGACGCTCCGGCGGCGGACCTCCCTCTTTTGAGCGCGGCGGAGCGGCACCAGCTCGTGGTGGAGTGGAACGACCGCGCCGCGGCCGTGCCGCGGCTCCCCATCCACCGGCTCTTCGAGGAGCAGGTGGACCTCCGGCCGGACGCGGTGGCGGTCGAGGACGGGCGGCGGAGCCTGAGCTACGCCGAGCTCGACTGCCGCGCGAACCGGCTCGCCCGGCACCTGCGGGAGCTCGGCGCGGGTCCCGAGGTGCCGGTCGCCTTCTGCCTGGAACGGTCGATCGAGGCGGTGGAGACGGTGCTCGCCATCCTCAAGGCCGGCGGCGCCTACGTCCCCCTGAGCCCCTCGTTCCCGGCGGAGAGGCTGTCCTGGATCATCGCGGACTCCGGCGCCCGGATCGTGGTCACCGGGCCGGGAGCGCCGGTCCCGCCAATCCCGCCGGAGATCCCGGTCCTCGACCTCGGGCGCGACGCGGGAGAGGTCTCCTGCGAGCGGCTGGAGGAGGTCGAGACCGGCCCCGACGCCCTGGCCTACGTCCTCTACACCTCCGGCTCGACGGGCCGGCCCAAGGGGGTGGCGGTCACCCACCGCAACGTGGTGCGGCTGGTGCGCGGCAACGACTTCACGGAGCTGGGGCCGGACGAATCCTGGCTTCTCCTCGCGCCGCTCTCCTTCGACGCTTCGACGCTGGAGCTCTGGGGACCGCTCCTGAACGGCGGCCGGCTGGTGGTGTTCCCGTCGCGGGTCCCCTCGCTGGAGGAGATCGCGCGCACCGTGGAGGAGCACGGCGTCACCTCGCTCTGGCTCACGGCCGGCCTCTTCCACCAGATGATGGACGTCCGGCCCGGGGCGCTCCGCCGGCTGCGCCACCTGCTCGCGGGCGGCGACGTGCTCTCGCGGGCGCATGTCGGCCGCGCCCTGGAGGAGGGGATCGCTCTGGTCAACGGATATGGTCCGACCGAGGGCACGACTTTCACCTGTTGCGAGCCGCTGCGGGAGGTGGGGGAGGGGTCCGTGCCGATCGGCCGGCCGATCGCCAATGCGCGGGTCCACGTCGTCGCAGCGGGGCAGGAACCCGTACCGATCGCGGTGGCCGGCGAGCTGCTGGCCGGCGGGGAGGGGCTGGCCCGCGGCTACCTCGGGCGGCCGGACCTGACCGCGGAGCGTTTCGTGCCCGATCCCTTCGGCGGACAGCTCGGCGAGGCCGGGGCGCGGCTCTACCGCACGGGGGACCGGGTGCGCCGCCTGGCCGACGGGCGGATCGAGTTCCTCGGGCGAATGGACCGCCAGGTCAAGATCCGCGGCTTCCGCATCGAGCCGGCGGAGGTGGAAACCGCCCTGAGGCGCCATCCGGCCGTGGGCGAAGCGCTGGTCGTGGCGCGGGAGACGCGGCCGGACGACCGCCGGCTGTTCGCCTACCTGGTGCCGTGGCCGGGCGAGCCCGGGCCGTCGCCGGCCGAGCTGCGCCGCTTCCTGGAGCCGACGCTGCCGGCGCCGCTCATCCCTTCTGCCTTCGTGATCCTGTCCGCGTTCCCCCTCACCGCCAACGGCAAGATCGACCGCGAGGCGCTGCCGGCGCCCCCGGCCACGGAGCCGGCTCCGGGCCGTGCGCAACCGCGCGGTCCCGTCGAGGAGCTGCTCGCCCGCATCTGGGAGGAGGTGCTGGGCGGCGGCCGGGTGGGCGCGGAGGACGGGTTCTTCGACCTCGGCGGCCACTCGCTCCTCGCCGTGCGGCTGGTGTCGCGGGTGCGCGAGGTGTTCGAGGTCGAGCTGCCGCTGGCCGACCTCTTCCGGTGGCCGACCGTGCGATCGCTCGCGCTGCGGATCAAGGCCTTGCGCCGCGGCGAGGAGCGGCCGGCGCTGCCGGTAGTGCCGCTCTCCCGCGCGGAGCGGCGGGGGGACCTTCCGCTCTCCTTCGCCCAGGAGCGGCTCTGGCTGTTCGAGCGCATGAGCCCGGGGACGACCGTGTTCAACATGCCGCTCGCGGTGCGCTTCCGCGGCGCCCTGGACGTCCCGGCCCTGGCGCGGAGCCTGGAGGAGGTGGTCCGCCGCCACGAGGTGCTGCGCACCACGTACCCGGCGGTGGCCGGCCGGCCGGTGCAGCGGATCGCATCTCCCGGGGAGGCTCCGGCCCGCTTGCCGCTGGTCGATCTTGCCGGGCTCGGCGGGGCGGCGCGGGACGAGGCGCGGCGGCTGGAGCGCGAGGCGGGGCTGCGGCCGTTCGACCTGGAGCGGGAGACGCCTCTCCGGCTGCTGCTGCTGCGCATTGAGACGGAGGAGCACGAGCTGCTGGGGACGCTCCACCACATCGCCGCCGACGGCTGGTCGCTGGAGGTGCTGGTGCGGGAGCTCAGGGTGCTCTACCGCGCCTTCGCGCACCGCGAGCCGTCGCCGCTCGCCGACCTGCCGCTCCAGTACGGCGACTGGGCCGTGTGGCAGCGGCGCTGGCTCCAGGGGGAGGCGCTGGAGTCCCTCCGCTCGGCCTGGCGCCGGCGCCTGGAAGGGGTGCCCACCGTGCTGGAGCTGCCCACGGACCGCCCGCGCCCTCCGGTCCCGGGCTACCGCGGCGTGGCGCGGACGCTCGTGCTCGACGGCGATCTGACCCGGGCGCTGGAGGCGCTGGGGAAGCTGGAGGGGTGCACCGTCTACATGACCCTGCTCGCCGCCTTCCAGGTCCTGATCCGGTCGCTCTCGCGCCAGGAGGACTTCCTGATCGGCACGCCGGTCGCGGGCCGGAGCCGGGGCGAGACCGAGGGCATGATCGGGTTCTTCGTCAACATGCTGGTGCTGCGGGCACGGCTGGGAGACCTGCCGACGTTCCGGCAGCTTCTGGCGCGGGTGCGCGAGACCACGCTCGCGGCCTGGGCGCACCAGGAGATGCCGTTCGACGAGCTGGTGCGGGACCTGCGGCCGGAGCGCTCCCCGGGGCGGGCGCCGCTGATCCAGGTCGTCTTCGCGGAGCAGGAGAGCCCGGCCTGGGACCTCGACCTGCCGCGGGTCTCGGCCGATCTGCTGCCGCCGGCCGAGGTGGCGGCGCGCTACGACCTGAGCCTGACCGCGGTGCACCGGCCCGGCGGGCTGGAGCTCCATCTCACTTGCGACGCCGGCCTCTTCGACGGCGCCACGGCCGAGCGCCTGCTCCGCCGCTGGGTGGACCTCCTGCGCGCCGCCTGTGAGCGGCCGGACGCCCGCATCGACGAGCTCGTCGAGGAGGAATGGCATCCGGAGCTGTGCATCCACGAGCTGATCGAAGCCCAGGCGCGGCGCGCTCCCGATGCCGAGGCGGTCCGCTTCGGCGAGCTATCTCTCTCCTATGCCGATCTCTGCCTGCGGGCGCGGAGCCTGGCCCACCGGCTGCGGAAGCTCGGAGTCGGGCCGGAGGCGCGGGTCGGCCTCAGCGCCGAGCCCGGACCCGCGGCGCTGGTGGGCATCCTGGGCATCTGGATGGCCGGGGGCGCCTGGGTGCCGGTGGACCCGGAGGGCCCCGCGGCGCGGCGGGACTTCTTCCTGGCCGACTCGGGCGCGCTGCTGCTGCTCGTCGCCGATTCCTCCCTCCTGGAGCCGGGTCCGGACCCTGGCCCCATCGAGAGCGGCGCCCGGCCGGAGAGCCTGGCCTACGTCCTCTACACCTCGGGCTCGACCGGGGTGCCGAAAGGGGTGGCCGTCGAGCACCGCCAGCTCGCCCGGTATCTCTCCTGGGTGGACGGCGTGCTCTTCGGCGAGCGGGTGCGGAGCTGCCCCTGGATCACGCCGCTGACCTTCGACGCCTGCCTGAAGCAGGCGCTCGCGCCGCTGCTGCGCGGCGGGACGGTCTGGGGCGCCGAGCCGTCCGTCCTGGTGGCGGAGCTGGCCCGCCGCGACCGGGTCGGCATCAACGCCACGCCGACCCTCTGGCGGGCGCTCCTGGACGGGATCGATTCCTCTCTGCCGGGCGTGGCCCGCGTCTTTCTCGGCGGCGAGCGGCTGCCCCCGGACCTCGTCGAGCGCACGGCCGCGGCGCTGCCCGGGGCCGAGGTCTGGAACCTCTACGGTCCCACCGAGGCCACGGCCAATGCCACGGCGGCCCGCCTGGCACCCGGGGGACCCGTGGTGATCGGCTTCCCCATCGAAGGCGCCCGGCTCCACCTGGACGACGACGGCGAGATCCTCGTCGGCGGCTCGGGCGTGGCCCGCGGCTATCTCGGGAGGCCGGAGCTGACCGCGGAGCGCTTCGTCCCCGATCCGTCCGGTGACCTCAGGGGGGAGCCCGGAGCGCGCCTCTACCGCACCGGCGACCTCGGACGCTGGACCCGCGACGGCGTCGAGCTCCTCGGCCGGATCGACCACCAGGTCAAGCTCCGCGGCATCCGGATCGAGCTGGGCGAGATCGAGGCGCGGCTGGAGAGCCATCCCGGCGTGCGGGAGGCCGCGGTCGTGCTGGCCGGGGACCGCCTCGTCGCTCATGTCGTGGGCGAGGTCGAGGGCCTGCGGTCCGCCCTCGCCGAGACGCTGCCGGAGCCCATGCTGCCGTCGGCCTTCGTCGTCCTCGACCGGTTGCCGCGCCTGCCGAGCGGCAAGTTGGACCGCGCCGCGCTGCGGGGCTCCCCCGAGCCGGCCGTTTCCGAGCGCCCGGCCGTGATGCCGCGGACCGCGACCGAGAGACGGCTGGCCGAGATCTGGGCCGCGGTGCTCGAGCAGGAGACGGTGGGCGTCGAGGACAACTTCTTCGAGCTGGGCGGCCACTCGATCCAGAGCATCCAGATCAGCCACCGGGCGACGGTCGCCGGGATCGGGGTGACGCCGCGCGACCTGCTGCACCATCCCACGATCGCCCGCCTGGCGGCCTTCGTGGACGCGCAACGCAAGCCGCGGGCGCCGGGAGCGCCGGTGCTCGTGCCCGATCCGGACGGCCGCTGCGAGCCGTTCCCGCTTTCCGACATCCAGCAGGCCTACCTGGTGGGCCGCGCCGAGCTGTTCGAGCTCGGCGGCGTGGGGCCGACGAGCTACCTGGAGGCCGACTGGCCGGAGCTCGACGTGCCGCGGCTGGAGGCGGCCTGGAACCGGCTCGTGGAGCGGCACGACATGCTGCGCGCCGTGGTCCTGCCGGACGGGCGCTGGCAGATCCTGAGCGAGGTGCCGCGCTACGAGATCCGGGTCGGAGAGGGCGCCGTGCGGGACGAAATGTCGAGCCGCCTGTTCGATCCGGGCCGCTGGCCGCTGTTCGAGCTGCGAGTGACACAGCGGCATCGTCTGCATGTGGCCCGCGACCTCCTGATCGGCGACGCGCGGAGCAGCGAGATCCTGCTGCGGGAGCTGATGCTCCTGTATCGCCAACCCGGTGCGGTCCTGCCGCCGCTGGAGGTCTCGGTCCGCGACTACGCGCTGGCCGTGGACGCGCTGCTCGGCCAGGAGGCTGGCCGGCAGGCCTGGGAGTACTGGCGGGAGCGTCTGGACGGGCTGCCGCCGTCGCCTGATCTCCCCCTGGCGCCGAAGCCGGGCCGTCCCGCGTTCGTGCGCCGGCATGCCGGGATCGGGCTGTCGGCGCGGGCGCGGCTGGACGGCCGGGCGGCGCGGGCGGGGATCACGCCGTCCGTCCTCCTCTGCGCCGTGTTCGCGGAGGTGCTCGCGGCCTGGAGCGGCGGCGACCGGTTCACGATCAACGTCCTCTACTCGCGGCGCCTGCCGCTCCATCCCCAGGTGGACCGGCTGGTGGGGAACTTCGCCTCGACCGTGCTGCTGGAGGTGGACGGCCGCGAGCCCACGTTCGAGCGCCGGGCGGTACGGCTCCAGGAGCGGCTCTGGGGGGACCTCCGGCACGGTCTCGTGAGCGGCGTCGAGGTGCTCCGCGAGGCGAAGCGCATCCACGGCTCCTCCACGCGGGCGGCGATGCCGGTGGTTTTCTCCAGCGTGCTCCCGCTGGCCCGCGAGGCCGAGGCGCTGCCGGAAGGGCCGGAGCTGGTCTGGAGCAGCGTCCAGACCCCCCAGGTCGCGCTGGAAGTGCTGGTGACCGAGGTGGCGGGCCGGGTGCGCTACACCTGGAATTCGGTGGATGACGCCTTTCCACCCGGCTTCGTAGCCGCCATGTTCGAGGCCTGGCAGGGCCTCCTGGACGATCTCGCTACCGAAGACGAGGCCTGGCGGAGGGAGGCGCACGCCCTGGTGCCGCCCGGGCAGTTCGCCCGCCGGCTGAAGGTCAACGCCACGTCCGCTCCCGAGCCGGGCCGGCTCCTGCACGAGCTGGTCGCTACGGATTCGGAGGAGGTCGCGGTGGTGGCCGCGGACCGCAGGCTCACCTACCGCGAGCTGTCGCGGGAAGCCGATCTCCTGGCCCGGGAGCTGCGCCCCGGCAAGCTGATCGCGGTGGTCATGGAGAAGGGCTGGGAGCAGGCCGTGGCGACGCTGGCCATCCTGCGCGCCGGCTCCGCCTACCTCCCGATCGATCCCGCGCTTCCGCTCCAGCGCCGCTGGCATCTCCTCGAGCAGGGAGACGTCGAGACGGCCCTCACCCAGCCCCGCTTCGCCGAGAGCCTCGGCTGGCCGCAGGGGGTAAGAGTGGTGACAGTAGAAGAGGGTGGGGGCGCACCTCTCCCGGGGGAAGGGTGTGCGATGGGAGAGGGGACGGGGGTGAGGGGCCTCGCCTACATCCTCTTCACCTCCGGCTCCACCGGCCTGCCCAAGGGCGTCATGATCGACCACCGCGGCGCCGCCAACACCATCGCCGACGTCAACCGCCGCTTCCGCATCTCCGCGGCCGACCGGGTGCTCGCGCTCTCCTCCCTGAGCTTCGACCTCTCCGTCTGGGACCTCTTCGGCCTCCTCGGCGCCGGCGGCCGGGTGGTGATGCCGGACCCCGCGGCGAGCCGCGATCCCGCCCACTGGCACGAGCGCATCGAGCGCGAAGGGGTGACCGTCTGGAGCTCGGCGCCGGCCCTGATGGAGCTCTACGCCGAGTACCTGGAGAGCCACGGCCTGCGCATGCCCGCCTCGCTGCGGCTGGTGATGCTCTCCGGCGACTGGATCCCGGTCTCGCTCCCGGGCCGGCTTCGCCATCTCTCACGGGCGGAGCTGATCTCCCTCGGCGGCGCCACGGAGGCGTCCATCTGGTCGGTCGTCTTTCCCATCGGCGAGGTGGACCCGGCGTGGCGGAGCATCCCGTACGGCCGGCCCCTGGCGAACCAGACCCTGCACGTGCTGGACAGCCGGCTCGACCCCTGCCCGGACTGGGTGCCCGGGCAGCTCTACCTGGGCGGCATCGGCCTCGCCCGCGGCTACTGGAAGGACGAGGCCCGCACGCGGGAGAGCTTCCTCGTCCATCCGCGGACCGGCGAGCGCCTCTACCGCACGGGCGACCGCGGCCGCTGGCTGCCGGACGGCAACGTCGAGCTCCTGGGGCGCGAGGACCTGCAGATCAAGATCCAGGGCTACCGGGTGGAGCCGGGGGAGATCGAGACCGCGCTGGCCCGCCATCCGGCGGTGCGCGAGGCGGTCGTGACCGCCGTGGGCGAGCCCCGCGGCCACAAGCGCTTGGTGGCCTACGTGGTGCTCAGGCACCCCGCCGAGCCGGCCGAGCTGCGCGCTTGGCTGGAGGCGCGGCTGCCCGACTACATGGTGCCGCACCTCTACGTGCCGCTCGCGAAGCTGCCGCTCACCGCCAACGGCAAGGTGGACCGCAGGGCCCTGCCTGCGCCGGAGCCGGCCCGGCGCCCAAGCCGGGCGCCCGCGGCACCGCGCACCCCGACCGAGGCGCGCATGGCCCGCCTCTGGGAAGAGGTGCTCGGCGTCTCGCCCGTGGGGCTGGGGGACGAGCTGTTCAGCCTGGGCGGGGACTCGCTGCTGGCGCTGCGCCTGCTCGACGCGATCGAGCGGGAAATGGGGCGCCGCCTGCCGCTCGCGGCGCTCTTCCAGGAGGCGACGGTCGAGAAGCTGGCGGAGCTCGTGGACGGAACACGGACGAACACGGACTAGCACGGACAGTCACGGACTCCGGACCGGAAACGGTCCGTGTAGGTCCGTGTAGGTCCGTGTAGGTCCGTGTCAGTCCGTGTTCTTTCTTCCTACCGCACCGTGAACGCGCCGCCGAAGGCGCTGATCTCGATGCTGGTCTGGAACACGGTCAGCGAGCGGTCGAGCCCGGGGAGGCTCGAATCGAGCTCCGACCGCACCGCTCCGAGATTGAGCCGCAGCCGGTCCTCCAACTGGAGCTGGATCGAGGTGCCGTACGCCGTGAAGTCGTCCTCCCGCGCGAGCGCCCCGGGCCGCGATGCGACGTAATCGTGCACGCCGGTCTCGGCGAACAGGCTGACCGCGGAGGCGCGGCCCACCTTCGAGGTGATCGCGGCGCCGAGCCGGTCGGCGGTGAAGTGGGAGTAGCTCTCCTCCAGGGAGTAGTCGAGCCCGCGGCTGCCGTAGAGCCGGTAGCTCAGGCGCCACTTGGGCGTCCACGAGACCTGCACCTGTCCCGTGGTCTCGTCGAACGGCACGAACTCCGAGCCCGGCTCGGGCTCCAGGGAGCGGAAGGCCAGGGCGCCTTCGATCTGGATGCGCGGACCCTTGTAGGCCGCCTCCACGATCGGCGCCGTGCCCGAGTTCGAGCGGTCGCGGCCGGCTTCATCCAGGGCGAACTCGACCTCCGAGCGCTCGGCTCCGACGGCCAGCCGCAACCGGTCGCCGGAGCGGTACTCCAGCCCGCCGCGCAGCACCCGCTCCTGCCGGTCGAGCTGCTGGAACGGCGGCAGCCGCGGGTCGTCGCCGAGGTCCTCCGTCAGCGCATCCATCTCGAGGGCCTCGGCCGAGACGAAGGCGAAGAGGGCAGGGGAGATCTTCAGCTCCAGCGAGCCGGCGATGCGGTCCTGGCGCGAGTGGATGCGCTGCTCGAACTCCGGGGTGAGCACCCCCTGCTCCTCGGCGCGGCGCGCCGTGGCCTCGGCGCTCAGCCGGTTGAAGAAGGCGTACAGCCCGGCCCCGTAGTAGCCGTTCAGGCGCCGCCGCTCGTCCTGCTCCTGCCACCAGACGTACTGCGGCAGCGCGTCGAAGGTGAAGAAGGTCTTGGACCCGAAGGGGACCAGGCCCTGCAGGCCGGCCCCCAGGGTGATCGTGAAGTCGGGTTCCTCCTCGACCTGTCCCGCGGATCCGCCGCTCGATCCGGAAAAGACGTCGCTCACGTAGGCGGCGTCGCGGATCGCGAACCAGGGGGAGAGCCGGAAGGGGCCGAGGTGCCAGCGGGCCTTTTCGAGCGCCTGCTCCATCTGCTCCTTCTTCGAGGAGGGGCGCTGCAGCAGGCTGCCCGGGGCGTTGTACTGGGAGAGCTGGGCCGCCGCCGGAAAGGCGGCGAGCAGGGCGAGCGCCATGATCGATCTCGTCAGCGATCGGGTGGAACGCATTCCGTCTCCAGGGATGCAGAGATTAAGATGGCCGCGTGGACGACCGCGGGATCATACGCCATTTCGGGACGGGGGTCGCGGTGGTCCTCGCCCTTCTGCTGCTCTGGGCGCCGCTGCCGTTCGGCAGCGTCACGCGCTGGGGCGCGGCGGTCGTCCAGGCTGTAGCCTTCGCGGCTCTGGCCTTCGCGGCGCTGACCGCCCGGGCGCGCGACCTGCGGGCCGTGGCGGCGCCGGCCGCGGGCCTGGCGGCGGTCGCCGTGCTCGGCGCGCTCCAGTCCCTCCCCTGGCCGCGCGCGGTCGCCGGCGCGCTCTCCCCCCGCCACGCCGGCCTGATGGCGGCCGTCGCAGGCCCGGAGGAGCCGGTCCCCCTGTCGCTGGCTCCGGATGCCTCTCTCCGCACCGCGCTCACCTGGGCCGCGGTCGCGGCCGTGCTGGTCGCCTCGGCCGTGGCCAGCCGGCGCCGGGACCGCCGCCGCTGGCTGGGCGCGGCGGTGCTCGCGGCGGCTCTCTTCCAGGTCCTCTACGGCGCCGGACCGTGGATCGCCCGGTCCACGGAGATCTGGAGGGTGGCCGTGCCGGGCGATCCGACCCGGCTGCGCGGCACGTTCGTCAACCCCGACCATCTCGCCCTCTACCTGGAGATCGCGCTGGCGATCGCCTTCGCCTGGGGCTGGTGGGCGGTGCGCCGTTCGCGGCTCGACCTCTCCGCGGAGCGCCGCCTGCTCCTCGTGGCGCCGCCGGTCCTGGTGTGGCTGACCCTGTTCGTCGGCCTCGCGTTCACCGGCTCGCGGGGAGGGCTGGCGGCGGCCGTGTTCGCGGCCGTGGCGCAGGGTCTCCTGCTCGCCGGGGCGGCGCGCCGGCGGGGGCTCGCGCCGGTCGGCGCGCTGACGGCGCTGGCCGGCCTGGGAGTGGTGGCCGCGGTCGGCCTGCAGGAGGGCTTCGGCCGGCTCGCGGCCACTTCGATGTACGAGGTCACCTGGAACGCGCGGCGGCAGGTCTATGCCGCGACCTGGGACCTCTGGCAGGGCTTCCCCTGGCTCGGCACCGGGCTCGGCGCCTTCCGCGACTCGCTGGCGCTGACCCAGCCCGCGAACCTGCCGGGCTCCTGGTGGCACGCGCACAGCGACTGGCTGGAGCTGCTGGCGACCGCGGGGCTCCTGGGGGCCGCGGCGTTCCTCCTCGGGCTCGTGCCGCTGGCCGCGCGGCTCGCGAGGGGCTGGACCGCGGACCGGCGCTCGGAAGACCGCGCGGCCATCCTCGCGGCCCTGGGCGCCCTGGTCTCGCTGGCGATCCACGAGTCGATCGACTTCGGCCTGACCATGCCGGCTTCCGCGGTCACCCTGGCCGCCCTGATGGGCGCCGCCGCCATGGCTTGCGGGACGGAGGGGACCTCCCTCTCCGCCGGACTCAACGGGACAGCAGCAGGACCTTCCCAGGCACCACCAGCCCGCCCGAAACCGCCTCGATCTCCAGGAGGTGGGCGCCGTCGTCGAAAGCGTGGCGGACGGTGAGGACGTCGCCGCGCTTCGCGCCCGAGATCGCCACGACCTCGCCGTCCAGGCGGACCTCGGCGCCGATTCCCGTGTTGGGCGCGTCGATCACCTCGATCGTGATCCCGGTTCCGGCCGAGAGCGGCAGCATCCCGAGCCTCGCCATCCCCTGGTCCATCACCCAGTCGCGGCCAGACCATTCGCTGCGCCGCGGCCCGGCCGGCGGCCGGGCGCGCGCGGCCGCCATCTCGTCGCCGGAGGCGCGGGCGAGGTTCGCAAGCCGTTCCATCATCGGCTCCGGCATGGGGCACTGGCGCCAGCGGCAGAGGTCGAGGGACCAGTCGAGCCAGGTGCGGAACGCCGGGTCGAGGCTGGGGCTGGTGGGGCCGGGCGGGGCCTGCGCCAGCGCCGACTCGATCTGCGGGAGGAACCGCCGCCGTGGCGGCACCTGGAGCAGGCTCAGAAACGTCAACTGGGCGCGCTCGGTGTCGCCCCCCGCGAGCCGCGTCTCGGCCTCCGCGAGATCGCGGCGCATCTGCGCCTCCAGGGCTGCGTACCAGCGCCGCCGGGCCGCGCTGTAGCTGCGCCAGTCCGCCTCGTCTGCCGCGAGCTGCTGCAACCGTCCCCAGGCCCAGGGAGCGGCGGGCATGGCGGAGAAGGCCTCCTCATAGCTGCCGGCAGTGCGCACCCAGGGTCCGATCAGGGCCTCGAAGGTGGCATGGTCGCCCAGGGCTCTGGCCAGGAGCCTGCGGGCGGACTCCTGCTTGCCGCGGGAGAGCGCGGGCCACAGCTCCAGGTAGGCGGCGGCGAGGAAGCGGGCCGGCTCGGGCCGTCCCGGGGCGAGCTCCAGGGAGCGCAGGAGCGGGCCCTCCCATTCCTCGGGCTGATAGAGCAGCCGGCGGTCCCGCCGCAGCGACCACTCCAGGTAGGTGGACGCGCCCCGGACCATGGCCGCCTCCCACGACGCGGGGCGCTCCCGGGAGACGCCGGAAGCCAGGTCGCGCGCCGCTTCCAGGCGGCGGAGGAGGACGGCGGGCTCGGGCCGGGGCTCCGCGGTGGCGGAGGCGAGCAGCGTGCGCGCCACCCGGAGCCGCGCCCGCCAGGGGTCCGGCTCGCGCGCGAGGCCGTCGAGGAGCCCGGGGTCCTGCGCGAGCACGCCCGTCTCCCGCGCCAGCTCCTCCAGGCTCCGCCGCCCGGTCCGGTAGGAGACGAGCTGAGCGACCGACACCGCCGCGAGCCCGATCCCGGCGAACGCAAGAGTGGCGCGCCAGGCGGTCTTCATCGCGGGAGGCTCGGGGAGGCGGGCAAGGTGGGGGGTATTCTACAAGGACACCAGGGACCTCAAGGACACCAAGGACCTCAAGGACAAAACAGAGCCCACCGGGATGAGTCCTTGGTCCTTGATGTCCTTGATGTCCTTGATGTCCTTGGTGTCCTTGGTGTCCTTGGTGTCCTTGGTGTCCTTGGTGTCCTTCTAACCGACCCGGCCCGTTGGGCCGGGACCGCCCCTCTGCCAGGCCTGCCGGATCTGCTGCATCGCGAGCACCGAGTCGAGCAGGCTGCAGGCCATGGCCTTCTCCTCGGACCCGAGCGCCACGAGGCTGCGCAGGCGGGCGAGGAGCTCGACGTCCTGCGGATCGCGGGGCATGTCGCCGGTGTCCGGGAGCAGCGCATCGACCGGCAGGGCCAGGGCGCGGGCGATCCGGATGAGCGCTCTGAGCGGCGCCTGGTGGGTGCCGTTCTCGTACTTGGAGAGCCGGGTCTGCGAAACGTTCGCCCGCCCGGAAAGATCGCGCTGGCTCCAGCCGCGTTCCTTCCGCAGTTCCTTGATCCGGGCACCCAGGCTGATGGGGAGCGTAGGCTTCTTGATCGTGTTTGAGTCGTTCATGGATCGGCAGGATGCCATGGTCCCGAACGAAAAGTCAACAAACAGAAATTTTTTTGCAGTACGCAGAGGGACCATGTCCTAGTTGGAGATCCAGGTCCTGGTCTTTGCCTGTTCGTGAGGACGAGCGGCCGGAGTTGCGGGTTTGGCAACTTCGGGCGTGCCTTTTCGCAACGGGTGGCAGAGACTAGGCCGCGAGCCCACGCCGGAAGGCGACCGGACCATGGAGGTCCGCGGCCGAACCTTCCGGCCCGGGAGGAGATCTCATGACCCGCAAGCCCATCCTGCTTCTCGCCGCCGTCGCAGCCTTTGTCCTCATCCTCGCCGGTCCCGCCCGCGCGGCGGGTCCCGAGCCCCTGTCTCCGGGCAAGGCCCCCGCGGCGCTCGCCGCGGCCTGGGAGTGGCTGCAAGGTCTGTGGAGCGGGGCGGACCATGGGTGCGGCATCGATCCCGACGGCAAGCCGAGCTGCGCGCCGGTCACGGCCCAGGCGGACCTGGGATGCGACATCGATCCGAACGGCAAGCCTCGCTGCACACCTTGAATCGTGAGAGAATGCGACGGCGCAACCACTAAGAAGTCATGAGAGGAGACGGCGGCCATGACCGGTGAGCGGCAGACGGCGAGCGGCAGGCGGCTGCGGCGGGGCGATCTGGCGGTCTTCGCGGGCCGGATGGCCCTGGAGCGGGACCGCGAAAGCGGCGCCGGCCGGGCCGAGGCCGTCCTGGCCGACGAGCGGCCGGTCGAGTCCTTCCCCTGGCCCGAGCTCCAGGAGCTGCTCGTCCCGCTCGCCGAGCGGTTCCTGGAGCGCAGCGCCTCGCTGCGCTATAGCGATCCGGCGGGGATGATCCGAGATGCCGAGGCCGCCCTGAGGCTGGTCTCCCTGGTGCCGCCTCGGCGCTATGGAAAGAGGGTCGCGGCCGACCTGCGGGCGCGGGTGCTGGCCGAGGTCGGCAACGCCTACCGTGTGGCCGACGACCTGGACACGGCCGGTGACACTCTCGCGGAGGCGGCGGCTTGGGCGCGGCGCGGGACAGGGGACCCGAGCCTCCTGGCCCGCATCGGCGACCTCGCGGCATCGCTCCAGACCGACAGGCGGCAGTTCGAGGAAGCGATCGCGATGCTTGAGAGGGTGCGGTCGTTCTACGAGCAACTCGGTGATCATCACCGTGCCGGGCGGGCGCTCATCAAGCAGGGCATGGCCATGCGAGAGTCCGGGAAGCCGCTGGAGGCGATAGCGCTGTTCGCCAGTAGCCTCAAGTGCCTGGAGCCTGGACGGGACCCGAACCTCGAGCTGACGGCAGCCCATGATCTTGCCTACTGTCTTCAAGAGGCCGGGTGCTCGGCTCAAGCTCGGGACCTCCTGATCGAGAAGCGGTATCTCTACGACAGCTTGGCCGAGCCGCTGAAGATGGTTCGCCTGCGCTGGCTGGAGGGGAAGGTCGCCTTTGCCCTTCAAGAAGATGTGGAAGCGGAAGCCGCCTTCCGCGAGGCGAAGAGTGACTTCATTCGGCAGAGCCAATTCTTCGACGCCGCGCTCGTCTCCCTGGATCTCGCCCTGGTGCTCGCGAAGCATGAAAGGCAGCGGGAGCTGGTGGCGCTTGTGGAGGAGATGGTCGCCACCTTCCGGCGTCTCCAGATCCGGCGCGAAGCCTTCGCCGCCCTGATCATCCTGCGCAAAGCCTGCCAGCGGCCTGTCTTCGAGGCCGAGGCACTGAGCGCGCGCATCCGTGCCACGGCTGCGCTGCTCACGAGGCATTCGCAGTAAAGGCCGCCCTAATTCTACTTTGTCAGATTCCGGGCGGGGTGGCGCCCCTTGCGGGCGCAGGCCCGTAGCCCCGGGTTTCAACCCGGGGGCCTGTTCGCGTTGTCTCGTTGCCGCGCCCCTTCAGGGGCGATGGCACGGTGGTGGAAGGAAGGCCG
>Ga0068862_100002180_pt1 | contig 17576 bp, 14 predicted proteins | sample KBSSwiS52_FD_66598 | JGI IMG/M metagenome (GOLD analysis project Ga0068862, IMG submission 66598) | Switchgrass rhizosphere microbial communities from Kellogg Biological Station, Michigan, USA - KBS Switchgrass S5-2 | ecosystem: Host-associated > Plants > Roots > Rhizosphere > Soil ... | reverse complement strand
CGGTCGCGGTGGTCGGAATTCTCAGCGGCACGTTTCAGCGGCTGGTGGCGGTGACCGCGTTTTTTCTCGTGCTGAACTACAGCATCTGCAGCCTCGCGCTCGTGGTGCTGCGGCGGCGCGAGCCGGCACGTCCGCGTCCGTTCCGGGCGTGGGGGTATCCGTGGTCCGCAGGCATCGTGCTGATTGGCGCCGTCGCGCTGGTCGCCGGCACTCTGGTGGGCGACAGCGTCAATGGCGCCGGGGGGCTGGCGCTGCTCGCCGCGGGGCTTGCCGGCCGCGCGATCGTGAAACGGCAAGCGAAGGAACACGCGGACGGCGAGGATGTCGAAACCCGCCGCGCGCCTCTATAATGGCCTGCCTCGCCGAAGCTCGCAGGAACACGCTTGAGCGAGCGAAGGCGGGCGCGCGTTCCAGGAGGCACCACATGACGCGGCACCTCGGCGCAGCAGCAGCGTTTCTCATCGCGGTCGGCGGTCTCGGTCTGTCGTCGACGCTTCTCGAGCGGCGTGCGGCGGCGCAGGCGAAGGGCGCCGTGCAGGCGCCGCGGTTCGAGGTCGATCCGCTCTGGCCGAAGCCGCTGCCCAACAAGTGGATTCTCGGTCAGACCATCGGCGTGTCGGTCGATGCGCAGGACCACATCTGGATCATCCATCGCGCCGGCTCGCTCGAACCGGGCGAAGTGCACGCCACGACCAATCCGCCGACAGCGCAGTGCTGCGCGCCAGCTCCGCCGATTCTCGAGTTCGACGCCGCTGGCAATCTCGTTGGCCACTGGGGAGGCCCCGGTCAGGGGTACGACTGGCCGGACTCGAATCACGGCATCACGGTCGACTACAAGGGCAACGTCTGGATTGGCGGCAACGGCCGCGGCGCAGCGACGCCAGCGGCCGGGCGCGGTCAGCCGGCCGCAGGGCAGAACCGCCAGCAGGACGAGAGTCAGGTCGGCGGCGTGCAGTCGTTCAACGACAACATGGTGTTGAAGTTCACGCGCGACGGCAAGTTCCTGATGCAGATCGGCAAGCCGCGCTCGAGCAAGGGCAGCAACGACCTCGCCAACCTCCGGCTCCCGGCGAAGACGTTTCTCGACAAGGAGACCAACGAGCTGTACGTCGCCGACGGCTACGGCAATCACCGCGTCATCGTGTTCGACGCCGACAGCGGCAAGTACAAGCGGCACTGGGGCGCCTACGGCAACAAGCCGGACGATGTCGATCTGGGGCGGTACGATCCGAAAGCGCCGCCCGCCAAGCAGTTCAGGAACCCGGTCCATTGCGCGGACCTCTCGGTCGATCGGCTGCTCTACGTCTGCGATCGCGTCAACGATCGGATTCAGGTGTTCAAACCCGATGGCACCTTCGTGAAAGAGGCGTTCTACAACAAGGAGACGCTCGGATCCGGATCGACGTGGGACGTGGCCTTCTCTCGCGATCCCCAGCAGCGATACATGTACGTGGCCGACGGCGAGAACGCCAAGGTGCACGTCGTCTTGCGCGAAACGCTCGATCACCTCACCAGCTTCGGCGAAGGCGGCCGGCAGCCGGGCGAGTTCTACGGCGTGCACAGCCTCGCCACTGATTCGAAGGGGAACCTCTACACCACCGAGACGTACCGCGGCCAGCGCGTGCAGAAGTTCACCTACAAGGGACTCGCGCCGGTGACGAAAAAGGATCAAGGCGTGGTCTGGCCGAAATGATTCGATTCATCCGCGATATCTTCGCGGGCGCCAGCAAGGTTCGCCGCCCTGTCATCTCGTTCGAGTTCTTTCCCACGAAGACCGATGAGGGAGAGCGGACGCTGCTCGAAAAAACCATTCCGGCGCTCCGTACGCTGAATCCGGATTTCTGCTCCGTCACCTACGGCGCCGGCGGCGGCACGCGCGACAAGACGCTCGGCATCGTCGACCGGATTCAGCGCGAGCACGAGATCACGGCGATGGCCCATCTCACGTGCGTCAACGCGACGATCGAGGAGACGCGCACGGTTCTCGACCAGACGCGGGCGCTGGGGATCACGAACATCCTCGCCCTGCGCGGCGATCCGCCGAACGGTGGCGAGTTCGTCAGGGCCGCGGGCGGCTTCGAGTACTCGTATCAGCTGGTGCAGTGCATTCGCGAGGTCGGCGAGTTCTCGATCGGCGTCGCCGGCTTTCCAGAAGGACACATTGCCTGCAAGGAAGGCAAGCAGGTGGACTGGCAGCGGCTGAAGCAGAAGATCGACTGCGGCGCCGACTTCGTGATCACGCAGCTGTTCTTCGACAACCGACACTACTTCGAGTGCCGCGAGTTCCTCGCCCGTCAGGGCGTCGCGGTCCCGATCGTGCCCGGCATCCTGCCGATTCTCAGCGGCTCTCAGATCAAGCGCTTCGTGGCGTTGTGCGGCGCCGACCTTCCCGCGCCGCTCTTGTCCGAGCTCGAGAAGCGCGGCGACGACGACCAGGCGGTGTCGCAATTCGGCATCGACTACGCGACGACCCAATGCGAAGAGCTGTTGCGGGAGGGGGCTCCCGGCCTCCATTTCTACACGCTCAATAAAGCCCGTTCGACCACCGAAGTCGTGACGAACCTCGCGCTCGATCCGCTCGCCTTTGGCGAAGCGGCATCGACCGTCTGATCTCATAGCCGCGATTCGATTTCCGAACCTCAACACCTACACCCTTATGGTTGGGCGATCTACGGCTGTGCCAGTGTGTGCCCTGGCACGATCGCTGCTGCGTCCAATCAAAAAGAGGTACGTGCATGAGCCAGCCAGATTTCAACCCGGCCTTTGCGACGACCTGGGAGACGGCCGCCGCGCTCCGTGCACGCACAATCTCGGCGCGCGAACTGCTGGCCATGACGTATCAGCGGATCGATCGCCACAATCCCGCGCTCAAGGCGATCGTCTGGCAGGATCGCGAGCGCGCGATGGTGTGCGCGACACAGGCCGACAAGGTGCTGGCTGCGGGCACGCCGTCCGGCGCCTTCCTCGGTGTGCCGGTCACGATCAAGGAATCGTTCGCGTATCGAGGATCTCCCAACACCTGGGGGTTGCCGCCGCTCAAGGATGCGCCGAGCCCTCGCACTGCCGCCGCCGTCGAGCGTCTCGAATCCGCGGGCGCGATCGTCGTCGGTAAAACGAACGTACCCGTGATGCTGGCGGACTGGCAGAGCGACAACCCGATTTACGGAACGACGAACAACCCGTGGGACCTGACGCGGACGCCGGGTGGATCGACGGGAGGTGGCGCCGCCGCGCTCGCCGCCGGGATGGGATGTCTGACGCTTGGCAGCGACCTCAGTGGCTCCATTCGCATCCCCGCGCATTTCTGTGGCGTGTACGGGCACAAGCCAACGCTGGAGTTGATCGACACGGCGGGGTTTCAACCTGGCCCGTGGGAAGCTTCTCCTGCGGTTCCAATGGATCTGTCAGTCGTCGGGCCGTTGGCTCGTGGCGCGCGCGATCTCGCGCTGGCGCTCGAGGCGATGGGTGGGCCGGCCAGGCCGGCGGCGATTGCCTGGACCTGGCGTCTTCCGCGTCCACGTCATACACGCCTCCGAGATTTCCGGATCGGCTACCTGATGGACGACGCGCGTGCACCGGTGTCGTCGGATGTCACCTCGGTCTACGAGCGCGTGCTGACGGAGCTGAGCCTGACCGGCGCGACGATGGAACGTGGCTGGCCGGACGGCCTCGATGTCGAGGGACAGCTGAAGACGTATCAGTTCCTTCTGTTCGCGTTCATCAATGCCGTGGGCCGCGAAGAACCCGCCAAACCCGAAACCCACTGGCGGTGGATGCAGGAGACGCAGCGCCGGCTTCGGTTCCGCGCGATGTGGCAGAAGTATTTCGAAACGCACGACGTCTTCCTGTGCCCGGCGGGATTCAGCGCCGCGTTTCCGCACGACCATAGCCAGCCGCTCGAGAAGCGTGTCGTCGAAACAACGGACGGTCCGCGTCCGTATCTCACCATGCCCTGGTGGACGATTTCCGCAACGCTGTCCGGCCTTCCGGCGACGATCGCACCCGTCGGGCTGACGGCGACAGAATTGCCCGTCGGCATTCAGATCGTGGCGCCGATGTGGGAGGACGGAACCGCGATCGAGTTTGCCGCTCTGCTGTCGGACGCGATTGGCGGATTCATGCCGCCGCCCTCGTTTGGGGCATGACCCTCACCTGCCCCTGGATGTCGCGACACGCACCGGCTGCCCGAGAAATGTGCCGTAGCGGCGAGCGGCGTCCTCCACGGCTCGCCGCACCAGGCCGGTGAGCGGCGCAAAGGGGCTGAGCGTCACGAGGGTCTCGTGTTCGCTGCGAAGGGCCTTCCAGGTTCCAATCACCCGTCCATTCAGAACAATTGTCGGACCAAGGATGACGCTCGCGCCTCGTTTGCTGTAGCGCGGATCGAGTGCGGCGGCGCGATTCTTGTACGCCACCATGTATTCGTCGTAGACCGGCAGAAGGTGCGCCGCTCCCGCCGATCGCGGCACGGCTTTCCTCGAGGAGGCCAGCCAGCAGGCCGTGTCATCGATCACTTCACGAGCAAGGTCACCAGCCGCCATCTCTATCGCGGTTCTGGCATCCGCCGTTGTCAGCCCGGACCACCACACGAAGTCGTGCAGCGTGGCGGGTCCGCGGCTGGTGAAGTAGCGCCGCGCGAGCTCCGCCAGCGCCTGATCGCGTCTGAGCGCCGGACTCCGGGGCGCCCTGTCGTCGAGCAAGGCGTACGTGAAGTCCTTGCCGGCTCGCGGTCCGCTGCAAATCAGGCCATCCAGCTCGGCGCGCATCAACATCAGCACAAAGCGGATCCCGGTGGTGGGAAGGCGTTCGCGCTGAAATATCTGACGCAGTGCGGCACGAGTGAGCTGCTGCCCTCCGTCGAGCGCGCGCTTCAGCAATCTGCGGCTGCGTTTGAAGGCGTTCTCGTCGAGCGAGGCGCCGCGCGCGTAGGAGGCGATCGCGGTCTTGATACGCGGGCCAGTCAGCTCCAGCATCCAGCGGATGTCTTCGGGCGCCACGAAGTGCCACGTCGGCCTGAGCACGTGCGTCCGCAGGATCGAACCCTCTGCAAACGCCCGCTCGACGCCAGCGTCCGTGCCGCGACGCATGCGCTGGCCGAGGGCCCACTTCGCCGGGGCGTACTCCTGCGCTTGAACGGCGCCCAGCCACCGGACGACCTCGACCGGATCCGTGAACCGGGGCGACGTCAGGCGCTGATGATGAAGCCTGACATGTGGAATGTCCGACTGACGCATCACCGGCGCACGGCGGCCAGACGCCAGAACTGCTTCTCGTTCAGCAGCGTGATGCGCTGACCCTTCTCGCGCAGCCGCTTGATCTCCATGAGCTTGATACCGCCGTCGCGACCCGCCGCCTGCAGCGGGTTGGGCCGTCCGCGGACGACGACGCTGGTCTTTGCCGACGGGCCGCTGTGGATGATCGCGCCGGCTCGCCGCGCGGCCTTGATCGCCTCGCTGCGGCGCTTGCTGAGGATGCCGGTGAAGGCGAGGTGCACGCCTTTGAGGCTCCTGAGGACGCCGGCTTTGAGCGCGGCCGGCGGATGACTGAGCGCATCGATCATCTCGTGGGCGTTCTCGTAGCGTTTGCGCCGCTCGCCGATGCACCGATACACGATCTCTTTCAGGTGATCGGTGCACGACAGTCGTCGGATTTCGAACGGGCGAAGCCGCGTGCCGGCATCCCCCTTGATCAGCATGCCGAGCAGCTGACCGACCTGATACACATCGTCGCGCGCCTGCCAGCGCGGGGTCGCGCGCGCGAGGATGTCGCTCGGCGCCGTGAGGGCGTTCATCGTGTGAGCGGTGATGCCGCGGCGATCGCTCTGTTGACGGACGATCCCGAAATCTCCCAGCTTCAGACGCCGGCCGTCGCAGACGAACACGTTGAGCGGCGTGAGGTCGCGGTGCAGCGCCTGACCGCGGTGCAGCTTGGACAACACTTCGAGGATGCCCGCGATCTCGCGCCGGGCGCCGGCTTCCGACCAGCCTTTGCCGCCGCGCGACAGGAACGCGCTCAGGTCGCCGTGGCGCGCATACTCGAGCGTGAGGCAGTACAGGACATTTCCATCGGCGCGAACCAACGGAAAGGCGTCGTACACGCGAATCGCCCGCGGATGGCCATCGAGCAGCTGGCCGAAGTAGGCCTCGCGCAGCCAGCCGTCGATGCGCGCACTCACCTTAACGCAGACGACCTCCGGGACGACCGGGGAGCGGCCGAGCCGCGTGGCGAGATAGACCTGACCGAAGCCCCCTTCGCCGAGCAGACGTTCGATGCGGTACTGCAGGCCCGTCTCTGGACTCGCGATGACGCGATCCGGCATCAGCAGCTGCCGCGGCCGGTCGGGCTGGGCGCGAAAGGATCTGACGGTACGGGTCGTAGCGACGGATGCGTGCTTCACGGGACGGTCTAGAATCGCAGATTGTGAGCGTTCGTCCAAGACGATCTCGGCGCCGCCTGTCGCAGACACGAGCGCTTCGGGTGTTGAAGGAGGTGGCTGAGGCGCTCAACAGCGCGACTACAGAGCAGCGCGCGACCGGCGAGGCGTTGAGCCGCATGGTCGATCTGCTCGGCGTCGAGACCGGCTGGGTCTGGCTCCGCGAGTCGGACTCCGGCCATTTCTACAACGCCGCCGTGCAGAATCTGCCGCCGTATCTCCAGGAACCGGTGCGCATGACCGGGCGATCCTGCTGGTGCCTCGAGCTGTTTCGCAAAGGACAGTTGACCGCGCGCAACATCGACGTCGTCGAATGCAGCCGCCTCGCTCCGGCCGTCGCGTCGCCGGAGGCCGCGTCGACGGCCGGGTTGCGCTGCCATGCCAGCGTGCCGCTCTACGCCGGCGAGCGGCCGCTCGGCGTGATGAACCTGGCGATGCGCGGCTGGCGCCGCCTGACCCGCCAGGAGCTCGATCTGTTGACGACGATCGCGGACCAGGTCGGCGTCGCGGTCGAACGGGCGCGCCTCGCCGAGCAGTCGGTCGAGCACGCGCGTCACGACGAACGCTCGCGGATCGCGCGCGACGTCCACGACACGCTGGCGCAGGATTTCACCGCCATCGGCTTGCACCTCGAGGCCGGTCTCTCGCAGCTCGGGCCGCGTCACGACGCGCGCCCCGCGTTGACGATGGCGCTCGACGCCGCGCGCCAGGGACTCGAGGAAGCACGGCGCTCGATTGCCAGCATCCGGACGTCGCCGCTCGAGAATCGCTCGCTCGCCGAGGGGCTCACGGCGCTGGCGCGTCAGTTCACGGCCGAGACCGGCGTGCGCGTGCAGGTGGACATCGCCGGCGTAGGTCCGGTGCCGGCCGAGACGGAATCGGAGCTGTTTCGCATCGCCGGCGAGGCGCTCACGAACGTGCGCAAGCACGCGAAGGCACGCGAAGTGTCGCTTCGGCTGGCGGTCGTGCGACGCCGTCTGCAGCTCACGGTCGCCGACGCGGGCGCAGGGTTTCGCACACGGGGCGCGCGTCTTCGGGGGTTCGGTCTGTCCGGTATCGAAGGCCGCGCGCGCAGTGTCGGCGGGCACGCGACCATCCGCAGCGCGCCCGGGCGCGGGACGACCGTGACCGTCAGCGTACCTCTGGCCCCGAATGGCTAGTCCCGGGATCAAGGTGCTCGTCGTCGAGGATCACCCCATCGTGCGCGAAGGGGTGACGACGGTGCTCGGGCGCGAGCGGGACATCAAGGTGGTCGGTGCGGCCGAGACGGCGCGCGAAGGCCTGCGGTTGGCCGCGACACTTCGTCCTGATGTCGTCCTGCTCGATTTGAAACTGCCTGACGCCGACCAGTTCGATGGCGTCGCCAGCTTCGCGCGTGAGGGACGCAGCATCGTGGTGTTCACCGCCTACGACTCGGACGAGGACGTGTTCCGTGCGATTCGCGGCGGGGCGCGCGGCTACCTGCTCAAGGGATCGCCCGCGGCGGACATCGCGCAGGCCGTCCGGCAGACGCATGCGGGCGAGTCGTATCTCAGCCCCCGCATCGCCGCGAAGCTCGTCAAAGGGGTGACCGAACCCCGTGGCCGCGCGGGGCTGCTGAGCGGCCGGGAGCGCGGCGTGCTGCGACTGGTTGCCGCCGGGCAGTCCAACCGGCAGATTGCAGAGACGCTGAAGATCGCGGAGCGAACGGTCAAGTTTCACGTGACCGCCATCTTCAACAAGCTCGGCGCCGACAATCGGGCGCAGGCGGTAGCTATCGCCGCAGAGCGGGGGCTGCTGACGGGTCGCTGACTGTGTTCAACTCTCAAGTCTCAAGTGTCACTGAGCGTTGAGACTTGAAACTTGAGCTGGCCACCTGTCCGTTCGGACAGGTGGCCAGCTGTCCCGATGGCCGAAGGCAGCGCCTGCCTGCGGGTCCTACCATCGGGTCATGACACATCCACTCAACGACCGTCTCGACGGCGTCCGCATCGCGATCACCGGAGGCACCTCAGGTCTGGGCCTCGCGCTGGTTGACGAGCTCACGCGCCGAGGCGCGCGCGTCGCGTTCGTGGCACGCACGCGCGAACGGGTCGACGACGTCGCCCGTACGCATCCGCTCGCGTATGGGATCGTGGGCGACGTCGCGAAGAAGGACGACATCTATCCCATCGCCCTGCAGATCATGGGCGGCCTTGGCGGCCTCGACGTGCTCGTGAACAACGCCTCGAGCCTCGGGCCGGTCCCGCTCGCGCTCCTGGCCGACACCGAGTGCGAGGACCTCGAGCTGGCGCTCGCGACCAACGTCCTTGGACCGTTCCGGCTGACGAAAGCCCTGCTCGGCGCGCTGGCGGCTTCCGCACGGGAAAACGGCCCGCAGGCGGGCAGTGTGGTGGTGAATATCTCGAGCGACGCGGCCGTCAACGCGTACCCGCAGTGGGGTGCGTATGGCGCGAGCAAGGCGGCGCTGCGCCACATGACGCGCATCTGGGACGAAGAGCTGGCAGCGGAGGGCATCCACTTCCTGTCGTTGGATCCGGGCGACATGGACACGCCGCTGCACGCGCTGGCGGTGCCCGACGCCGATCCTGCCACGCTCAAACGTCCGGAGACGGCCGCGCGCGAGATCGCCGACGCGATTGCGGTCAGCCTGCGTGCCGGTAGCAAGTCGGCGGGACAGGCGGAGGCGGTCGGAGTCACACCGTGATTGCCGCTCACACACCCGTTCAGCGGCCGCGAGATGCGCGTCTATTGATCGTCGACGCGTTCGGCCGCATCCAACACAGCGCGCGCGACGCGTTTGTGGGGTTGCTGAACCCGCACGATCTGGTGATTGCCAACGACGCGGCGACGCTGCCGGCAAGCCTGCACGGCCGGCACGCGTCGAGCGGCGCCGTCGTCGAGGTGCGCCTGGCGGCCCGTGCATCGCTGGACACCGCGGACGTTCACCGATTCGTCGCGATGGTGTTCGGCGCCGGCAACTTCCGGACGCGCACCGAGGATCGGCCGCTGCCACCGCAGCTCGCGCCCGGCGATCGGCTCGAGCTCGGACCTCTTTCAGCGACCGTCGAATCGCTGCTCGATCATCCGCGGCTGGTGTCTGTGCGTTTCGATGGCACCGCGCGTGACATCTGGGCCGGTCTCGCCACGCACGGACGGCCGATTCAGTACGCCCATGTGCCGGCGCCGCTCGCGCTGTGGGATGTGTGGACGCCGATCGCCGCCATGCCGGTCGCGTTCGAACCACCGTCGGCGGGTTTCGTTCTTGACTGGGCGTCAATCCAAGCCATGCGCCGGCGCGGCGTCGCGTTTGCGACGCTCACGCTTGCCGCCGGCATTTCGTCCACCGGCGACGCGGACCTGGATCGCCGGCTGCCGTTCGACGAGCCGTATCGCATTCCCGCCAGCACGTCGGCGGCCATTCAGCAGGCGCGCCGGCAGGGTGGCCGCGTGGTCGCCATCGGCACTACCGTCGTGCGCGCGCTCGAGCACGCGGCCGGTCGCGACGGTGTCGTCCAGCCAGGCGAGGGCGTCGCCAATCAGCGGCTCGGTCCGGCGAGTGAGTTGCGCGTCGTCGATGCCATTCTGTCCGGAACGCACGAGCCGGATAGCAGCCACTACCAGCTCCTGCGCGCATTCGCCGACGACGTGACGCTGGCGGAGGCGACGGCGGCGCTTGAGGCGTCAGGGTATCGGACGCATGAGTTTGGCGACTCGGTGTTCGTCGCACGCCGTAATCGAGTGGTCAGACAAGTCGCGGCATAACCGACACGCGTTATAGTGAACCGCGACGACGTTCAGGGCTGAACGTAGCGCAGCCCTTCAGGGCTGCCGGCGGCCGAGGGCAGGCCTAAAGGCCTGCGCTACGAGAGGCCGCCGCCCTGGACTCGAGATCTCATGCGCGTGACCAGTCGATTCAACCTCCTCGCCATCTCGCTGGCGGTCGTCATGACGACAAGGACGACAGCGCAGTCCCCTGTACCCGTCAACGACGAGTTTTTCGAGACCAGGATCCGTCCGGTTCTTTCGAGCCGCTGTTACACCTGCCATTCCTCCAGGCTCGCCGCGCCGAAGGGCGATCTGGTCCTCGACACGAAAGCCGGTGTCCTCAAAGGCGGGCGACTGGGGCCGGCCGTCGTGCCCGGCAAGCCGGCCGACAGCAAACTGCTCGAAGCGCTCACCTACGCCAACGCGCATCTGCAGATGCCGCCGAGCGGGAAGCTCGCGGATCCGATCATCGCGGACTTCGAACGCTGGATCGCCGGCGGCGCACCCGATCCTCGAACGGAAACCGTAGCCGCGGCAGGTCCTGGCAAGCGTGTCGTCGGTGAGAGCGAGCTCGCGAAGGGACGGCAGTGGTGGGCCTTTCAAGCCGTCCGAGAGTTAGGCATCGACGACAAGCTGGTCGCGTCGCACGAGGTGCGTGTTCGATCCAAGCTCGATCGCTTCGTGCTCGCGAAGCTGGCAGAACACGGATTGACGCCATCGCCCGAAGCCGACGCGAGAACGCTGATCCGCCGCGCCTACATCGATCTGATCGGTCTGAAGCCGACCTATGACGAAGTCGAGGCGTACGCCGCCGACCGGTCGCCGGACAAGTACGAAAGACTGGTGGACCGGCTGCTGGCATCGCCGCAGTACGGCGAGCGCTGGGCGCGCTACTGGCTGGATGTCGTCCGCTACGCCGAAGACAATCCCGGGAACATCACCAACCCTCCGTATCCCCATGCGTGGCGGTACCGCGACTGGGTCATCGAAAGCCTGAACAAGGACGTGCCGTACGACCGCTTCGTCAAGCTGCAGCTCGCGGCTGACCTGATGCCGTCGACGCCGCGGTCCGATCTGAGGGCGCTGGGCATCATCGCGCTCGGGCCTCAGGATCACAAGGACGTTCGTCTCTCGGTCGACGTCGTCGGAACGATTCAGCTCAATGACTGGGACGAACGCCTCGACGCCGTCAGCCGCGGCCTGCTCGGCTTGTCGGTCGCCTGCGCGCGCTGCCACGATCACAAGTTCGATCCGATTCAGCAGAAGGACTACTACCGTTTCCTCAGCGTGTTCGCATCGACGCAGCGCGCTCTGCGCCCGTTCTTCGACATCGATCGTGACACCGAGACCCGTTTCATGTGGGTCTACCAGCGGATGTTCGATCTCCACTACACGGCGAATCTTCTGGAAAGCGATCCCGGATCGAAGCCCGAACAGGCCGCGCGGCAGGTGAAAAAGTTCCGCGACGAGCTGGCTGCGCTCCAATCGGAAATCGCCGCGATGTCGAAGGCCCATCCGGAGATTGCCGCGTACATCAAGACCGTTCCATATCCAGGAGAGAAGGCGCCGGCGGGTCCGAAGCCGGTCGAACCTGGGCCGGTCGAGAAAAAATCGCTGCCGGTGGATCTCGTTCCGGTTGGCGAACGGGTGCGGAATGCCGGCGGCGACGGCGCGCCGCGGAAGCGGATCGACCCGGCAGCGCCGTTCCTGAACTCGGTCTACGACGCTGGCGTGTGGTTCAACGACGCCGAGCCGGACTTGACGTTCTTCGACGCGAAGCCTGGCGTGCCGCGCGATCTCCCACTGTTCAAGGGAGGAAACCTCAACACGCCGGGCGATCCGGCGCCGCGAGGGTTCCCGCTCGTCCTGGCAAAAGGACCGGCCGAATTTCACAACGGCTCCGGCCGGCTCGAACTCGGTGAACGGATTTTTTCCGATGCCGCGCCGCTCAGCGCACGCGTCATCGTCAACCGCGTGTGGGGCTGGCATTTCGACAAACACCTGGTCGGCACGCCGAGCGATTTCGGCGTGCAGGGGCTCCCGCCGACGCATCCCGAGCTGCTCGAAGATCTGTCCGCGCGATTCATCGCGAACGGCTGGTCGCTGAAGTGGCTTCATCGCGAGATCATGCTGTCGGCGACGTACCGGCAATCGAGCCATCCTCGCCCCGATGGCGTCGAGACCGATCCGGCGAATCAGTGGTTGTGGCGCATGAACCCGCGGCGGATGGACATCGAGGCGTACCGCGATTCGCTGCTGAAGGCGGCAGGCAAACTCGATCTGACGATGTACGGGCCGTCACAGGACATCGACACGGGGACGCGCCGGACCGTCTACGCGACGCTCAGCCGCGGCCGCAGCAGCGCCGACGTCATGAAGCTCTACGATGCGCCGATGCCGATGCAGCACATCCCGATGCGATACCTGACGATCAACCCGCAGCAGGCGCTGTTCGTGATGAACAGCGGGTTCGTTCAGGGATTGGCGGCCGAACTGGCAAAGGCCGTTGAAGGCACACCCGCGCCGGCGGATACGATCAAAGCCCTGTACCGCCGCGTGTTCGCGCGCGATGCGAATCCGGATGAAGTCGCGCTCGGCATCCAGTACCTCGGAACGGCAAGCGTCGCACGCTACGCGCAGGCGCTGCTCGCCACCAACGAGATGATTTTCTGGCCATGAGTCTGATATCGCGTCGCGAAGCGCTGCGGTGTATGTGTGGCGGGTTCGGCATGCTCGGGCTCGCCGACCTGCTGGCGGGCGACGCCTTCGGCGCGGCGGTTCATACCGTTGGGCCTCACTTCGCGCCGCGAGCGAAGCACGTCATCCTGCTGTTCATGACCGGCGGCCCGTCGCAGGTGGACTTGTGGGATCCGAAGCCTGCACTGGTGAAGTACGCGGGTCAGCGTCCGGCGACCGCCGACTTGCGCACCGAGCGGACGACGGCCGGCCTGCTGCCGAGCACGTTCCGCTTCTCGAAGCACGGCCGGAGTGGCATCGAGATGAGCGAGCTGCTGCCGCATCTCGGGACGGTGGCCGACGAGCTGTGCGTCATCCGCTCGATGTTCACGACGAACCCGAATCACGAGCAGGCGCGAAGCATGTTCCATCAGGGGAGCATGATTCTGTCGCGCCCGTCGATGGGGTCGTGGATCTCGTACGGTCTGGGCACCGAGAACAAGAATCTGCCGGCCTTCGTCGTCCTGGCGCCGGACGGCGGTGGGTTCACGACCGCGGGCTTCCTGCCGGCGGAGTATCAGGGCACGTCGTTCAACACGTTCGAGAGCGCGCCGGACAAGATGATCCGGTTCCTGCGCAACGACACGCTGAATCCCGACGCCCAGCGCGCGCAGCTCGATCTCACGCAGCAGCTGAACCATCTGCACGAGAGCGGATTCGGGCAGGACGCGTTCCTGGACGGGCGCATCGCGTCGATGGAAGCCGCGTTCAAGATGCAGTTTGCCGCAATGGACACGCTCGACGTCATGCGCGAGCCGGAGTCCGTGCGCGAGGAGTACGGATCGACGCCGTATGCCCAGGGCTGCCTGATGGCGCGCCGGCTGGTCGAGAGCGGCGTGCGGTTCGTGGTCGTGCACTACGGCCCCGGCCAGCCGTGGGACGATCACAAGAAGATCGACGAGAACCTGCGCGAGCGCTGCCCCAACATGGATCGGGCATCAGCGGCGCTGATTCGCGATCTCAAGCGGCGCGGGCTGCTCGACGAGACGCTGGTCGTGTGGGGCGGAGAGTTCGGGCGCACGCCGGTGTCCGAGAGCGGCGACGGCCGCGATCACAACCCGTACGGCTTCTCGATGTTCATGGCCGGCGGCGGCGTGAAGGGCGGCATGACCTATGGTGCCACCGACGAATTCGGATTCAAGGCGGTCGAGAACCGCGTCTCGATCCACGACCTCCACGCCACCATCCTGAACCAGCTGGGGATCGATCACGAGAAGCTGACGTACCGCTACGCCGGCCGCGACTTCCGTCTGACCGACGTCTTCGGCAATGTCGTCAGGGACATCCTGGCATAGCTGAACGTCAATCCAGACGAACGAGCCCGCGTCGCGAGGCGACCTTGACGGCCTCCGTGCGGCTCGTCACGCCCAGTTTCTCGAACAGATGGCCGAGGTGGGTCTTGACCGTGCGCTCGCTGATGTCGAGCGCGGTCGCGATTTCCTTGTTGGCCTTGCCGTCCGCCAGCAGCTTGAGCGTGGACATCTCGCGCGGGGTCAGGCGGACCCGTGTCACGCCTTCGGCGAGCTTGGCCGCCGCCGCCGGCGCGATGTAGGTCTTGCCGGCCAGCACGTCGCGGATGCAGTTGACCAGATCGTCCGCGGAGATGTCCTTGAGGACGTACGCCTTGGCGCCGGCTTTGAGGGCACGCGAGATTTCCTCGTCGGTGTCGTAGGTGGTCAGCACGATGACCCGCGCGGCGGGGTGCCGCTCGCGGATCCGGCGCACCGCTTCGACGCCTTCCATGATCGGCATCCGCAGGTCGAGCAGCGTGACGTCGGGCAGGTACCGTTCGTAGGCGTCGATCGCCTCGACGCCATTGCCGGCCTCGGCGATCACCCACAGATCCGGCTCCTGGTTGATGATGTTCGCGACGCCGGTCCGGAGCAGCGCGTGATCGTCGACCAGGAGCACGCTCGCCTTCGCCACCGCGGCCACCGTTTCAGGTGACAACGTGCACCTGCGTGGGCAAGGCCGACGGCTCCCAGGCCAGCACCACTTCGGTGCCGCTGCGCGGCGCGGTCACGATGGTCAGCGACGCGCCGATACGCTCGGCGCGCTCGTGCATGCTGGTCATGCCGAACCCGGACGACGACTGTTCCCGCGGGATGCCGCGGCCGTCGTCGGCGACCGACAGCCGCAGGCCGATCGAGCGCACGGTGGACGCGTGCATCGTGATGCGGCGGGCGCGCGAATGGCGCACGGCGTTGGTGAGCGCTTCCTGCGCGATGCCGAGAATCTCGCGTTCGACGCCGTCGCCGAAGCGGGGGAGCTCTTCGACGTTGATCTCGATCGGCACGGTTGTGCCGCGCTGTGCGAGGTCGGCAATCCGCCTAAGCGCCCGCGCGACGTCCTCGCCATCGCCCACATTCGGACGAAGGGTGCCCACCGATCGACGCGCCTCAATCATGTGCCTGCGGGCCAGATCGACCGCCGTCTCGAGCTTGGCCGCGACCGCGGGCGCCAGCATGAACGCTTCGCGCTGCGCGGCCTGCAGCTGCATCAGGATCGCGGCGAAGCCCTGCGCCAGGTTGTCGTGGATGTCGCGCGCCAGCCGGTTGCGTTCGTCGAGGATCGTCTTGCGCCGCTCTTCGAGCCGGCGCTGCTCGGTCAAGCGGCTCTGGTGTAGCGCCAGCGCCGCCTGACGCGCGATCGCCTCGGTCAGGACGACCCGCCACCATTCGGTCCAGCATTCCGAGGAGTGCGTGCTCGACAACGCGATCCACCCCAGGGTGCGCTGACCGAGCATCAGCGGCACGATCACAGACGCCTGCACGCCGTGACGGCGCGTAAATGCGCGAACCGGCTCCGGCAACCGCGGATCGTCGCCGGTGTACTGGATCGTCTGCGTCCATCCCGGTGTGTGCGCGAAGAGATGCTGGCCCATGCTCTCGCGCGGGAAGCCAAGCGCGTCCCAGTCGCCGCTGGTGCGAGTGTAGAGGCGATCGACGACGTAGGTCATCCAGTTGTCGCAGCGCTGCCGCTCCTCGTCGATCAGCCACACCGCGCAGGCGTGGCTGTCGCCCTCGTCGACCATCGTCTTGGTGAGCGCGCCGAAAAACCCTTCGATATCGGGCTCGCGGACGAGCAGATCGAGCGCGAGGTGCACGACGTCGGCCTGCATCTTCGCGAGGCACTCCGCGCGGCGGCGTTCGGCGGTTTCGCGGAGCAGCGCGGCGTGCAGCACGTCCGGATCGCGCTCGCTCGACGGCACCGCGCTCTTGAGGTCGCCCTCGAAGCAGGGAGGAACTTCTTCCATTGTCCAATTATCCAGCAAGTCCCTCGACAGCGGCATCGTCCAAAAGTCGTAGATCCCGGTACGCGATCAGGACGAGCGTCCGGTCGCGCGCAAGCACGAGCAAGATCTGCGGCACCTGCCTGATTGTTCGGCACCTCATATCAGAACGACAGTAGGGACCGTGCAAACACACAGGAGGTCAGTCATGACGCGTTGGATTGCAGGACTCATCGCAGCGGTTGGAATCGCCGGCGCCGCGCCGGCGCTTGCGCAGGACGCCGTTCCCGGACCGGGCGCGGTTGTCGTCACCATCATCCCCGCCGGCGGCACGTTCTTCACAGAGAGCAAGGACACCGGCCGGACGAGTTTCGGCAACTACGACCTGGGCGCGGGCGTCACGGTCCATCTGAATCGGTATATCGGCATCGAAGGCGAGGTCGCCGGCGCCGTCGGCGTCACGCAGGATCTCGTGATCGGCGGACTGACGTCGAACCTGAAGTCGCCGAACTCGCTCAACTACAGCGGCAACCTGGTGGTGTCGGCCGCCAACCGCAGCTCCGTCGTGCCGTACGTGACCGCCGGCGTCGGCGGCCTGAGCCTGTTCGAGAAGAGCAGCCTTGGCATCAACGGGACGGAGACGTTCTTCACGAGCAACGTCGGCGGCGGCGTGAACTGGTACGCCGGCCGCTGGGGTCTGCGCGGCGACTACCGCTTCATCGCGGTGCAGTCGAAGGACGACGCGCCCGATTTCTTCGGCCGCGAGAATCGCTACGGCCACCGCATCTACGGCGGCGTGCTGCTGAACGTCACTCGGTGACACCGTTCAACTTTCAAGGTTCAAGTCTCAACTCTCAGCGTTCACGTTGGAGCGTCGGAGAGTTGAGACTGCTCTGAGAGTTGAAACTTGAGACTTGAGACTTGCTGAAAGGCAGCTATGGCGAAACGAATGATCGTGATGCTCACCGCGACGGCGCTGTTCGTCGCGGGACTGGGCTTCGTGAAGTTCCGGCAGATTCAATCGGCGATTGCGCAGGGGGCGGCTTTCCAGCCGCCTCCTGAAGCGGTCACCACCATCGTCGCGCATCAGGAAGAGTGGTCGGCCAGCTTGAGCTCGATCGGCACCGTGGCGGCCGTCCAGGGTGTGACCGTGAGCGCCGATCTGCCCGGCACGGTGGAGAGAATTGCCTTCGAGTCGGGCACGGCGGTGAAGGAAGGCGAGGTGCTGGCGTTGCTCGACACGCGGCAGGAGCAGGCGCAGTTGACGGCCGCCGAGGCGCAGCGCGATCTGGCGCGCCTCAACTTCGAGCGCATGCGCGGGCTGCTGAACGAACGCGTCATCTCGCAATCCGAGTTCGACCGCGCGACCGCCGAGCAGCGGCAGGGCGACGCACGCGTCGGCGAAATCCGCGCGGCGATCGCCAGGAAGAC
>Ga0068862_100002175_pt1 | contig 17611 bp, 13 predicted proteins | sample KBSSwiS52_FD_66598 | JGI IMG/M metagenome (GOLD analysis project Ga0068862, IMG submission 66598) | Switchgrass rhizosphere microbial communities from Kellogg Biological Station, Michigan, USA - KBS Switchgrass S5-2 | ecosystem: Host-associated > Plants > Roots > Rhizosphere > Soil ... | reverse complement strand
CCTCACGACGCCCCGCGTCCAAATGCGCCGCCACCTCATCAAGCAACAACAACCGTGGGCGCGGCCCAGCCGCCCCCTCCAGCAACGTCGAGTGCGCAAGAACCATCGCGATCAGAAGCGCCTTCTGCTCGCCGGTCGAACATTCCGCAGCAGGACGGAGCTTGGACGCCAACGTCACTTCCAGCTCGTCACGGTGGGGGCCGACAAGGGTGCGCTGGGCTGCTCTGTCCCGATTGCGCCCTTCGCGTAGGGCCGTTCCCAGTGCGTCCGGGCCGAGCGGCCCCCCGGGGCGATAGGCCAGCAACGGGCGGGCGAAGGGCGCATCCGCCGGAGTGCCGAGCATCGGCTCGCCCAAGGCCGCGTCGAGAGCTTCCACCGTCTCGCGCCGGGCCGTCGCAACCCATGCCCCCGCTTCGGAAATCTGGGCCTCCACGCCGTCCAGCCAACGGCCATCGGGTGACGCCTCGCTCGCCAGCAGACGGTTGCGTTCGCGCAGGGCTGCGTCCAGCCGGCTGGCCCAGGTCGCGTGCTCAGGTCGCAGCGCCAGCACCAACCGGTCGAGGAAGCGCCGCCGCCCCGCCGCGCCTTCCGAAAACAGGCGATCCATGGCCGGCGTAAGCCATCCGACAGAGAGCCACTCGGCGAGGCGAACGGCCGGGCTTTCGGCACCGTTCACTTGCACGACCCGCCGCCCCGGTCGTTCGGGCCGAACGCCAGTGCCAAGCCGGACCGGCTCTCCCGCCGAAAGCTCGGCACTCACCGCGAACCCACCGGCGCCGTCCTGTGAGGGCATGTCCGTCAGTGCCGCCCGCCGCAGACCGCGCCCTGGCGCCAGCAGCGAAATTGCCTCCAGCACATTGGTCTTGCCCGCACCGTTCTCTCCGACCAGGAGATTGAACTGCGCGGTATCCTCGAGGTAAGTCTCGCGGTGGTTGCGAAAGTCGCTGAGCAGGATGCGGTCGAGCGCCATCGTGCGCGCGGGATTAGTCTGGCCCGGGCATATCCGTCAAACCGACCCGGCCTTGGCGAACGGCGAAAAGTCGGTGTCGTCGTCGAACACATCCACTCCCTCGCGGCGCTTGAGGAAGCCGACGATCGCGTAAGTGACCGGGGTAAGAACGACTTCCCACAGCACCTTCATCGCCCAGTTCGTGACCATGACCATCAGCACCGACTGCGTCGTCCAGGTGCCGAGGAACGCCACGGGATAGAAGATCAGGCTGTCCACGCCTTCGCCGAAGATGGTCGAGCCGATGGTGCGGGCCCACAAGTGCCGCCCGCTCGACCAGACCTTCATCCGGGCCAGGACGTAGGAGTTGACGAATTCCCCTGCCCAGAACGCCAGCAGCGAGGCGGCAACGATCCGCCAGGTGCTGCCGAACACCGAGACATAGGTGGACTGGCAGATGGTGCCCGTGTCGGCCTTCGCGACGGCGGCAGCGTAGAGTGCATCCGCGCTGGCCGCGCAGCCCCAATCCGGCGAGGCGGGCATGGCGACGACGACGAAGCTCATGAAGGCCATGAAGATCAGCGCAAAGAAGCCCACCCACACACAGCGCCGCGCGTTGGCGTAGCCGTAGACCTCGGTCATTACGTCGCCCAGCACGTAGCTGACCGGGAAGAACAGGATCCCGGCGCCGAACGTCAGCCCGCCAGCCGTAGACAGCTTCGCCGCGCCGATCAGGTTCGACAGCAGCAGGATCGCGACGAACGCAGCCATGACGTAGTCGAAGTAGCGGAAATGCCGGCGCGCGCCGGTGCCCCCGCCGATACGGGAAAGGTTCGCCGTGCTGCGCGCTGTTTCGTTCATCCCCGATTGCTAACCCGGCGCCGCGCCCCCGCAAAGGGCCTTTTCACGCTGGTTTGCCTGCGCGCCGAACCACGCTATGGGACAAGTCGCGCGCGCCCGTAGCTCAGCTGGATAGAGCACGAGCCTTCTAAGCTTGGGGTCACAGGTTCGAACCCTGTCGGGCGCGCCATTTCAAGGGAAACGGCAGCCTTCAGTCGGGCTTGAGTGCGGCTTTCGCCCGACCAGGCATGCCGCTCTCCGCCCGGCCGAAAGAGCTCAGGCCACGGCCGGCGCGCGTTGCTGCATGCGTTCGTGGAGTGCCTCGACCCGGGCGTTGAAGCGTTTGCGCGGCTCGTCCATCGAATGAAGATCGACGAACCACATGTAGACCATGGCGCGCTCGCCATACCAGATCTGGTGGGAGATCATGCGCGATTCGCCCAACCACACCTCGCCGGGATCGAAGGCGATGCTGTGGCGCGGGCGGTTGTCCTTCCAGATCTCCCGCGTGCCGCCCAGCACGTCGCCGGCGACATAATTGAGCATCAGGTTGGGATCGCGGCCCGCGAACCGACCAAGATCATGTTCTTCGTAGATGGATTCCAGATATTCAACGCAGCGATGGCCCACGTTCCATACGCGCTTGCGGCGATCGATATTGCAGAAAACCCGCGCCTGATGGAAATCATCGTCGATAGAGTGATTGTCCCAATGAAGGTTTTCAAACAACGTCTCAGTCAATCGTAAGCTGGATATCAGGCGCGTGGGTCGATATTGCGGGAAGCACGTTTGAAATATCTGGTTCAGATCGTCATGTGCGCTCTTTAATGCTCGGCGAGCGTTCTCGAATATGGCTTGGTCCCCGCGACACAGCGTGTCGAACAGGCCCTGGCGCAAGGGCTCTTCGAACCGGAGTGTCGTGTGCAAGGAGCCGGGAAGGCGTGTAGTGACAGGTGGCTTGCCGTCAAAGAAGGCCGTTGCCTCAAGCTTCTTCAGCTTGCGCCTGAGCTTCTGGTCCTCGATCTGGTCCAAACGGTTGTCCAGCGCTTCTATGGCGCCGAAGTCGAAGGGAAGGCGGAAGTCCTTGATGATAATCAGGGTTCCATCCTCGAAAAGGTCCATCACGCCTTTAGGGCGAGCGGCGATCTCATCCAGAGTCATATACTGGATGTAGTCGACGAGTTCCGGATGCTTTACGATGGTAGCCAATGTCGTATTTTCCCTACGAATTGTCGGTTTTAGTGGCGCTTTTCACTTATATGTCGGCTAGACCACGTGCAATCGAATTTACCGGCCGGGACGTGCCGCTCGGCCCCGACCGCAAGGCTGTTGCGGTGCCGTGCGGGTTTTCCTAAGAGCGGTATGTGCACGGGCATTTCATCCGGCACCCGGAAGAGTTCGCGTTGAAAGCAAGTCCCGCACGTGCGCTGCACGATTTGCGCCTCCGGTGGCAACCCCCTATGATCCGCGTGCGACGCGTCGGTGTTCGCGCAGGAGAACTTGATGCACGTTGACCTCGGGCTGGCGGGTATTCGCGCGGCGACTTCGGTGCTCTCCTTGCGCGAAGCGACGATGATCTCGTTTGCCACACTCGGCCTGGGTCGTGCCTATTTCGTCACGCCGATCACCTCGGACCGCCGGTTCGGCCGCGTCCACAGCGCCAACAACATGGGCGACGACTGGGTGCGCGACTATCCCGAGCGGTTGCGCTTCGAGGATCCTTTCCCGGACCTCAGCCTGCGTCTTTGCCGGCCGCTGCGCTGGAGCGAGGCGCGCGGGGTGGATGCGCCGGGGCGGCAAGAAGAGGCCTTCTACGGGTATCTGGCGGCCAACGGCTATTCGGAGGGATTGGCGCTGCCGACCTACGGGCCTGGGGCCAGGACCGGGTTTGTGGGCCTGCCTGCCACGCCGGAGACGATCCTGGACGAGGACGTACTGGCAAACGCCCATGCCATCGCGCAGATGTCGTTCCTGCGATATTGCGAGCTGATCAACGAGGAAGATCCTGGCGACGCGCGGCTTTCCGAGCGCGAGCTGGACGTGGTCTACTGGATCGCGATGGGCAAAAGCAATTCGGTGATCGCCGAAATCCTGGGCATCTCGGCAGAGACGGTGGACAGCTATGTAAGGCGTGCCTTCCGCAAGCTGGGGGTGTCCGATCGCACTTCGGCAGTGCTCCACTCCGTGTTGGCGGGGCACCTCTATACAGGTCCGTTCCGTCCCACGCCCGAGACGGACCCGCGCGACTCCGCCGAGGACTGACGACACGGTGCTGCGGCCGTGTCTCAGGACCGGCGCTGCCCCCTCGGAGAATTGCGCCAGCACGAGCGCTCCTCGATCCTGACCCACACCGGCCGGCGCGAGGCGGCCGGATTGGACCCGAGGGTATTACGGCCTGGACCGGACGTGAGGCAGGGCCGCCGTCCCGAACCCGGTGCGCTCAGCGGCGTGAGCGGCTGTCGGCATCCTGGAACAGGACCGGGTAGCCCAGTCCATCCGGTATCTCGGTTCGGACGCGACCGTCGTATACCACGTACTGCGGCCGAATGCGGCGCACCGGATAGCGTGCCGCGTCGTCCAGAGCCCCGGAAAAGCTGGAATGCTGCGCCAATCGTTCCAGATTGCGCCGGGTGGGGAAAATCAGGTCAATCTCTCCGGCGTCCGCCATTGCCAGCGCGCGGCGGGCACTCAGCCAGAGCAGACGGGTGTTTTCCGTCGAATCGACCGCGATCTCGACGTCGCCGGTGCCAATGTCAGCGATGAAGAAGTGCGTGTCGAAGGGACGCTCCATCGGCGCTTGCCAATGGGCGTAGAGTGTCAGTCGTTCGGGCTCCAGAGTCCATCCGAACGCGTCCAGAACCGGTGCCAGGGCGCCTTCGCGCAGCAACATGGCGCGCGCCTCCCTGACTGTCTCGGCGGCGACGGTCTCGACGACGCCGATGAGCAGTCCCGCTTCCTCCAGCGTTTCCCGAACGGCGGCAATCTGTGCCGATGTTACCGCGGGGTCAGCCGTCGGCCTGAGCGCGGCCGCGAGCACACAGTCCGCGACATCGACCTTGCCGCCCGGGAACACGGTGGCGCCGGCCGCAAAGCGCATTTCCTGCGAGCGCTGCAGCATGAGCAACTCCGGCTCGTCGGCGGGGCCGTGGCGGAACACGATGACGGTGGCGGATGGGATGATCGTCCCGGCGTGCGCCTCGGCGGCGTTGGCTTGAGAGTCTTCGGCCATGCATTCCCTTGTGGCCCCGCCGGCTACCTTGGGCAAGGGCGTGTCGGTCTCCAGCACAGGCCTGCCGTGCGGGACGAACTTGCGTGCATCCATCCGTCGGCGCTGCGCCGTGGCGAGCCACCCCGCCTGGCGGGCGCACCTTGCGTCCCGCCGGCCAGAGTGCGTGGCGGTATAGCGGGCGATTGTCGGCGATCAGGATCGCGCCGGGCGTCGCGCCGAAGAGCTCAGGCGTCCACCGCGGCCGGGCGATTGGCGAGCAGGTTGTCCACCACCGCAGGGTCGGCCAGCGTCGAGGTGTCGCCCAGGTTGCCGGTATCGTTCTCGGCGATCTTGCGAAGGATGCGGCGCATGATCTTGCCCGAGCGCGTCTTGGGCAGGCCAGGGGCGAACTGGATCACGTCGGGCGTCGCGATCGGGCCGATCTCGGTGCGCACCCATTTGACCAGCTCGGCACGCAGCGCCTCGTCCGGCTCGACCTCGGCATTGGTGGTGACATAGGCGTAGATGCCCTGGCCCTTGATCGGGTGGGGCATGCCGACCACCGCCGCCTCCGAGACCTTCGCGTGGGCGACAAGCGCGCTCTCGATCTCGGCCGTGCCCATGCGATGGCCCGAGACGTTGATCACGTCGTCGATCCGGCCGGTGATCCAGTAATAGCCGTCCGCGTCGCGCCGGCAGCCGTCACCTGTGAAGTAGTAGCCCTTGTAGGTCGTGAAGTAGGTCTGGAAGAACCGCTCGTGATCGCCCCAGACGGTCCGCATCTGGCCCGGCCAGCTGTCGGCGATCACCAGGCTGCCTTCGGTCGCGCCCTCGAGCACCTTGCCGTCGGCGTCGAGCAGCAGCGGCTGCACCCCGAACATCGGCCAGCTCGCCGATCCGGGCTTGAGCGCGGTGGCGCCAGGCAGCGGCGTGATCGTCGCGCCGCCGGTCTCGGTCTGCCACCAGGTGTCGACGATCGGGCAGCGCTTCTCGCCGACGACGCGATAGTACCACTCCCACGCCTCCGGGTTGATCGGCTCGCCGACCGAGCCCAGCAGGCGCAGCGACTTGCGGCTGGTTTTGGCGACCCAGTCGTCGCCCTCGCGCATCAGCGCGCGCAGCGCGGTGGGAGCGCCGTAGAAGATCTCGACCTGGAACTTGTCCACCACTTGCCAGAAGCGGCTGGGATCGGGGAAGTTGGGCACTCCTTCGAACATCACGGTGGTGCCGCCGTTCATCAGCGGGCCGTAGACGACGTAGGTGTGTCCGGTGACCCAGCCGACGTCGGCGGCGCACCAGTAGATCTGGCCGGGACGGTAATCGAACACGTATTCGTGGGTCATCGCGGCCCAGACGGCGTAGCCGCCGGTGGTGTGCAGCACGCCCTTGGGCTTGCCGGTCGAGCCCGAGGTGTAGAGGATGAACAGCGGGTCCTCGGCGCCCATCTCCTCGGGCGGGCAGTCGGCGCTTTGTGCGGCGACAGCGGCGGCCCAGTCGATGTCGCGACCTTCGACCCGGCCGACCGCTCCGCCGGTGTGGGCGAGTACGACCACGGTGTCCACGCCGGGGCACTGCTCCAGCGCGGCGTCGACATTGGCCTTCAGCGGTACTTTCTTGCCCCCGCGCAGCCCCTCGTCGGCGGTCAGGACGACGCGGCTGTCGCAGTCCTGGATGCGGCCGGCGAGTGCGTCGGGCGAGAAGCCAGCGAACACGATCGAGTGAATCGCGCCGATGCGGGCGCAGGCGAGCATCGCCACGGCCGCCTCGGGCACCATCGGCAGGTAGATGGTGACGCGCTCACCCTTCCTGACGCCGCGCGCCTTCAACACGTTGGCAAAGCGGCAAACCTGCTCGTGCAGCTCGCGATAGGTGATGCGGCGCTCCGGGTTCTTCGGATCGTCCGGCTCCCACAGGATCGCAACCGTATCCCCGCGCTCCGCCAGATGACGGTCGAGGCAATTGGTCGAGAGGTTCAGGGTGCCGTCGCCGAACCAGCGGATGTGAAAGTCCTCCTCGTGGAAGCTGGTGTCCTTCACTTGCGTGAACGGCCTGATCCAGTCGATCCGCTTCGCCTCCTCGGCCCAGAAGCCGTCCGGATCGGAGATCGAGCGGGCATACATCTCCCGATAACGCGCATCGTCGATCAGAGCGCGATCGGCCCATTGTGCGGGAACGGGATAGACGGCCTCTGACATGCTCTCTCTCCTTACGCGTGCTTTCGCGATCGTCGGGCGTGCCGGCGAGTCCCCCCATACGCGCGCTCTAGCACAGCAAACCGGCGCCAACGACACTAGACCAAGGTCTTAGGCAAGCCACAATGGCCGGGATGGTTCGCTCGCCGCGGCAGGCGGCGGCCAGGCGGACCGACGACGCTATCCCTTCAAGCTGAGCTTAGGTGGGGGCAAAAACGCCTATGTCGACATTCTCCACCATAGTGATAGACATTCGTTTATCGGGTCGACGTCCATCGGCCTGATCGCGGCTTTTGAGGAAGTCAGCTTGCTCCGCGTCACCAACGGCTAAAGCGCACGAAGCCCAAGCGACCACGCCGGATTCGTGATCCTGAAAATGGAGAATGAATATGGCCACCCCATCCAAGATCTTCCGCAAGCGTCAGGCGGCACCCCGCCACGCCGAAATCCGTACGCCTCACCCGTCCTGGCGGATTGCCGGTCCGGCGGGTGAGTCGGAGCGCCCGGTGACGTCCGCCCGTGACTTTTGGGATCGCCTCGGGATCTGATACGCCTGCAGCGATGACGTCACGCAAAGCCCTGATCATTCGCCACGTACCCTACGAAGGGGTGGCCGGATACCGCCAGCCGATCGAGCAGGCGGGCTACGAGATCGACCGGATCGACGTGTCCGATCCGGCGTTCTCCTCGCTCGACCTGCGCGAGCCGGACCTGCTCATCATGATGGGCGGCCCGATGGGTGTCTACGAACAGGACGAGCATCCCTGGATCCGCTGCCAGATGCGCCGGCTGGCACAGCGCCTGGAGGCGGACCGCCCGACGCTGGGCGTCTGCTTCGGCGCCCAGATGATCGCGGCGGCGCTGGGCGGCGACGTCTATGCCGGCCCGCGCAAGGAAGTGGGCTTCCACGCCGTCAAAGTGCACGAAGCCGCGCGAGAGGGGCCGCTGCGGCACATCGTCGACGTGCCGGTTCTGCACTGGCACGGAGACACCTTCACGCTGCCGCAGAACGTCGACTTGCTCGCGTCCACTGACGTCTATGACCACCAGGCGTTCAGCCGTGGCCGCAATCTGCTGGCGTTGCAGTTCCACGCCGAGATGGGCGAGGATGAGCGTTTTGACGCCTGGATCGAACAGTGGCCGGAGTCAGTCTGCGAAGCCGGTGGGGACGAGGCCTCGCTTCGTGCCGCGCACGACCGGCTGGGACCGCCCGCGGTTGCGGCGGGCAGGGCGATGATCGCGGAGTGGCTGTCCGGACTGGGCGGGTAACCCCGCCAGGAATTACCCGACGCGCGCGCCGCCCTTGAACAGCGCCAGGACGCGTCCCTGCACCGGCTGGCGATCGAACGGCGTGTTGCCGGCACTGGCCGCCATCTTGCCTGAATCGACGATCCACGGCCGATCCGGGTCGATCACCGCGATGTCGGCTTCGGCTCCCGCTTCCAGACGCCCGGCGGCGACGCCCAGCAGTTTGGCGGGATTTGCCGCCAGCAGATCGAAGGCGCGGCTTATGCCGATAGCGCCTTCGCGCACCAGCGAAAGGGTGAGCGGCAGCAGCGTCTCTGCGCCGGCCATCCCCGGCGCGGAATCGGCGAAAGGCAGTCGCTTGTCTTCGGCTCCGCGCGGGTCATGCCCGCTGGCGATCACATCGATCGTGCCGTCGGCGATCGCGGCGATCACCGCCTTGCGGTCGTCCTCCGCTCGCAGGGGCGGAGAGAAATGAGCGAACGTGCGAAACTCGGCGGTCGCCAGGTCGGACAGCATGAAGTGCGCGGGAGTGACCCCCGCCGTCACCCGCAGCCCCTTGACCTTGGCCCGGCGCACGAGGTCGAGCCCGGCGCGGGTGGTCACCTGCCGGATATGCAGGCGGGCGCCGGACAATTCGGCGATGGCGAGGTCCCGGCCGATCGCCAGCGCTTCGGCTTCGGCGGGCGCCGAGGGCAGGCCCAGGCGGGTCGCCATTTCCCCTGCGGTTGCCACTGCCTGGCCGATCAGCCCGGCGTCCTCCGCGTGGGTGCACACCACCATGTCGAGCATCGCGGCATACTGGCACAGCCGCAGCATCGTCCCTGAGTTGCCGATCCAGCGCCGGCCGGTGGCGATCCCGCGCGCGCCGGCATCGCGCATCAGCGCGATCTCGGCCAACGCCTCGCCTTCCAGTTCGCGGGTCGCGGCGGCGAGTGGGTGGACCCAGAAGTCCGGCTTGCCGGAGGACGCGGCGAAGCGCACCCGGGCCGGCACATCGAGCGGTGGGTTCTGGTCGGGCATCAGCGCCGCGCGCGTGATCCCGCCGAAATGGAATGCCGGCTTGTCGGTGGCGAAGACGCCGTAGTCCACAAGGCCCGGCGCGATCAGTTGGCCGCCCGCGTCGTGAACGCGGTCGCCCTCGTGAGGGGCCGCATCAGCGCCTACGGCGACGATCCTGTCGCCCACGCAGCGCACGCCGCCGGGAGTAATGCTACCGTCGGGCAGCAGGACCTTGCCGTTGACGACCGCGAGCGGCTTGGAAAGGCTCATGCCCAGCCCTCCGCCCCCCTGGCCCGCCGGGTCAGCACATCGAGACAGGCCATGCGCATCGCCACACCCATCTCCACCTGCGTCGTGATCTGCGATCGCTCGAGATGATCGGCGACGTTGCTGTCGATCTCGATTCCCCTGTTCATCGGTCCGGGGTGCATGACGAGTGCGTCGGGCTTTGCGGTGCCCAGGCGGTCGAGCGTGAGCCCGTACAGGTGGCGGTACTCGCGCGGGGAGGGAATGAATTGTCCCTGCATTCGTTCGAGTTGCAGGCGCAGCATCATGACGACGTCGGCACCCTTCAGCGCCGCGCCGAAGTCATGGAACACCTGCACGTTCATCTGCTCGATCGCCTGCGGCATCAGCGCCGGCGGCGCGCACACGCGCACGTCCGCGCCGAGTGAGGTCAGCGAGAGAATGTTCGAGCGGGCGACCCGGCTATGCAGGATGTCGCCGCAGATGGTGACGACAAGGCCGTTGAAGGCGCGCTTGGCTTGCCGGATCGTCAGCGCGTCGAGCAGGGCCTGGGTGGGATGTTCGTGCTGTCCGTCGCCGGCGTTGAGCACCGGGCAGCCCACTTTGTCGGCGATCAGTTGCACCGCGCCCGAGCTGCCGTGGCGAATGACGATGGCGTCGGCATGCATGGCGTTGAGCGTCATCGCCGTGTCGATCAGCGTCTCGCCCTTCTTCACGCTGGAGGTGGCCACCGCCATGTTCACCACGTCTGCGCCCAGGCGCTTGCCGGCGATCTCGAAGCTGAGCAGCGTGCGGGTCGAGTTCTCGAAGAAGGCGTTGATGATGGTGAGGCCCTCCAGCAGATCGCGCCTTTTCTTCGCCTCCCGATTGAGGGCGACCCACTGCTCCGCCTCATCCAGCAGATAGAGGATCTCGTGCGGGGCGAGCCCTGCGATGCCGACGAGGTCACGATGCGGAAAGGCCGCCGAGCCTGCCGGAGAGGAATACGCTGCCGATGTCATCGAAGACGGCGCTTTAGGGAGGGGGAGGGCTTCCGGCAAGGGCGGGCGCCGAGGTTTTCACCCGATTCCGCCAGAGCCGGTCACTGCCGGAACCAATGTTCGCGGCAGGTGCACGATAGGCCGCCAACGCACGAATACTTAATATTTTTCGACGAAAATCGGTGCTGAGGACGGGAGTAGCAGCTTGGCGCCGATGACGGACCTGCAGAATACGATCCTGGAGTTGATCGCGAGGGGGGAACCCCTGGTCAAGACCTTGGTGCGCCTGTGCCTGGAGGTGGAGCGCATCGCCCCGGACGTCATCTGCTCGGTGGTGTCCGTGGACGAGGCGGGATGCCTGCATTCGCTGGCGGCGCCCAGCATGCCCGCGTCCTACAGTGCCGCACTGGATGGCATTCCCATCGGAGCGCAGGTCGGTACCTGCGGCGCCGCTGCCCATTTGGTGCGTGAGGTGGTCACGCCCGACATCGCTGCCGACCCCGATTGGGAGGGGTACAGGCATCTCGTTCTGCCGCTCGGCTTGGGCGCGTGCTGGTCGTCCCCGATCAAAGATTCGCGGGGCGCTGTCGTCGGCTGCTTCGGGTTCTACTTTCGCGAAGCGCGGGGGCCGTCTCGGACGGAGCGCGAAATCGTCAACCAGTGCCTCAATTTATGCAGCATCGCTATCGATCGCCATCGGCGCGTCGTCGAGCGGGAACGGCGGGCGCTGACGGACGAGCTGACCAGCCTGCCCAATCGCGCCGCCTTCAACGCGGCCCTTGGCGAACTCGATTGCGACGCGCCGGGCACCTGGGCGATCTGCCTTCTCGATCTCGACAACCTGAAAGTGGTGAACGACACCTTCGGCCATCAAGCGGGTGACGATCTGCTGGTGCATGTTGCGCAGCGGCTGGCGCGGGTCGCGCGTCCCGAGCGGGTCTATCGGGTGGGGGGCGACGAATTCGCCATCGTCGTGCACCGTCCCGAAGCGCTGGCCGACCTGGAGAAACTTGCCGAGACGTATCTGGCGGCGCTGGGCGGCGTAGCGGATTGCGCGGGCAATGTCGTCGCCCCGCGCGCTACGATCGGAATGGCCGTGGTCGCTGTGGGCGACCGCGTGGCCGAGCGCGTGCGGCAGAACGCCGACTTTGCCCTCTACCACGCGAAGGAGACCGGCCGAGGCGGCTTCGTGCGGTATTGGCCGGGCATCGGCACGCGCATGACCCGCAGGCTGACGGCCATACGCGAGGTCGACGCGGCCTTGCGCGAAGGCCGGATCATCGCCCACTATCAGCCCGTCATCCGGCTGGAGACGGGCGGCATCGTCGGCGTCGAGGCGCTTTGCCGGATGCGGCTGGGGAACAAGCTGATCTCGGCTGCCGCCTTCCATGAGGCGACGACGGACGCCCACATTGCCAGCGCTCTGACCGAGCAGATGCTCACCCACGTCGCCGCAGACCTGCGGACGTGGCTGGATATGGGCATCCCGTTTCAGCATGTCGGCGTCAACGTATCCTCCGCCGATTTCCATCGCGGGGGGATCATGCCGATCCTGGCGCGCACTTTCGAGGCGCAGGGCGTGCCGCTGCAGCACATCGTGCTGGAGGTGACCGAGTCAGTCTACATGGGCGACGATGCCGGCGTGGTGCAGCGGGCGGTGGCCGAACTGCGCGAAAGGGGCGTGCGCGTCGCGCTCGACGATTTCGGCACGGGCTATGCCTCGCTGACGCACCTGATGAGCGTGCCGGTGGACTACATCAAGATCGACAAGTCCTTCGTCGACCGCATCGACGTGCACGGGCCCAGCCAGGCCATCGTCGAGGGGGTCGTGGGCATCGCGGCGAAGCTGGGCATGGGCATCGTGGCCGAAGGCATCGAGACCGAGGCGCAGTCGCGATTGCTGCGGGATCTCGGCTGCGAACTCGGCCAAGGCCACCTCTACTCGCCCGCCATCCCCGGGGCGGACGCCGGCGCCATCATGCTCGAGCGCGCCGAGGGGGTGCCGGCATCCGGCAACGAGCGGCGGCGCACAATCTGAGCCGGTCCCGTTCGGTACGATTCGCCGCTGATCGGGATCAGGCGCCGGACGCCGCGACCCGCCCGCTGCGCTCCAGCTTCCCCCAGCCCACGATCCAGCCGCCCACCGCTGACGAGATGGCTTTCAGCACCACCCAATACATGATCTGGCGATAGACCAGGCGCTGGGCCAGCAGCAGCAGCGCGGGGTAGCGCTGGCGGCGATCGTCGAGCCTGTAGGCCAGCCAGCCGCACGCGAGATCGACGGCCACGAAGGCGACCCAGTACACCGCCATCAGCCCGAGATCGCCGCGCGTCTGCGCCCACCCGTGCGCCGATACCCGCAATGCGGTGCCGATCATCGAGGTGACGAGTGCCAGATCGATGAGGGGCGAAATCATCGCGAAGCCGATCTGGAACAGCCAGGCTTGCGGCAGGCCGATCAGTCCAAGTCCGGCCGGCTCGCGGCGCCGTATCACCTCACGGTGCTTCCACAGGCACTGCAGCGTGCCGAAAGCCCAGCGGAAGCGCTGCTTGGCGAGTGCGGCGAAGCTCTCCGGCGCCTCGGTCCAGGCCACGGCGCGCGGATCGTAGGTCACCCGCCAGCCGGCGCGCTGGATGGCGATGGTGAGGTCCTGGTCCTCGGCGAGCGTGTCCTCGGGATAGCCGCCCACCGCGTCGAGGGCCGCCCGGCGCCATGCGCCGACCGCTCCGGGCACCACCGTCATCGCATCGAACCCGGCCAGGGCGCGGCGTTCGAGGTTCTGCGCGGTGATGTACTCGATAGCCTGCCAGCGGGTGACGAGATTCACTCGGTTGCCGACTCGCGCGTCTCCCGCCACGGCGCCGATGGCCGGATCGGCGAACCAGCGCACGAGGCGGCGGATCGTCTCCGGCTCGAATTGCGTATCGGCGTCGAGCGCGATGACCACCTCGCCCGTCGCCTGCTGCAGCGCGCGGTTGAGCGCAGCGGCCTTGCCGCCGTTCTTCAGCGTCAGCAGCGTTACCCGGGGATCGTCCCCGAAGGCCTCTGCGACGATGCTGCTGGTGGCGTCGCGCGAGCCGTCGTCCGCGACGATGACGTGCAGGCCGGGATAGTCGCTCGCCAGCACCCGCGCGACCGAGGCGGAGATGACGCGTTCCTCGTTGTAGGCGGGGATGATGATCGACACGCTCGGCTCGAACGTCGGAGGTTCGGCGCGCTTGCGCCGGCTTTGCAGCCACGCCAGCCCCGCCATGATCAGCGCGCGCGCGATGCCGAGCGAGATGGCGACGTAGAACAGCCACGCCAGGATCGCGGACAGCGTCATCAGCGTCACGAAGGCGGCGACGTCGATACGGACGGCCGCCAGATCGCGCGTGGAAATTGCAGGCATCGCCTGAGCCTGCGGAATGCCGACGAGTTGCGAGGCGGTCACGAAGTGATACCCCTGCGCGCGCAGCGTGGCGATGATGCGTGGCAGCGCGGCAACCGTCTGGCTGCGATCGCCGCCGCCGTCATGGAGCAGGATCACGTTGGTGGCGTTGTCCGCGCTGGAGGCGTGGACCTGATCGACCACCTCGTTCACGATCTCGTCCGTGCCGGGCCGCTTCCAGTCGTTCGGATCGACATGCAGACCCACCACGGTGTAGCCCGCCTTCTGCGCCTCGAGCGCCGGGGCCAGCTCGTCCGGCGTGGTCGGCTCCGCATCGCCGAAGTACGGCGCCCGGAACAGCGTCATGCTGCGGCCCGTATAGGCTTCCACCAGCCGCTGGGTGGCGTTGAGCTGGAGCTTTGTCTCCTCCGGCCCGGCATAGGCGAGGTTGGGGTGGGTGTAAGTGTGATTGCCCAGCTCGTCCCCGTCGTCGACGATCCGCTTCAGCAGTCCCGGACTATCGAGTGCGCCCTCGCCGATCACGAAGAACGTGGCGGGGACGTGGGCCGCCTCCAGCTCGCTGAGGATCTTCGGAGTCCAGGTCTTGTCCGGGCCGTCGTCAAAGGTCAGCGCCAGGGCCTTGGGATCGGCGCCGCCTGCCCGCTCCACGACATAGGGAGTGGGCAGGGCGTCGTAGCGCTCGGCGCGGATGACGTCGTTGCGGTCGAACCAGAGCGAGCGGTGGCCGTCGTGCGGGGTGTCGGTGATCCGCAGGATCTCGCCGGAGCCTTCGACATCGGCATTGCCGAGCGACTGCGGCGTGGCAAGGTTCGGACGACCGCCTTTACGGAAGGCGGCAAGGTCGCTCCAGAAGCCGGTATCCTCCATGCCGAGACGCCACATGGCGACGCTGCGAATGCCGAGCTGGCGCAGAGCCAGCATCTGGTTCCAGTTCGCGGCGGCATCCAGCATCCACACCGTGTGGTGCTGATCCCCTTCGTCATACGCGAAGCCGGGGTTGCCGCTGCCCTGATCGAACACGACGCGCGCCTCGCTGTCGTGCGCGGCGAGCCAGGCGTCCTCGATCGAAAGCGCGTCCGTGCCGCCGGGGTGCCAGTCGTAAGCGTAGCTGCCGAGCGCCACCACGATGCGGTCGTTGCCGATGCGGCGGGCGGCATTCTGCACCGAATGCACGAACCAGTCCTGCGCCGCGATCGGGCCGGGCGAGCCGCCCTCCCAATGCTGGTCGTAAGCCATGAGGATGACGTGATCGGCCACTTGCGCGATGGCATGGAGGGGCCATTCGGCATTGTCGGCAGGGACCGTGACGGCAAGCCGAGAGCCTGCCGGAAGCGCTGCCCGCAGCTCCTTCAGGAACAGCGTGTAAGTCGAGACCTGGGCCGGTGGGATCGCCTCGAAGTCCATGACGAGGCCGGCATCCTTGCGGTCCGTCACCATACGCGAGAGACTCTGGGCCAGCGCATGACGCTGCACTGGCGATTCCAGCAGGGCGGCCACGCCGGGTCCGTCCCAGTCATCGCTCCCGAAGTTCTGCACCATCGGCAAAACCTTGAAGCGGTGAGGCGAGCCGGCCAGCAGCCGCTCGAACCGCGCATCGGACTCCACCGTCACCCGATGGTCCGGGCCGGATACGTTCACGAGTGCCGGCACCACCCAGTCGAGATCGTCGCCGTGATGGACGAGGGACTGGAATGCCGAATCGTTGTTGGGGACATAGAACCCCACCGACAGCGGCTTCTTCTGCCCGCGCGGATGCAGGCGCGGCAGCCACGAGGTGAGCGCGTGAAGTCTGGGCTGCCCGAAATTCGAAGCGTGGAGGCGCGGCACCGGCAACTCCAGCTCTCGCTGGCGCGGCACGGCGACAAGCGTGGTCGCAAAGGCGATCGCCGCGAAGATCACTCCTATCAACGTGACCGACACGACCCCACGCGACCAGCGGCTGCGCCTGCCGGTGGGGTCAAAGAAGACGGGGCGAGACATGGCGGGGGCCCTCGATGGAACGGCGATTCGCCGCCGCCTAGGCCTATGCTCCTGAGGGCCAGATGAACGCCTGCCCCGGCCGGCCCCGAAAAAAGATCAGGCCGCCTTCTGTTCCGCCGCCGCGCGCTGGGAATCCTCGACGCCGTTGTTGTGGCTGTTGGAGGTCGCCGCGCCCGTGATCCAGACTGCGGAGAGCGCCACGATGGCGAGCAAGAGGCTGATCAGCAAGACATAACGCACAAGTTGATTGGTCTTGCCGGCGCGGGCCTTTTCATGATCGATGTGAATTTCGTGGCCGCGGGTTTCCATGGCATGTCTCCTCGACTTGCCGCCCGATGCACGGGCAGTCAGTCGTCGCGAAACGCGCGAGCCGGGCGGCCGTTCCGGCCCGCCCGGCGAAGCGGCCGCTGCCTCAGTCGCGCAGAAGCTCGTTGATTCCGGTCTTCGAACGGGTCTGCGCGTCCACGGTCTTGACGATAACGGCGCAGTACAGCGACGGACCGGGCGTGCCGTCGGGCAGGGGCTTGCCGGGAAGCGCGCCCGGCACGACCACCGAGTAAGGTGGCACGCGGCCGATGTAGACTTCGCCGGTGGCCCGATCGACGATCTTGGTGGAAGCGCCGATGAATACCCCCATCGACAGCACCGCGCCGGTGCCGACGATCACGCCCTCGGCAACCTCGGAGCGCGCGCCGATGAAGCAGTTGTCCTCGATCACCACGGGTCCGGCCTGCAGCGGCTCCAGCACGCCGCCGATGCCGGCACCCCCGGAGATGTGGACGTTCTTGCCGATCTGAGCGCATGAGCCGACGGTCGCCCAGGTGTCCACCATCGTGCCTTCGCCGACATAGGCGCCCAGGTTCACGAAGCTGGGCATCAGCACCACGCCCTTGGCGATGTAGGCGCTGCGGCGCACGATCGCGCCGGGCACCACGCGCACGCCGGCCTCCCTGAAGCGGTTTTCGTCCCAGCCCTCGAACTTGAGCGGCACCTTGTCGAACGCGGGCGCGCCGCCGGCGCCGTATTCCATCGGCGCGTTGTCGTTCAGGCGGAAGGACAGCAGCACCGCCTTCTTCAGCCACTGGTTGACCTTCCAGCCACCGTTGCCGTCGGGCTCGGCGACGCGCGCGGCGCCGGAATCGAGCAGCGCAAGCGCCTGATCGACGAGCGCGCGGACATCGGCGCTGGCCGGGGTGACGTTGTCGCGCGCCTCGAAGGCGGTCTCGATGGCGGCGGCGAGTTCGGTCATTGTCGGGCGCTCCGGCTGATCTGGTATTCGGCGCGGCGCCTATCGCTTGCCGCCCCGGAGGACAAGCCGGAGTTGGTCGTTGGGTCGCCGGAGTGGCGCCGTGCGAGGGGCGCCGGCCGGCGGAGGCGGCGCCGAACCGCGCGGTTTCAACGCGTCAGGGCGCCATCAGCTCGCGAACGAAACCGATGAGGCCGGTCTGCCGTGCGCGCCGCATCCGCTCGGCAGCGAGGATTTGCAGTACCTTGGCAAAGCAGACCTCGATGTCGTCGTTGACGATCACGTAGTCGTAGCCGTCCCAGTGGCTGATCTCGGCCTTGGCACGCTCCAT
>Ga0068862_100002170_pt1 | contig 17641 bp, 1 predicted proteins | sample KBSSwiS52_FD_66598 | JGI IMG/M metagenome (GOLD analysis project Ga0068862, IMG submission 66598) | Switchgrass rhizosphere microbial communities from Kellogg Biological Station, Michigan, USA - KBS Switchgrass S5-2 | ecosystem: Host-associated > Plants > Roots > Rhizosphere > Soil ... | reverse complement strand
TGCATAGCTTTGCCTTCTCCTACAACCTAAATCCGGAAACCACGGATGACCTGTTTGGAAATGGCGTCGAGAGAATACCAGATCAATCAACAAATTGCCTGCTCTTTTCTGAGAACGGTCTGGGCCCTAATTCAATAGTCATGGTCGATGATGGCCGGCGTTGCAGAACGCCTAATACGCACTTCAGTTCAATGGCTCAAATACTTGCCGCTAATTCCGTTCTACCAAAATGCGGGTTGCCTGGTGATATTCTCTGCCAGTCGTATTTCGGAAAGCTTAGGGTCAACAAGCAGGCTGAGGCATACGGCAAAGCCTTAGATACACGATGGCCTAAGTAGACCCGCTGAAGTTTCATTGCACTCTTTGTCTCGATAACTGAAACCCACTAAATCCGAATGCTTGGGGAATAGCTAATGTCTGACGGCCTGGTCGATGAAGTTGAAGCGCTAAAGACTCTTAAAAGTCAGCAAGGCGTGGTCCACTCCGCCACGCAGGCCGCCACACTGGCGATATTCGTGTCTAAGATGGTGCAGCAGCTTAGGGATGCTGGATACATCTTGGAGGTCACCGCTGGAGCAAACATCGGGCTAGAAGCGAGCATCGCTGAGATTGTCGGGCTTTCCGCAAACGGGGACATCGGCGCCGACGGCGGCCGCCTAGGCATCAGTCTTGATCTATATGGTGGCTTACATCTCGCGCCCGGGATAGAATATAGTGACCTAAATGGTCTGAAGTTTAGTGGTGAAACATTAAAGATTGAGTCTACTTTCTCGATCAATGCAGGCTTGCTATCCGCTGAACTGGCGGCCGGAACACCAAAAATTGGACCCGATGGTAAAATTGATTCGCAAGAGTTTGCCATCAGCATCAAGGCGGGGTTTGGCACCGGCAACTGGGCTCAGGGCGTAGCTGAGGCGGCTCTGAAGGGCGGGTACGTTTTAACGTTGAAGGCACGAAGTGTACGCGGCTTTGTAGATGAGGCTATCGCACCAGCACTTCGCAACAACTGGAGTGCAATCCTTCGGGACAACCCAGCTCTCAGTGGGATATTCGTAGAGGACCTCATATCAGGAATGAAGCGGCGATTCACTGGGAACTTCCTTGTGGATTTCGCTCGCGAGGCAGCAAGCCTCAGCAGCAGGTCATCGGGTGAACTTCGGCTAAATCTTCAGTCTCAGGACTTTGGCGGTAACACTTACCCCTATATGGGCGGTATCGATGGTATTTCTGACGTATCAGTTGGTCCCCAAATCGTCACATGGGAGAAGGCAGGCAATCGGATTATCACTGATGTAAGATATGCTAACAGCTTGACTGAAGCTGGTATCGCCTATTTCACTTCTAAAGGCTTAATCACAAACGGTGGGCCTCTCAGCCCCCTTGAATCCCGTGAGATATGGCAGTTTGATCTAAACGGGAATACAATCAAGGGAGTTGGTGGCCTGCCAGTTCATTCTAGAATGGACTGGCTTCAAGATCGGGGCTCCACAGCCGCCATATTTGATATCGATCCATCTCAGAATAGTCTTATTCGTGGAAACACTGTTCGGCTTTACTCTTACGACGAGCGCAGTGGGGGCATGATGCCGCAGCTTGTTCGTTCTCTGCCCGCGACCGATAGTATCATTCGGGGAGAAGATATCGCTGCTTGGTTTCGAAGTGGGGCGACGAAGCCGGGCTCCAGTATAGCGATCGATGATTCTGGCGACTTACCGGTATTCCGCTTTAACTCAATTGTAGAAACAGGATTTGCATACGAAATCTCTGGAAGCCAGTTGGTTAAAGGCGGGAGTCTAGAGATTACAGTAGTTGCTCCAAGAGCCTCCAGCGGCAGAATTGATCTTGGCGCAAATGCAACGATCATCACAAAGCGTATCGACGGCGATGGCGCGTCAACAATTTCGACGAACAAGGTCTCGCAGCAGGCTAATGCGTTCTTGCAAGAGTCCGTTCAAACTCTTCTCAACTTCTCAGTATCTCAGGTAGGGTCCGCTGCCGGCGATCTAGCTAATCTTATCCGAGAATCGCTAAATCAGCAAGCTGGGGCAGCCAGTGTTTACCTTTTCTCTGATGAGACTGGTAGGTTATCGTTTATCAAGCGCGATCTTCTTGCCGACCATCAGAACGTCGCGACCAAAGTGACGTTCTCCGCCTCTGGCCTGCAGAGTTCGGAAGTCGGATTCTTTTATAATCCTCAAGATCCTACTGGCTTTCTCGAGAAAGACATTACGGGAGAGATTGTCCTTCGAGATTCACAAGGTAGGCCGATCCTGCGAAACGGACGGTTGATCGATGCGGGCGATCGTCTTTTTCAGGGCAATGCTATTGTGCAACTGTACGAAGAAGGGCCGTTAGCAGGCATCACTCGCATCAAGCTAAGTGGAGATCGTGCGCCGCTCGGTTTTGTGCAGTTTGATCAAGTTGGAGCTATCATCGGCAATATATTGGGCAAAAGCATCGCCGGTGATGATAAAGCAACCCAGATCGTTGCGTCGGCGACACTAAAGACCTTAGGGCAGACTCTAGGGGGAGTGCTGAACGGCGTTAGCGGCGGGGCATCGACCAAGTCGATCGAGGCCGTCTTGAACAGCTTTGATGATGAACTTCTTAGAAATCTACAGCTAAAGGGGGTTGGCGCCCTGAGTTCGTTCTTGGTCGATCAGCTTGTGGGGATCGTCGGGCTGGACGGCTTTGTTGGCGACGTCGTCAATACTGGGGCTTCCGAGGCACTAAGGAGCGCGCTCGCTAATCTCTCACGTATTCAGAATAACTCTATCTCGGCGAATGCTCTGAACGCGGTCGGAGCGGTAATTGGCGCGAAGCTTGCTAGTGAGATCGTCAGCTTCGAAAGCGTGGGCGGGCAAATTGGGTCCAAAGTCGGATCAAGTGCTGGCGCACTGCTTGCATCCAGGCTCATCGGTCAAGGATTGGCGAAGCTCGGTGTTTTTGCTGGTCCTGCGGGTGCTGCCATTGGAGCTTTCGTAGGTTTCATTGCCGGAGGATTGATCGGGTCAATTTTCGGCGGAACGCCGCGATCAGGTGCAGACTCTGTCTGGGATGCTTCTAAGCAGCACTTTGTCACTGCAAACGCATGGGCGAAAAAAGGCGGCTCTGAAGAGGCTGCGGTAAGTGCAGCTTCGGCAGTAGCCGATACGCTAAACTCGATCCTTGATGTCGTAGGCGGAACCCTCCTTAACCCAACTGCCGTTCAGGCTGGTAACTATGGCATGCGGAAGACGAGCTTCGTTTATCGGCCCGTCTCGACGCGAGATAAGGATGCGATTACGCAAACGTTCTCCGGAGATGGTGCTGCTAATAGGCTGATCGCTTACGGAATTTACCAAGCGCTCTCCGATGCGGACTTCAAGCTCGCGGGCGGGGACGTGTACGTCAAGCGTGCGCTTTATAATAGCATCGAGAGCGGTGCTCTTGATCCAATGAACGTCGATATGAACGTCATATCTGGAGCGATCGCTTCAGCAAAGCAATGGGAGAGTTATCTCTCCAACTCGACAATTATAAACGCATTGGTCTCGGCTGAACCATATAGCGAAATCGCGTTAGAAACTTTAGTTGTGATCTCGCGAGCAAATGACCTTGGATTGACAAGAAGAGCGGCGAGCGACTGGTTCGGCGGCTTCTCGTACCTGATCGAGGAAGCGAGGACGTCTGCCATAGAAGCTAGCTTCAATTTCGCATATGATAGTCGAGCTGATCGCGTGAGCCGAGTCTTGAGCGTTGGCAGTTACACGCTTCGAGATGCGATTGATGTTTCCGGTCAGGCCGTGATCCAAGGTGGAACGGCTGCAGAGACGATAGATCTGCGGAGCGGAAAGTTACTGGATCAACGTGGATATAACATCAATGGGCACGCCGTTGACGACATAGCCACGAGTGGGAGCGACTTCACCAACACAGCAACGACGTTGACTTTTGCCGCGTCTGCATTGCGTGCAACCGTACAGGTGATCGTGGCTGCCGACGGCTTCGCTGAAGCGACAGAAGCGTTTCTCGGAGCGCTTTCGAACGCGCCAGGCATGCAAGTCATCGGCGGAGTGGCCACGGCAACAATAAACGACGGCTCTGCCGCACTCCCTACTTTAACCGTCGGAAACAGTTACGCCTGGGAAGGCGACGGCAACGCTGTGTTCCGCCTCTCACTTTCAAAGGCTGCCACAAGCGCGATCACCGTCAACCTCGCGCTCTCCGGCGACAAGGCCAGAGGCAGCGGCGTTGACTTCGGCAGTGCCGGTTCAAGCAACATCCAGGTTTCTGCCGATGGTGCGACTTGGACGAACGCGACAAGCGCCACCTTCGCCGCAGGTGTCACTCAACTCTTCGTCCGGACAGCAGTTACGGCCGATAACGCTCCCAACCCCGACTATGTAGCACCGGTATCGATGAACGGCGCCGTCGTTTCTCCGGGCAACGGCAAACCACAGTACCTCAACGTCGAGGGCAACGAGAAATTTACCCTTCAGGCGACTGCCGCGGTCGGCGCCTCAATGCTGGCCAACGGAGCTCAGCCTGTCAGCGGCACCGGAACTATCGTCGATGGTGCGGGCGCCGAACCGCTGGTGTGGATCGACAATGTGGTCGTCGATGAAGCCTCGGGCAAGGCAGTCTTCACTGTCTCGCGTTCGCGAACCATGTCTTCCTCGACGACGGTGGACTTCGCGACGAGCGACCGCCGTGTTCTCGACATCCCGGTTGCCGCAACGGTCGACGGCGGCGCGGGCAACGATACCATCTACGCCTCCAACCTAGGTGACAACATCTTTGGCGGAACAGGTGACGACACCCTCTACGGCGGTCGTCTGGACGATTGGTTGCTTGGCGGTGACGGCAACGATACGCTCGATGCGGGCTCCACTGCTTCCGGCTCCTTGGGAGGTGACGGCAATTATCTCGACGGCGGTGCGGGCAACGACACTTTGCGTGGGCGCGAGGGTTCCGATTGGCTTGAAGGTGGGGCGGGAACGGATACACTCGATGGTGGCGCGGGCGATGACGTTCTCGTCGGCGGAGCAGGCGACGGCGACAGCCTGAAGGGCGGTACCGGCGGTGACCAGTATGTCGTTCGGCGCGGCGATGGCAGCGATGTCATCGACGAGGTCAGCACACAGTCGGCACTCACGAGCGCAACTACCGATCTCATCGCAAAGCGAATGAGCGATATCGCAGCCGGCATCGTTCAGAAAAGCTGGGCTGGCACAGCAGCCGGGGTTCAGGCGGGTGTCGCCGAAGGCGGGGAAGACGCGATCGTCTTCGGCAGGGACATCTCGATTGGCGACATTCGCCTACAGCGGTCGGGAACTTCGACAACGCCTGGCGGCGATCTCATCATCACCGTCATGGAGACAGTCAACGGAACCGAGCAGCCGACATCCACCAGGCTGACTGTCAAGGACTGGTTCCTCAATCCTTTCAAGCGCGTCGAGTGGCTCAAGTTCGCGGACGGGAACGAGGTCCGCATTGGCGACATCACCAGCTTTATCGTCGGTGGGTCGGGCAATGACGTGCTCATCGGTACGGCCGGCGACGATTTCGTCTATGGTGGGGCGGGAGACGATCAGCTCTATCTGCTCACCGGCAACGACGTTGGCAACGGCGGCACTGGTGACGATATGGTTGCGGGCGATGCCGGCCGCGACCTCCTGATCGGCGGCCTGGGCAACGATCAATTGCTCGGCGGCTCAGGTGCCGACGCGATCAGCGGCGATGACGGAGCCGACAGCCTTTACGGCGGTGCGGACAAAGACATCTTGTCCGGCGGCAAGGGCGACGGCGACGTCGTCGTCGGAGGGGCAGGGGACGATACCTTCAAGTACACGCGCGGCGATGGCAAGGACCTATTCTTCGACGAGTATGCGAATTCCTGGAGTGTGGTGTGGACTTCCGCCGGTGGTTGGAACACGGCGGCTGGCTATGCATATGATCCGCGCACTGGTGTTGTAACCGGGCCAAATGGTGCTGTCCTTAGAAGCAACAACGGTACGGTCCCCGACCCAATCTACAAGTGGAACGGGCTCTACGACTTCGATAGTGTCACCGGCACGCTAAAGGTCTTCGTATCACCTGCGGACCAGACCATCACGGCCAACTCGGGCACCGACACCATCGAGTTCGCGCCCGGCATCAACCTGCAAGACATCATACTGCGACGACCGGGCGGCACCAATGATCTGGTGCTTGCCGTGAGCCGCGAGGACGAGGATCTCGCAGACACGACGCTTGTCTCGGACTCGGTCACAATCAAGGACTGGTATACCGCGCCTGGCAGCATCGAGAAGCTTGCCTTCTACCAGACCGGCGTTCTCAGCATCGCCGCAGGCACGATGAACCTCATTGCCGGAACAGATGCTGCGGACGGGAGCAACGGCGCGCCGTTGGTCGGTACCGCAGGCAAGGACTGGATCACCGGAGCTGCCGGGGACGACGTCATCGCCGGCGGTGCCGACAACGACATCCTGGCCGGCAACAGCGGTTTCGATACGTTGCGCGGAGAGGCGGGCGACGATGTCCTCTACGGCGGCACCGGGAACGATGTCCTCGACGGCGGGTCGGGTAAAGACGTTCTGGTAGGCGGTGCCGGGCTCGATACGGCCAGCTACGCGTCGGCATCGGGTGCCGTCCGCGTGCAGCTTTCTGAGCCCAACACCAATGCGGGCGACGCTGCAGGAGACGAATATTACTCGATCGAGAATGTGCTGGGAAGCAGCGGCAGCGACGTGATTGGCGGCGATGGCGGCCAGAACGAGCTTACGGGCGCCTACGGCAACGATGTTCTGAGCGGCAACACCGGCGACGACACTTACGTCTGGAACTTGGGTGACGGCGCCGACGAGATCAACGAAGGGGCTTTTGTCGTCGAGGAGGCCGTGACAACCGCGGGTGTCCTCGCCGCCGGGTACTCTGTGGCATCGTGGGCTGCGACCGGTGCGACTGACGCCGCCTCAGGCAAACGCTACTGGCGGCTCCAAATCAAGGGGCCGGATGGAGCAATCGTCTATGACTGGGCGAACTTCCTTTATGCCGCCGGCACCACTCCGAGCGCGCCTACACCCGCTGCATACGATCTGCGGGGCTGGGATGCAGCCAAGTTTGCCAGGACGAATGGCAATCAGGTCACAAGGCAGCGGTTTGACACGAACGTTGCTGCTGGTGACGATGCGATCGAGTTTGGCCCCGGTATCAGCCTTTCTGATGTTGTGTTCGGCTGGAATGGCGACAATCTGGTCCTGAGCTACCGCGGCGATACAGCCTCGCAGATCACGATCAAAGGACAGCGGTTTGCCAACAGTGCCGTTGAATCGGTTAAGCTTGCAGACGGGTTCTCGTTCTCACTGGGCGGCTTGCTGCTCGCGATCTCAGACACGACAACTGGCACAGCTGCAGGCGAACTGATCGTCGACCGGTTTGGAGTCTGGCACGATAGCCTGTCCGGTGGGGCTGGGGACGATGTGCTGGTCGGGTATGGCGGCAACGACACTCTCTCAGGCGGCGACGGCGACGACACGCTCGAAGGCGGCGCGGGAGCCGACGTTCTGAACGGTGGCGCCAACAGCCTGACAGCCGATGCGGTGAACGCGGGAGACACCGCACGTTATGCCGGTTCCGCCGCCGCGGTAACAGTTAACCTCAACCTGACCGGCGCGCAGTCGTCCGCGGGCTCGGATGCGGATGGCGATACGCTTACGGGTATCGAGAACCTCGTGGGCTCTGCCTTCAACGACACGCTCACTGGCGATGCTAACGCCAACAAGATCTTCGGCTTAGGCGGCAACGACACACTGCGAGGCGGGGGCGGTGATGACGTGCTTGGCGGCGATGATGGCGACGACTTGCTGTACGGGGACGACGGAGCCGACTCGATTTCTGGCGGAATGGGGAACGACCGCCAGTGGGGTGGCACCGGCAACGATGTCATCAGCGGCGGCGATGGCAACGACACGGCTTACGGCGAGGCTGGCAACGACACGCTCGTTGGCGATGCCGGCAATGACACCCTGGTAGGCGGAATAGGCGATGATGTGCTCGTCGGCGGTAGCGGCGACGATACGCTGCTCGGGGAGGACGGAAACGACACGCTGGATGGCGGTGGCGGAGCGGACAGTCTGCAAGGTGGTGCCGGCGATGACACCTACGCATTCGATCGCACGTCGGGTGTGGATGTACTGACCGACACAAGCGGCTCGAACACGATCACCTTCGACAGCTCGGTGGCTTACGACCAGCTGTGGCTGACGCGCGTCGGCAACGACTTGCGCGTTGGGGTTATCGGCAGCGCCACGGCCATCACGGTCAGCGGATTTTACAGCGCCTCGAACATGAGCCGGGTGCATGCGATCCAGACGACTACACACGTCATCTTCCTGGATCATCCCGATAGCCTGAACCTCGTTGCTGCCATGACGGCACAGTCGTCGACGCCGGCAGTGACCCCGGGTGGCATGCCAACGGCCATTCGGTCGCTGCTGGGCAACTATTGGCACGCAGGCAGCAAGGCCGCGCCAACCGGACCGTCGTCGGCGAGAGCCTTGGTGACCCCGGAAGATACCCCGATCACGATCGACGGCAACTACGGTGTGATCGACCACGATCAGAACGTCGTACGTTACACCATCGATCCCGGCAACAGCCCCAAGATGGGGACCGTGACGTGGATCGATCCAGCGACTGGGGCGCTCACCTACACGCCAGGAGCCGATCTTTTTGGGGAGGAAAGCTTCGTTGTCGTGGCGACCGACGCCGATGGCCAGTCCGTGGCGCTGCCGGTTCGCATTACCGTCACGCCCGTCAACGATCCGCCACGCGACGTTCGTGTGGGCGGCAACGGGAAGCTGGAGGTTCTGGAAGGAGCGCCGGACTCGACCACGGCTGTGGGAACGCAGGTTGGCGTGATCACGTCGACAGACGTCGAAGGCGACGCAGTTACGTACAAGCTGGACGATGATGCGGGCGGGCGGTTCTATCTGGGGACCGACGGCACCCTGTTCGTCAAGAACGTCGCTCTTCTCGACCGGGAAGTTGCCGCTTCGCACAAGATTCGCGTTACCGCGACGGACGTCTACGGAGCTAGCTCGCCGAGCACCGAATTCACGGTCACGATCCTCAACGTCAATGAAAAGCCATTCAAGCCGGTCCTCTCCGGCGCGAGTGGGATCTTGAGCGAGTTTGTCAGCGGTTCAACGCCCTCCAACACCGGCAAGATCGTCGCGGGCTTCACGACCAGCGATCCGGACGGCGCACCTGCTCCGACAATCCGGTTCCTGGGTGATGCGAGCGGAAACCCGGGCAATCGTTTCTCGATCAGCGGCACCAACGTCTTGCTGGCATCTGAGCCCGATTTCGAGACGCTGGCCACCTCTGGGTTCACGATCAGCGATAGCGACGGCGATGGCTTGGGTGAAGTCACGCTGACAGGAAGGATCGTTGCCCACGACGGGGCGATCGTCTCGGATCCACTCGAGTTCAGCATCAAGGTGGAAGACGTCAACCAGCGCCAGACGGCGATCACGTTGTCCGGGGCTGCGACCAGCATCTTGGAACGCGATCGGGTGGCATCGGGCACATCGCGTCCGGCTGTTGTGCTCGGGACACTATCCACGGCCGATCCCGACTTGGTCGGACAGCTCACCGGCCAGCAGGTCTACACCGTCTTTGAAGGAAGCTCGACAACCGCCAGCACCCGCTTTGGGGTCAATGCCAGCAGCCAGCTGGTGCTGCTGGCAAACCAGAGTCTCGACTACGAGACCGATGGTGCTTCGATCTCGCTGCGCGTGCGTGCGACCGACAAGTCCTCCGCGCCACTCTCGTTCGACGCAACCTTCGCATTCGCGATCACCAACGCCGATGACGTAATCGACGGGAGTTCCGCGGCCGACACGCTGACGGGGCAGCAGAATCGTGACATTCTGCGCGGCTACGCCGGGAACGATACGCTGTCGGGCCTTGCCGGAAATGATCAACTGCAGGGCGGCGACGGAAACGATACTCTTTATGGCGGTGACGGCCTGGATACACTGCAGGGCGAGGCGGGAGACGATCGCCTGTTCGGCGAGGCCGGCGACGACAACCTCGATGGCGGCGACGGCAGCGACGTGCTCGATGGCGGAGCAGGCAACGACACGTTGACGGGCGGTCTGGGCAACGATGGCATTCGTGCTGCCGGAACCGAGACCTGGCGGGGCTTCTCCGCAGCCGGCCTGATCGGTGGTTCGGGCAACGACACACTCAACGGTGGCGACGGTGATGACTATCTGGAAGGCGGCGATGGCGCCGACACGCTGACTGGCGGTCTCGGGTTCGACGGAGTGAGCTACGTCAATTCAAGCACCGGCGTCACGGTCAACCTCGCGAGCGGCGCCGGCTTGAACGGTCAGGCCGCGGGCGATGTACTCAGCGGTATCGAACTGATCGAGGGTTCTAACTATGCAGATACCTTGACGGGCTCAGCTAACGCGGACGTCCTGCGCGGTGGTGGGGGCGACGATATCATCAAGGGTGGGGCAGGAAACGATTTCCTCATCGGCGGCGGCGGCAATGACGTGCTCGACGCGGAATCGGGAGACGATTACCTCGACGGCGGGGCGGGCAACGACACGCTTATCGGCGGCCTCGACAACGACACCTACTTCATCGGCCGCGGCCAGGGCGACGATCGCATCCAGGACTTCAACCCTTCGGGCGCGGACTTCGATCACTTGGCCTTCGATGGTTCTATCCTGTATAACCATCTGTGGTTTGATCGCGTTGATGCGAGCGGAACGCTGAACGCAAGCGGGGCGCACTTGCGCATCACTATTCTTGGTACCAGCGGCTCCGATGGTGCGGTGACGATCGAGAACTGGTTCACGATCGCGGACCGCACGCTTCCTGAGAACTACTTCCGCATCGACCTCATCTCCGATGGCGACGTACGCGCCGCGTTGCCGGTCAACGTCGATGCGCTTGTGGCGCTCATGGCTGGAGTGCCGGCCGGGAGTCGCCCCACAACGCAAAACGCCATGACCACTTACCGCGCTGCAAACGCGTCGTTTGCCAATGCTATGGAAGATTACTGGGGCCGCCTCAGTCCGCCCAAGATCAGCGACACGGTCTCGATCAGCGGCTTGGAGCCGTTGGATGGCGCGGCCCAGACGGTCAGCTTTGCCGTCCGGGCGTGGTACGATGATGACCAACAACTCGGGGTCACCATTCCGGCGAGCAATATCGACCTCAACTTGACCGCAACCGGTGGCAATGTGCTGTCGAACTACGTGACAGCCGTGAGCTATGGGACGCCAGATGCCGCGGGTAATCGCACTGTTACGCTGACACTGGCACCGAATGCGAGCACGCATCTGCTGCCCGGGCAGACATTACCGTTGCAGTTGCAAGCGACGATACGCGGAACCACACGCTCTGCGATCGATCAGGGCGGCATCAGCCTGAGCATCGCCCCGACGGCAGACACCGGCAGCTTCAGTCAGCTTGCCAGTGCCGGCGGAAACGCAGGAACCAACATCCCGATCTCAATTACGGCAGTGACCCCCGATGTCGACGGCTCGGAGACGGTCGAAGTGTTGGTGAAGGGGCTACCGAGCGGCTACAGTCTCGTCAACGCAAGCGGCGGCGCGGTCGGCGTCTACGAATCTGCCTCAAGCTGGTGGCGTCTCACGGCGGGGCAGCTTGCTGGATTGCGTTTAGCGGTGCCGACTGGGCGGTTCGAGAACGCACCGCTGAGCTTCGCGGTCCAGACCAAGGATGGTAGCTCGACCCGGACATCTGCCTGGTCCAACTTGAACGTCGTCGTAAACGGCAAGCCGACCAACATCACGTTGTCAGGCTCTGCCTCCGAGAACGCGGCGGCCAACACATTTGTCGGCACCTTGATCGGTGTCGATCCCGATACGGCAGAGGGGGCATCGGCTCCGACGAGCTTCGAATTGCTCAACAACGCAGGCGGGCGCTACGTATTGGATCCGACCAACACCAGTAGGCTGCTGGTGGCGAACGGAGGGAGCAACCTCGACTACGAAGCGGCGGACCGTGATAGTGCAAACACGATAACAGTCCGCGTCCGCGATGCTGCAGGTCTGTACTACGACAAACAGATCGTCGTGCCTCTTGTAAATGTGAATGAGGCTAACTCTCTTCTCTATTATGGTCCGGGTAACCGGCTCGTAAACTCCGGTCTCACAAGTATGAGCGGTTGGGCTCTTGCTTGGAATCCGAATGGCATTCTCCAGGGTAGTATCTACGTCGGATCCTATCAGGGCAAGAATTTCATCAAGGGCAATTTCAACGCGACGGCCGCTGATCAGATAGTCTCAATAGGAACCGACGCGGGATCTCTTTTCGCAGTTCGCCCCGGCGACTATTTCTCGGTCCAAGCTGGGCTTGAGACTGGGGGAACTGCCAAAAGCGTTGATCTGATTGTTTTCTGGTTCGACGCTAATGGCAATGGCCTCGGCAACTCCTGGGTCGGACGTGCGCCTGCGGGTTCAGGCTACAATACGAAGGTGAGTGGCTTTGTGACAGCGCCGCAAGGTGCTGTGTCCGCTTCCTTGACGGCTTCAATGTATACGAATGGCGTGGGCTCGGGCTCCTTCTCGATGGTCGAGCCGATGGTTGCGAGCGCCGTGCCTGGACAGACTGGCGCGCCAGTCTTTACCTCGCAGCAAAGCCCCTTGGGCTTCGATATTGGCAACCGTCTCAAGAACGCAGCGCTCACTAGTATGAGCGGGTGGACGCTCGCATGGAATCCCAATGGCATTCTGCAAGGCGATATCTATGTTGGCTCATACCAGAACAAGAACTACATAAAAGGTGTCTTCAACGCGACTGCCGCAGATCAAATTGTTTCGGTCGGTTCAGATTTCACGTCGCGGTTCGCTGTTCAGGGAGGTGATTACTTCTCGGTTCAAGCGGGTCTGGAAACATCAGGCTCAGCTAAAAGTACCGAATTGATCATTTGGTGGTACGATGCCAACGGTAACAGCCTCGGCAACTCCTGGGTTGGCCGGGTAGGCAGTGCGGCCGGGTATAACACCAGAGTCAGCGGTTTCGTTACAGCGCCGACAGGTGCGGTGACCGCGACGCTCACCGCTTCCATGTACACAGCGGGGGCCGGCGCGGGCTTTTTCTCCATGGTCGAGCCAATGGTGGCGAGTGCAACGCCAGGTCAAACGACCATCCCGGCGTTTACGCCGGAAGAGATCACTGTCGGTGTGGCCGAGAGCTTGGCAGTAGGCACACTTCTAGGTACGGTCAGCGCGGCGGACTTCGATCTGCCAACCGACGCTTTCGGACAGCAGCGCTACTACTTTCTGAATGGCTCGACGATCAGCGGAACCTCCTCCGATGGCCGGTACTCCATCGATCCCAACAGCGGGCAGATGCGAGTGGCCTTTGCCTTGAACTATGAGGCGGGCAACCAGACCGGAACGTACACCGTAGTGGCGCGCGACAACGCGGGAGCGGCCGGGTACAATCAATCGGCGACTACGGTCACGTTGACGGTTGCAGACGTGAATGAGCAGAACACGCTGCCCCAGAACGCTGGCAATCGCGTAGCGAATGCCGGGTTTGTCGACATGTCCTCCTGGTCTCTGAACGGCAGTACAGGCGGAATCGTTCAAGGCGACGTGTTTGTCGGTAACTACCTAGGAAAGGGCTACATCCGAGGCAACTTCAATGCTACGGGCGCCAACCAGTTCGTGAACGTCGGCACGACTTGGGACTCTAGGTTCGCTGTCAAACCAGGCGAGTACTTCTCGGTTCAGGCAGGCCTGCAGACGTCCGGAGCGGCCGCCAACGCTGACTTCGGCGTATGGTGGTGGGATGCGAACGGCGGCTCCCTCGGCACCTCTTGGGTTGGTCGGGTCGGGCCGCAGGCCGGCTATGCGACGAAGGTGTCGGGCTTCGTCACCGCGCCGGCCGGGGCGGTTTCGGCAACCTATGGCGTCGAAATGCACACTTCGGGGCCTGGGGGAGGGTTCTTCTCGCTCGCTGAGCCCATGATTGCGCCCGCGACACCGGGGCAAAACACTTATCCTGCCTTCGCTGCATCGCGCAATGCGATGTGGGTGGCGGAGAACACGTCATCCGGCACATATGTGGGAACAGTAAGTGCAAGCGACCCCGACTCCCCCACCTTGGCGACGGGGCAGCAGCGCTATTTCTTTTCCTACAATGGAAACGTGTCGGACACGTCCTGGGATGGCCGATACACGATCGATCAGATGAGCGGTCAAATCCGCACCAAGGTAGTGCCAAACTATGAAACAGGCAGCCCGAGCACATCCTACATCGTCATTGCCCGGGACAACGCAGGGCTGTCGGGCTACAATCAGGTGTCTACCGTCGTCGCGATTGACGTCACGAACCTGAACGAAGCCAATTACCTCCCTGGCAACGTACCTATGCTCGTGAGCGAGAACTATGGCGCTGACACCGCGACGCATCGGTACGTCGGCAGGGTGGCGCCAGCGTCCGACCCCGACATGCCAAGCACCGCATGGGGCCAACAGCGCTACCTATTCTCTAATGGGCAAACGACTTCTGCCGATGGCCGCTTCTCCATCGATACGATCAGCGGCGAGATATGGACCGCAGCCGTAATCGATTATGATGGCCCGAATGGATTTCGTGGCGGCGACTACACGATCCTGGCGCGCGACAATGCCGGAGCTGCTGGCTACAACCAGTCCTCAACTCAAATCAGGATCAACATCAACGATCTCAATGAGCCGCATGTCCTATCGAGCGGGTTTTTCCCAGTAGCGGAAACCGTCGCTAACGGCCCGGTAATCGCCGTTGCCAGACTCCAGTCGATGGTCGTAGACCCCGAAGGTCGATCAATGGAATGGCAATTCGCAGACGGAAGTTACGAGTCAGGCATTTTCGCCATCAACGGATCGGGTGAGATTAGTTTAAAGTATGGCTCCGTAGACTACGAAGCCCTCGTCGAACTGTATCGAACAGAAGGTTACTTTGATCAGGATGGGGGTTGGAACGAATATCAGGTCTATGATGGTCGCGATACTTCTCGTGCAACTTTTAACTTAGGCGTAAAAGCGTTTGATGGGCAGCACACGGCGTACGGGACCGTCACGATTGTGGTCACGGACGTAAACGAGCGTTTGGATTTTTCAACGGGTGTGACGATATCCGGCAATGGCAAGGGAAAAATCCAGCAATTATCACCGCTGAATTACTGGGTTTGGGCAAACACGGCTGGAACTGACTTGGGAGTTCAATTCACTGGCTTTGATCCGGAACGTGTTCCCGGTGCAACCTTCTCAATAGGTCCGGTAACATGGAGTGAACGAAATGCGGTTTCCTCTACAAGTGACGAAATCAATGCATTGTCCTACCCGACAATCAGTATGTCGCAGGATGGCAAGTTGTCGTTCTTTACCCCCGATCAACGAAGTGACGGTGAATGGGAGGGAGGGCTTAAGAACGGGTACCGCAGAGCTGTCACTCTGGACGCCAGCTTCGCCGTTACGATGACTGATGCCACGGGCCTTTCGCGTACGGAGACCTTCACCTGGACGTTCCTCCGCCGCGGCTCAAACACGCCGCCCATTGTGCTGGACCTGGATGGCGATGGCCTTGAACTCGTCAGCTACAACACGTCGCACGTGAAGTTCGACATGGATAATGATGGCGTCTCAGATCGCACCGGCTGGGTCGGTGCTGACGACGGCATGCTCGTGCTCGACCGCAATGCGAACGGCGTGATCGACGGACAAGCTGAGATCTCGTTCGCAGATGATGCTGCCGGCGCCATCTCGGACCTCGAAGGCTTGCGAGCGTTCGATACCAACGAGAACGGCCTGTTTGACAGCGGGGACGAGCGCTTCGGTGAGTTCCAGATCTGGCGCGACGCCAACCAGGACGGCGTCAGTCAAAGCGAAGAACTGCAGACGCTGGCGCAGGCGGGCATCGCCCAGGTCAATCTGACCTTCACACCGACAGGCGAACTACCGGGCGGGCCGGATAACATCATCTACGCGAAGAGCGATTATCTGCGCACGGATGGATCGAATGGCACGGTCGGCGACGCGTTCCTCAACTTCGATCCATCGGATATCGAGAGCGTCGCTCCGCCAGTGGTGCTGGACTTCGACAACGACGGAGCGTCGCTTGTCGCGCTAGCGGGCAGCAAGACGCGCTTCGACATGGATGGCGACGGGGTCGCAGATGAAACAGGATGGATCGAAGGCGACGACGCCTTCCTGGCGCTCGACCGCAACGGCAACGGTGAGATCGACGGCATCGCGGAAATTTCTTTTGTTGGAGACTTGGCGGGCGCCAAGACGGACCTCGAAGGATTGGCGGCGTTTGATTCGAACCGCGACGGCAAGCTCGACGGTCAGGATGAACGCTTCGTCGCGTTCAAGCTTTGGTTCGATCGCGACAGCAACGGCAAGACAGATGCGGGCGAGTTGGTCAGCCTGGCTGAAGCGGGTGTGGCATCAATTGACCTTAGCGGCGAACCTACCGGAGAGAGCACCAGGAATGGTGAGAACGTAGTCTACAACCGTGCATCGTTCACTCGCACGGACGGCAGGACGGCTGGGCTCCTCGACGTCGGCCTTGCCTTCAACGCACTTCCCGCGGTGCCCGCTGTCACGATGCAAGCAAGCGACTGGGATCGTTCGGCGAGGCACTACCGCTTCACTGGTGCTGCCGATGGGGTTCACGTCTCTGCACGCTCGCCCAAAGGCGTTGTGTCCGCACAGGCAGGACTGATCGGCCCTGCGGCACTTGTAGCTTTCGAGGATCGGACGATCGGCTTGCTGTCGACCATCGTCATCGATCTGGATGGCGACGGTCTGGAAGCCCGGCGTGCGTCGAAGACGAATGCTGCCTTCGACATGGATGGTGACGGCACCGCCGACGACACGGGATGGATATCCGGCGGCGACGGGCTGCTCGTGATCGATCGCGACGGTGACGGGTTGATCACAGGGGCTTCCGAGCTCTCGTTCCTGTCGGAAAAAGCAGGCGCGAAGAGCGCGTGGGACGCCCTAGGTGTGCTCGACAACAACCGCGACGGCAAGATCGACAAGACCGATGCGCGCTTCGGTGAGCTCAAGGTTTGGAAGGACACCAACGCTAATGGGGTGACAGATGAGGGCGAACTTCAGTCACTTTCGGACCTGAAGATTAGCGGCATCAATCTGGCCAGCAGTGCGGTAGGGGAGAGCGCCAAGGCGGGCGACAACCTCGCGCTGACGACCGCGACGTTCACCCGCGAAAATGGCGTGACCGGTACCATCGGCAATGTCGCGCTGGCCTTCGCGCCGAGCTCGGCACGCAATCACGCTCAGGAAGCCGCTGCCCGGCTTGTCCAGGCGATGAGCGCGTTTGGAGCGACAGGAGCGAGCGATGATGGCTTGCTTGCGCACGCACGTGAGCAGAGCCAGGCACTGCACGTTCTGGCGAGCCCCGTAGCTTAAGAGAGACTGGATAGAAGAATGACAGAAACCGTCAGTACCCCGTCGGCACCGCCAACTGTCAGCCATATCCTTGGCGAGATTACTTGGCTTCTAAGCCAATCGCCTCTCCATCGTGGTTTGGCGATTGGCGATCTCGAATGGCTGGTGATGCCCGCAATCCTGACGAGACAATTCTATGTCTTTCG
>Ga0068862_100002168_pt1 | contig 17645 bp, 18 predicted proteins | sample KBSSwiS52_FD_66598 | JGI IMG/M metagenome (GOLD analysis project Ga0068862, IMG submission 66598) | Switchgrass rhizosphere microbial communities from Kellogg Biological Station, Michigan, USA - KBS Switchgrass S5-2 | ecosystem: Host-associated > Plants > Roots > Rhizosphere > Soil ... | reverse complement strand
ACGCGGCCTGCGCGTCGAGCAGGCTGGTCGTCATCTGGGTCGAGAGCTGCGCCCAGCGGATGGCCTGTTCGGCCGCGAAGCCGATCGGCGCGCTGGTCAGTTGCTGTGGCGTGTCGGCCTGCTCGACGTCTTCGGCCTCGACTTCCATGTCGTGGCGCAGACCTTGCCAGGTCTGCTCGCTGGCGCGCTGCATCTGCTCGGCAAACTGCGTCCACACCGCCGCGAGGCCAAACGGCCCCTGCAGCAGCGTGGCCGGGCCGGCTGGCGTCGCGGGGGCAGCACGTGCGGGTTGCACGGCGCTGGCCGTGTGCGCCTTGCGGGCGCCTCGCGATGACGTTGACTTTCCGCGCGCGGGCGGCGTGGCGTGGGACTTGCGTGGCATGGTTGGGATCTCCGTGAGGCGGGCGCGCCGGACGGCGCATCGCTGACACCCTAGTCGCTCAGGCGGCGCCCTGCTGCTCGTGCGTGCGACTCACGCACGGTGAATGGGGTCGATCCACGGCACCGACTGCGGTTTTTCCACCGGTTCGATGTCGAGGTTGACCGCCACCGCCTCGCCGTCGCTGCGCACCAGCACGCACTCGAGCACCTCGGTGGCGCTGGCGTTGATCTCCTGATGCGGCACGTATGGCGGCACATAAATGAAATCGCCCGGCGCCGCCTCGGCGGTGAACTCCAGCCGCTCACCCCAGCGCATGCGCGCGCGCCCGCGCACCACGTAGATCACGCTCTCCAGCGGCCCGTGGTGATGGGCACCGGTCTTCGCGTCCGGGTGGATGTGCACGGTGCCGGCCCACAGCTTCTGCGCGCCGACGCGCGCGAAGTTGACGGCCGCCTTGCGGTCCATGCCGGGTGTCTGCGCGGTGTTGGGATCGAGCTGGTCGCCCGGGACGACGCGCACGCCGTCGTGCTTCCAGCGCGGGGTCGGGTCTGCTGCCATCGGCGCTCCTGCGAGCCCCGCATGCTACGCCGATGCGCTCAGCGTGCGCCTTCTTGTCGCGCCTCGAGCTCCCGCAGTTCGGTCTTCAGCACTTTGCCGTAGTGGTTTTTCGGCAGGGCCGGCACGAAGCGATACAGGCGCGGCCGTTTGAAGCGCGCAATGTGCTGCTGGCAGAACGCGTCGAGCTCTGCGGACTCGACCGGCGTGTCGACCACCACGTACGCCACCACCAACTCACCCCACTGGTCGTCGCGCCGGCCGATCACGCCGGCCTCGCGCACCGCCGGATGCTGCAGCAGCACCTCTTCGACCTCGCGCGGGTAGATGTTGCTGCCGCCACTGATGATGAGGTCCTTGCTGCGATCGAGCAGCGTCAGGAAGCCCTCGTCATCGAGCCGGCCGACGTCACCGGTGTAGAGCCAGCCATCGCGGATCGCCGCCGCGGTGGCCTCGGGCTGTTGCCAGTAGCCCTGCATCACGGTGTCGCCGCGCACGCACACCTCGCCGACCTCGCCCGACGGCTGCGCGAGGCCGTCGTCGCTGCGGATCGACACCTCCAGCATCGGCTGCGCGTGGCCCACCGAAGCCAGGCGCTCGCGATGGCGCGGGTGAGCGTGGTCGTTGATCACATCGCGCGGCAGCACCGTGATCGTCATCGGGCTCTCGCCCTGGCCGTAGATCTGCGCGAAGTGCGGGCCGATCACCTGCAGCGCGCGCTCGATGTCGGCCAGGTACATCGGCCCACCGCCGTAGGTGATCGTGGCCAAGCCATCGGGCCGCCGGCCGAGCGCGGCCACATGGTCGACCAGGCGCCGCACCATCGTCGGTGCAGCGAAGAACGACGCCTGCCGCCAGTGCGCGGCCAACGCCACGATCTCGGCAGGGTCGAAGCCGCCGGAGGCGGGGACCACGTTGACGCCCGCATGCATCACGTAAGGCAGGTGGTAGAGGCCGCCGCCGTGCGACAACGGCGCCGGGTGCAGCATCGCGTCGCCCGCCGCGACGCTCTGCACCTCGCTCAGATAGCCCAGACTCGCCAGTCGCAGCTGGCGCGCGCCGAGCACGACTCCTTTCGGGCGGCCGGTGGTGCCGCTGGTGTAGAACAGCCACGCGGGGTCGCCGTCGGCGCGCTCGACGGGTTCGGTCGGTGACGCGCGCTCCAGCGGCGGCAACTGCGTGTGCAGCGCCGCATCGGCGCCGCAGCCCTGCAGCTCGGCCTGCTGTGCCGCATCGACGAACGCGAGCCGGGCGCCGCTGTGCCGCAGGATCCACGCCACTTCGCGCGGATGCAGCTTGGCGTTGATCGGCACCGCGGCGGCACCGGCCCACCAGATGCCCCACAGCATCACCAGGTAGTCGGGCCGGTTGCCGAGGAACAGCGCGACCCGCTCGCCCGGGGCCACGCCACGCGCGTGCAACCAGTCGGCGAGCGCACCGGCGCGTTCGGCCAGCTCGGCATAGCTGCACCACGGCTGCAGGCCGTGGCCGATGGCGGTGCGCGCGCCGTGCCGCTGTGCGCTGCGCACCAGCCAGCACGCCAGGTTCATCGCACGGCGCCTCGCGCCGCGCGCTGCGGGCGATGCGTGGGCGTGGCCGACATGCGTGGGCCCGCGGCTACTTGTTGCCGCTGTAGTTCACCGGCAGCCAGCGGTAGCCTTTGCCGTCGGGGCGCAGCTGGCCGATGCCGGGGAACGACACGTGCGCCACGGCGACGTAGTAGCCACCCTTGGCGGCGTCGGCATAGGCCTTCTGGCGCTGCGGCGCTGCGCGCTTCGAATCGGTGTCGAACTGGATCGTCACCGCCGGCTCGGGGAACTGCACTGCCGCGACGTGCATCAGGTCGCCCCAGAACAGCATCTTCTGGCCCTTGCTCTCGATCGCGTAGACCGTGTGGCCGGGCGTGTGCCCGTAGCTGGCCAGCGCACGGATGCCGGGCACCAGCTCGGTGTTGCCATCGAATGGCTTGTACTTGCCGGCGTCGACATACGGCTTCATCGACGCCTGCGCCCCCTGGAAAAAGCCCTTCATCGCCTCGGGCGCCTTGTCGAGGTTCTCCTTGCTCAGCCAGAACTCACCTTCGCGCTTGTCGCTGCGCACGATCGCGTTCGGGAACACCGCCTGACCATTGGCGGCGATGCCGCCGACGTGGTCGGCGTGCAGGTGAGTGATGTAGATCTCGTCGACCTGTTCGGGCTGATACCCGGAGGCTCTGAGGTTGGCGAGCAGGTTGCCCAAGGTCGGGCCGAACAAACCCGCGGCGCCGGCGTCGATCAGCACCAGCTTCGAACCGGTGTTCACGAGGTAGCCATTGACCGACGTCTCGACAGGGACCTTCAGGTACGACTTGGCCAGCGCCGACTGCACGTGCGCAGCCGTCGTGTTGGTCAGCAGCTTGTCCACCGGCAGAGCGACGGTGCCGTCGGACAGTGCGGTGACCTCGAAGTCGCCCACAGTCATGCGGTACCAACCCGGAGCCTGGCCTTTGGCCTGTGGCGCAGCGGCGCCTGCGAGGCCGCTGGCGATGGCCAGCCAGGCGGCCAGCAACCAACGCGATGTGCGCGACGAATCAATGCCCATGCTTTGCATCTCCATCTGTGGTGTTCGGCGCCGCCGCTGCACGTGGCCGGCGGCGACTTGCGGGGCGCGAGAATAGCGGAAGCCCGTTGACCTTGCCCGAGAGCGCCATCCGATGACCGGCCTCGCCGCCGCTGCCGCGCCGCGTCTGGCGCTGTACCTCGATCTGATCCGGTGGGACCGCCCCGCTGGCTGGCTGCTGTTGCTATGGCCAACGCTGTCGGCGCTGTGGATCGCTGCCGACGGCTTTCCGGGTTGGCATCTGTTGATCGTATTCGTCGCCGGCACCGTGATCATGCGCAGCGCCGGCTGCTGCGTGAACGACGTGGCGGACCGCGACTTCGACCGCCACGTCAAGCGCACCGCGCAGCGTCCAGTGACCAGCGGGCGGGTCAGCGTGCGCGAGGCGTTGATGCTCGGTGCCGCGCTCGCTGCGGTGGCGTTCGCGCTGGTGCTGACCACCAACCCGCCGACCGTGTGGCTGTCGTTTGCCGGGCTCGCGGTGACCTTTCTGTACCCGTTTGCCAAGCGGGTGACGCCGATGCCGCAGGCGGTGCTCGGTGTGGCGTTCAGCTTCGGCATCCCGATGGCCTTTGCCGCGGTGCTGGGTGCCCAGGACTGGGCGCCGCACGCGGTCGGCGACGCGGTGCCGCCGCACGCCTGGTGGCTGCTGCTGGGCAACATCTTCTGGGTGCTCGCCTACGACACCGAATACGCGATGGTCGATCGCGACGACGATCTGCGCATCGGCATGAAGACCGCGGCCATCACGCTTGGCCGCTTCGACGTGGCCGCGGTGATGGGGTTCTACGCGATCTACCTGCTGAGCTGGTCGGCGCTCGGCGATGCGCTCGGTCTCGGCCTGTGGTACCAACTCGGCATCGCGGCGGCTGCCGGGCAGGCGCTGTGGCACTACACGCTGATTCGCGGCCGCACGCGCGACGGATGCTTTGCCGCCTTTCGCCACAACCACTGGCTCGGCGCCAGCGTGTTCATGGGCGTGGCAGCGGATCTGGCGCTGCGCTAGCGGGCTTCGGCGCGGCGCCGGTGCCCGCTCCGAACTCGTCGCCAAGGGCATGGGCACGCCCGCGCGCCGCATGCAGCGCGCGCACGAACGCGGCCTTGACCGCATCGTTGTCGAGCGACATCAGCGCGGCATAGGTGGTGCCGCCCTTCGATGTGACCCGTTCGCGCAGCACCGCGGGGGAATCGGCGGACTGCTGCGCCAGCGCGGTGGCCCCGGCGAAGGTGGCGAGCGCAAGACGCCGACCTTGTTCCACCGTCAATCCCATTTCACCGGCGGCCTGGATCATCGCCTCGATGAAGTAGTACACGTAGGCCGGGCCTGACCCCGACAGCGCGGTGACCGCGTCGAGGTCACGCTCGCGCTGCAGCCACATCAGTTCGCCACTCGGCGCCAGTACCGCTTCGGCCGCCGCGCGGTCGGCGTGGTTGACCGCCGGCGTTGCGTACAGGCCACTGATGCCCAGCCCGACCAGCGCCGGCGTGTTCGGCATCGCGCGCACCACGCGCTGACTGCCCGTGGCCGCGGTCAACGCCTCGGTGCGGATGCCGGCCATCACGCTCAGCTGCAGCGCACCGGCGACGAACCCGGCGCACGGGCGCGCCGCGGCCGCGAACGACTGCGGCTTGACCGCCCACACCACCAGGGGCACGTCGAGCAAATGCGCGTCGGCTGCCGGGAGCGCGAGCACGCCAAACTGCAGCGCCAGGCGCGCACGCTGCCTGTCGTCGGGCTCGATCACCAGCACGGTGGCGGGCACCCGGCCGCCTTTCAGCACTCCGCCGATCAGCGCGCTGGCCATGTTGCCGCCGCCGACGAAGGCGAGTTCGGGGCGGATGGCACTGTTCATCGGGCCAGTGTAGACGTGTGTGCGCGCGCCGATCGGCGCGCGCCGAACCGTGGCGCCCGCGAATGAGGGGCCGCACTTGCGAGCATGGCGCACGCCGCAGGCGCTGCTTCCCCGGTTGCGCAAGGCCCGCAGGGCCGCCTACAGTGGCCGAGTCGTCCGCTACCGGTGCACCGCGATGAGCCAGCTCTCCTACGTCGACGAATCCCTCGACAGCCCCTGGAGCACCTACCTCGCCCAGGTCGACCGCGTGGTGCCCTACCTCGGTCCACTGGCGCGCTGGGCCGAGACGCTCAAGCATTGCAAGCGCGCGCTGATCGTCGATGTGCCGATCGAGATGGACGACGGCCGCGTCGCTCACTTCGAGGGCTTTCGCGTCCAGCACAACCTGTCGCGCGGGCCCGGCAAGGGCGGCGTGCGCTACCACCCGGCGGTGACGCTCGACGAAGTGATGGCGTTGGCCGCCTGGATGTCGGTCAAGAACGCGGCGGTCAATCTGCCCTATGGCGGCGCCAAAGGGGGCATTCGCGTCGATCCGAAGGTGCTGTCGTTGAAGGAGCTCGAGAAGCTGACGCGCCGCTACACCAGCGAAATCGGCATCATCATCGGCCCGCAGCAGGACATCCCTGCGCCCGACGTCAACACCAACGCCCAGATCATGGCGTGGATGATGGACACCTATTCGATGAACGTCGGCGCCACCGCCACCGGCGTGGTCACCGGCAAGCCGATCCATCTCGGCGGCTCGCTGGGGCGCGTCAAGGCCACCGGACGCGGCGTGTTCGTCACCGGCCGTGAGGCAGCGCGACGCTTGAACCTCGACCTGCAAGGCGCACGCGTTGCGGTGCAGGGTTTCGGCAACGTGGGCTCGTCGGCGGCCGAGCTGTTTCACGGCGCGGGGGCGAAAATCGTCGCGGCGCAAGACCACACCGGCACCATTGCCCATCCGGCGGGGTTGGACCTCGCAACCTTGATTCCCTATGTGCGTGAGGTCGGCGGCGTGGCCGGCTGCCCGGGCACCGAGCGCATCGACAACGAGGCGTTCTGGGATGTCGACTGCAACATCATGATCCCCGCGGCGCTCGAAGGGCAAATCACCGCGGCGCGCGCGCGCCGCCTCAAAGCCAAGCTGGTGCTCGAAGGGGCCAACGGCCCGACGCTGATGGCTGCCGACGACGTGCTGGCCGATCGCGGCATCCTGGTGGTGCCCGACGTGATCTGCAACGCCGGCGGCGTCACGGTCAGCTACTTCGAATGGGTGCAGGATTTCAGCTCGTTCTTCTGGACCGAGGACGAGATCAACCTGCGCTTGGATAAGATCATGGTGGGCGCCCTCAAACGCATCTGGGACACCGCGGACCAGCACCGCATCACGTTGCGCACGGCGACCTTCGCGGTGGCCTGCGAGCGCATCCTGATGGCACGCCAGGAGCGCGGGCTTTACCCTTAGCGCGACCGCTTTTCGTCGGCGCGCGTCACTCGCGCGCGCCGAAGATTGCGCTGCCCACGCGCACGATGGTGGCGCCCTCGGTAATGGCCGCCTCGAGGTCGGCGCTCATGCCCATCGACAGCGTGTCGAGCGCCAGCCCCGCGGCATTGAGGTCGAACAGCAAACGCGCCAATGCGTGGTGCGGCGCGCGCTGCGCGGCGAAATCGCCCTGCGGCTCGGGGATCGCCATCAGGCCGCGCAGATGCAAACGCGGCAATGCGGCCACCGCGCGCGCCAACTCGAGGGTGTCGGCCGGCGCGACGCCGCTCTTGCTGGCCTCTTCGCTGACGTTGACCTGCAGGCACACCTGCAGCGGTGGCAACGGCTCGGGCCGGTGCGCGGACAGCCGCTCGGCGATCTTCAGGCGATCGATGGAGTGCACCCAGTCGAACGACGCCGCGACGACGCGCGTCTTGTTGCTCTGCAACGGCCCAATCAGGTGCCACTCGATCTGGCCGCGCAGGTCAACCAGCGCCTCCATCTTTTCGAGCGCTTCCTGCACGTAGTTCTCACCGAATGCGTGTTGGCCCGCCGCGTGCGCGTCACGCACCGCTTGTGGGCCGAATGTCTTTGTCACGGCCAGCAACGTGACGCTTTGCACGGGACGTTGCGAGGTCTCGCACGCCGTCACGATACGCGCGCGCACTTGTTGTAACTTCGCTTCGACGCTGCCCATAATCCTCAGCAGCCTACTCCAAGGGCACGCCCGACATGGACATCACGCAACTGCTCGCGTTCTCGGTGAAGAACAAGGCCTCCGACCTGCACCTGTCGGCAGGCCTGCCACCGATGATCCGTGTGCACGGCGACGTGCGCCGCATCAACGTCGACCCGCTCGAGCACAAGGCCGTGCACGACATGGTGTACGACATCATGAACGACGCGCAGCGCAAGCACTTCGAGGACACGCTGGAGTGCGACTTCAGCTTCGAGATCCAGGGGCTGGCACGCTTTCGGGTCAATGCCTTCAACCAGAACCGCGGCGCGGGCGCGGTGTTCCGAACGATCCCGAGCAAGATTCTGACGCTTGAGCAGCTGAACACGCCCAAGGTGTTTGCAGATCTGGCGCTCAAGCCGCGCGGCTTGGTGCTGGTGACCGGTCCGACCGGCTCGGGCAAGAGCACGACGCTGGCTGCGATGGTCAACCACTTGAACGAGAGCGAGTACGCGCACGTGCTGACGGTGGAGGATCCGATCGAATTCGTGCACGAGAGCAAGAAGTGCCTGGTCAACCAGCGTGAGGTGGGCCCGCACACGCTGAGCTTCGCCAACGCGTTGCGCTCGGCGCTGCGCGAAGACCCGGACGCGATCCTGGTGGGCGAAATGCGCGACCTCGAGACGATCCGCTTGGCGCTGACCGCGGCCGAGACCGGACACCTGGTGTTCGGCACGCTGCACACGTCGAGCGCCGCCAAGACGATCGACCGGGTGGTGGATGTGTTCCCGGCGGCTGAAAAGGAGATGGTGCGCGCGATGCTGTCGGAGTCGCTGATCGCGGTGATCTCCCAGACGCTGTGCAAGCTCAAGGATGGATCGGGCCGCGTCGCGGCGCACGAGATCATGATTGCCACCTCGGCCATCAAGAATCTGATCCGCGAGAACAAGATCGCGCAGATGTACTCGTCGATCCAAACCGGCCAGAGCGCGGGCATGCAGACGCTCGACCAGAACCTCACCGACCTGGTGCGCCGCAACGTCGTCTCGCCCGCCGAGGCGCGCGCGAAGGCCAAGTTCCCGGAAAACTTCCCGGGCTGATTCAAGCCGTACCCGCCGTGAAAAAACTCCTCGATCGCCTGGCGGGCAACCGCCGCGAGAACCCCGAGACGCCGGACTCCGGCTACTTCTCCACTATGTTCCTCGAGCGCGAGGAGGAAACCCCGCCGCTGGTTCCGTGGGGCGTGCGCGCCGGTCAGCTGCAGGCGCAATCGCTCGAACCGTCCGAGGGCGCCCAGAGGTTCGCGCGCGCCTGGAACAACGACCGCCACACGGTCGCGTTGGCCGACGCCGAGTTGCAGCGGCTGACCGAGTACCTGACGTTCGTCAGCTTGGCGCCCGACCGCGAAGTGATCGCACAGGACGAGCAGGGCGACTACCTTTTGATCGTGCTCGAAGGCACGATCGCGGTCGACCGCGTACAGCCTTGGGGCGGCCGGGCCCGCCTCGGCGAAGCCCGGGTCGGCGATCTGCTCGGCGAGATGTCGTTGCTCGACGCCGGCACCCGCTTCTCGTCGTGCCGGACGTTGACGCCCTGCGTGGTGGCGGTGCTCGAGGCGCACGCGCTCGACCGGATGATGAAGGACGATCCGCGCCTGGCCGCCGTGCTGCTGGCGGCGCTTGCGCGGCGTCTGTCGCTGCGATTGCGGCAGGCCAGCGCGCGCCTGAGCGCGCTGCTGACCAGCTCGAACTGAGGCCTGGCCGGGGAGAACACGAAGATGGAACGCGACCAGGCATCGAAATTCGTCAACGACCTGCTGCGCCTGATGATCTCGCGCAACGGCTCCGACCTCTTTCTGACCGCTGACTTTCCACCCGCGATCAAGGTCGACGGCAAAGTGACCAAAGTGTCCCCGCAGCCGCTGACCGGCCAGCACACGATGGCGCTGGCCCGCGCGGTGATGAACGACAAGCAAGCGGCCGAGTTCGAGAAGACCAAGGAGTGCAACTTCGCGATCTCGCCGCAGGGCATCGGGCGCTTTCGCTGCAACGCGTTCGTGCAGATGGGTCACATCGGCCTGGTCTTCCGCGTGATCCCGCAGGCGCTGCCGACTGTCGACCAGCTCGGGCTGCCGAAGGTGCTGAAGGACGTGGCGATGACCAAGCGCGGCCTGGTCATCATGGTGGGCGCCACCGGCTCGGGCAAGAGCACGTCGCTGGCCGCGATGGTCGACTGGCGCAACGAACACTCGCACGGCCACATCATCACGATCGAAGACCCGGTCGAGTTCGTGCACCCGCACAAGAACTGCATCATCACGCAGCGCGAGGTCGGCATCGACACCGACGGCTGGGCGCAAGCGCTGAAGAACACGCTGCGCCAGGCGCCCGACGTCATCCTGATGGGTGAGATTCGCGACCGCGAGACGATGGAGCATGCGGTGGCCTTCGCCGAGACCGGCCACCTGTGCATGGCCACGCTGCACGCCAACAGCTCCAACCAGGCATTGGACCGCATCATCAACTTCTTCCCCGAAGAGCGGCGCGATCAATTGCTGATGGACCTGTCGCTGAACCTGAAGGGCATCATCTCCCAGCGCCTGCTGCCACGCGAGGAAGGCAAGGGTCGCATTGCCGCGGTGGAGATCATGCTCAACACGCCGCTGGTGTCCGACATGATCTTCAAGGGCGAGGTCGGTGAGTTGAAGGAGTTGATGAAGCGCTCGCGCGAGCTCGGCATGCAGACCTTCGACCAGGCGCTGTTCGATCTGTACGAGCACCGCCACGTGTCGTACGAAGACGCGCTGCGCAATGCCGACTCGGTCAACGACCTGCGCCTGCAGATCAAACTCAACAGCTCTCGCGCGCGCAATCAGGATCTGGCGGCCGGCACCGAGCATCTGACGATCGTGTGATCGGCGCCTGGCCCGAAAGGGCCGGGACGCCGACTGAAAAGGGCCGCGGCTTAAACTGGCGGCCCTTTTCCTTGCCGGAACGCCGCCATGAAAACCTACGAGCCCACGCCGTCGCGCAAGACCGCTTTTCTCGGCCTTGGGGTGATGGGGCATCCGATGGCAGGGCACCTGGCGCGCGCCGGCCACGAGGTGTGCGTGTTCAACCGCACCACCGCGAAGGCGCAGACCTGGGCCAAGGAGTACGCCGGCCGCTCGGCTGCGACACCGCGCGAAGCTTCTGCTGGTGCCGACCTCGTGTTCTGCTGCGTCGGCAACGACGACGACCTGCGCTCGGTGGTGCTCGGCGAACAGGGCGCGTTCGCGGGCATGAGGAAAGGGGCGATCTTCATCGACCACACCACCGCCTCGGCGGCAGTGGCGCGCGAGTTGAACCAGGCTGCCACCGGCAAGGGTTTGTCATTCGTCGACGCCCCGGTGTCGGGTGGCCAGGCCGGCGCAGTCAACGGCATGCTCACCGTGATGTGCGGCGGCGAGCAAGGCGCGTTCGATGCCATGAAGCCGGTCGCGATGGCGTATTCGAGGGCCGTCACCCTGGTGGGCTCCAGCGGTGCCGGTCAGCTGGCCAAGATGGTCAACCAGGTGTGCATCGCCGGCCTGGTGCAAGGGCTGTCCGAGGGCATCGCGTTTGGCCAGAAGGCGGGGCTGGACATGAAGTTGGTGCTCGAGGTGATCGGCAAGGGCGCGGCGCAGAGCTGGCAGATGGACAACCGCGGCAGCACGATGATCGACGACAAGTTCGACTTCGGCTTCGCGGTCGACTGGATGCGCAAGGATCTCGGCCTGGTGCTCGACGAAGCACAGCGCAACGGCGCGCGCATGCCGGTGACTGCGCTGGTCGACCAGTTCTACGGCGACGTGCAGGCAATGGGCGGTCGCCGCTGGGACACCTCGAGCCTGATCAAACGCCTACGCTGACCTGCGGGGGCCACCGCCGGACGTCACTTGCGTGTCGGCGGGGGCGGGGAGTCGCTCTTCGGCGGCTGCGCATCGGCCAGCTCGGCATCGGTGACGATCTCGAATACGCGCACCACTTTCTGAACGCCGCTCACGGTGCGCGCCAGGTCGGTCGCGCGGGTCGCTTCGCGCTCGGTGACGCGGCCCATCAGGTAAACGTTGCCGCGCTCGGTGACGACCTTGAACGCGTTGACCTGGAGATCCTTTGCGTCGACGTAAGTGGCCTTGACCTTGGTGGTCAGATAGGAGTCGTTCGAGCGCGTCGACAGCGAGCTCGGCAATGCGACCGCCAGCTCGTTGACTGTCGAGCGCACGTTCTCGACGCGCTGCACCACCTGTTCGATCGCAGCCTTGTCGGCATCGGTGGGGGCCTCGCCGGTGAGCAGCACCGCGCGGTTGTAGCTGGTGACGTTGACGTGCGCTCGATCGCCCATCAACTCCTTGACGCGGCTGCTCGCCTTGGTTTCGATGGTCTGATCTTCGACCTGCGTACCGGTGGTGCGGCGGTCGATCGCGAGCATCGTGCCGCCAACCATCGCGCCGCCGACCACCAGCGGCGCGCATGCGCTCAACGGCAACGTGGCGAGCACTGCCACCAGGCACAGCGCCCGTTGCGAGCCGAGCCGCCGAGAAGAAGTCGTGTCAATCATGCCGGATCCTGTTCTCCCAACAATTGAAGATCGATCGCGTCGCACAGGCAATGCAGGATCAGCAGATGCATCTCCAGCACGCGCGCGCCGCGTTCGTGCGCCACCGTGATCGCGGCGTCGGTCTCACTGAGCACGCCGAGCAACGCGCCGTCGTTGCCGCCCAGCAGCGCGATCACAGCCATGTCCTTGGCGTGCGCAGCCTGCACCGCCGCCAGCGCACCGGGGTGCGCGCCGTCGAGGTCAAACAGCAGCAGCAGGTCACCCGGCGAGCCGAGCGTTGACACCTGCCGCGCGAGCAGCGCCGACACGCCTTCGCCACTCGACAGCTGGCTCGCCACCACCGCGTCGGCCGCCAATGCGATCACCGCCAGCCCGGGGCGCTCGCGCTCGAAGCGGCCCATCAGCTGCGCCGCGCACAACGACGCCAGCGCGGCCGCCGAGCCGATGCCGCACACCAGCAGCTTGCCGCCCGCGGTCAGTACCCCCACGATGGCCTGCGAGGCCTCGGCGATCGGTCGTGCCAACGATTCCGCCGATCGGTAATTCAAGTCCGCTGCATCGAAGAACTGCTGCTGGATGCGCTGCTCGAGCATGGGAGGCGATGATAAGTCAGCCGTTGGTGCCGAAACGCCCGGGCAGGTTCACTCGCCGGGCGTTCGTGCATCGAAGGCGGCGCGTGCCCATTGCACCGCGTCGCCGTCGATCGCGACCACGTCGAAGCGGCACGGTGGCAGCCGGCGCAAGCCCGCGAGGTAGTGCTGCGCCGCGAAAGCGAGACGCTGCTGCTTGCGCGCGGTAACGCTGGCCAGCGCCCCGCCGAACGTGCCGTCAGCGCGCGAGCGCACCTCGACGAAGACCACGGTGCCGTCGCGCTCGCGCATGATCAGATCGATCTCGCCGCCGTGTGAGCGCGGCCCGCGCGCCACCCGATAATTGCGGCACACCAGGGCCAAACCATGCTGCTGCAGGTGCTGCAGCGCGAGCGCTTCGGCGCGGTCGCCCGCCGACTTGCGAGTTCCCGGCACAGGGCCTCCCTCTTGAACTTGAACGCGTCGCACTGGAAGGAAACGGCTCACGCCGCGGCCGGTGCACAGGACCATCCCGCACCGGCGTTGTACGTGGTGGCCACGCCGATCGGCAACCTGGCTGACCTGACTCTGCGGGCTGTGCACGTGCTCGGCCTGGTCGACCTGGTGGCGTGCGAGGACAGCCGCGTCACACGCCGGCTGCTCCGGCACCTGGCGCTCGACAAACCGCTGCTCGCGCTGCACCAGCACAACGAGCGCGCCGCCGCCGACGCGGTGTTGCAGCATCTGGCGGCCGGCGCGCGTGTGGCATATGCGAGCGACGCCGGCACGCCGGCCGTCTCCGACCCCGGCGCCGCGCTCGTGCAGGCTGTGGCCGGCGCGGGCTTCCGGGTCGTGCCGATCCCCGGCGCCAGCAGCGTCACTGCGGCACTCAGCGTGGCGGGCGATGCGCTGGCCGCCGGCTTCCGGTTCTGCGGTTTTGCGCCGAGCAAGGGCGCGCTGCGCCAGCGCGCCTGGGACGCCGCCCTCGCCGATGCCGACGCACAGGTGTGGCTCGAAGCGCCGCACCGCATCGAAGCGCTGGCGCGCGAATGGGCGATGCGCTTTGGGCAGCGGCCGGTGACGCTGTGCCGCGAACTTACCAAGCAGTTCGAAACCGTGGTTACGCTGCCGGCGGCGCAGCTCGTGCAGTGGCTGACCGCCGATGCCGACCGCGAGCGCGGCGAGTTCGTGCTGGTGCTCCACGCATCGCCGCCGCGGGCGCACGACGATGCCGCGGCGTCGGGCGCCCCGGCGCCCGACGTGACACGCGTGTTGGACATCCTGTTGAGCGAGCTGCCGCTGAAGCAGGCGGTGGCGCTGACGGCGCGCATCAGCGGCGCGCCGCGCAACGCGTTGTACCAGCAGGCGCTGCAGCGCCGCGATGCGGGCAGCGAACGCGGCTGAGCAGGTAGCCCTTCGCCACGCGATGGGCGGACCCGAACCTACAATGCCGCGATGATCTCGCGCGAACCCACGATCGAACGCTTGGCGCAGGCGCGCCGCTTGTTGCTGGAGCCTTCGGGGCTCGACGAGACCTCGCTGCAAGAGGCGCTCGGGTGCATCGGGAGTCACCGCGTCGACGACTGCGACCTGTACTTTCAGATCACGCGGCATGAAGGCTGGAGCCTCGAGGAAGGCATCGTCAAGAGCGGCAGCTTCGGCATCGACCAGGGCGTCGGGGTGCGCGCAGTGGCCGGCGAGAAGACCGCGTTCGCGTACTCCGACGACATCTCGCGCGCCGCGCTGCTCGATGCCGCGCACACGGTGCGCAGCATCGCCGCGGCAGGGCAGAGCAAGCGCGTCAAGGTCGGTGACGGCGCCTCGCACGTGGCGGCCAGCCATGCGCTGTATTCGACGATCGATCCGATCGCCACGCTCGACAGCACCCAGAAGGTGTCGCTGCTCGAACGCACCGAGCGCATGGCGCGCGCACGCGACCCGCGTGTCGTGCAGGTGATGGCGAGCCTGGCCTCCGAATACGACGTGGTGCTGGTGGCGCGCGCCGACGGCACGCGCGCAGCCGACGTGCGCCCGCTGGTGCGCGTGTCGGTCACCGTGATCGCCGAGTCCAACGGCCGGCGCGAGATCGGCAGCGGCGGTGGCGGCGGACGCTTCGGCCTCAATTACTTTCAGGACGACGTGCTGACGCGCTACGTCGATCAAGCCGTCAACGCGGCGCTGACCAACCTCGAGTCGCGCCCTGCACCGGCCGGCGAGATGACCGTCGTGCTGGGCCCGGGCTGGCCGGGCGTGTTGCTGCACGAGGCTGTGGGCCACGGATTGGAAGGTGACTTCAACCGCAAAGGCTCTTCGGCGTTCTCCGGCCGCATCGGGCAGCGGGTCGCCGCCAAGGGGGTGACCGTGCTCGACGACGGCACGCTGCCCGATCGTCGCGGCTCGCTCAACGTCGACGACGAAGGCCATGCGACCCAGCGCAACGTGCTGATCGAGGACGGCATCCTGCGCGGCTACATCCAAGACGCGCTGAACGCACGGCTGATGAAGGTCAAGCCCACGGGCAACGGCCGGCGCGAAAGCTACGCGCACGTGCCCATGCCGCGCATGACCAACACCTACATGCTCGGCGGCGACAAGAGCAAGGAAGAGATCGTCGCCAGCCTCGATCGCGGGCTCTACGCCACCAACTTCGGCGGCGGCCAGGTGGACATCACCAGCGGCAAGTTCGTGTTCTCGGCCAGCGAGGCGTTCTGGGTCGAGAAGGGGCGCATCGTCTACCCGGTGAAAGGCGCCACCCTGATCGGCAACGGCCCCGATGCACTGACGCGCATCAGCATGATCGGCAACGACATGTCGCTCGATACCGGGGTCGGCGTCTGCGGTAAGGACGGGCAGAGCGTGCCGGTGGGCGTCGGCCAGCCGACGCTGCGCATCGATCGACTGACGGTCGGCGGCACCGCCTGACCCCGCGCGGGTCCGACCTGGCCTGGCGAGTCGCCTCAGGGCAGCCCTCGCGGCATGCTAGAGTGCGCGCCATGCGTCGGCTGCCGTTCTTCTTTGCGTACTTTTGGTTCTCGCCTGTCACCGGCGGCTGGACGAACGTGCACACCTGACGAACACGACGCCATCCAGACAAACCGCCGGCAACCCCGGCGGTTTTTTGTTGCCCGCCCGCTTCCTGGCATTTGGTCGACGACCGCAAGGAGTGATCCCGATGGCCCCGCGACAGACCCCCGACGACCCGCTGGAAAGCACGCGCAGCTTCGCGCTGAGCGAGCGCACCAGCCAGACCGACGACCAGCGCATCCGCGACGTCACGCCGCTGCCCCCGCCCGAACACCTGATCCGCTTCTTTCCGATCGCCGACACGCCGATCGAGAAGCTGATCGGGCGCACGCGCGCGACGGTGCGCAAGATCATGCAGGGTGAGGACGACCGTCTGCTGGTGGTGATCGGGCCGTGCTCGATCCACGACCCGGCGGCGGCGCTCGACTACGCGCGCAAACTGAAGGCCGAACGCGCGCGCTTCGCCGACACGCTGGAAATCGTGATGCGGGTCTACTTCGAGAAGCCGCGCACGACGGTGGGCTGGAAGGGCCTGATCAACGACCCCTACCTCGACGAGAGCTATCGCATCCACGAAGGGCTGCGCATCGCTCGTCAGCTGCTGGTGGAGATCAACCGGCTCGGCGTGCCGGCAGGCAGCGAATTCCTCGACGTGATCAGCCCGCAGTACATCGGCGACCTGATCAGCTGGGGCGCGATTGGCGCACGCACTACCGAAAGCCAAGTGCACCGCGAACTGGCGTCCGGCCTGTCAGCGCCGATCGGGTTCAAGAACGGCACCGACGGCAACCTGAAAATCGCGGTCGACGCCATCCAGGCGGCCGCGCGGCCGCACCACTTCCTGTCGGTGCACAAGAACGGGCAGGTGGCCATCGTCGAGACCAAGGGCAACGCCGACTGCCACGTGATCCTGCGCGGCGGAAAGGAGCCCAATTACGACGCGGCCAGCATCGCCGCCGCTTGTGCGGAGATCGAAGCGGCCAAGCTGGCGTGCCGGCTGATGGTCGACTGCAGTCACGCCAACTCGAGCAAGCAGCACCAGCGTCAGATCGCGGTGGCGCGCGACATCGCGGCGCAGATCACCGAGGGCACGCGTTGCATCTTCGGGTTGATGGTCGAGAGCCACCTGGTCGACGGCGCGCAGAAGTTCAGCCCCGGCAAGGACGACCCGGGGCAGTTGGAGTACGGCAAGAGCATCACCGACGCTTGCATCGGCTGGGATGATTCGTTGACCGTGCTGAGCGCGCTCGACCAGGCGGTGCGAGCGCGGCGGCGCGCCTGAAGCGTCAGTCGGGGCCGTCGCGCTCCAGCTTGCGGCTGCGCCAATAGACGTCGTCGCCGCCCAGCCCATCGAGGTTGGCGCGGTTCAGCACGCGCGCCAGCACGAACAGCAGGTCGCTCAGCCGGTTGAGATATTGGCGTGGTGCGGCGTGCAGGGTATCGGTCTCGCCGAGCGCGACCAGCCCGCGTTCCGCGCGCCGCGCCACCGTGCGTGCCACGTGCGCGATCGCCGCGCTGCGGCTGCCGCCCGGCAGGATGAACTCCGCAAGCGGCGGCAGCGTCGCGTTGTAGTGCTCGAGCGCGGCGTCGAGCGCCGCCACCGCATCGGCCTGCAGCAGCGCATGGCCGGGCAACGACAACTCGCCGCCCAGGTTGAACAGCTCGTGCTGCACCCGCTGCAGCAGGGAGCGCACGTCATCGGGCAGCGGCTCGGCCAGCAGCACGCCCAGCTGAGAGTTCAGTTCATCGACGTCTCCCATCGCGGCCACGCGGCGGTGGCTCTTGGCGACGCGGGCGCCGTCGGCCAGGCCGGTGCTGCCGTCGTCGCCCGTGCGGGTCGCGATGCGGGTCAGTCGCTTGCCCATGGTGGCATCGTAACCCCGCGCACCGCCGTCAATGGCCGCTTCCTACAATGGCCGGCATCGGCTCGCGACGCGGGCCGCGG
>Ga0068862_100002165_pt1 | contig 17671 bp, 14 predicted proteins | sample KBSSwiS52_FD_66598 | JGI IMG/M metagenome (GOLD analysis project Ga0068862, IMG submission 66598) | Switchgrass rhizosphere microbial communities from Kellogg Biological Station, Michigan, USA - KBS Switchgrass S5-2 | ecosystem: Host-associated > Plants > Roots > Rhizosphere > Soil ... | reverse complement strand
ATTTTTGGGGATGCGCAGGTTTTTAGAAACAGGATTGAAACCGGGTGGCTGGGCCTTGGTGGTGTTTTATTACGGGATGTTGCGGGAACGGGAAGCCTTACATCCACAAAGGCATACGCATCGATAGCGTATCACCAGGAACTAGGATTGAGCAGCCTCCTTACCGCGGGGTTTAATGTGGGTTGGGCTAATAAACGTGTTGATCCTGCCAAACTAACTTTTCCTGATCAGTTTGATGGGAAATTTTTTGACGGTAACAGGCCTTCTGATGCAAAGAACGGATTGGTGAATACAAGCGTGAGTTATTTTGATCTCCAGGTTGGTATGAACTATGCATATTTCCCAACTGAAGATATTTACATAAATGCCGGCTACTCCATTCATCATGTAAACAACCCCAAAGAAACTTTTTTTGACGATGAAACCGACGACAGGATTTCCCCGCGACACATTGCATTCCTCAATGGAATTTTTAAATTAAACGATAACGTGATTATCAACCCAAATGTATATTATACCACCCAGGCAAGCGCAAGTGAACTGGTGCTTGGCCTCAATGGCGCTTATAACCTGTCGGAGCATGGCGAGAAACAAATTATAGCCGGGCTATATTACCGGTACCAGGATGCTGTTATTCCTATGATTGGCCTTGAAATAAATAATATGCGTTTCACTTTCAGTTATGATGTAACAACCTCTTCTCTTAAAAACTTCAATCATTCACTTGGCGCCGCTGAATTTAATCTTTTGAAAAGGGGATTCTATGCTGATGAGTACAATGGAGATAAAAGGCAGTCTCTTTGTCCCACCTTTTAATTTAATTTGATTTTTTTTCGTTTATAATTATTCCAGGTAATGGGAATTTATTATACCAAAATATGAGGGTTGTAAATTATGGTGTTATTTTGTATGGTTCCAAATAATTTTGCAGTGTTTTTTTTTAACGTAATTGTAGCAAAAGAAAAAGAACGGAAAATTTTTTTTCAGACTAAATTTTTAAAAAAAGGATAATAAATTTTAATTTTCATGGGTAAAAAAATTGCCATTATAGGAGGCGGAAACCTCGGAACTGCTATAGCTGAGGGGTTATTGAAAAGTAAATTCTGCAAAGCCCCGGATATTACCATCACAAAAAGAAAGATTAGTACGCTCCAAAAATTAAACGAAAGAGGAGTAAAGGTTACTGCGAATAATGCTGAAGCCGTTAGTAATAGTGAAATAGTGATCCTTGCTGTAAAACCTTACCAGGTCACTGATGTTCTCAATAGCTTTAAAAAAACGCTGACCCCTAAACATATTTTGGTTTCGGTAGTAACAGGAGTGCTGGTATCCGAAATTGAAGAAATTGTAAAAATGAGGCTTCCTTTTTTCAGGGCTATGCCTAATACAGCTATTGCCATCCGTGAAAGTATGACTTGTTTAAGTTTTACAAATGCAACTGCTGCCCAGGTAAACTTTGTAAAAAATTTATTTTCTTTTTTAGGAAAGGTTACAATAATTGATGAAAAATTAATGGAGGCCGCGACGGTTTTAGGCGCTTGTGGTACTGCTTATGCCATGCGTTACATCCGCGCCAATATACAAGGGGGTATTGAGATTGGTTTTGATGCCGCCACGGCCAGTCTTATCGCCGCTCAAACTGTGAAAGGAGCAGCAGAATTGTTATTGCAGAAGGGAACACATCCTGAACAGGAAATAGACAAAGTTACAACTCCCAAAGGCTGTACCATTGCAGGTTTAAATGAAATGGAACACCAGGGTTTTAGTTCTTCCCTCATAAAAGGAATTGCTGTAAGCTATAATAAAATTGCCAAGAGCTGAGTGGAAAAAAACACTAAATCCATATAAACCCGGTCTTGTCAAAGCCATAATTATAATCAATTACGGCAGCATTCTTAGCTTCCATTTCTTCTCTCATTTTTTGCAATTCTTTTTTTAGCTTCTCACGGCTTTTTTCAGATTCCATCTTCGCTTTATTCATTTCCATTTTTATCTTATCCATATTAATGTCTTTCATCTTTTGCATAGAACTGCGAAATTCTTTGCTGTTCATTTGCTTTTTAAGCTTTTCCATACTTTTTTCAATATCTGCTTTCATTTTTTTAAAATCTATTTTCTCCAGGCAACTGTCAATATTCCTGTTTACCATTTTCCAGTCTATGCTTTTTAAAGAGGTATTGATATCTTTTTGCATCTTTTCAAAATCTATTTGCCGGAGGGATTGTTGTACTTCATTTTGTATCTGCATTTGCATTTTTTCAAAATTTATTTTTTGCAAAGATTGCTGAACATCGTTCATAATTTTTTCCAAATTAATTGATGCGAGAGCTTTATCAACCTCAGCTAAAATTTTGCTCACATCTATGTTCAAATTGATTTCGGGGTTGGGAATGGTATCCATCGATTGAATATTTTTAGGTTCCTGTGCAACGAATGGATTACGAAATGCCATGGAACTAAAAATTACTCCTGCGATTATTAAACACCTGAAGCAAGGAGATGATTCTAAATGAAACGTTTTCATGATTGTCGATTTGGTTAATTACGAAATATATCGTAATCAAATATACGATACAATTCGTATTTTGTTACTTTTTGGATTTTTTTTTTCTAAAAATTAATATAAAAGAGAATGATGCTTCATAGAAGCTGCTGTTTTATTCCGACTTTTATGTAAATAAATATATGGATGTAATAGCTGTAGAGCAAAACCTTACTTCAGAGCATATTGAGCTTTTCAAAAATATTTGTGGGGAAGGAAATCTTTTTACCGGCATTGAAGACTTACAGGAATATGCACGGGATGAAACCGAGAACCTTCATTTTTTACCAGGGGTCGTACTGAAACCACGTACCGCCGAAGAAATAAGCCGGATTTTAAAAATATGCAATGAAGATAAGATACCGGTTACGCCGCGTGGAGCCGGGACAGGACTGAGTGGAGGGGCCCTGGCTCATTTGGGAGGCGTGCTTATTTCTACTGAGAGGATGAATACCATCCTCGAAATTGATGAAAAAAATTTACAGGTGATTACTGAGCCCGGGGTAATTACCGAAGTACTTCAAAATGCAGTAAAAGAAAAAGGATTGTTTTATCCGCCTGACCCGGCAAGCCGGGGTTCCTGTTTTATTGGTGGTAATATTGCAGAAAGCAGTGGCGGTCCAAAAGCCGTTAAATACGGCGTTGTAAAAGATTATGTTCTCAATCTTGAAGTTGTTTTACCCACTGGTGAAATCATCTGGACCGGGGCCAATGTTCTAAAAAATGCAACAGGATATAATTTAACCCAGCTCATGGTAGGTAGTGAAGGGACGCTGGGGATAGTTACTAAAATTGTTCTAAGGCTATTACATCATCCGCGGCATGACCTTTTGATGCTGGTTCCATTTAAAAGTGTTGAAAAAGCCTGTGAAGCAGTCAATGCTGTTCTCAGGGCTGGCTATGTTCCCAGTGCGCTTGAACTGGTGGAAGCGGACGCGTTAAAAATAACACACCTTTTTGTTGGAAGTACCGCTGTGGCTATAACAGACGATGTAGCGGCTCATCTTATAATAGAAGTTGACGGGAATGATATCGGGTTGCTGATGCAGCAAATGGAAGCGATCGCACAATTACTCCTGGAATACGATTGTGGTGAAATTTATTTTGCCGAAGATAGTGTTCAAAAAGACGAGCTGTGGAAATTGAGGAGACGGGTAGCCGAAGCTGTAAAAATCGCAGGCTATTCAATCGAAGAAGATACGGTCGTTCCACGGGCGCAACTTCCCGCTCTTGTTAAAGGTGTAAAGGAACTTGCCATTGAATACGGGTTCAAAGCAGTTTGTTATGGTCATGCAGGAGATGGAAATTTGCACATCCGTATTAAAAAAGAAGGAACATCCAATAGCCAGGACGATCCTGAAATAATTAAATCACTCCGGGCATTGTTTACACTGGTAAAAAAATTAGGCGGTACTATAAGTGGTGAGCATGGAATCGGCCTGGTTCAGAAAGATTTTATGGACATTATTTTTAGCAGGAAACAACTGGCATTAATGAAGGGAATAAAAAAAGTTTTTGACCCCAATAATATATTAAATGCAGGTAAAATTTTTGATTGATAATTTTAAAAAAAATTGATGAAAACGATTATTTTATTAATCCTTGTACCCTTGTCTTTTCATTCGTTTGCACAATCGGAGAAAGAAGAAACAGTTGAAAAGAAGGGATTTAAAAAGGAGAAATTATTTACAGGTGGAAGCGTCACCGGTGGATTTTCCAACTATGCTACCATATTGGGAATTACACCACAGTTTGGCTACAGTTTAACCAATTGGGCAGATGCAGGAATTACATTTAATCTTAATTACACTTCACAAAGGGATTATGAAGAATATGGAGATAAATTGCGCCAGACTGTTTACGGGCCGGGGGCATTTGTAAGGTTATTTCCGGTACGGTTTTTATTTGCGTCTGCGCAATATGAATATAACCTCATTCATTTAAAATACATTCCTACCGGCAACAGCAATTTCTCTCCTTCTAAAAATAATTTAAATGCCAACAGCCTTTTATTAGGAGCGGGTTACGCAGGAGGAAGAGAAAATGGCAGCAATACCTACTATTATTTTTCTATTTCCTGGGATGTTCTGGGTGACAAAAATTCACCTTACATTGATGGCTATGCGAGAAGTAATCCCATTATCCGGGCAGGGTATAATATTGGGTTATTCCAGGGAAGGACCAGGAAGTGGTGAGTAGTGAATTGTACCTGGATTTTTAAACCAATAAATCGGGTGCCTCTTTACTGCCCCATGGCCTGCTGGTCAAATATTCCATTGTGGGCTGTTATCGAATCAACGTAACCGTACCTTTTTGAAAAATTGTTTTGCCCAGGTAATCCACCCCTTCAACTATCCATACATAAACGTCTGCATCCTGTGCTGAGCCTTTAAAGGTTCCATCCCATCCTTTATTTTGAACGGTGCTGGAAAAAATTAATTGACCACGCCGGTTATAAACTTTGAAATAGCTTATTGATTTCATGCCAATAGGTATCGGCCTGAAGACATCATTGTTTCCATCTCCATTTGGGGTAAAGGCATTAGGAACATATAATCCGGGTTTCACTTTGTATACAACTATGTTAATGGTATCGGTGGCGCTGCATCCGGAGGGGCTTTGTACTTTTAAAACGTATTGCTGACTTTCTGATAATAGTGCAACAGGATTGGCGATATTTGAATTATTTAAACCGATGGGGGGGTTCCAGGAAAACAGCTCAGCCCCGCTTCCGGACAATTGCAAAGGCTGGTTTACCACAATGGTAGTATCACGCGGACCCGCATCTGCAATGAGCTTTTCGACCTGAATAACAACAGAATCAAACGCAGGCTTGGGACAGCCTAATATATCACTTACTGCGACAATATATCTTATAGACTGATAAGGAGTGGCTACAGGATCAGGGATGTGTGGGTCAGTTAAAAAAGTGGTAGGAGACCACAGATAAGTACGGCCGCCCGTTGCATTAAGTTGGTGACTCGCGGGGAAACAAATGGTAGTGTCCTCCCCTGCATATGCTTTTGGATATGGAACTACGCTTATGGTTACATCATCGGCCGTTTTGCATTTACCAATGCTTGCTACCACATGAAACGTTGTATCGGATTGGGGTATAGCCGATGGATTTTTAGCGGTATCACTGTTAAGCAATGCCGCGGGTGACCATACATAATGAAGTCCGTTGCTTACGGTGTTTAATATTACAGCATCTGTCAGACAAATAGTAGAATCATTTCCCGCGTTTAGAGTAACCCTGTCAACTACATTTACCAGCACCGAATGTGTTGCAAAACACCCGGGAGTTTCTGTTAATGTTGCACTATAAGTTGTGGTTACTTTTGGGCTTACTAATGGAGTAAAACTACTCTGGTTACTGATGTTATAAGCCGGTGACCAAAAAATGTTTCCCACGCCCGATGCCGTAAGCTGAAGCGTATCTATCGAGCAAATCAGGGTATCATTGGTAACAGTAAACAGTGGCTTATCAATTATTGAAATGGTATCTGTAACCGTTTTAATACAGCCTTTGCCACTGGTTACAGTTAATTGAACGGGATAATTTCCAATTGCTGCATAAGTGTATTTGGGATGCTGAACATGTGACGTATCATCGGTGGCGGCAGGGTCGCCAAAGTTCCATCGCCACGAATTGACCAATCCATATCTTGATTTGGTAGTATCGGTAAATTGAATATCCGCATTAACACATCTCCCCAGCGATTTGTATCCCGGGAAAAAGCCGGGATATACTTTTTGTATTTGAGTAGCAGAATCAGAACATTGCTGTCCCCTGTTAATAACTAATTTATAAACATACACACCCGTGTCAGTATACACATGGGTGGGCGTTTCAAGGGTTGATGTATCTAAAGGTCCACTCGCCGGGTCTCCGAATTCCCAGTAAAAAGTTTGATTTTGAGGTGAGTGATTATCATTTGAAAAATCTACAGAAAATCCATCACAGCTTACGGGCTTGGGATCCAATTCTACCCCCGCAAAATCACAATCTGTAACATTAACAATAAAATCTTTTGTATGTTGATTAATAAAAACGCCTCTTTTATACGATGAAACCACAACACATACGACATACTTTCCTACCTCGGGAGCGATTCCACTGATAATACCTGTATAGGGATCTATTATGGCTTTATCTCCTAATGGTGACTCGGCTGTAAAGCGATTAATGTAGCGAACTGAGCCATAAGCCGGGGGAGCAGGATTTACATTACCGGAATTTTGAGTACTTCCGCCGTTGTGGGCAGGGGCAAAGGCGTACACCAAAGAGTCTCCATCATCATCTGTGGCATTAAATTGTAATGTAAAACGTTTTTGCCTGCATATGGCATCAATACTTGTTGAAAATACAGGAGAATTATCAGGTTTAGGTGGAATGGAGCAGCTATAGGTAGAACCGGTACCACCTGCATTTTGAGAATTAAATACATTAGCAAGGGGATTTACCCTGCAGCAGGTTTGATAAGAAGCTGTGTAACCGCTAGAATTATTTGGCAGTGTTACACTTAAAGTAAACAGTCCAACATGGTAATTAAGTGTCGGCGCATTGCTGATACATGGCGGAAATGGATTTACTATCACCGGGCCTTCAAAGCCTTTATCCACATCATAAGGAAGATTGGCACCCGGGAATTGACTATTGTCATCGTTATCAAAAATTCCAATAAAAACGTCCTGGGGCATAGCAGCACCCGTTGTTAACTGGTCGCGAAATAATTTAAGTGTAATGATGTATTTACTTGTATTAGGGGTTGCTCCTGGTCCTGCATATTGATAAACCATTTCACCCCCGATAATATGTGCGGCACGGCACGGAAATACCAAAAAAAATATTAAACATATAAGCAGGATTTTTTTCATTAGAGACACAGATACAAATTATGCTAAAACCATAACGTTAAATTACACAAAAAAGCGCTGCAGGCTCGTTAATTTATTTTAAAGTTAACGTGCGAGTCAGCAGGTTGTGGCTAAAAAATTTAATAAAAATGCTGTAGCCCCTGACTTTTCTTCCCACATGCCTACGTGCCCTGAATTTTTTAAAATATGGATGTGAGAAACGGAGGGTAAATGACATTGTTCCAAAGATATCTGCAATGGGACGGCGATATCCTGTTTGCCAATGATGAAAAGAACGGGCTGTTGAAAAGATTTTAAAACTGATGTGCGGTCAGGTCTTTGAATCATTGCTTCATAATATTGAATGAGCGCTTCAGGAGAAAAGTTTTTAGACAGATCTATCAATTCCTCTACAAGCTGTGGGTTTTCTTTTTTTGTTTTTTCTGAAAATAAATTTGGGGTAGTAGATTTTATAAAGGCATAAGCCCCCTTGTTCTTAATAAATTCTATTCCTTTGCGCCTCGCTTCTTTTTTTACATCATCATCTGCATAGGCTGTTGAATGAAAAAGACCTATTGCATTTAATAATTCAGGATATTTCTCTGCAAAGGCCAGCGTAATATAGCCGCCCATACTGTGCCCTATCAGCGTAAATAAATTCCTGACGCCTTTATCTTTTTCCTTCCCGGTCACTTCGGCGTCAATAATAGCTTTTATTACTTCCGCATAATCCTCAATGCGTATGTTGCCTTCCAGCATTTCTGATCTGCCACTGCCGGGGAGATCGGGCACAATTACATAAAATTTTTCTGAGAGTTTTTCAAGCTGGTAGTTCCAGATATTACTGTCTTCCGCAAAACCATGGGTCAGCACTACGGGTTTCCCCTTGCCTTGTGCCCGATAAAATATTTTTTTATCCTGAAAAATTACCTGCTTCATGCATTATACTTTTTAGCGGATACATACCAAAAGCTCCTGAAGACTAATATAGCGATCAAGGGTATTAGCGCGGGATTCATGTGTTGTGGTAAAAAAACCCAGCATGTAAACAGCACCAGGTTAAACACTGCATAAATCATGAAATATCTTGTTGCGGGCCTTTTTTTCGAATGAATATAAAATGCGGCCACAACATTAGTTGGCCATGCCCAAAGTAAATTAAAATTATTCCTGCACATAACATGGTCAGTGCCAAACCACATAAAAAGCATCAAAATTCCCAACAGGCCCGTAATAAAAAACATAAATCCGTCAAATGCAACCAACAATCTTTTTATAGAATTGCTTTTTGAAAAGCTTAATAGAACAATACATAAAAAAACACAGGTGAAAATGAAAAGCGGATGTGCGAATAAATCGATGGCAACAGGTGATAAATTTAATTCAAAAAGATGATGCTTGTCGCGTACGAGCGCTCTTGAATCAATTGTGGTACTGTCAAATGTTTTGAGAAGATAATCCGGTAAGAACATTACCTGCTCCCGCTTTATAACTGCATCTGTAGGGCTGCCCAATAAAGCATCTATTCCCAGCTTGCTCCATTGTTTATCATTGTAATTTAAGTATTCATAAATGAGGTCCCGGAAAGTTTTTTTTTCCGGCAATACATTTCCAAAAGAGACTGATGTATCTGCCGATTTTTTAATAAGATCCCGAAGCCTGGTTGTACAGTTATCAAAGAGAAAATCATATTTATAAAACCGGTTTTCTGCCATCAGGTTAACCTGGAGCAACATGAGCATATTATACTTTTCGGTACAACTAAGATTTAAAACCTGTTCCGTAATTCCTCTTTTTTCCTGCAGGTAAGAATTTTTAAAACTTTCTAATTCTTCTGTAGACAGGTAATATAACAATTTCCCCCTGATAAATTTTGTATAAAAGCCCGGCTCATCAAAATTGAAAGTACCATAGTTGTAAACAATGTCGCTGTTACTAACGCTGTCGGTTATACGAATAGCGCTGTGGCCAAAGGTTGAATAAAGTTCTTCACCTGGTGTACACGTTAAAAGGCTTACCCTTAAATGACATGAATCATTTTGTGCAGTCAATTTTAAGGGCAGCAGGAATAATAAGGAGATAAAAAATTTCAAAATGTATGATTAAGAATTAATAATTATTAATTAATAATTATTATTGCTGGCGCCACTACCTGCTGTAATTAGGTGCTTCCCTCGTAATTTCAATATCATGTGCATGACTTTCCCTCATTCCTGCATTGGTAATTTTTATAAAGGATGCTTTTTGAAGTGAAGCAATATCTTTTGCCCCGCAGTATCCCATGCCGGCACGGAGGCCCCCCGTAAACTGGTGAACCACTTCACCTAAAAAGCCTTTATATGCAACCCTGCCCTCAATACCCTCCGGCACAAATTTTTTCGACTGCTCATCACCATTTTGAAAATACCGGTCACCGCTGCCCTGGGCCATTGCACCCAAAGAACCCATTCCGCGGTATTGCTTGAATTTTCTTCCCTCATAAATAATTGTTTCACCAGGGCTTTCTTCTGTTCCCGCAAATACACCTCCCATCATTACACAATTTGCACCAGCGGCGATAGCCTTAACCATATCCCCGGTATACCGGATACCGCCATCCGCAATAATGCCGGCTTCAATATTTTTCAAAGCCGAGGCCACCTCCATAAGTGCGGTTACCTGGGGCACTCCCGCTCCTGCCACAATCCTTGTGGTACAAATTGACCCTGGGCCAATTCCTACTTTTACTGCATCTGCACCGGCTTCAACCAATGCCTTTGCGCCATTTCCTGTTGCAATATTTCCTGCAATAACCTGGAGGTTTCTAAAATCCTTTTTTGCTTTTTTTAACGCATCGATCACTCCTTTTGTATGCCCGTGGGCGCTGTCAAGGCATATAACGTCAACGCCTACTTGCTGTAAAGCGTATACCCTGTCGCTTATGTCTTTGGTAATACCAACACCTGCTCCCACCAGTAATCTTCCAAATGAATCTTTAGAGGCATTGGGATGGTTGTGTACTTTTAAAATATCCCTGTAAGTGATGAGGCCTTTTAAAACACCTGCTTTGTTTACTACAGGAAGTTTTTCGATTTTATACTTTCTTAAAATGGATTGGGCTTTTTTAAGATCAGTTCCTTCCGGGGCGGTTATCAGATTTTCTTTGGTCATGAGGTCACTCACTTTGCGCCGGAAATTGTCTTCGAATCTCAGATCCCGGTTGGTTAAAATACCAACAAGCTTCCCGCCGCTATCAACAATAGGAATACCGCCAATACGGTTTTCTCTCATAAGGTGAACAGCATCCCCAATAGTGGCATCAACCAATAATGTAACAGGGTCTATAATCAAACCGCTTTCACTTCGTTTTACTTTTCTTACCTGTGCGGCCTGGTCTTCTATACTCATATTTTTGTGTAAAATACCCAGGCCTCCTTCCCGGGCTAAAGCGATAGCTAAGGCCGCTTCGGTAACCGTATCCATAGCCGCGCTTAGCATCGGAATATTTAATGGAATGGTTTTAGTAAGGTACGTTTTGGTGCTCACATCACGGGGTAATACATCGCTGTAAGCCGGCATCAGCAATACATCATCGTAGGTTAATCCTTCACCGAAAAACTTTTTGGAGCCAGTTGGAGGGTTATTTATTGTAGCCATGTGCAAAGATAAGGAAACACCCCTAACCCCTAAAGAGGAATAAAAAAATATTCTATTCCCCCGAATTCCTAAAGGGGAATACAGTCCCTTCAGGGATCCGGGGTTAGCTTATTTTATACATCTTACCGGGCAATGATGTAACCACGCCCTGCATTTCCAGCATTAGCAGAGCGGCTGCGACAGCACTACTGTTTAATTTGCTTTTTATATAAATTTCATCAATATGCACCTGTTCATGAGGTTGTAAAATCTCTGCAACAATTTTTTCATCAGGCGTAAGTTCAATAAATAATTCTCTTTGTTTTGCGGCATTTTTTTCTTTTTTCTTTTTCCAGCCCATATTTTCAAGAACATCCTTCGCTGAAGTTATAAGAGCCGCTTTATTACTTTTTATCAGGTAATTACATCCTTCGCTCTTGGTATCATTCACTCTGCCGGGAAAAGCGAAAACGTCCTTATTGTAACCGTTGCCCAATTCAGCGGTTATCAATGAGCCGCCTTTAATTCCTGTTTCAACTACAATTACAGCATCGCTGATGCCTGCAACAATCCGGTTCCTTGAAGGAAAATTCTGACGATCAGGTTTGGTAAGGCTCCTGAATTCGGTGAGCAATCCCCCCTTTGTAATCATTTGTTTTGCCAATGCCGAATTTTGTGAAGGATACACCCTGTCAAGGCCATGGGCAAGCACCCCGATTGTTTTTATATCATTTTTTATGGCGGCCCTGTGAGCAATGCTATCTATTCCAAATGCAAGGCCGCTTACAACGATCACTTCTTCACCCGCAAGCTCCTCTACCAGTTTTTCGCATATGTTTTTGCCATATTCATTATTATTCCTGGTGCCAACAATGGCGAGGATTTTTGAAGAATTTAAATCGGTATTGCCTTTGTAATACAGCATCGAAGGGCTGTCATAGCAATTCAATAGTCTTTGAGGATAATTTTTATCAGTAATAAAAAGCGGGGTGATTTTATATTTTTTAATGAACCGGATTTCTTCTTCTGTTTTCTCAAAATCATGAAAATTTTTTATAGCAGCAGCTCTTATCGTTCCGATACCCTCCAAAGCTTCCAGTTCTTTTTTACGTGCAGAGAAAATTGCTTCAGCATTTCCAAAATAACTGATTAACGCTTTTGCGTGGATGTCACCAATATTCGGTATAAGGCCGAGAGCAATCTGGTATTTGAGTTCTGTTGACAATAGAATAGATGTCAACAATAATAGAAAAAATTATTCAACTGAAACAATACTCAATTCGGTTCTCCGGTTCAATGCCCGTCCTTCTGCAGTTTTATTATCTGCAACCGGGTTGGTTTCCCCGTTGCCTTTAAAACTCAATCTTTCATTTTTGACACGCTTGTTCAATAAATAATTTACAACGGCCACCGCCCGCCCTTTTGAAAGAGCAAGGTTGTCAGAGGGTTTACCAACATTATCAGTATAACCGCTTATCAGGATTTTAATGGCAGGATTTTCATTCATCAATTTTACAACATTGTCAAGCTCTGTAACTGATCCCGGGTTTAATTCCGTTTTTTTAGTATCAAAAAAAACATTTTTCAAAACAATGTGTGCATTGGCTTCAATTGGTTGTAAAGGAATATCGGCCGTAAAAGCTGAATCTATGCCCTCGTTTATTCGGTAATTTTCAGAATAGAATAAATATCCTTTACGCTTAACGTTAAACGCATATTCTTTCCCGACAGGAAGGGTTACAAGGTAATTGCCATCTTCATCGGTTTGAAGCTTACTGATGAGTTCCCTGCTGTTTATGTCAGTAAGCTCAACAGATGATGGCAGCCCGTTTTTTGTTTTTATATCATATACCCGTCCCTTTACCCACAATGTTTTTAGGGGCCGTAAATCCTGGCGCAATTCAAAAGTGTAAATATCCAGGCCGCCTTTTGTATCACTCCGGTCACTTGAATAATAGGCGGTTTTTCCATCGGCTGCCACAATCATAGAACCCTCATCATCTATTGTATTGACAGGGTAGCCCAGGTTTTCAGGTATACTCCATTTTCCACCGGGCAATTTCCTGCTAACAAAAATATCAGGCTTATCACTGTATCCGGGATGACCATTGGAATTAAAATATAGCGTTTGGTTATCTGCATGAATGAATGGAGTGCTTTCATCTCCCGGAGTGTTTATTTCAGGACCGATATTTTGTGGTTCTCCCCATTTGCCATTCTCATTGCGATGACATACCCAGATATCTTTACCTCCGAACCCGCCCGGGACATTGCTGCTAAAATAAAGATCTTTTTTATCAGGAGATAATGACGGAGTTGATTCCCAAAATTCAGAATTTACATTTGGCCCCAAATTCCGGGGTTCGCTCCACCCGGTTTTGGTCAGGAAAGAAATATAAAGGTCGCAGCTGCCAAGTCCTTCAGGGAAATTACACCCGGTAAAAATGAGCCAATTTCCATCCTGTGAAATATTCTGTGCACCTTCATTGAAAGCAGGGGAATTTATATCTCCCGGTAAGGGATATGCCTTACTCCATCCATTATTCAAATCACTTTCGTAAAAATCTTCATTTCCATTGATTCGCTTTGTGAAGATCATTTTTTTGCCGTCAATTGTAAGCGAAGGAAAATATTCAAGATACGGTGTATTAATACTGTCACCTAAATTCCGGGGCTTAAAAACATAATTTTTTTCAGGATGGGTTTTATCATAGTCAATGGCAAACTGGTAGGTAGTTCTTCTGAATTTACCGGCTTTGATACTTCTTTCGTTAAGGCTGGTATCAGCAAGAAATCTGTTCACGGCATTCAAGGCATCATTAAACCGGCCTGTGCCGGCCAGGGAAATTGAATAGGGAAGTAAATAATTATTTGTATAAACAGAATCCAGGGCAATGGCCTTCTCAAACTGGCTGACAGACTCAGCATAATTTTTCATATTTGCGTTTATGCCTGCCAGTGAGAGATAGGCATCTACAAATTTTGGTTCGATTTTTAATGCTTCATTGATCATTCTTATTGCAGTTATGTAATCGTCACTTTGTGCTTTATTGATGCCCAGGCTGTAGACAGTATTTGCATTATGATCAACTTTCTCAGGGTCATACCATTGCGCGTTTGTTATGCATGAGGTAAGGAGTACGTAACATGTAATTAAAAATATTCGTACCCGGATTCGCTTTATATTATTCAGCATCAATAAAATTAGCAAGAATTATGTTGTTAATTGTCTAATGTCCTGTTAAGTAGTAGTTCAGCGTTCACAGTTCGTAGTTCATATTTTCATAGTTCATAGTTTTAAGTTGATGATTCCTTTCTCTTTCTTCGTGTTTTGTTAAACTTCTAACTTTTGAAATTTTGAATAGTATAAATATTCAAAAAGGATTCAAAGTATAGGGCTTGCGAACTACGAAACTAAGAGCTAAGAACTACGAACTTGCTTACGGCACATTAATATATTTATGTATCTGTAAAGAGAGCTCCCATTGAGGATTTTCTTTGATATAATCGATTATCCAGGGCGTCACTACACCTGCCTTATCCCATTCGGGTTGAAGAAACAATTTACAACCGGGTGATACCCTTGAAGCATATTTTTCGGCCCAGGCAAAGTCAGACCTATTGAATATTATTATTTTCAATTCATTCGCCTTCGGCAGAATTCCCGGTAAAGGCGGCTTAAACTTTTTTGGTGAGAGGCAAATCCAATCCCATATTCCTGTAAGGGGGTGCGAGCCGGATGTTTCAATATTTGTCGAAAAGCCGTCCTGCCGCAAAGCCCTGGTAAGTTTATCGAGGTTATGCATGGTAGGTTCCCCACCCGTAATTACGGCCATCCTGCCCGGATGTTTTTTTGCGTTTGTTACGACTTGTTCAATACTTAATTCCGGGTATAAATTTTTATCCCAGCTTTCCTTCACATCACACCATACGCACCCAACATCGCACCCGGCAAGCCTTATGAAATAAGCGGCTTTTCCCTGGTGAAATCCTTCGCCCTGCAATGTGTAAAACGATTCCATTACCGGAAGAAATGTGGTCGTATCTGCAAAGGTTTCTACAATCATAATTTATAATCAATGGGCAATAGGCAATGAGCAATGAGCAATGAGCAATGAGCAATGAGCAAAATGCAAAATTAATAATCAATAATCAGTAATCAATAATCAATGACTCCCGTTTAACACATGCATTATAAGTATTAGTCAATAATGCTGCAATGGTCATTAATCCTACACCACCGGGAACCGGCGTAATGTAACCGGCTTTAGGAGCTACTTTCTCAAAATCAACGTCTCCCGTTAACGCATAGCCGCTTTTTTTGGTTTCATCTTTAACACGGTTTATGCCTACATCAATGACGACGGCATTTTCTTTTATCATTTCTTCCGTTACAAATTTTGGTTTTCCGATTGCCGCAATAATAATATCAGCTTCCCTTGATATGTCACGAAGATTTTTGGTGCGGGAATGGCAAAGCGTCACAGTAGCATTACCATAATCTGCATTCCTGCTTAATAAAATACTTATTGGCGTTCCTACAATGTTGCTTCTGCCAATTACCACCACCCGCTTTCCGCTTATTTCAATTTTATAGTGTTGCAGCAGTAAAAGGATTCCTAAAGGCGTGGCAGAAATGAATGAAGGAAACCCAAGTACCATATTCCCGATATTTACCGGGTGAAATCCATCAACATCCTTTCCCGGTGAAATGGTATTAATAATTTTCTCTTCCGAAATATGTTTTGGTAAGGGAAGTTGCACAAGAATTCCATCAATTTCGCTCCTTTCATTTAATTCTGTGATGTTTTGTAAAAGCTCCTGTTCGGGAATTGTGTCTTCAAATCGAAATAAAGATGAAATAATATCGATTTCATGGCAGCTTTTTACCTTCGATGCCACATAGGTCTCGCTCGCAGGATTACTTCCAACAAGCACCGCAGCAAGGTGCGGTATTTTCTTATTATGAGACTTTAGGATGGAAATTTTATTTTTAAGATCCTCCTTTATTGCTTTTGATGCCAGCTTGCCATCTAATATTTGCATCCGGCAAAATTAGCCCGATGTATTCACTTAATATTATTTTAGGTAGCAAAACGGAAATATAATATTTAATCATTATATTTATTTGAACACTAAAACTATGCTTTGAGAAAAATTTACGCCCTCTTTCTGGTTATTTTAATATTAATAAACACAAATTTACCTGCGCAATCACTGCGCAGGCCCATAGCGGCATCTTATATTGGCCTCGGCGCATATAGTATTAATCATGTGGATGTATTTTCTTTTACTTCAAACCAGGCCGCCCTTGCTCAAATAAAAAATCCTGCTATAGGGGTATATGGTGAGAAAAGGTTTATGCTCGATGCAACCAATATGTATTCTGCGGTGGCGGCCCTGCCCACAAAACAGGGAAATTTTGGAATCCAGGCAGATTATTTCGGGTTCAAAAATTACAATGAATCACAAATAGGTGTAGCTTATGCCCGGAGCCTGGGAAAACTGCTTGACATTGGAATAAAATTTAACTATTATTCTTTCAGAATACCTGCATATCAAAATTCCTCATCAATAAATTTTGAGATAGGAGCTATTCTTCACCTTACGGCCAGGTTAAATGCCGGAATCCACTTTTATAACCCGGTAGGGGGAAATTTGTCAAAAACGAATAACGAAAAACTAAGTTCCATCTACAAATTCGGATTCGGGTATGAGGCATCAGAAAATTTTTTAATGAGTGCCGAAATCATAAAGGAGGAAGATTTGCCTGTGAATGTAAATGCAGGGGTACAGTATAATTTTCTGAAACAATTTTTTGCAAGAGCAGGTATAGCTTCAGAAAATGAATCTCCCTACGCAGGAGCAGGCGTAAGCTGGAATAGCATTCGCCTTGATATCAGTGCGAGTTACCATCCACAACTTGGTTTTAGCCCCGGCCTTATGCTGATTGTTAATTTCAAATCCAAAAAATTTGAAAAAAACTAAGTATATAAAATCTTTTTTACCTCCTGTACTAGTTTTGCTGTTATGTAGTTCAATTGAATATGCTTACGCTCAGGTGGCACCTTCTGAACCCGCAGAACCACCTGCGGTTCTTGAGCAACAGCTCGAAAACTTGACAGAATCGGCCGATGACGTAGTAACGGAAGATGATTCTTACCTCCAGGAATTAGTTCAATTTATTAAAGAGCCACTCAATTTAAATTATGCAGATGAAGGGCAATTACAGGAACTCAAATTATTATCGCCCTTACAAATCAGTAATTTAATAGCGTACCGAAATCTGCTCGGCAATCTTATAAATATTTATGAACTGCAGGCCATACCAGGTTGGGATATAAGTTTAACAAGACGCATTCGACCCTATGTGACCGTAAGCAGCAAATTGTATGTTTTCAATACCATTGGCAGCCGCTTGCAAAATGGAGAAAATATGCTTTTGGTAAGGGGCGCTCAGGTCCTGGAGAAATCAAAGGGATACTTGCCTGATAGTTCCGGCGCCACAAACTCTTATCAAGGAAGTCCAGTGAAAATATTAGTCCGCTATAAATATATCTTCAAAAACTTACTGCAATATGGCATCACCGCAGAAAAAGATGCCGGGGAACAATTTTTTAAAGGATCACAAAAAAATGGATTTGATTTTTATTC
>Ga0068862_100002162_pt1 | contig 17679 bp, 14 predicted proteins | sample KBSSwiS52_FD_66598 | JGI IMG/M metagenome (GOLD analysis project Ga0068862, IMG submission 66598) | Switchgrass rhizosphere microbial communities from Kellogg Biological Station, Michigan, USA - KBS Switchgrass S5-2 | ecosystem: Host-associated > Plants > Roots > Rhizosphere > Soil ... | reverse complement strand
AGGACCGCCGCGGCTCGCAGCGCGAGCTCTCCTACGTGGGCTCCCGCGCCCTGGTGGTCTATGACCTGCCGCTGAACGAGGTGGTGTTCGACTTCTACGACCGGCTGAAGTCGATCTCCAAGGGCTACGCCTCCTTCGACTACCAGCTCGAGGGCTACAAGCCGGGCGACCTCGTCAAGATGTCGATCCTGGTCAACTCCGAGCCGGTGGACGCGCTCTCCATGCTGGTCCACCGCGACCGGGCCGAGACCCGCGGCCGCTCGATGGTCGAGCGGATGAAGGACCTGATCCCGCCGCACATGTTCCAGATCCCGCTGCAAGCGGCGATCGGCGGGCGGATCGTGGCGCGCGAGACCATCCGCGCGCTGCGCAAGGATGTCACGGCCAAGTGCTACGGCGGCGACGCCAGCCGCAAGCGCAAGCTGCTCGACAAGCAAAAGGCCGGCAAGAAGCGCATGCGCCAGTTCGGCAAGGTCGACATTCCGCAGGAAGCCTTCATCGCCGCCCTGAAGATGGACGCGGATTAGGCCGCGGGGAGCGCCCTACCCCGCCGGCTCCGCGCGGCGTTCCACCGACACGCCGGAGTCCAGGCGTCGATTGCGCTCGACCTCCTGGTCGATGATGCGCTGGGCGTCCTGTTCGACGGCTTTCGGCAGGACGACGGCCTTGTCGCGGGTGGGCAGGAGGACGGTGGCCTCGCCGGGGCTGGTGATCGTGCCCCACTGGTTTTGGACCCAGATCTCCAGGCGCACCTCGCCCCCGGCCTCGGTCATGGCCTTGTCCTTGACCCGCCCCTTCACCCAGTAGGTGTCGCCCTGGTAGACGAACTTGCGGTGCTGGCAGCTAAGCTTCCACAGCCAGCCGTCGTCGCCCATCCAGTTGGTGACCAGGTTGGTGAGGACGGCCTCGCGGATCGCGCCGTAGTCGTAGCTGATCGGGATGCCGAGCTGGTTGGCCCACTCCTTCTCCCAATGCAGGCGCTGGACCGTGTCGGGTACGTTGAGGGCGTTGGGGGTGAAGAGGCCCGGCACCTTGGCGCGCACGTCGTAGGACAGCTTGAAGGCGCCCGGCGGGGTGATCCCCATGCCCACGCCCGTGTGCCAGACCACGATGTCGGTGGTGCGCAAGGGGCCGCGCACGATAGTCGGCAGGTCCTCGCCCGGCTGGACGTCCTCCCAGTAGCGCGTCGCCGCGCCACGGATGGTTTCGGCGGCGTAGGCGGCGTCGATCTCGGCCAGTTGCTCCGGCGTGTAGGGTTGCGGCAACTCGTACTTCTTCTCGCGTTCCTTCGAGGCGTGCCGCTCCGCGCGGATCCAGGTCCCGCGGCGAAGGACCACCGGCTCGCCCGTCTGGTTGCGCATCACCCAGGCGCGCATCTCGCCCACCGTGCTGCCGGAGAAGGCGCTGTTGGCCTTGGGGACCACGCCCACCAGGGCGGCGCTGGACGTCACGTGGTCGCCCTCGCGCACCGGCGCCCACCACTCGAACTCCTGCACCGCCTGGTATGAGCCGAGCCCGGCCAGGGGATCGCCCCGCAGCGCCGCCTTCTGCTCGGGCGTGGGCTTCGGCGCGCCCTTCTCGCCCATCGTGGTGACGAACATCGGCGGGGCGATCAGGCCACCCCAGCGGGTCTTGCCGGCGTACGCCCGGTCGCTCCAGAGCGGATTGCCGTCGCCATAGCCGTTGGCCATGTGGCGGAAGGCGTCCATGTGCCCCTCGTAGTTGTGAGGCGGCGTGGGGTCGTCGTACTGGATTCCGAGTTGATGGCGCAGACGGTCCACGCCCGCATCGGTGAGCACGCCATAAGTCGACGTCTGTTCGCTGGCTTCAGCCATTTCGCATCCTCCCGCTCGGCGCCGTGCGGCGTCTCTCTCCCAATTGGATTTCAGATGGCGCGGACCCGCAAGCGGAAGTCGCCGCCAGCATGCACACGCACGGACCCGGGGCGCCTTGGCGGCTGGCGACCGACGTCGAGCGCGCGCGGCCTCGCCGATCAGATGCGCATGGACGCGCGAACCGCCGCTTTTTTGGCCCGTCCCCCGGGTCAGGGCGCCTTTCCGGAGGCGCCATCACGGGCCGTTGATCGGCAGCTGCGGCGAAGTCGCATTCCGCCTCGCCGCGGCGCCCTTCGGCCGGGCAATGGTCCCGCTGCGCCCCCGCCCGACAGCGCAGGCCCTGTCACGGCGGCGGCTTGCGGGCTTTCATCGCCGCAGGTCGCGCCGTGGCGGCTGTCGCGACGGCCTCGAACCCATGAGGCGCCTATGGCGATGCAGGCAGAACGGCGAACAGAGGACGCTCCGGTTCCGATCACCGGCCGGCGATTGACGGCGCCGGACGGCCCCATCTTCCATGTGCAGCGGGCGCACGAGGCGCGTCATGAGGTCGGGGAGTTCCGCGCCTGGGCCGGGTACAAGAACCTGGGGTCCGACACGGCGACCGACAACCTGGCGCACTTCCAGCACGTGGTGAGCTTCGCGGACACCAAGACCGCGGGCCGCACCGGCGTCCACGCCCACCTGGCGCACGCGCACATCGTCATCCCGACCTCCGGACGGGGCGTGTTCTCCTACGACGGGGTGGTGACGGAAGCCCTGCCTGGCGGCGTGATCGTCCAGCACGGCGGTACGATCCACGACCAGTTCGAGTACAGCTATGTGGAGGCGTCCTACGCCGAGACCTGCGAGACACCGCTGCTGATCGAGCCGCCGACCGCCGGCGCCGCGCCCACGTCCTTCGGCTTTTTGGAACTCTTCGTTCCCAAGTCCTTCGCCAATGTCGAAATCATCCCGCCGCAGGAGGTGACGGAGTCCGACCAGCGCACGGCCTGGGACCATCCCTACCACGCCCCAGGCGCGCGCTTCTTCATTCAACCGCCCGACGCGCCCGGCGCGGTCTATCGCCCGATGGCGGGTCACCCGGGCCTGGAGGTGCGCGACGCGCAGACGCTGGAGCCGTCCGCCGGCCTGGTCGGCACGTGGATCATCCGCCCCGCCGGCGCCCCTTCGGACGGCCCGGCGATCGATCCCGTGATCGCGGGCGACAGCGACGGCGTCGAGATACTCTACATGGTCGCCGGATCGGCGAGCCTGCGCCGGACGGATGGCGGCACGGTGGAGCTGGCGGCGGGGGACACCCTGACCTGCAGCCAGGACGCCGTCGGCGCCCCTTTCGGCTGTTCTGCGGACATGCGGCTCCTCAAGTTCGTGATCTCCGGTCGGGCTCAGTTGCTCAGGGAACGGACGCCTGAGGAGATCCAGCGGCTGGAGGCGTTGGGCGCGGCCATCATCACGCGCTACGAGGTGCGCCCCGAAGGCGACGCCCGCCCGGTCAACCTGTTTCAGATGGCGCCCGCGGCGTCAGTTCCGCGGCCGGGGCTCGTCGAGACAAGCTGAGGCCGCGTTGGCAGGCGAGGTCCTCAGGGGCGCAACGCCATGCGCACCGGACTTCCGGACGCTCGGCCATGCCCGTGCACCGTCGCGGACTCGGCCCGGAGCGGCTCGACGCCGACATCGAACCTCGCCGCGAGACGAGCGAGGTCGTGCGCCTGTTGCTTCAGACGCGACGTCGCCGCCGAAGCCTCCTCGACCATCGCCGCGTTCTGCTGGGTGGCCTGATCCATCTGGTTGACGGCCACGTTCACCTGCTCGAGCCCGGTGGACTGCTCTTGGGCGGAACAAGCGATTCCGGAGACGAGGTCGTCCATCTGAGTCACCCGTTCAGCGATGGAGGCCAGCGCCTTTCCGGTCTCGCCGACGAGATGGACGCCGCGCTCGACGCAGGCGCCGGAGGCCGAGATGAGGCCTTTGATCTCCTTGGCCGCCTCGGCGGAGCGCTGGGCGAGCGCACGGACTTCCTGCGCGACCACGGCGAAACCCTTGCCGGCGTCGCCGGCTCGAGCCGCCTCCACCCCGGCGTTCAACGCCAGCAAATTGGTCTGGAAGGCGATCTCGTCGATGACGCCGATGATCTGTGTGATCTTCGCGGAGCTGCCCTGGATGTCGTGCATGGCGGCGACCGCTTCGTTCACCACCGTGCCGGAATGGTCGGCTTCCGACCGCGCGGCCGAGGCCGCCTTGGACGCGAGTCCGGCGCCCTCCGCGCTCCGCTTGACCGCGGCGGTGATTTCGTCGAGCGCCGCTGCGGTCTCCTCAAGACTTGCGGCCTGCTGTTCCGTGCGGCCGCACAAGTCGTCGGATGCGGTGGCGATCTCGTCTGATCCGTTGTGGATCGCCTGGGTCGTCTCAAGGACCGCGGCCAGCGCCGTGCGCAGGCTGAGGACCGCACTGTTGAAATCCGTGCGAACGGAAGCGTACGAGCCGCGGAGCTCCGCTTCGATGCAGGTGGTCAGATCGCCTCGGGACAGGCGGTTGAGCCCCTCGGCGATCACGGCGACCACCTCGGACTGCTCCTGCGCCGCGGCCCCGCGCTCGGCTTCGTTCCGGGCCCGCTCATGCTCGGTGCTCGTGATGTCGGTGGCGAACTTCACGACCTTCACGGGCTTGCCGCCGGCGTCCAGGATCGGATTGTACGAGGCCTGGATCCAGACTTCGCGGTTTCCCTTCCCGAGGCGGCGGAATTTCCTGGCGACGAACTCTCCACGGTTCAAGGTTTTCCAGAATCCCCGGTAGTCTTCGCTCGTGCGTTCCTGCGGATCGACGAACATCGAGTGATTGCGGCCGACCACTTCGGCCTCTGAATAGCCGAGGGCCTCGAGGAAATTGCGGTTGGCGCGGATGATCGTGCCGTCGAGCTTGAACTCGATCACCGCCTGCGAACGCTCGATCGCCGCGACCATTCCCTCGAGGTTGCGCACGTGCGCGACCTCGAACTTCTCGCGTCGCGCCGACCTTCTAAGCATGACCGTCCCCTCGTCCTGGTGGTCGATCGCGCCCTGGATCAGGCGCAATATGTTTGACACCAGTATTATAGAAGAGCTCTTAATTTACGTTTACCAAATCCCCATCTATATTACAATTTCTGCAGCAACAATCAGTCTACACAGTAGCAAATGATATAGTTTTTCGCTGCCATCTTGCGCAAATTGTCGCACCGAAGCTACTAGACACGCAGGACCACTGACACACCGGGCGCGCCATACTCGCGTGATGGTCCATCCGATGAGGTCAGAGACCTGGAATCGGGCGCGGGCGGAACGGTCTCGTCTCAAGCTTCACTGCACGGTTGATCCGGCGACGCGCCCGAGCTTAAGAATGGCGGCGACACTCGCCCCTGAGGAGACTTCCATGCGCAACGCCATAGTCCTCGCCGCCGCCGCGGTCGCCCTGCTGCTGGCCGCCTGCAACACGATTTCCGGCGCCGGCAAGGACGTGCAGTCCGCCGGCCGCGCCGTGACGCACACCGCCGACGACGTCAAGAGGTAGGCTCGAAGCTCTGGACGGCCGCCGAGGCGTCGCGCGCGATCGTTTCGGCGGCCTTTCAAGGCGCCTGCGACGTCGCGCGCCCTTTATTTGCGACCGCTTCGTGAGCATATGAGCGCCATGTCCGACAGCTTCCGCCGCCCGTTCCTGCCCTCGATGTCGCGCGGCGCGCGAGGCCGTTGTCCCTCCTGCGGCAAGGGCCGCCTGTTTCGGGCCTATCTGAAGGTCGAGGCGGAGTGCCACGCCTGCGGCTGCGACCTCGCGCGCTTTCCCGCCGACGATGGCCCGGCGTACTTCACGATCCTGCTGGTGGGCCACCTGGTGGTCGTGCCGATCCTGTTCTTCCCGATCATCTGGCAGGCGCCTGTCATCTACACCGTGCCCGCCACGCTGATCCCGCTTGCGGCGATCACGCTGGCGCTGCTGCCGCGGGTGAAGGGCGCGTTCATCGGCCTGCTCTATGCGCTGAACGTCAAGGACACCGACGCCGAGTTGCACACCGCCGACGTGTTGAAGTAGCGCGGGCGGGCTTTCCTCCGCCGGAACCAGACGGGGTTGCGGGCCGTTTCCGCCCCGGTCGGGGAAAGGCCCAGGAGACCCCCGGCATGACGCTCGGCACGATTCTCATCATCATTCTGGTTCTGGCGCTGATCGGCGCCTTGCCCAGCTGGGGCTACAGCCGCAGCTGGGGCTATTATCCGAGCGGCGGGCTCGGCCTGATCCTCGTGATCATCATCGTCCTGGTGGTTCTCGGGCGTATATGACCGCCGCCCCTTCGCCTGACGACTGATCGCCTTTAGCATCCCCGGGCCATACAGCCTGGGGGATGCATGACGGCGCCGGAGACCAGCATCGAGACGCAGACCGGCGCGCACGTGCCGCCGCTTACGCGCCTGAAGGCGATCCTGGGCGGATCGGCCGGCAACCTCGTCGAATGGTACGACTGGTTCGCCTACTCGTCGTTCACCCTCTATTTCGCGAAGCACTTCTTCCCCAAGGGCGACGACACCGCCCAGCTCATGCAGGCCGCGGCGATCTTCGCGGTCGGGTTCGGCGCGCGGCCGGTCGGGGCGTGGCTGATGGGCCTCTACGCCGACCGGGCGGGACGACGCACAGCGCTCACCACGGCGGTGGCGATGATGTGCCTGGGTTCCTTCGCCATCGCTGTCCTGCCGGACTACAAGACGGTCGGCGTGCTGGCCCCGGCGGGGCTGCTCATCGCGCGCCTGGTGCAGGGGCTGTCACTGGGCGGCGAATACGGCGCCAGCGCCACCTACATGTCGGAAATGGCGGGTCGGGCGCGGCGCGGCTTCTGGTCGTCGTTCCAGTTCGTGACCCTGATCATGGGCCAACTGCTCGCGCTGGGCGTGCTGATCGTCCTGCAGCACCTGTTGCCGAAGGCCGACCTGGAGGCGTGGGGCTGGCGCATCCCGTTCGTGATCGGCGGCCTGCTGGCCGTCGTGGTGTTCTGGATCCGCATGGGTCTGGAGGAGAGCGCCTCGTACACCGCGGCCAAGGCGTCCGGCGCGGCGCCGGCCCGAACCCTGATGCTCATCCGCGATCACCCCCGCGAGACCGCGATGATCTTCGGCCTGACGGCGGCGGGTTCGCTCTCGTTCTACGCCTACACGACCTACATGCAGAAGTTCCTGGTCAACACCGCCGGCTTCAGCAAGGACGCGGCGACCTCGGTGAGCGCGGCGTCGCTGGCCATCTACATGGTCCTGCTGCCGGGGTTCGGCTGGCTCTCCGACAAGATCGGCCGACGGCGCACGCTGGCGATCTCGTTCGGCGTGGGCGCGGTGATCACCTATCCGGTCATGTCAGCTCTCTCGCACGCCAGTTCCATGACCGAGGCGTTCGTGCTGGCCACCCTGCTGGTGGTCACGCTCAGCGGCTATTCCGCCGTCAGCGCGGTGGTGAAGGCCGAGCTCTTCCCGACCCACGTGCGCGCCCTGGGCGTGGCCCTGCCCTACGCGGCGGCCAACGCGGTGTTCGGCGGCACGGCCGAATTCGCGGCGCTCGGCCTCAAGGACGCGGGTCACGAGAGCGTCTTCTACGTCTACGTCTCGGTGATGATGGCCATGGCCTGCGTGATCGCCCTACGCCTGCGCGACACCAACCGCGAAAGCCTCATCCTGGAGGATTAGGATGACTCAGCCCTTCAGCACCTTGAAGGGCACCACCGCGCGTTCGTGCGCCGGGACGTGCAGGCGCTTGTCCACCGGGGGGAAGGCGCGCTGGGCGCAGTCCTCGCGCTCGCAGATGCGGCAGGAGACGCCGATGCGCTCGGGTTCGGCGCGCAGGTCGACGCCCGCGGAATAGACGAAGGCGTCCGCGTACTGCAGCTCGCAGCCGAACCCCAGGACGTAGCGGCGATCCTTGGCGAGGTAGGAGCCGGACGACTTCCAGACGGTCCGCGCCATGCACAGGTAGCGAACCCCGTCCGGCATCTCGGCGACCTGCACCTGGAAGCCCGCGGGCGCGCCCACCGCCTCGTGGACGTTCCACAAGGGGCAGGTGCCGCCGAACCGCGCGAACCGGAACCGCGTGGCCGAATGGCGCTTGGTGATCGAGCCCGCCGCGTCCACGCGGACGAAGTACATGGGCACGCCGCGCTCACCCGGACGCTGCAAGGTGCTCAGCCGGTGGCAGGTCTGCTCCAGGCTGGTGTGAAAGCGCAGCGACAACTGCTCGACATCATGGCGCAATTCCCGCGCCGTCTGCATGAAGCTGCGGTAGGGCATGACCAGCGCGCCGGCCGCGTAGTTGCCGAGGCCGACGCGGCAGACGTCCACCGCCTCGGGGCTCAGCAGCCCGGCCTGGGCGAGTTCGGCCTCGATCAGGTCGGAGAGCTCCTGAGCGACCACGTGGTAGGCCATCTGGAAGGCGCGGGTCTCCGTCGACTGCGCCGGGTTCAGGGACAGGACGCGATTGACCGGGTCGAAGCGGCGCATCAGGTCGCCGCGGGCGTCCAGCCGCACCACGGTCCTGTGCCGGTCCCTCAGGTAGCCGGCCAGCACCGCCTCGCTCGATGCAGCGTCCTCGAGGCCGATCTCGGCGGCCAGCGCCTCGGCGGCGCGGTCGAGATTGTCGATGTAGTTGTTCTTGTCGTTGAAGAAATCCCGCACCTCTTCGTAGGGGAGCAGCGCGCTGGCGGCCACCGCCTCGTCCAGGCCAACCGCCTCGTCAGCCAGCTTCAGCCGCTCGTCCAGGCGGCGGAAGGCGCGGTGCAGGTCGAGGTAGCGGCGGGCGAAGGCCGGGGACTGGATCGCCACCTGGCGAATCTCGGACAATGTGACCGGCGCCTCGGCGCGCGCCTCGTCCGCGAGGGCTTCGCGCAGGTCGGCCACCAGCCTCTGGCCGTCGTCGGCGTCCAGCGCAGCGGCCGCGACGCCGAAGGTGTCGCTGAGCGCGGCGAAGATCCGGGCGGTCACCGGGCGCTGGTTCGCCTCGATCTGCGACAGGTAGCTGATGGAAACGCCCAGTTCCTGGGCGCTTACCGACAAGGTCCACCCCCGCGCCTCGCGCAAGGCCTTGACCTGGGGTCCAATGAACAGCTTTTGCCGCGTTCGCAAGTTCGCTACCGGGTGTCGGGGCTCGGCGAAGGTTTCGCACGATCCTGTTTGCGTTTCCGCCAATTTGGCGGCTTAAGCGACCAATTGGCAAATGAACAGAGGCGACCCTCCGTTACGGCGCCCAGTTTCGCAACTTCGCTAGAGGCCGATGAAACAGATCCTTGAAGAACTGGAACGCCGCAGGGCCGAGGCCCGCGCCGGGGGCGGTGAGCGCCGGGTGCAGAGCCAGCACGCGAAGGGCAAGCTGACCGCGCGCGAGCGGATCGAGCTGCTCGTGGACGAGGGCTCCTTCGAGGAGTTCGACATGTTCGTCGAACACCGGGTCACCGACTTCGGCATGGCCGACCAGAAGGTGGCCGGCGACGGCGTGGTCACCGGCTGGGGCGAAATCAACGGCCGCCTGGTGTTCGTGTTCTCGAAGGACTTCACGGTGTTCGGCGGCTCGCTTTCGAACGCCCACGCCCAGAAGATCGTCAAGATCCAGCGCCAGGCGATGAAGGTCGGCGCGCCGATCATCGGCCTGTTCGACGCCGGCGGCGCGCGGATCCAGGAGGGCGTGGACGGCCTGGCCGGCTATGCGGACATCTTCCTGGAGAACACCCTGGCCTCGGGCGTCATCCCGCAGATCTCGGTGATCATGGGCCCGTGCGCCGGCGGCGACGTCTATTCGCCGGCGATCACCGACTTCATCTTCATGGTGAAAGACACGAGCTACATGTACGTGACCGGCCCGGACGTGGTGAAGACGGTCACCCACGAGGAGGTCACCCACGAGGAACTGGGCGGCTACCGCGTCCACGCCATCAAGTCCGGCGTCGCCGACGGGGCCTTCGAGAACGACCTCGAGGCCCTGACCCAGGTCCGCCGCCTGGTCGACTTCCTGCCGCTGTCGAACCGCGAGAAGCCGCCGCGCCGGCAGAGCTTCGACGCCCCGGACCGGGAGGAGCCCAGCCTCGACACCCTGGTCCCGGCCAACCCCAACAAGCCCTACGACATCAAGGAGCTGATCCTGAAGGTCGTCGACGAGGCCGACTTCTTCGAGATCGGCGAGGGATTCGCCCGCAACATCGTGGTGGGCTTCGCGCGCATGGACGGCGCGCCGGTGGGCATCGTCGCCAACCAGCCGCAGGTGCTGGCCGGCGTGCTGGATATCGACGCCTCCCGCAAGGCGGCCCGCTTCGTGCGCTTCTGCGACGCCTTCGAGATCCCGCTGATCACCCTGGTGGACGTGCCGGGCTTCATGCCGGGCACCAAGCAGGAGCAGGGCGCGCTGATCAAGCACGGCGCCAAGCTGCTGTTCGCCTTCGCCGAGGCGACCGTGCCGAAGGTGACGCTGATCACCCGTAAGGCCTATGGCGGCGCCTATGACGTGATGAGCTCCAAGCACATCCGCGGCGACATCAACTACGCCTGGCCGACCTCCGAGATCGCGGTGATGGGCGCCAAGGGGGCGGTGGAGATCATCTTCCGCGCCGAGATCGGCGACCCGGAGGCGATCGCGGCGCGCACGGCCGAGTATCAGGCGCGCTTCGCCAACCCCTTCGTCGCCGCCAGCCGTGGCTACATCGATGACGTGATCAAGCCGCGGGAGACCCGCAAGCGGATCGTCAAGGCCCTGAAGAACCTGAAGGGCAAGGTGCTGACGAACCCCGCCAAGAAGCACGACAACATCCCGCTCTAGGATGGCCATGTTCTCCAAGATCCTGATCGCCAACCGCGGCGAGATCGCCGTCCGCATCATCAAGACCTGCCGGAAGATGGGCATCGCCACGGTGGTGGTCTATTCCGAGGCCGACGCGGACTCCCTGGCCGTGGAGATGGCCGACGAGACCGTGGCCATCGGCCCGGCGCCGGCGTCGGAAAGCTATCTCGTCGCCGACAAGATCATCGCCGCGGCCAAGCAGACCGGCGCCCAGGCGATCCACCCGGGCTTCGGCTTCCTGTCGGAGAACGCAGGCTTCGCCAAGCGGCTGGCCGCCGAGGGGATCGTCTTCATCGGTCCCAACCCGCACGCCATCGAGGCGATGGGCGACAAGATCGAGTCGAAGAAGTTCGCCACCACCGCCGGCGTCTCGGTGGTGCCGGGCCACGTGGGCGAGATCGACGACACCGACCACGCGGTCAAGATCGCCGAGGAGATCGGCTATCCGGTGATGCTGAAGGCCTCGGCCGGCGGCGGCGGCAAGGGCATCCGCATCGCCTGGACGCGCGAGGACGTGCACGACGGCTTCCCGGCGGTGCGCGCCGAGGCCAAGGCCAGCTTCGGCGACGACCGGATCTTCATCGAGAAATTCATCGTCAATCCGCGCCACATCGAGATCCAGGTGTTGGGCGACAAGCATGGCCATGTGGTGCACCTGTTCGAGCGCGAGTGCTCGATCCAGCGCCGCAACCAGAAGGTCATCGAAGAGGCGCCGTCGCCGCTCCTCGACCACGGCACCCGGATGGCCATGGGCGCCCAGGCCGTGAAGCTCGCCCAGGCGGTGGGGTACGACTCGGCCGGCACGGTCGAATTCGTCGCCGGCCAGGACAAGAGCTTCTTCTTCCTGGAAATGAACACGCGCCTGCAGGTGGAGCACCCGGTCACCGAACTGATCACCGGCGTCGACCTGGTGGAGCAGATGATCCGCTCGGCCGCCGGCGAGCCGCTGCCGTTCAAACAGGAGGACCTGCAGATCAACGGCTGGTCCATCGAAAGCCGGATCTACGCCGAGGACCCCTACCGCGGCTTCCTGCCGTCGATCGGCCGGCTGGTGCGCTACTCGCCGCCCCTGGAGGGCGAATTCGGTGCGATCAAGATCCGCAACGACGCCGGCGTCCGCGAGGGCGACGAGATCTCGATGTTCTACGACCCGATGATCTCCAAGCTCTCCACCTGGGGACCGGACCGGCTCACCGCCATCGACGCCATGGGCCGGGCGCTGGAGGATTTCCACATCGAGGGGCTGGGCCAGAACATCCCGTTCCTGGCCGCGGTGATGGACCAGGAGCGGTTCCGCTCCGGCGCGCTGTCCACCAACTACATCAAGGACGAGTTCCCCGACGGCTTCTTCGGGATCGAAGCCACCGACTTCCAGCGCGACCTGATGGCGGCGGTGGGCTGCGCCATGCACCGCATCATCACCGCCCGTTCGGCGCCGCAGCTGGTCCGCCGCGACTGGGTGGTGATCGAGAACGGCGACAAGCGGCTGGTGCGGCTGACCAACGGCGGGGCGGCGTTCAACGTCGAGTTCCTCGGCGAGGGCCGCAAGCTGAACCTGACCGACGTAGACTGGCGCCCGGGCCAGGCGACGTTCCGCGGCGCCCTGCACGGCCGGATCTTCACCGCGCAGGTGAGGCCGGCGGCGGAAGGCTTCGTGATCCGCCACCGGGCGGCTCAGGCGCGCGTGCTGGTGATGACCCCGCGTTCCGCCGAACTGCACGAGAAGCTGCCGCCCAAGACGGCGGCGGACACCTCGAAGATGGTGCTCTCGCCCATGCCGGGCCTGGTGGTGACCCTGGACGTCGCCCTTGGCCAGGAAGTCCGGGCCGGCCAGCAGATCGCGATCATCGAGGCCATGAAGATGCAGAACATCATCCGGGCCGAGCGGGACGGGACGGTGAAGGCGGTGGGGGCCAAGGCGGGCGATTCGGTGGCCGCCGACGAGATCCTGGTGGAGTTCGCATGATGCACAGTCTGAGGGCCGTCGGCGGCTTCGCCTCGATCAGCGAACTGACGCGCCGCTACGGGCTCACCGCCCGGGCGATCCGCTACTATGAGGAGCGCGGGCTCATCGAGGCGGCCCGTGACCGGCATAACGCCCGGCGGTTCGACCAGCGGGCGCAGCGGCGCCTGGCCCAGATCACCCAGCTGCGCCGGGCGGGCCTGCCGATCCCGGACATCGAGGACATCCTCAACCGCGCCGAGAGCGCCGACGGGCGCGACGTCACCTGCCTGGCCCTGCAGCGGCTGTCGCAGCGCCTGGCCGAGCTCGACAGCGAGCGCCAGGCGGTGCAGGCGACCATCGAGGCGGTGAAGGACGGGGCGGTCGCGCCCGCGGGCCGCTAACGCGGATTAAGATCAGGCAGAACCGCCACTCAAGACCGCTCACCCCGGCGAAGCCCGGGCCCCGTTGAAGCCCACGAGAAGCCCGGGGTGAATCTGGATCCCGGCCGGAGTTTATCCTCGGGCCGGCAGCGGGGGCCGGGACGAGCGGGCAGTAGGAATCAACCCGATCTCAACGCGCTCTCGCGCTTCTTCCGCCGGAGAATGATCGGAGACCGAGCGCCATAACGCAGATCGGCCGCGCAATTTCTTGCGCGGCCGACCATCTTTGGGATGGGGTGTCGGCCGACCAGCGCCAGTACGGGGGGCTGGGGGGGCTGTTCAGGGTCCGGACCGGTTTCCGATCAGCCGACATTGACCTTGTCGCCCGCTGCTGTGGCGCGACAATGCTCGGAATTAGGCCCTTTCACGGCGGAGAGAGCGTTGTACGGGGAGCACAGTCGGCGACGGAATGGCGCCGCACGTAGATGAGTCCGTTGCGAAACGCAGCTGACCGGCCGATAGTGTTTGCAACGGCGGCCTTATTTTGGCCGTCAGGGCGTGGGGCCCCGCGGCGCCTCCAGGACCTTCGGGTTCTGCGCGGATTTACTGAGGCGGCAGAGGCGGTCCGGAGGGGCCGCCTTTTTTGCGTTCAAGCCCCGGCGCAACACCGCCCAGGCGCCTAAATTCCAAGCCAGATTGGGACTTGCTTCGGAGTTCGCCGAACCCCTATCCTGAAAATCGGGTATTTGCGGCCGGGGACGGGGCCGAGTCACACATGGACGCCAGCATCTTCATCAGCTTTGCGTCGCAGGATCGCAAAGTCGCCAGCACCATGTGCAAGGCGTTGGAAAGCCGCGGCTTCAAGTGCTGGCTGTCGAGCCGTGACATCCTGCCGGGTGAAAACTTCCAGGTCGCCATCGTCCGGGCGATCCGCAAGGCCAAGATCCTGCTGCTGGTGTTCACCGCCAACTCCAACGGCTCGGAGGAGATGACCAAGGAACTGGCCCTCGCCAGCCAGGAAAAGCTCATCGTGGTGCCGCTGCGGATCGAGGACGTGGCGCCCAGCGAGGCCTTCACCTACGAGTTCGCCACCCGCCAGTGGATCGACTTCTTCGCCGACTGGGAGCTGGCGATCGACCAGCTGAGCGAACGCCTGGCCCTGGCGCTGCCGAGCGAGGGCCCGGCCCTGGCTCCTGCGCCGAAGCCGCCGCCGCAACCCGTCCCCCTGCCGGACGTCGAGCCGCCGCCTGCGTTCAGCGAGGCCGCGCCCGTGGCGCCGGCGCTCAGCGCAGCCGCGCCTGCGGCCGTGGCGGCGCTGGACGTCGCCGTCCCCGAGCCCATCGCCCCGGCGGCGCCTCCGCCGGAGCCCGCGGCGGCGAAGGACCCTGCGCCGCCGCCCCCGGCTGCGCTCAAGCCGGCGGTCCCGCCACCGGCCCGGCCGCTGGCGCCGGAGCCGCCGAAGGCCGCGAAGCCCGGGAGCCGCATCGGACTCTACGCCGCGGTGGCGGCGGTCCTGCTGGTCCTGGTGGGCCTGGGACTGGCCGCGCCCGGCCTGTTCGGCAAGAAGGAGGGACCGAAGGAGAACCTGGCCGCCATGGCGGTGGCCGCGTCCGCCAAGTCCAACGGTCCCGCGCCGGTGGAGGCCAAGGCGCTCTCCGACAGCGACGTGGCGGCGGTGACCTCCGAGGCGCGCCCGGTGGCCGAGGCGGCGCAGCTCGACCCCGCCGCGGACCAGCCGGCCGAACCCGTCAAGCCCCGGAAGCGCAAGGCCGCGCCGAAGAAGGTGGTGGACGACATCCCCTACTGAGGCTTGCCCCCAGGGCCGCCCGGCCAGCAGACCGCCTGGGTTTCGCGCACGTTGCCGCGGTCGAACTCCTTCACCTCGTCGGTGAGCTTCTGGTAGGGCACCAGCGAGGGGTGCAGCCGGCGCAGGTCGTCCTTGCGCGGCTGGTCCGTCCAGCGCCATCCATCCATCCGCCGCTGCGCGCTCCAGCGCTCGTGCTCCAGCTCCGACAGCACCTCCAGCTCCGCATCGTCGCGGTAGAGCGCGCCCTCGGTCAGGCGCGGCAGGCTTCGGAGCCCCCGCCACAGCGACGGCTCGACGCCGGCGCTGGCGAGCTTGGCAGGCACATGGGCCACCACGTCGCGGTTGGCCTGGCGGAAGGTCTCGTCCAGCTGGTCCCAGGGATAGGCGGACCGGTTGGCCGGGTTGTCCCTCACCTCCGGCGCCAGCGAGCGCCGATAAGCCTCGTTGAAGGCGCGGGCGGAGGCGTCGGGCGCGTTCGAGAGGAATTCGCTGGCCCGCAGGACGTCGTCGATGTCCCCGAAGGGATGCAGCGCGTCCAGGCCTCGCCGCTCGATGCGCTCGCCGCCGATCACCGCCGAATCGCGCAACCGTACGAAGATGGTCGGGTGGCCGATGTCCACCGCCCGCGCCAGGGCCTGCAGCATGCCGGCGGCGGCCAGGGCGTCGGTGTCGTCGGCCAGGCAGACATAGGCGGTGGTGATGGGCCCGGCCGAGGCCACCGCCTGGGCCAGCGCCGCAGGGTCCGGCGAGACGGCGCCGCTGGCGATCTCGCCCTCGATGAAGTCGAACTCGGCGGAATCGTCCACGTCCGGGGCGCGGACCCGGAACACCCCTTCCAGCGCCGGGGCGTTGGGATCGATCACCGTGATCCGCGGCGGCGCCAGGTAGGTGGTGCGGCAGTTGACGATCAGGTCGCGCGCGATGGCCTGGCCGGTGTGGCCGAAGCCGACGATGAGGGCGTGGACGCGCGCATGGCCCAGCTCGCGGGCGATCAGGAACGGCGGATGGTCGAGATTGAGCGCGCGGGCCGAGACCGCCGAGCGGGAGAGCACGCGCGTACGGGCTTCATTGATGGTGGCGGCGGCGTCCTCCGCCAGCCGCACGTCGCGCATCAGCACCGTGACCAGCGCCAGGGGCGCGGCGGCGCGGGCGGCTCTGGCCAGCACCAGCGACTGGGCGTCGTCGGTCTCGCAGATCACCACATGGCTGGCGTCCGTCGCGTGCTCCAGCACCGTGGTCGCCGGCTCGCCGGGCGGCCAGGGCAGTGCGATGCAGCGGACGGTCGAGACGCTGAGCGCCGGCGCGCCGAGCCACAGCACGCTGCGCTCGGAGGCCCGCGCCGCCTCGAAGGCCACCGCGGCCGACCGGTCGGCGCCGATCACCACCACCTCCTGCCGCAGGCCACGGGCCACGGCCACGGCGAGCTGCGTCTGCAGCAGCGCCGCCAGCGCCACCAGGGCGGCGCTGAACACCACCACCAGCCCGATCCAGCGGCCGACCTGGAAGCGCCAGTCGGCGATCCCCGCGCCGCCGCCGTAGACGTCGTTGTAGGAGAACATCGCCGCCGACCGGTAGAGCGCGTCGGCGAACGACTGGCCCCTGTCGATCCAGCCCCAGGTCCCGAGCCCTAGGGTGAGCAGGGCCAGCAGGGGAATCACCCAGGCCGCCCGCAAGGTGAGTTGACCGCGCCGTTTCCTCATGCCGACGGCGCCCCCCTTCGCGCCTCCCCTGCCGGATCTGCGCGATGATAGGCGCAAGCCGGGCCGTCGCGCATCAGCGACGATTCCTTGAGGACAAGGCGGCCATCGGCGATAGCATCGGCCAATGACCATGTTGGACGGGGTGCGCAAGGAACGGGCGGCGACCACGCGGGCCGCCCTGATCCGCGCCGGCCGCGAGCTGTTCGCGCGCCAGGGCTATCATGGCGCCGGCACCCACGAGCTGGTGGCGGTCGCCCAGGTGACGCGCGGGGCGCTCTACCACCACTTCCAGGACAAGGCCGCGCTGTTCGAGGCGGTGTTCCACGAGGTGGAGGCGGATCTGGTGCGCCAGGCCTCGGCCGCGGTGGAGGCGCTCGCCGCCGATCCCTGGCGCCAACTGCACGTGGGGCTGGAGGTGTTCCTGCGGCTGATCGCCGGCCAGCCCGAGATGCAGCGCATCCTGCTGCTGGACGGGCCGGTGGTGCTGGGCTGGCCCAAGTGGCGGGAGCTGGAGTCGGCCTTCACCCTGGGCCATATCGTCGACTCGCTGGCGCGGTCCGTCGAGCGGGGGGTGCTGCGCGAGCAGCCTGTCGCCCCCATGGCGCACCTGATCCTGGCCGCCCTCAACGAGGCGGCGCTGCTGATCGCCCACTCCGAGGATCCGGAATCGACGCAGGTGGAGGTTTCGGAGGCCTTGCTGCGGCTCGTGGGCGGGCTGCGATAGGCGAGGGGACGCGGTCGGTGTAATCCCGGCTCGACCAAGCGGACTGCGGGAGACGGCGATGGACTTCATAACCGTGCAGGCGCGCGAGCGCGTCACCACCATCACCCTGAACCGGCCGGAGGTGATGAACGCCATCAACCCGCAGATGCACATGGAGCTGCAGGCGGCGTTCGACGCCTTCGCCGCCGACCCGGAGCAGTTCGTCTGCGTGGTCACCGGGGCGGGGGAGCGGGCGTTCTGCGCCGGCAGCGACCTGAAGGCGGCGGTGAACTCGGGCGTCGGCCAGTCGGCCTACCCGAAGAACGGCTACGCGGGGCTGATCGAGCGGTTCGACCTGGCCAAGCCGGTGATCGCGGCGGTGAACGGCCTGGCGCTGGGCGGCGGTTTCGAGATCGTGCTGGCCTGCGACATCGTCATCGCCGCCGAGACCGCGAGCTTCGGCCTGCCCGAGCCGCTGGTGGGCGC
>Ga0068862_100002157_pt1 | contig 17697 bp, 12 predicted proteins | sample KBSSwiS52_FD_66598 | JGI IMG/M metagenome (GOLD analysis project Ga0068862, IMG submission 66598) | Switchgrass rhizosphere microbial communities from Kellogg Biological Station, Michigan, USA - KBS Switchgrass S5-2 | ecosystem: Host-associated > Plants > Roots > Rhizosphere > Soil ... | reverse complement strand
CATTACCCTGCCTGTTCAACGTTGTGGGATCATGAGTTGCCCAGAAAACCTCGAGCAATTCATCAAAACTGATTTTATTCGTACCATCATCAATTTTCAGGACTTCCGCATGACCCGTTTTCTTATTGCAAACCTCCTCGTAGGTTGGATTTTCAACGTGACCGCCACTATATCCACTGGTTACTTTTTCAACCCCTTCCAGCTGTTGAAAAACCGCTTCTGTACACCAGAAGCATCCATTACCAAAATCTTGCCGTTTCTATATTTTTGTTATCTGCCATGAGTTCGTTTTAATATCCGTTCTTATTATGAGCTTATTATTTTATTCAAAGATAAGTTGTGAATTTATTAGTTAGATAAAATGCTTTTATATTTAACAACGAAAGCGCTTTTTTTAAGAATGACTATAGATGAGGCGTTTTTCTCAAATAAAATTTTATGCCTGCTAAAAAGGATACTTCATTTGCATTCAGATTATATCCGGGTGCAGATTTGAAAAATTCAATCCGGGATTTTGTAACGGAAAAAAACATCCTCGCAGGATGGGTAGTGAGCTGTGCAGGAAGCCTTACAAAGTATTCGATTCGGTTTGCCAATCAACCTGTGGCATCCACGGATCACGGAAATTTTGAAATTGTTAGCCTTACAGGAACGGTTTCAGTGAACGGCCTTCACCTGCATATCAGCATTTCAGATAATAGAGGAACAACTATTGGGGGTCACTTAATGGAAGGTTGTGAAATTTATGCCACGGCCGAAATTGTTTTGGTTAAATCCGGTGAATATACATTTAACAGGAAAAAAGATGGCAGTACCTTATGGGAAGAGCTGCACATTACAAAAAAATAGCGCCAGGAATTATTTTCTCTTAAACTGCTTTAATTTAAGCTATGATTACTTTTACCCTGAATTTATAAATGTTCGCATAACTGGTACATGAAACTATTTCCTACCTCGGCAATACAGCAACTTGAGTTTGATAAAATACAGGCTTTACTTGCAGGCCATTGCCGTACTGAATTTGCAAAATATAAAGCTGAAACTTTACGTATTCATACAAGGAAAGAATTTATTGAACCCCAGCTTTGCCAAACCCACGAGTACAAATTGCTCTTTCTCAATCACCTTCATTTTCCCGATGACGCTGTATTCAATCTCTCCAAAGAATTAAAACTCTTAAATATTGAAGGTTCTGTACTTACGGGCAGTCAGTTTTTGTCAATAAAAAAGTTAACTGCGGCCATCCAACAAATTTTCAGGTGGTTTGATAAGGAACGAAGGATCGCATTCCCTTCGTTAACGCTTGTGATCAGTGAAACATATTTCGAGAAAACCATTGCGGAAATGATTGGCGAAATCCTTGATGATGATGGGAATGTAAAGGATAATGCTTCAGAAGAACTTTCAGAGATAAGAATGCGGTTATATAAAAAAAGAGGGGAATTAAAAAGACTTTTTAACCGTATCATAAGCCGGATGAATAAACAAGGATACCTGGCAGAAATAGAGGAAAGCTTTATGAACGGAAGGCGTGTGCTTGCTGTGTTTGCAGAGCAGAAGAGAATGATAAAAGGTATCTTGCATGGAGAGAGCGACAGCCGGAGAACTGCGTTTATTGAACCTGAGGAAACGACAGGGTTAAACAATGAAATTTTTTCTCTGGAAAATGACGAACGCCGTGAAGTTTATAAAATACTTCAACGGCTTACTTCAGCCTTGCGGGCATATCATTCTTTGCTGAACATATATCATGAAATACTGGGCGAATATGATTTTATAAGGGCCAAGGCCAAACTGGCCATGGAATATAACGGCAACCTGCCCGCACTTCATGATAAAGCTTTTTTGAAATTAGTAAATGCATGTCATCCGCTCTTATTTATTTATAACCAAAAGCAGCAAAAGCCTACCGTACCTGTAAATTTCACCCTGAATGATAAAAACCGGATATTGGTAATCAGCGGCCCCAATGCAGGAGGTAAAACGGTAACATTAAAGACGAGCGGTCTTTTGCAAATGATGTTGCAAAGTGGCTTGCTCGTTTCGTGTAGCCCTGAGAGTGAGTTTGGTATTTTCAAACAATTAATGATTCATATTGGTGATACCCAGAGCCTGGAATTTGAATTGAGCACCTATTCTTCTCACCTCATGAATATGAAATATTTCATGGAAAATGCCAATGGTAAAACTTTATTTTTCATTGATGAATTGGGCAGCGGAAGCGATCCTAACCTTGGCGGTGCTTTTGCTGAAGTGATCATGGAAGAACTGGCGAAGAAACATTCTCTCGGAATTGTGACCACTCATTATCTCAACCTTAAAGTGATGGCCAGTAAAGTGGAAGGTATTATGAATGGGGCCATGGCTTTTGATGAAAAAAACTTACGGCCCTTATATAAATTAATCGTGGGCAAACCGGGCAGTTCATATACTTTTTCAATAGCTGAGCGCATTGGGCTTCATCATTCACTCATCAATAAAGCCAGGAAACTGGTTGACGAAAACCATTTCAGGCTGGATGTATTATTAAATCGCACCGAGCAGGATTTGCAGGATGTTCATGCGGAAAGAAAAAATCTTGAAAAGCTTGTAAGGGAAAACGAAAAACTTAAAAAAGAAATGGAGCATGTGATCAATCGTGAAGTTCACAGCCAGCAAATTGAATTATTAAAAAATCAAAACTCGATCCGTGAAGAAAAGCTGTTGTACCTGAGAGACATGGAACGCAGATTGAAATCAATTTTGATTGAATGGAAAAAAACTGATGATAAGGAGGCCGTAATTAAAATGATGCAATCACTACTTTTTAAACAAAGAGAAAAACAGGTTGTTGAAAAACTACAAAAGAAAATTGATAAAAAATATGTTGAAACAGGAGAAACGGTAAAGGAAGGTGACAAAGTAAAACTGACAGCAAATAACCAGGTTGGTAACGTGATAAAAATGAGAGGAAAGAAGGCGATCGTACAGGTCGGGTCTATTCCGATAACAGTTGATACAACAGATCTTGTTGTAGTAAAAGATAAGTTGCCGGGAGCTTTGTGAAATTGGGTTAAATCGCACCAGAGTGCTCTTACCTGGGTTTACCTACCCGGAGGAAACATTACCTTCGGCGCTTAGAATTAAAAAAGAACCAGGGTAAAGAGTAGATTCATTCAGAAAAAATCTTTTATTTTTTCTTTTATCATTTCCGGCATTTCGCAGCGCTTCATTGTTGAAGCATGCATAAAATACAGCGTTACCGTACCGGCGCTCAGCAAATCACCTTGTTCGTTATGAATTTCGCTGTGAAAAACAATTTTATGATGAATAGGTATTTCTTTGAGCGTTGTAACAACGGTGATCAGGTCATCATAAATAGCCGGGCGCAAAAACCTGCTGTGAATTTCAATCACGGGCATTATTACACCGGCTGCTTCGACATCTTTATAGGTAATTCCAAGGCTTCGCAATGCTTCGGTTCTTCCGATTTCATAAAACTGTGCGTAATGTCCATGATAAACAAAACCCATTTGATCGGTAAGCGCATAATGAATTCGTATTTGATTTTTGAAAGTAAACAATTCCCGGTTTTTGTAAGATTGAATTGGCAGATGATCCCCCTGATAAGCTTGCCGAAAGGGACGACGTGGGTGTAGGAAGCTGGTTTTCTATTTTCCGATCATTCCGTCCATGCTTATTTTGCCGGGGCCGCAAAAGAGCAATGCTAAAGTCGCCATAAAATACAGGGAAGCTTTTTCACCATCTCCAAATATATCTCCATGCGTCACTTTTACTAATATTACCAGCATAAGTATTATTATAGGTATGCACGCAAATCTTGTAAATAATCCAAGAATCAAAAATATTGAACAAAAGAACTCGGCAAAAATAGCAAGGCTAAGGGATGCAGTTTGTCCAAGGCCCATGAAATTTATGAACTGAGGTCGAATCGTAGTAAAATGCGTGAGTTTGTCAAATCCGTGAGAAGCTAATAAAATCCCTATGCCTAATCGCAAAGCGAGCATACCTAAATTGAATGCCCCCGTTGAATATTTGGTTGAAAGAAGTTTACTCATAAATTTTTTATAATAGTATTAACAAAGATTGTTGCAATTTAAAGCGTTTTATTTTCATCAATACATTTATTAGTAAAGCAATACTATAATGTAGTTGTACTTTTGCGCCGGACAATTTTTAGTTTTCTTTTTTGATGTTGTTTTTTTGCGCTGCAATGTCATGAAAATACAAAATATTAAATTCATGAATCGACTCTTTTTTTCTGCCGCCGTAATCTTTTTTTCTTTACCCGTTTTTTCACAGCCCAACTTTAACGTAACGGATCCCGAAAAAGATTTTAAAGAAGCAAAGGAATATTTTATTAAAGATCAATATAGCCTTGCCTACCCCTTGCTGAAGTCACTCCGGGACAAGTACCCGGAAAACACTCAAAGCAGTCATGCTTACCTAAACCAGGATGTTGAATATTATTATATCGTTTGCGGTCTTAAGCTTAACCAGCCTGTAGCAGAAGATGCAGCACACCGTTTTGTCGAAGCAGCCAATAATGAACCCAGGCAGCAAATGATGAGCTTTCACCTTGCAAAATATTATTTTACAAAAAATGATTTTGGCCGGGCAGTTGTTTTTTATGAAAGAGCAGGCTATGATAATTTGAGCAATGATGAAATTGCGGATGCAAAATTTGAATTGGCCTATTCCTATTTTAACCTCAAACAATTTGAACAGGCCAGGCCTTTATTTAATGAAATTCATCAGCTTCCCGGTAATAAATATTACTATGATGCTAATTATTATTACGGCTTCCTAAGTTATCGCGATAAGGACTATGCTGAGGCGCTTGCTTCATTTAAGAAAGTTGAATCACGCGATAAGTATAAGGGGCTGGTGCCCTATTATATCGCACAAATTTTTTATTTCGAAGGCAGGAAAGATGAAGCCTTGCGATATGGAGACGAGGCCCTTGCACGAAATGATATCTTTTACAGGAACGATTTAAATCTCCTGATAGGACAGATATATTTTGAGAAAAAGCAGTTCGCAAAAGCACTGCCGTTATTGCAGGAATATGTGCGCAATAGTGATAAAGTTTCCAAGGAGATCATGTATGAGCTTAGTTATTGCTATTATAATGGCAACCAGGTCGATAAAGCTATTGAAGGCTTTAAACAATTAAGCAATGAACAGGATTCGCTGGGGCAAAATTCTATGTATTTACTCGGAGATCTCTATTTAAGGACCAACCAAAAAGACAATGCCAGAAACGCTTTTCAATACAGCGCCAACAATAACAGCAATCGTAAACAACAGGAAATTTCCCGTTTTAATTATGCAAAACTTTCATATGAGCTCGGCTATCAGAATATCGCATTGAGTGAAATGAACAGGTTTCTTGATTTATACCCTACCTCTGCTTATGCGGATGAGGCAAAGGAGATCCTGATAAGTCTTCTTGCCAATACTAATAATTACAGCGATGCACTTGCTTTATATAAATCATTTGACAAACCCACGGTTTCTATGCAGAGGGTATATCCACGGCTTTTATTTGGCAAAGCAACCGAATATATCAATGACGGAAAAATAGCAGAAGCCGATGACCTGCTCTCCAAAATTATCCGTGATCCCAACGCACGAGATGTTCTTCCGTTCGCTAATTTCTGGAAAGGAGAAGTTGCATTCAGGCTAAGCCGTTATGATGACGTAATAAAATATATGAATGCTTATTTGCAAAGCGGGGGCACCCAGGGTGAAGCAAATGCAGACGCAGCAAGATATGCCTTGGGATATGCTTATCTGAATATGGAGAACTATGCCCTGGCTCTTGCCAATTTTAAACAGGTTTCTCCCGTAATTTCTTCTCAGGCTTCCTCGATAAAGCAGGATGCTTATGTAAGGAGCGCTGACAGTTACTTTATGCAAAAAAATTATAGCACAGCAAAAAATATGTACCAAAACGTGATTGACAACGGGTTACCTCAAAGTGATTATTCTCTTTACCAGATTGCGTTGATAAGTGGTATCAACAGCCCTGCTGACAAAATTAAGACGTTCAATTCCTTAATACAGCGCTATCCTCAAAGTGACCTTGCGGCAGAATCTTATATGCAGATTGCGAACACTTATATGGCACAGGAAAAATTCAGGGATGCTATTTCGTACCTGAATAAAATCCTTGAAATGAAAGATGCCAGCGGGCAGTATCCAAAAGTTTATTTAAAACTCGGACTTTCCAATTACAATCTTAATAATAATGAGGAGGCTTTAAAATATTATCAAAAACTTGTTGCTCTTTATCCCCAATCTACTGAAGCAGATGAGGCAATGGATAATATGAAAAATATCTATGTTGAAATGGGCCGCCCTAATGAATACGTTGATTTTGTAAAAAAAGCAGGTAAGGTCATCAGCATTTCTGAAGCTGACTCCCTGACGTATGTTTCTGCGGAATTAAAATATACTAATAATGACTGTGCCGGTGCGATCAGTGCGTTCTCGGATTATCTTTCCAAATACTCACAGGGTGCGTATGTTTTAGAAGCTGATTTTTACCGGAGTGAATGTTATTCAAAAAATAAAGACTGGCAAAAAGCTTCCCAGGGATATGAAGCCGTAGTAAACCGGGGAAACAGCAAATATGCAGAGAGAGCCGCTTTCGCAGCCGCACATATTTACTATTTTGAAACGCAGGACTATGCTAAATCAAAAATTTATTTTGCTAAGCTGAAGGAAATAGCAACAACGCCGGAGAATCAACTGGAAGCTTTACGGGGCCTTGTAAGAAGTTATTACCAGACAAAAGAGTATACAGAAGCCAATAATGCGGCAAAAGAATTACTGACAAAAAAAGGATTAAGTACAGATGACAAGGCCGTGGCGAATCTTGTTCTGGGAAAATCGATGCAGGCTGATAAACAATATGAGCAGGCGATTGCGGCTTTTAAGCAGGTAGCAGGTATTAATAAATCCGCCTGGGGCGCTGAAGCGAGGTATGAAATTGCTAATTGCTATTATTCGCTCAATGACCTTTCCAGTGCGGAAAAGGCCGGGCTTGAGGTAATTAAAGTCACAGGGTCATATGATTACTGGGTTGCTAAGGCTTACATTTTATTAGGAGACGTGTACCTGCAGCAAAAGGATTATTTTAACGCGAAAGCAACTTATCAAAGTGTGGCAAACAATGCAACCATACCGGAATTGAAGAAAGAGGCCCAGGATAAATTAAGCCGTGCAATAAATGAAGAGCAACAAAATTCAAAAGTGGAAGCTTCAAAAAAATAGGCCAAACGCTTAAAAATTAAATGAACTTAATTTTATGAAATTCATTCAAAATTATACAGTAGAGTTTGTTGTTATTACAATCCTGTTTTGCTTTTCTCTCAATTCCGCGGATGCGCAGGATACTTCGAGAAGACAAACAATTGAGATCACTTCATCTTATAAGCCGGTTTTACGTAACACAGTAAAAATAAATTTATATGCATCTCCGATTACAGCCGATTCATCAAGGCCAAGGCTTGCCTATAATATTCCTCCGCAGAATTTATTCTTTTCGTATCAGCCTGTTTCTTTAAAACCACTTGCATTGGATGCTGATACTTCTTTACAGCTTGGGGAAAGAAACCAGTTGAAAGTTGGGTTTGGAAGCTTCACTACTCCTTATGTTGCAGGAGCTTTTAGTTTTGGTGATGGCAAAAAAAACCTGCTGAATGTTTATGGAAATTATATATCGTCAAGGGGAAAAATTGATAACCAGGATTTCAGTGAAATAGGTGTAAAAGGTGCAGGAAGTATTTTTACGGGAAAGAATGAAATATATGCTACTGCCGCGTTTGCGCAGCATGAATATTATCAATACGGGTATGATCATACCCTTGATAGTTTCAAAAAACGTGATATAAGAAGAAGTTACCAGGACTTATCAGCGGGTGTGGGGTTCAGAAATATCGCCTTGAATGATATAAATTTTATTTATAATCCCCATTTGGAACTGCACACTTTTTCGAGGGAAAATAAAGCAACGGAAACTACTTTGCTTCTTAACATTCCTGTTGAGAAGAAATTCAGTGAGTCGGTTTCATTAAAGGTAAGCGCCACCGGTAATTTTAATAAATACCAGCTCAAAAACTCATCCGCACATCTTACGAATAATTTATTTGAGCTTGCTCCTGAATTTGTTTACTACAGCGACCAGTTTACGTTTCACGGCGGCGCCACTCCTGCCTGGAACAATAATACGGTTAACTTATTGCCTAACGTATACGCTGAGGCGCAGTTGCAGGATAAAGTTCTCATGATCCAGGCAGGATGGATAGGAAAATACATTGCGAACAGCTTTCGGACTTTAAGTGCTGAAAATCCTTATATGCAGGACCCGGCTTTTTTGAACAATACGAAAGAAGTTCAGTACTATGGAGGTATTAAAGCTACTGTGGGAAAGCATTTCAGCTTTAACGCAAAGGCAGCCTTTATCGCTTACCATGATATGCCCTTATTTGTAAATGATAGCCTTGACGGAAAAAGCTTTTATATTGTAAACGAAAGGAGAATAAATGATCTTCAGCTTCATGGTGATTTGAATTTTATCAACCAGGATAAATTTACGCTTACAGCAGGCCTTGATTTGAATACTTATACCGGGTTGCTTGACAATGCAAAAGCCTGGGGGCTATTCCCGCTAAAATTGAATGGTTCTCTCCGCTGGAATGCTTTTAAACAGGTTCTGATAAAGGGAGATATTTTTGCGTTTTCCGGTGCAAGGGCTTTATTGCCAGACGGCTCTCGAAAAAATCTCAAGGGCGGTACCGATTTGAGTGCCGGCGCGGAATTTAAAATCAATAAACAATTTAGTGCATGGCTTGATTTTGATAATCTCCTGAATAGCAAATACGAGCGCTGGAACAATTACCCGGTTTATGGATTACAGGTTATTGGTGGCGTGCTCATTCATTTCTGATGTTAGGTTATTGTTACCGGGATGAATACAATACTGTTTCTTTATCCGATAGCCGTCGATTGTGCAATTCTGAAAATTCGCATCCTCACTTTGAACCTGGTGAAATGTTCTTTCTCAGGATAAATTATAGATATTTGTCAAAATATGCAGGAACTCATTACATCATACCTGGTTCAGAAAAAAGAATGTAACCTTCCGCTGTTAGGGCATTTCAGGATTAAAACAAAACCCGCCGAGCTTGACAGGGCAGATCAACAAATATTTCCGCCGACAGACGAAATTTTGTATAGTGAATTTGCCGGAAACCTATCGGGAGATTTAATTACCTATATATCCAGCCTTCAAAATATAACCGGGGATGAGGCCGAAACGAAAATTAATAATTGGTGCCACCAGGTTAAAGAAAAGCTTGATTCGGGTGGTAAAATAATTTTTAACGCGATAGGAAGCCTCCAAAAAGATGCTACAGGGAATATTTTTTTCCAGGGCAAAAAGGGAAGCACCTTTTACGAGCCCGTTGCTGCACAAAGGGTAATTCATGAAAATACGGAGCATTCGGTTTTGGTAGGAGACAGGGAAACGACTTCCGTAGTAATGAATGAATTTTACAGGGAGGAATTGGTAGAAAAGAAATCGTGGTGGACCCGGTGGAATATATGGGCAGTTGTATTGTTTGGAATTTCTTTGCTTGTATTGTTTTTTTATTTTTATAGCTACAAACTTTCAGAAACGGGAATAGGAAACCGGGCCTCATTTCCAATTAAGGATCCTCCTGGTTTGCATAGTTCTCCCTAGGGTGATGTTGTTACCCGCAAAAAATTCTTTCAATATGCTTTCGACAAACTCAGCCTGGTAAATTCATTTCAGAGTAACCTTACCGAGCCTGCCGAAACCATACTTAAAGATAATTACATTCATTTAGCGGCCATATGAATATCGGTTACTACCTCTTTTTCAAGAAAAGCAGGCAGAGATGTGCCAATAATTTGTGTCCATCCCAGGGCGAAGCTTTGTACAGCAAAAGCAGGATTGTCCTGTGGGAATGTTTCCAGGCCTGCATGCGTCAGTTTTAACTTCGTATTATTGCCTTCTGCAAACAATTCAAATGTTACGACTGAATTGCCAGTGTATCCATCATAGCGCCAGCTGTAACTAAGTTTTTTACCCGGTATAACCTCTGTTATTTTACAAAGGTGCAGGTATGTTTTTTTCTTGTCGCCTGCAGAAAAGTGAAATTCAAAGCCCACTTCAGGCTTGAATTCTGCAATGTCAAAATACCATTGCTTCATTTCATTTTTGTCGGTTATAGCCTTCCATACTTTAGCTATTGGAACATTAAATGTACGCTCAATTACAAATGGTTCGTTTTTCATTTTTTTCTTGTTTTTGTTGATTAATTAGGTACCGTCCATATTTAGATTTTTATTCAGTTTGCCCTGACACTTTTAATTGCTGAGATTGATCTGTTATTTCGCGATTTTTTTTAGTTTCTTACCCCGTTTTTTATTTGAAATAGTTTTCTTACCCAAATGCGTTTCAAGGGCATCTAATTTACTGGTCCAGAAAATTCTGTATTGTTCAATCCAGTCTGAAACTTTATTAAGCGGCGCAAGATTTGCTTCACAATATCTTTGCCGGCCCTGTTGCCTGATGATGACGAGACCACACTCTGTAAGGATTTTAATATGCTTTGAAATGGCTGGCCGGCTAACATCAAAATTTTCTGCAACCGAATTGAGATTTAATGATCCCTTCGATATTATATTAATGATTTCTCTTCGTGTGGGGTCAGATATTGCCTGAAATACATCTCGTCTCATGTGAATATGTTTGCGTAACCAAACGGTTACAAATGCAAATATATAGGAAACCATTTGGTTACGCAAAATATTTGGAACATTTTATGATAAAAATCTTTCTTGGTTGGTTATCAGGGTTTCATGTCGGCACTAATGGAAGAAAGGAGAGTATAATGGATAGGCCTAATCGTATCTCATTGGCAAAATACCCGGCATAAATAAGTTGATTTCTTTGCATGAAATGGAAATCCATTATGTATTAATGAACCCAGTTACCGGATTAAACCTGTTGAATTGCAAACCCGGGCGAATAAAAGGGATTTTAAAATGCGGAAATGTTTCATCCTGATTAATTTCCTTCAAATTCCACCGGTCCTCCAACTCCAAACAGCCGCATGGCCAGTTCTTTGCCAACTCCCCCGGCTTTTTTAAAATACATTTTTTGAGGGGGTACGATTGCCTTGCCATTAGCATCGGTGACCCAATAGTCTGCCTGGTATTTGTTTTTTAATGACGAAAAATTTATGAAGGCCCTGGGTATTGTAGGGCCCGGCTCATCTGTCCAGTCTATATTGGAACCTTTTAGTTCTTTTATTACGGTTTTTTCTACGGAATTAGTCAGCGGGTAAGTAGTAAGATTTAAAGTAACAGGAAACCCGCTAAAAGGAATTAGCTGTGGATACTCTTTCAAAAAGTTATATTTCATACTTTCAAACTTATCTTTCTCATCATCATGGGAATAGCTCCTGGCAAGACTTTCATATAATCTTGCTATGAATAATTTTTCATGAGCCGTGTCAATTAATGCAGTGTTTAAAATATTTTCAAAAATTTGTTTGCTTTCTTCATAACTCCCTTCTTCATACGAAAACTCACCATAAAATAGCTGCATATAGCGTACAATATTTTTTCGCTTTTCACTTACCGTTTTTTGTTTATATATGTCTGCAAAATAGTGGGGGCTTATGTTTTTCATCAGGTTTAGTATTTCATCAAAGCCAATAACATTTTCGCTGGTAAATAAATTATAGATGACCTGCTGCCGCTCAGGGTTGCCGGCAAGCTCATTTATAAGAGCAAACTTTAAAAGAAATTCTTCCCCTGTTAATGCACTTATTGCAGATAAGTCGCTTAATGAATACCACCAGCCTCTATTTAAAAACTTAATCCGTTGCAGTTTATTTTTAGTAAGCATCAGTTTGATCACATTCACAGCAAAATTATACTGGGCCTGTCCAAGGGTTGTTCCAATGTGCAGCTCTTTAAATTGCGCAGCTTTTGTAATCGCTTTTTCACAACTATCAAGCTGGCCATTGTAGAGATAGCTTCTTGCCAGGGCAATATTGTACCAGCCAAAGCCGGGAGTAGAACCCATTTGATTAATAATACCATTAGTTTCATCAATGCCTTCTTTACTTTTCCCGCTGTTAATAAAAAGTGTCGGTAGAAAATAATACGATTCAATTAATCTTTTGTCAAAGGCATATTTTTCATTTTCAAAATTACCCATTGCATCAGCAAAATTCCCCAGCGTGTTTTGAAAATGAGCGTAATTATTATAAGAAAATCCACCCGCCTGTTTCAGGATATCATAGTACAATCCGGCGGAATCGATATTCAACAGATAATTATGAATAATGGCAAGATAAAAAATTGCATTTCCATCGCCGCCCGCGAGGGCCGTATATAAATGGCTTAAAGCAAGCTGTTCATTTTCTGCAACTGATTTTTTTAAAAACGAATATTTACGAATATAATAACGGTTTCGGTGTATGGTCCATGCTGCTTTAATATGGTATTCCATAAAATCATTACCTGCGTTCCAATCCTGAATTCTTTGCAAAAGCCACATAGCGCTGTCGGCTTGCTCCACATTTGAATAGCTGTCATATAAGGCATTGCATAGCTGAATTATATCAGTATGCGCCTGGTTAAAATTGGCAGGACTCAGAATAGTTTTTAGATTATTACTGTAATTTCTTTCAAAAAGAAAGAATGCCTTTTTCAAAGGCCCAATACAATTTTTATAGCCCAGGTAGTCTGCAGCCCTGTCATATTTATACATACCCTCGTAATACCAGCCTACGTAATAAGTGCTGTCAAGCCTTATGAATTCACGGCTTCGCGGCAAGGCATCCTTATCATAAAAATTAACTCCTATACGTTTCGCATCGATTTCATAGCGGGCTGCATTATTTTGTGAAAATGAAATTTTACAAAATATTACCAGCGTAAATGAAGAAAAGTATTTTATGAACCGAAGCATAGTTCCTGTGACTTAATATAATTTTAATTTAGAAAGCCGGTCCATTTCCGCAAGGGTAATATTGTTGAGCGTATTAGCCTTTGATTCTTTATTCCTGTAAATGAGCCTGTGATGGAGCACAGGGTATGCAAGGTCCTTCACATCATCTTCTGTTACATACGTGCGCCCGTTAACTAATGCGTAAGCTTTCAGGCATTTTAAGAAGATGATCCCGCTTCGCGTCGATGCGGCTAAAACAATATCTGTATTTTTCCGGGTTGCCCAAACGATATTCCGTACAGATTTAATTATTTCTTCATGTACAAATACAGTTTCACATTCCTGCTGGAGATGCAGAATTTCTTCGATGCCCAGTACCCGCTGAATATTATTAAGATTATTGTTGATGCCCAGGTAATCTTTATATATGCTGAGTTCGGTTTCTTCATCTACATAACCAAATACAATTTTTATAAAAAACCTGTCAAGCTGGGCCGCAGGCAGGGGATAGGTTCCTTCCATCTCAACTGGATTTTGTGTGGCGATTGTGAAAAACAAATCACTTAATTTGTAAGTAATTTCTCCCATGGTTATCTGGTTTTCTGCCATGCATTCCAGCAATGCTGACTGCACTTTTGGAGAAGCCCTGTTAATTTCATCCGCCAGTAAAACATTGCAAAAAAGCGGACCCTTTTTAAAAATGAATTCCTTTTTTATATCGTCAAAAATATGGGAGCCGATAAGATCCATTGGCAGCAGGTCGGGCGTAAACTGGATGCGCTTGAAATTTACGGCATCTGTTTCTCCTGGTCCCGAAATACTGTATGCGAGTGTTTTGGCCATTACTGTTTTACCGGTGCCGGGATTATCTTCCATAAGTATATGGCCCTTTGCCAGCAGGGCAGTAAGCACAAATTTTACCTGGTTGCGCTTACCTTTTATTACCGTTTCAATATTATCAGTAAGGCGCTGGATATTTTGTATGGCTGTTTCAGTACTGACTGTATCCATTCATTATATTTTTGGTTTTGAAAAAAAATTTATTGTCCTGTAGAAATTTAAGAATTTAGAGAAGCGCTCTTTAGGTGAAATTTTTTCTTTAACGGATTGATAAAAGGGATGGTAAAAATATTGAACTATCCTTTCTTCCGTAGCACTTAAAATCTCTTTTGAATATTTACTTTTCAAATACACCTGCATGAACGGTGTAAAATTTGTTTTGAATTCAGGATCAATTTTTTCTTTTGCAAATTGCGCCGTTGACAGTTGTTCCCGTGAAAAGCCAAGCTGGTTAAGATAATAGGTAGCTGCCATATACGACCAGTAGGCTTTCCGTGTGATCACCTTCGAATGACTGGCCTTAAAGTCCAGCCATTTAAAAATAAGCCAGGGAATACTGAAGATAAGTAAGATGAAAAATATGATGATCGCAAGTCCGGTCCACAGCATCCGTGTAAGGCTCACCGGTTTTTTCCTGATTTCTTTTTTTGCCTGTTGTTTTTCTTTTTGAACGTCTATAATTTTTATCTCATCAATAGGAGCGGGTTTTGGAATTTTTTTGAAAATTTCGCCATAATCATTGCTGTCTTTCAGGATGATATTTTTAAATTGATCAGAAAATGACAGGGCAGTAATTTCATTTCCTTTCTGTAGCTCAGAAAGAGGAATCTGCCCGCTGTCTTTACTTATTGTAGCGAGGGAAACATCCATGTCCAGTATCAACGGGTTCTTTAAATCAAATGTTTTGTCGTGGAAAATCATTTGAATAACGGACATAGCCACTCGTTTTTTTACCGTGTCCACCTCCGTTACTTTTCCATGCGTTACGAATAAAGCTGTTTGTACTGTTATTGGTGGGGTTCCGTCCGGCGCAGGAGATTGCTGCTGCTCAGTACTGGGGATGGTTGTGTCAAAATCAATCCACCCATAACCCGGGAAAAAAACCTGGGTCCACGCATGTGCCTGGTCTTCATAGAACCAATACCAGCCTTTATTTTTACTGCTCCTGTCGACCGTTAAGAAGCCGGTGGCTACCCGGGTGGGCAGACCAAGCGACCGAAGCAAAAAAAGTGTTGCGCCCGCATAGTAAGCGCAATAGCCTTTGTGGTTTTCAAATAAAAAATAATTTAGTTTGCTGGCACTTGGTAATCCGGGTACGCCAGGATTTTCTGTGTATTTGAACAGGGGCTGACCGGTTTCATCGGTGCTTAAAAAATAATTCCTAACAGCAATTATTTTGTCAATAGGTGTGTTTGCATTTTCTGTAATCTTATTTGCCAGGGCTCTTATTGAATCAAAATCTTCGCCCCCTGGTATGAATGTGTAGTAACGCATAAATACAGAATCCTCATTGTTCCAGTTACGTGTTTTTCTTAGTTCATCAAAACGTAGCCGCTGAAAATCCTGGAGAACCTTGTTACCTGCCGGATTGTAAACGAAATAGGCACTATTTAAGTCACTTACAAACATCTTTGCCCTGTAGGCACTTTTAAATTGCTGCCTGTATTCTTTTTCCACTGCAATAGGCTGGCAAAAAAAAGCTGTCGCCGGGGCAAGATATTCTTTTGGTGAGAGCAGGGCCTTGTATACTTCAGTGCTTACAACTTTTCGTTTAAGAATACCCTTTGCTTTTACTAATACTGTGGAATCAGTTTGGGTAAAATACAGCGGAATTTTTGAAGGATCGGGTTGAAACAAATCATTAGAAGGCATGAGGCTGTCAACTTCGAGGGTCTGGGTTGTTGTGTCAAACTTTGTATAATAATCATAGGTAAAATAAAGCGGGTTGGGCATCTCAGTATTAGGAAAATAATTATCCAGCTTTGCAATAAACACAAGTCTTTTGGTTGATTTTCTGCCACCGCTCAGGCCCATTTCTTTTTTATTGCTTACTGTTCCGTCTTTGTCTTCCTTTGTAAGGCTTTCTTTATTGGGTTCCTGCTTTTCATTTTGGCCGCCACCATATTCTTTTTCAATTGCGTTAAAATCTTTTTTATAAAATGAAAAGATCAACAGTAATATTATACCGGCAATGGCGACGAAACCGGTGAGCTTTTTTGCTATAAACCAGGAAAAATGCGGTTCATCGTCATTCATGTTTCGTACAAGCTCCGATGTGTAAATGATATAAAATGCAAATACTAAAACGGGAACGAGAGCAATGACAAGTTTCTGAGCAGTGATATCGGTTGTGTTACTAACCACAATAATCTGAACCAGCATCAATACAATAGCAAGTATTACCGGAAACCATCTTAATCTTGCGAATCCCCAGCCGCAGAGCCATCCTGTAAGAAACAGGAATGAAAAAATATAAAATTTTGTAATGGCGTAAAAAGCAATAAATTCTCCTGTATAAATGTTACTTACTATTTTCCCGATAATCAAAAGTAAAAGTACCAGGGGCAACACCGTTGTAATAAAACGGAAACGAAAACTGTAAAACAAACAACCAGAAACAATACCTGCTGCGAGGAAAAAACTTTCAATAAACCATTGGCTTTGCAAAACCGAATAGTATTCATTCAGGTGCCAAAGCATATATCCACCTATAGCAATGGCAGGTGCAATCACAAGGAAAACTCTTGCAATTATTTTTTTAATGCTATCTCTTTTTTCAATTTTCATTATCAGGGTTCAAATACCGGTATCAAGTATCAGGTATCGAGTATCAGCGTTTCGCACTCGCATTTTTCAAGGATTTGTTTTATTTGTTTTTCATTTTCCAACATTTTTCTTCGCAAAGGCGAAAGATTAAAGGCAAGTAGCAATTTCTCTTTGCTTTTCTTTTCGGGCTTGACAAACATCCATTGCAGCCAGTCAGTAACATGAACATTTGTGAAACTTTTACTAAGCTGAACAAAAACAACCGTAAGGCTTTTGCCGGTTTGATCAAGAATTTCTGACAGATGTAAGGCATCAGTTAATGAGGAAACACACAGTATTGAAGCATCGTGTTTATTAAAATAATTTTTAAGACTATTTTGTTTCTGCCATAAAGAAGTACTGATTTTATATTTCACTTTCAAAGCGGGATCATCTGCATATATTTTTTTTGTTTCCTGGTCGGGAATATATTTTAAAAGGGTATTCTGACGGCTTAATTGATCGTAAACATTCCATATAATTGTCTTAAAATTATCAAGAAATACTTCGTTGAATTCTTTATAGGCATCATTGCTTATTGTATTATAAAACGAGGCATAAAAATAAATATGCGAGGCTGACGGGTCGACAGTTTCGGGAATTCTAACAACAAGTTCCTTATTCTTTGCATAAATTTTCCATACGATTCTTCTTACGTCATCATTGGTTTCAAAGTTTTTATAATTCAGTAATTCGCCTTCAACTTTTCGGATCTCTTCAATTCTCCTATTGGTTTCTTCGGTTTTTTTTGGCTGGACTGCGAGAGTGCCCGTGGATTTTTTTGGCGGCCCGTAAAAAAAATTACCGTTGGAAGGCAGCCACCCGGCAAATGAAAAAAACTGAAAAAAATCTTCAAAATAAATGATACCGCTGTTTATATCATATTCTTTAATATTTTTCAACGGCCAGTTATAGAAACCCCTTGTATGCATTGAGAAAAAATCATTTTTTGGATGTATTGCAATAGGGGCAAATTTCGGCGAGATATTATTTCCGTCATATTGTAGCCGCAAACGAATATAACCAAAAGGTGGTTTTATTATGTGGGAGAT
>Ga0068862_100002154_pt1 | contig 17709 bp, 22 predicted proteins | sample KBSSwiS52_FD_66598 | JGI IMG/M metagenome (GOLD analysis project Ga0068862, IMG submission 66598) | Switchgrass rhizosphere microbial communities from Kellogg Biological Station, Michigan, USA - KBS Switchgrass S5-2 | ecosystem: Host-associated > Plants > Roots > Rhizosphere > Soil ... | reverse complement strand
GAATGCCAGCTCGATTTCGAGGCCGCCGATACGGAAGGCGACGGCTACATCGGCTTCAAGGAATTCGTCGCCTGGTGGACGAACTAATGCTCGTTCATGAGCTGGTCGTGGATGAGCTGATACGAGTCGGGGCCGATGGCCATCTTGCCCTGGAACGGCCGATCGAGGCTGATGATCACGAACAGCACCATCGCCACGAAGCCCGCTATACCGGCCATGAGGAAAGCCTGAAAGCGCACATCCTCGATGTGGAAGAACAGAGAGAGGAACAGGCAGCCCATCGAGCCGGGCAGCAGGACGAACCACATCACGCCCGGCAGCTCGGTGTGTACGGAATCGAGCCGCGCGTTGCGCGCCAGGACCAGACCGTTATAGGCGTCGAGCGTCGCGGCGTGGAGCAGCTTCTGCGCCTCTGATGTCGGCTCGAAGACGAAGAGCTGTGCCTGGAAGCGATTCAACCATTCCACGCCCATGTTCGGAACCTTCCCTTGCCGCTGCATGGGCCAGGCTTCCTCGATGACCTGCTTCGTATAGCCGCGCAACACGTCGCGCATCGAATCGCGTTCGTGTTCCGGGTAGCCGCCGAGGTCACGCCACAGGATCGAGATCGCAGTCGCCTCACTGGATACGGTGTCCGCGACCTGCGAATGCCGCGTCCATACGCTGACCGCGGTCAGCGCAGCGACCAACCCATAGAGCACCATTGCTGACTGCATCACTGCCGCGCCGAGAAACAGCGAAGCATCGGAGTCGATGCGCAGTCGCGGCAGGATCCACCGACGCAGCGCCCACAGGCTCGTCAGCGCGAAGCCGATCAGCCAGACGTTGAGGACGACGGCCAGCGCCCAGAGGGGCAGCGAGATCAGGAAATCGATCATGGGCTGTTGAATCTCCCAGCCCGCGGACGATAGCCGACGCACGCCGTCGCTGCCGTGCCCCAAACACTGATCGGCAACTTCGCGTCGCAAGTATCTACTTGGCGGTCGAGAAAGGATTCAGCGCTGATTCAAACGGAACGCACTATGATTGCCCCAAAGCTAGAACAAGCGGGGGCTCAATGGATTCGTCCGATCGACTCCACGCGCTGGATGGATTGCGTGCGTTCGCGCTCTTTCTGGGCATCTACTTTCACGCCAGCTTGTCGTTCATGCCGGGCCTGGACGAATGGGTCGTGACCGACACTTCGACCAGCGCCGCGATCTGGATCGTCTCCGGCTTCAGTCACCTGTTCCGGATGTCGCTGTTCTTCTTCATCGCCGGCTACTTCGCGCGGCTCGTCTACCATCGCAAGGGATTTCGCTACTTCGTGCGCGACCGCGCCAAGCGCATTGCGCTGCCGCTGGTGATGTTCCTGCCCGTGATGATTCCGCTGCTCGGTCTCATCTGGCAATGGGGTGCCGAGCAGAGCCACCGGTCGATCGTCGAGCCTCTGCCGGTGAGCGTGCGCAACTTTCCGCTGACACACCTGTGGTTTCTTTATGTTCTGCTGTGGATGTACGTGCTGGCGCTTGCGGGACGCTACGTCGTGGTCAGATGGCTCGATCGTGCCGAGCGTTTCCGGCAGTTCCTGGACCGGACGTTGCTCACGCTACTGAGGAAACGCGCAGCGCCTCTGGTCCTCGGCGTGCCGCTCGCGATCACGGCACTCGCAGTTCCCGAGTGGAATCCGGGAACGGCGATTCCCTCTCCCGACAAATCGCTCATTCCGCAACTCGTCCCGATGGTGGGGTTCGGCACAGCATTCGTCTTCGGCTGGCTGTGCCAGCGCAGTCTGGCAACGCTGACAACGATAACAGAGCGATCGACGTCATCAGGGTGGCTCACGTTGGCCTGCTTCGTCCTCACGTTCGCGGGCGGCGCCGGTCTCGCCAAGGGCGTGCCAGCGCAGTGGCTACCGCTGGTGCGATTCGCCACCGCGTTCTGCGTCGAGCTCACGATCTGGTACTGGAACATGTTCCTCATCGGCATGGCTCTCAAGCATCTTTCCGCGCCGAGCGCGCTGCGCAGGTATTGGGCGGATTCCTCGTACTGGTTGTACGTCGCGCATCTGCCGCTCGTCACCGCGCTGCAAGTGGTCGCCTTCCGCCTGCACTGGCATTGGAGCATCGAGCTGACGCTGATTCTGGCAATCAGCGCTGCACTCCTGCTCCTGAGCTATAAACTGTTCGTGCGATCGACCTGGCTGGGCGCGATCTTGAACGGTGCGCGCCGTCCACCACTGAAACTGGAACAATCCGTGGCGCCTGCTTGAGGACGTACGCATGCTGATGGCGCTTTTGATTCCGCTGGCACTTGCGGCGCTTTTCTACGCGGTGATGCTCACGCGCGCCGCTCTGGCCCGTCGCGCCGGGCCGGGCTTCGAAGCCATCGTGCTCGGCGTCATCACCAACTTCTTCGATACGCTCGGCGTCGGCTCGTTCGCGCCGACGATGGCCTGGCTCAAGTTTCGCCGGCTCGTGCCGGATCGTCTGATCCCGCGCACCATGCTCGCGGGACACACGTTGCCGGCGGTGGTGCAGGCGATCATCTTTCTCGTGCTGCTCGGCGTGCTGGTCGACCCGGTGCTGCTCATCGGCTGCGTGCTGGCAACGCTCGCGGGCGGATTGCTGGGAGTGTCGGTCGTCATCAGAACGAAAGTGTGGGTCGTGCAACTGGTCGTCGGCCTGGCGCTCATCCTCGCTGCCTGCATGTATGCCCTTACCAATCTGCACCTGATGCCGGGCGGCGGAACGGCAACGAGCCTGCCGCTGACGCTCATGCTGATCGCGATCGCCGCGAACTTCGTGTTTGGCCTGCTGCTGAACTTCGGAATCGGCAATTACGCGCCGACGTTGATCATGCTCAGCTTGATGGGCATGGACCCGCGACTGTGCTTCCCGATCATGGCTGCGGGTGCCGCGCTGACGGCATCCGGCGCGAGCATGCGCTATATAGCGATCGGCGAAATCGATCTACGGATTGCGATCGGAATAGCAGTGGGTGGGGTTCCCGCCACGCTCGTCGCCGCATTCATCGTGAAGAGCATGTCGCTGGAGACGTTGCGTTGGCTCGTGGTCGGCGTCGTGCTGTACGCCGCGGTCGTGATGCTGAGGGCGGCCGCGACTGGTCGAAAGGTCAGTACACAAGTCCTGGCGCCGCAATAAGATCCGCCAACCGAAGGGGAGGTCGTCATGGCAACCAACGGCCGAGCAGACCGCAAGTACTGCGCAATCCTGCTTCTCATGCTGTCGACCTCTTGCGCTCTGGCGCAGTCGGCGCCGGGCACTGACAGTCCGTCTACGGCCGAGCTCAAGCGACTGGTCGCCGCCGATCCCGCGTTCAAGCGCCTGCTGATCGCGTCGATCGAGCGAGCGAAACAAATCAATCCCGATCCGGTCACGAACCCGGCACAGTCGCTCGAGCAGTACTACGAATTCATTTCGTGGGCAGAGCGGGCATTGCCGGGCGACCTTGCCAAGGTGAAGCCGGACGCGACGCTCTACCAGCGCCTGGATCAGAGCCTCGGCTATCTCTACTACATCTGCGATCAGCCGCTCGATGAGTTGCAGGGCAGAGGGCTCTTCAACAACTCGCTGCAGTACGTCGAGCCCTTTGCCTCGTGGAACCGGGCCTTCGTGCGCTCCTGGGGGACAGTTCCTCAACACGCCGGCGTCCTGGAACAGCGAGTACCTGCGCCTGGCGCAAGCTGACCCGACGTTCGGACTGAATCGCGGCTGGTATGAGGATTCTGCGAACTGGAAGTCGTTCAACGAGTTCTTCGCGCGCAAGCTCAAGTCGCCGGCGCAGCGGCCCGTTGCCGCGCCCACGGACAATTCAGTGCTCGCGTCGCCGGTCGATTCCGTTCCGCAAGGCTTGTGGGGCATCGACAAACAGTCGCGCGTGATCCAACAGAAAGGTGTCCCGGTGAAGACCGGCACCGTCCAGTCGGTCGCGGAGCTTATCGGCGCAAAGAGCCGCTACAAGGATGCGTTCGCCGGCGGCACGTTCACGCACCTGTTTCTCGACGTGGGCGACTATCACCACTATCACTTTCCTCTTGGCGGCATCGTGAAGGAAGTGACTGTCATCCCGGGAAGCGAAGTTGCCGGCGGCTACATCACCTGGGATGCGGCGAATCGCAGATACGCGTTCGATCCCACGTCGGTCGGTTGGCAGTCGCTCGAAACGCGCGGGTTGCTGGTGCTCGACACCGAGCAGTTCGGGCTCGTTGCCCTGTTGCCGATCGGCATGTCGCCGGTCAGCTCGGTGAACTTCGACGCCCGCTCAAGGAAGACGTGCGCGTCCGCAAGGGCGATCGGATCGGGCACTTTCTGTTCGGCGGCTCGGATTTCGTGATGCTGTTCCAAGCCGGCTACGCGGTGACGGCGGATTCGCCGCGCGACAAGTCCGGAAAGGGCTACTCGCGCGTGTTGATGGGCGAGCGCTTGGGACAATTGCGCCCGATTAAGTAGGGAGTCGCGCCACAGTCGGGACGTCCTCCAGCCCTTCATCCCAGTTTGCCTTGCTGGCGACGAAGATGTGCGCGTCCGGCCGAACAGGAACGTCGGTGTCGAGGCTGCCCGCAGGAACCTTCAACAGCGCGCCGTTCATCTGCAGGTCCGGCAGCGCCGAGCCGCAGGTCGAGCAGAAGCAGTGGCGGTGTCGCGTGTCCGGCAAGTTGAAGACCTGCACCTGGTCTTGCCCCGAGAGCCATTGCAGCGTGGCCGTCGACGAGAACAGATTGGCCGCGTGAGCCGATCCGGTGTCCTTGCGGCAATGCGCGCAATGGCACAGATAAAAGCGCTCGAAGTCCCCTTGGACCGCGAAACGGACGGCGCCGCACAGGCACGAACCGGAATGCTGCGTGCTCATCGTCGCACTGTCACCGGTTTCCGCGCGCCCGGCAACCTGGGTAATTTCCCGACGCCCCTGCCGTTGTACAAGCAACAGCTGGACCGGCCATGCAAAGGTCCTAGGTCCAAAGACCTAGACGTAATCAGCAGTGCCCGGACCAACATGCATCCACGGTGCGCTATTCTACGTATACGTATTAGTACCGGTGGCCGCGAATGGGATCACGCTGCTCATGACGAGAACCAAGGAAAACGGCAGTACGGTCGCGTGCGAGCTCTGCAACCTCGAACTGGTGAGCACCACGGGTCAGGCAGCAGAAGAACAGGGTCGCGAAGCGCTCGCCGCGATCGGCAGCGCGCTGGTGCGCAACGACCGTGTTGCCCACAGCAATCGCGACTACCTCGATCTGCCCGGCGTCACCGCCATCAACCTGATTTCCACGCCGCGCGCCGGCAAGACTTCGCTGCTGGAGTCCACCATCCCGACATTGATCCGCGACTATCGGATCGCAGTCATTGCCACCGATCTGGCGGCCGACGATGACGTTCGCAGGCTGCGCGCGCTGGGCGTGCCGACGATCCAGGTCACGACCGGCACCGCCCGACATCTCGATGCGCACATGGTGAAGCGGGCGCTGCGCGACATCGTCACGCCCGAGCTCGATCTGTTGTTCATAGAGAGCGACGGCAATCTCACTTGTCCGGCGAGCTTGAGTCTCGGCCAGCACCACAACGTCGCGCTGCTTTCGGTTGCGGACGGCGACGATCGGCCGCAACGCGAGCCGGCACTGTTTCGCGCGGCAGATCTGGTATTGCTGACGAAGACCGACCTGCTGGCGAGTGCGCCGCAGTTCGACGACCTGCGCTTGCACAGAAATCTGCGAACCATCGGCTGTGAGGCCCCGGTTCTTGGTATCGCCAGCAGACGCGGCACCGGTATCGATGTCTTCTGCGAATGGCTGCGTGCCAAAGAAGCACTGCAGTCCTTGCACGTCGCCTCGCGCGCTCCCGAAGCGCAGCCCGCGCCCAGAGATCCGCTGGTCCGCTACAACTGAGAGTGCAGTTGATAGGCGAGCCAACTGTAACCGCGCTCCAGTAGCGGTCGGCGTCGCCAGCGCTCCAGTCGCAACTCCGAGCTGCGCTTCAGATCCTCCTCGAAGGCTGCGCGCAATTCCGCCGCGGTCTTTTCGTCGCCAATGCCGACCGCGACTTCCTCGTTGAGCGCCAGTGAGCGTGCGTCGAAGTTGGTCGAGCCGACGTGCGACCAGATGCGATCGACGATGACGATCTTCTGGTGCGGCAGCGTGGGTTCGAATTCATAGACGCGGACGCCGGCTTCGAGCAGCGTTTGGTACAGATAGGAACCGGCGACGCGCACGAACGGGCTGTCGGTCTTGCGCCCTGGGACCATCAGGTGCACGGCGACGCCGCGCTTCACCATGTTGGCGAACAACTCGCACACACCGTCATCGGGCGCGAAGTAGGGATTCTGGATGATTACTTCTTTGCGCGCCGAGGCGATCGCAATCGTGTAAAGCACCGCAACCTTGGAGCCCACTTCCTCCGACGAGCTGCTCACGACGTGTGCGGCGACATCGCCTGCGCGTTCGGGCCCGGGATAACAGCCTTCGCCGGCCGGAACGCACTTCGTTTCCTCGATCCAGTTCTCCATGAATACGGATTGCAGCGCGCTCGCCACGGGTCCTTCCAGGCGCACGCCGGTATCGCGCCAGTGATCTTCGTCTTCGCCGTTGCCTAGCCACTGATCGGCAATGCCATGGCCGAATGTGTAACCGATTGCGCCATCGACGATGAGCAGCTTGCGGTGCGTACGATGGTTGAAGCGCCGTACGTTCCACCACGCCGGACGGCAGTACTCGTTCAACTCGACGCCGGCATCCTTCATCTGCTGCAGCCGCGATGGGGTCGCTCCCGATCCGCCGAGCGCATCGATGAGCAGACGCACTTTCACGCCGACTCGTGCTTTGGCACAGAGTACATCGACGAACTGGCGCTCAACCTCGCCTGCGGTCCACACGAAGGTTTCGAGATGCACGGTGTGACGCGCTGCTTCGATGTCCGCGATCATCGCGGGGAACAGCGCTCCGTTCTGCAGCACCGTGCAGCGATTACCTTCGTGCACCGCGCCGCCTGTCAATACTGCAAGCGACTGCATGCCGTCACATAGCGCCGGCAGCCCATCGAGCTTCAGATGTAGATAAGGAGTGCGCCGCCGATGCGTCAGCATGACGGCGAGGATCGCGAGCACGGCGCCGGCGAGCATCCATCCCAGTGCAACAGCCATTCCTATATACGAAGCGCAACGCGCCGCTGTTCCCCTACCGGATGTAGGTGCGCAACCAGCGCAGGGTCGGATGCGTTGCCGTTGAATGATCACCGACCTCTGGTACAAGAACGCGATCGTCTACAGCCTCGATCTTGAAACGTTCATGGACGGTAACGGCGACGGCTGCGGCGATTTCCGCGGTTTGATGCAGCGTCTCGACTATCTCGACTCGCTCGGCATCGACGTCATCTGGCTCGCACCGTTCCAGCCCTCGCCGAATCGCGACAACGGCTACGACATCGCCGATTTCTACGGCGTCGATCCGCGCCACGGCTCGAGCGGCGAGTTCGTCGAGTTCATGAACCAGGCGAACAAGCGCGGCATCGGCGTGATCGTCGACCTGGTCGTCAATCACACTTCGGACAAGCATCCGTGGTTTCAGACAGCGCGGCGCGATGCGAAATCGCCGCTGCGCGACTGGTACATCTGGTCGAAGAAGCGGCCGGCGGGTTGGAACAAGGGCATGGTGTTCCCGGGCGTGCAGAAGTCGGTGTGGTCGTACGACAAGCTGGCGCGCGAGTACTTCTATCATGTGTTCTACGACTTCCAGCCGGATCTCAACATGGACAATCCGGACGTGCGTGCTGAAGTCCTGCGCATCATGGGCTACTGGCTGGAGCTCGGCGTCGCCGGCTTTCGCGTGGACGCCGTGCCGTTCGTCATTCAGGGGTCGCCGCTCGCGAACGGCAAGCAGCCGAAGCTGCATTTCGACTGGCTGGAAGAGATGCGACGGTTCTTGCAATGGCGCTCGCGCGATTCGATTCTGCTCGGCGAAGCGAACGTGCTGCCGCGGGACAACCTGCGGTACTTCGGCGAGGCAGGCGAGGGCATCCAGATGATGTTCAACTTCTTCGTCAATCAGCACCTGTTCTATGCGCTGGCCTCCGCAGACGTGCGGCCGCTGGCCGAGGCGTTGCGGCGGACTTCGAAGATTCCCAACACGTCGCAGTGGGCGCAGTTCCTGCGCAATCACGACGAGCTGGATCTCGGACGACTGAACGAGCGTCAGCGGCAGACCGTGTTCGACCGCTTCGGTCCCGATCCGCAGATGCAGCTTTACAATCGCGGCATCCGCCGTCGTCTTGCGCCGATGCTCGGCGACCGTCGCAACATGGAGCTTGCTTACAGCATGCTGTTCGCACTGCCGGGCACGCCGGTGATTCGCTATGGCGACGAGATCGGCATGGGCGAGAACCTCGCGCTGCCGGAGCGCGAAGCCGTGCGCACGCCGATGCAGTGGAGCGGCGAGGACAACGGCGGTTTCTCGCTCACCGGCCGGCGGCTGCCCAATCCGGTGATCACAGAAGGTGTGTATGGCTGCGAGCAGGTCAATGTCGAGAAGCAGCGCCGCGATCCGCAGTCGTTCCTCAACTGGCTGGTGCGCATGATCCGCCAGCGCAAGGAAACGCCAGAGATCGGTTGGGGCGAGTGCTCCATCCTGTCGACGGGGCACAAGAGCGTGCTCGGTCTCATGTACGAGTGGCGCGGCAATCGCGTGGTGGTGCTCCACAACTTCTCGCGCCGGCCGCTGGAGATCACGCTGCGAGTCAAGGGCGACGGCGGCGACATGCTGACGAACCTGCTGGCCGAGAACGAAAGCCGTGCGCAGAAGGACGGCGCGCATCGGATTGCGCTCGAGGAATATGGCTATCGCTGGTTCCGCGTCGGCGGTCTCGGCTATGCACTGCGCCGTCATCCCGGACGACCGCAGGCCCAGAATCCAAATTGACGCGGCTGGCACTGTCCTCGGGACGAGGATAGAGTCAGGCGATGAGTACACAGCTCGGTCATTTCATCGACGGACGTCGGCGTGCCGGTGCATCAGGTCGCGCGGGAACCGTGTTCGATCCTGCCACAGGACGCGCGACCGCGAACGTTGGCTTCGCTTCGCAAGAGGAGACGCGAGCTGCGATTCAGGCTGCGCGAGCAGCGTTCCCGGGGTGGTCGGAGACGCCGCCGCTGCAGCGCGCGCGTGTGATGTTCCGATTCAAAGCGCTGCTCGATGCGCACATCGATGAGCTGGCGGCCATCATCACCAGCGAGCACGGCAAGGTGCTCGCTGATGCGCGGGGCGAAGTCACGCGCGGCATCGAAGTGGTCGAGTTCGCGTGCGGGATTCCACATCTGCTCAAGGGCGAGTTCTCGGACAGCGTCGGCAGCGGCGTCGATTGCTGGTCGCTGCGCCAGCCGCTCGGTGTCTGCGCTGGCATCACGCCGTTCAATTTTCCCGCGATGGTGCCGCTGTGGATGTTTCCGGTCGCAATCGCCTGCGGCGACACCTTCGTGCTGAAGCCGTCGGAGAAGGATCCGTCCTGCGGGCTGCGGCTCGCCGAGTTGCTCGCGGAAGCGGAACTGCCGGCCGGCGTCTTCAACGTCGTGAATGGCGATCGCGAGGCAGTCGATACGTTGCTCACCGATAGTGACGTGGCTGCGGTCAGCTTCGTCGGCTCGACGCCAGTCGCGAGACACGTCTACGAAACCGCTGCGCACGCAGGCAAGCGAGTGCAGGCGCTCGGTGGCGCGAAGAATCACATGGTCGTGATGCCCGATGCGGATACGAAGCTTGCAGCGCAGGCCTTGATGGGCGCGGCGTATGGCTCGGCGGGTGAGCGATGCATGGCAATCTCGGTTGCCATCGCCGTTGGCGACGCGGGCGATCGATTGATCGCTGAGCTTCGGCCGCTCATCGCGGCGCTCAAGGTGGGCCCGGGTACGGCGGACGGCATCGAGATGGGGCCGCTCATCACGCGTGAGCATCTGCAACGCGTTCGCGACTACATCGACGTCGGAGTCAAGGAAGGTGCGACGCTGGTCGTCGATGGTCGCTCGCTGCAAGTAGCCGGTCATGCCGACGGCTTCTATCTCGGCGCCAGCTTGTTCGATCGCGTCGAGCCGCAGATGCGGATCTATCGCGAGGAAATCTTCGGCCCGGTGCTGGTCGTGGTTCGCGCGCCCGATCTGCAGAGCGCGCTTCGCCTGGTCAACGAGCACGAGTTCGGCAACGGCACTGCCATCTTCACGCGCGACGGCGACGCGGCACGCACGTTCACGCATCACGTGCAGGTCGGAATGGTCGGCGTGAACGTGCCGATTCCGGTGCCGATGGCCTTCCACAGCTTCGGTGGCTGGAAGCGCTCGCTGTTCGGCGATCTGCACATCCACGGCCCTGACGGCGTGCGCTTCTACACGCGCATGAAGACGGTGACTTCGCGTTGGCCGAGCTCGCCGCGCGGCGGCTCGCACTTCGTCATGCCGACGATGAAGTAGCCCGCTGAGCTTTGTCGCGTGGCTCAGCGGCTTGCATGCTGCTCGTGACGCTTGCGAGTCGCCGCTGCCTTACGCGCAGATGCCGAGCGCGCCGCTGCGGGCCGCGAAGCCGATTTCTTACCACCGATGCGTCCACCCTTACGTGCGGAAACGTTCGTATCCGGCACGCCACGGCCTGAGCCGCTCTGGTTGCCGCCTCCGGTTTCCTTGTTCACCGTCGCCCACGCGCGCCGCTCAGCTTCATTCTCTGCAACACCGCGCTCCTCATAACCCTCTTCGATATGACGGGCCATTCGCTTCTGCTTGTCCGTGTACTTCGACTTCGCACCGCGTGGCATGACATTTCTCCGTCAGTGGCTGGAACAATTTCAACGGTTGAATCAGCGCGTCGTTCCGCAGGGATATTTGTGTGGAACCTTTTGCAAGCACGCGGCCGACGCAGCGTAGTGGGGGAACTTCGCACTCCGTTGCGCAATTTATGTGTCAGTCATTAAGGAGCACCGGCACTATGAAGTACATGGCACGTTGGGTTTTGGTTGCGATGATGGGCGCCGCTGCGGCGGCGTGCACCACGACGAAGGATGAGGGCCCGACGGAGCACGCTGCGGCCAACGCAGGTCGCGTCGTCGATGACAGCGTGATCACCGGCAAGGTGAAGGCTGCGCTGGTCGCCGATCCGACGACCAAGGCTCACCAGATCTCGGTAGAGACCTTCCAGGGCGTGGTGCAGTTGAGCGGCTTCGTCGACACCACCGAAGCGCGCAGCCGCGCTACACAGGTTGCCCAGCAGGTCGAAGGCGTGAAGAACGTCAAGAACGACCTGGAACTGCGTAACAACTGATCGGGTTCGGGGCGATGAGGCCGGCGCGGGCGACTGCGCCGGCCTTTTTTCTTTGCGCGTCGCTTTCTCAGTGCGGCATGCGCACGGTGCCGACCTTGTCCTGGTATTCGGCTTTGGGATCGCGGCCGAGCAGCAGCTTCACTCCCGCGAACAGGCTGTGCTCGTTCAACCACACCTGGCCCTGCTCGGGCTCGAAGCGCAACAGCTGCAAGCGCGGATCGTCCTTGCCACCCTCGAACCATGCCGCCACGAAGCGATTCCACAGCCGATCGATCGTGGCTCGATCGTTGTCCCGCACCAGCTCGCCGTGCAGCGATGCGAACACCTCGTGGCCTTTCGATGCGAAGTGCATCACTGAGCGATGGCGGTCGCCCATTGCCTTCACCAGGTCGGTATCGGTCGCAGTGAAGAACCAGATCGGTCCGCCGCGTTCCGCGTCGTCGTCGAGCTGGGCGGTCATCGGCTGACTGTGGCCTTCTTCCACGCCGGTCAGTCCGAGCATTACCGTCATGTCGGATTTCAGTGCTTTCCAGAGCTTCCGGGTCAACTGTGCTTCGTCGGTCATCGTGGCCTCCTCGTCGATTAACAATCGAACGAAGCGACCGGCCACTAGTTCCCGGTGAAATCGGGCGGCGCGAGCAGTGGCACGATGCCGTGCGGATTCACTGCCGGGAACGATCGATAGTAGTGGAGCAGGATTTCGTCGTGGCGCACGGTCGCCGCGATGCCAGGGCGGCGATACAGCTCACGCGTGTGTCGGTGGAGGTTCGGCATCTCGGCGAGCCGCCGCGTGCATTTGAACAGCGGCGAGTACACGGTGTCGAAGCGCACCAGCGTCGGGAACAAGCGCCAGTCACTCTCGACCGGCTCGTCGCCGAATAGAAAGCGCCTCTTGCCGAGCCGCCGCTCCAGTTCGTCGAGTGCGTCGAGCAGCTTGCGATGCTCGCGCTCGTACGCGGGCTGTGACGTGGCCTTGCCGACGTCGTAGACACCATCGTTGATGCGCTCGCCGATCCACGCGTTGAGCGCGTCGATCTCGGTACGCAGCGGTTTGGGACAGAGCGTGTCGCCGCCGAACATTCGCATGATCTCGCTCGACTCGGTGGAGACGATGCGCCGCTGCTTGCGATCCCACAGCACCGGTATGCTGACGCGACCTTCGTAGCCCTGATCAGTTGCCTCATACGCTTCACGCAGCCTGCGAAAGCCGTTCAAGGAATCCGCATAGTCGCCATCGCCAAACATCCAGCCGTCCGGTCCGCGCACCGGATTCACCGCCGACATCGACACCACATCGTCGAGCCGCATGATGCAGCGTGCGAGCACGGCGCGAGCCGAGTACGGGCACGCCCACGACATGTACAGGTGATGATTGCTGAGATCCATGGTTTGGCCGCAAGCTTCGGAGTGCCGAGGGGTGCGATTGTGCGCAAACTCTCGGCACCAGAGAAGGGAGCACCGTGCGATGTTGAAACTGTACGACTACCTGCCGTCGCAGAACGGCTTCAAGATCCGCCTGCTGCTGCAGCACCTCGGCCAGCCGTATCAGCACGTGCCGGTTGCGATCTTCCAGGGCGAATCGCGCACGCCGGAGTTCCTGGAGAAGAATCCGGTCGGGGCCATTCCCGTGCTCGAGCCGGAGCCTGGCGTCCACATTGCTGAATCGAACGCGATCCTTTGCTATCTCGCCGAGGGGACTGCGTACCTGCCGGCCGAGCGGTTAGCGCGTGCGCGCGTCATGCAGTGGCTGTTCTTCGAGCAGTACTACGTCGAGCCGACAATCGGCACGCTGCGCTTCTGGGTGTTGACTAACAAAGTGAAGGCGAACGAGGCGCTGGCGGCTGGAAAGCGCGGCGCTGGCGAGCGCGCGCTGGACGCGCTCGAACGGCATCTGAGTCGGCATCCCTTTCTTGCCAACGACAGCTACTCGATCGCCGACATCGCCGTGTTTGCGTACAGCCATCTAGCTGCCGACGCGCAGTTCGATCTGAGCTCGCGGCCGTCGCTGGTGCGTTGGATCGAGCGGGTGAAAGGGCAGTCGACGGCATTGCCGAAGGTCTACCCCTACACACCGGATGCTATGGCTTGACGCGCTTGTATGGATACTCGACGCGACGCGGCTTGCCGTCGCGTCCGGGCCCTTCGATTGCCGCAAGCAGCGAGCCGTCCGCCTGGAGTCCGTAGACGATCTTCGTTGGAAAGTCGTGCTGCGGATTTTCGAACACCGCCTGACCGTTGCGCAGTGAAGTGAGCTTGAACGCCGTCTGCGTCTGCTTCGATGGACTCGCGATGTAGAGGATGTCGCCGTTCAGTTCCTGACGCAGCAGCGTGAATTCGTATTCGATCACCTTGCCGGCCTGAACGAAGCGCGCCATGCCCATCATCAGTCCGGCTGCCGGTGCCATCCACTGCTCGTCGAGCCGGTTGTCGCCTTGTTCCATACGCCAATGACCGGCGAGCCAGGCGAAGTCCTGCAACGTCGGCTTCGTGGCCGGCTCCTGCGCGTGCGCCGCTACGCTCAGCAGTGCGACGACGAGTGACAACACCAACTTGTGCATGAAGCTCCCTCGATTCTTGGCATACATTACATGCATTCCTCGTACGCGGGTGCTTCGATGTCCTGGAACGCAGTGCTGGTGCTGGTATTGATCGTGGCGTCCGGCTTCGCCGATTCGCTTGGCTTCGTCTACGCGGCGAAGATCTGGAAAGCCGGTGTGGTTTCGTGGCCGGACTTCGGCCGAGCCTGGGCGGGCTGGGTAGTCGGCATCACGTTGTACGTGATCTCGTTGAAGTACATGGCGCGGCTCGGCGTGACCTCGGCCGAGATTCAAACCGCGGTGTGGTTCGCGATGACGATCATCGGCGTCGTGCTCTTCAGCGGCCGCTTCTTCACCTGGCCGCGGGTCGAGCAGATCGTCGCGACGCTCGTGCTCGTTGGTCTGGGTTGGCTGTTGGTGCGCACCGGCGAGTAATTCGTATCCCTTCTACAAAAGTGCGTCGAGCTGCTGCTCCAGCTTCGCCCTGCTGACCATCCCCACCGTCCGTACGCAAACCGCACCATCGCGCTTCACCAGCACCGACGTCGGAAACCCCATGAACGGCCCGAACGCATCGCCGAGCTCGTCATGTCCGGCGCCGATCAACACGGGATAATTCATCTTCATCACGCGCGCGAACGGCTTGACCGCCGGCACTTCCGAGTCGACCGAAACTCCGAGCACGACGAACCCCTGATCCTTGTAGTCGCGATACAGCGCATTCAGCGTCGGAATCTCGACCCGGCACGGCTTGCACCACGTCGCCCAGAAGTTCACCAGCACGACCTTGCCCTTGTACTGACTCAGCCGCACTTCCTTGCCGTCGACGTCCTTGACGGTGAAGTTGAGGCTCGCCTTCTTGCGCCCGGCATCGCAGACGTCGTTCGCAGCCGCGTGAACGCTCGGCGCGAGCGAAGTGAGTAGCGCAGTGAATACGAGCAGGGCAGTTCTCGAGGGAGAGATCATGCCGTTACTTACTGCTGCCTTCGTCTACCGTCAGCGTGAACACGTCCGGCCGCGCATAGTGCCCGGTGACATCGAGGTCGTAGCGGCCGCGCACGACGTCGTCGAGATCGACCGTTGCGACGAGCAGCTCTTCGCGACCGTAGATCGGCCCGGCGAGCACTTCGCCGAGCGGCGACACGATCACGCTGCCGCCACGGATCAGCGGGCGATCGAGCGGCCAGTCTGGAATCGCTGACCCCGGAGGAGGTTGATACTGGCAGGCGCTGATGACGAACAAGCGGCCCTCGTACGCGATGTGTCGCATGCTCGTTTGCCAGATGTCGCGCTCGTCCACTGTCGGCGCGCACCAGATGTCGAGGCCCTTCGCATACATGGCCGTGCGCAGCAGCGGCATGTAGTTTTCCCAGCAGATCGCCGCGCCGATGCGGCCGACATCTGTGTCCATCGCGTACAGCGTCGAGCCGTCGCCCTGACCCCAGATCAGGCGCTCCGAAGCAGTTGGCACAAGCTTGCGATGCTTGCCTGCAAGTCCGCCGCGCGCATTGAAAAACAAGGCGGTGCAGTAGAGCGTCGTCGTGTCGCGTTCGATCACGCCGACAACGAGAGCTGTTCCAGTATTGCGCGCAAGCTCGCCGAGCGCGTCCGTCTGCGGTCCGGGCACGTCGATCGCTTCGCGCCAGTATTTCAGGAACGCTTCGCGTCCTTCCGGTGTGCGATAGCCGACGCGTGCACCGAAGTCGGCACCCTTCGGATAGCCGCCGAGCGTCGCTTCCGGCACGACGACCAGCTGCGCACCGGCGTTACGAATCGAGCTCGAATAGCCGAGGATACGATCGAGGGTGGCGGCGCTGCCTTCCGGCTGGGAGCCGATTTGCAGAGCGGCGATAGTGGCGCGGCGCATAGTGGCGCCTAGTCTAGCTAGAATGGCGCCACCATGCGTATCGCGCTGATCGGCAATTCGGGTTCGGGCAAATCGACGCTGGCGCGTCAATTCGCGAGCGCACGTGCGTTGCCGATGCTCGACCTGGATACGGTTGCGTGGGAGCCGGGCAAGATCGCGGTCGCTCGCGATCCCGAGGCTGCAGCTCGCGATGTGCAGGGATTTTGCGGGACGAACGAGAGCTGGGTCGTCGAAGGGTGCTACGCGAGCCTGGTTCGCGCGGCTCTGGCGTACTCACCGCTTCTGCTATTCCTCGAGCCCGGCGTCGAAGCGTGTCTCGCAAACTGCCGCAGCCGCCCGTGGGAACCGCACAAGTACGCGTCGCAGCAGATGCAGGATCAGCACCTGGAATTTCTGCTTGCGTGGGTACGCGAATACTACTCGCGCGCAGGCGAGCTCTCGCTCGCCGCTCATCAGGAGTTGTTCGACGAATATCGCGGGCCGAAGCACAAGCTCACGACGCGCGTCGCAGCGTCGGAGCTTGTCGCCCGGCCCGACTTAACCTGACGCCGTCGATCGCACTCGATGATCGTCGCGGGCTGCGCTTTCCGCCGCGACCAGGCGGCGCTTGCCCGTGAGATGCACCAACAACCCGATGATGCCCATCGCCCACACGATGACCGGGCTCGAAGGCAGATCGGTGATCACCGACGCCGCGAGTCCTGCGACATAGCTGCCGAACGCGAGCGCGTAGCCGAACGCAAGCTGTCGATTCTGCGCGTGTCGATACGTCGCGACTGCCGGCACGATCAGGCTCGTGAACACCAGATACACGCCGACGAGCTGCACCGAAGCCGTGACTACGACCGCGAACAGCACGTAGAACCCGATGCGGCCGATCTTCTCGCGCCAGCGAAACCAGACGACGACGAAGATCGCGGTGAGCACGGCGGTGCGGATGAGCTGACCCGTCGAGGCCCACAGGATCTGACCCGCGAGCAGGTCCTTCAGATTCTCGCCGCCGTGCGGATCGTTCGCGAGCAGCAGGATCTGCGCAGTCGACGCCAGCACGAACAAAATGCCGATGAGCGCTTCCTGCACCTCGGGGCGCTTGCGCTCAGTCCACGTCAGCAGGAATGCGCCAGCCAACGCCGCCGCGCCTGCCGCAGCCTGCGCGCCCCAGCCTTCAACAGGCAAGCCGAAGCTGTTTGCAGCAATCACGCCGAGTCCCGCGACCTGCGCGATCGCGAGATCGATGAACACGATGCCGCGCGAGAGCACTTGCTGGCCGAGCGGCACGTGCGACGTCACGACGAGCAGGCCGGCGATGAGCGCCGGCCACAGGATACTCAGGTCAGTCGAGAAGAGATTCATTTGAGCACCGCCAGCAGTTTGTTGAGCGTGTCGTCGAACAATCCGAACAAGTCTTTCGCTTCCTTGCTGCCGCCGACGGAGAAGGGCAGTACGACGGTTGGTGCATGCACGCGATCGGACAGCCAGTTCGCCGCCTTGGGATCGTTGTACGCATTCACCATGATCACGCGCGGCGGCGACGCAGTGAGCTTCGTGACGAGCTGACCGAGATAGCCCGCGGTCGGCGGCATGCCCGGCTTCGGCTCGATCGCGGCGACTTGATTCAATCCGAGCCACTGGCACAGATACGTCTGGTCACGATGCATGACCACGACGGGCTTGCCCTTGAGTGGCGCGGCCTCGCCCTCCCAGCGCTGAATCGCAGCCTGCCAGCGCGTATCGAAATCCTTCTCGCGTTGCTGGAAGTACTGCGCGTGCGCGCCGTCGAGTTGTGACAGCCGCTCGGTCAACGCCTTCGCAACACGAGCGATGTTGTGCGGATCGAGCTGGACGTGCGGATTGCCTTGCGGGTGGATGTCGCCGAGCGCGCGATCGAAGTGCTCGGGCTTTTCCAACAGCGTCAGCACGGAAGTGGCTTCGAAGTAGCCGGGGCTGCCAGGCTGAATGCGGCTGTTGCCGGATTCCTGGATCAGCACCGGCAGCCAGCCGATCTCCAGCTCCGCGCC